>Ga0315281_10009778_pt1 | contig 13276 bp, 12 predicted proteins | sample YL17G07_0_MG_FD_204540 | JGI IMG/M metagenome (GOLD analysis project Ga0315281, IMG submission 204540) | Sediment microbial communities from Yellowstone Lake, YNP, Wyoming, USA - YL17G07_0 | ecosystem: Environmental > Aquatic > Freshwater > Lake > Sediment | place: USA: Wyoming | collected... | reverse complement strand
GAAAAGGCCAACGTTATGGGATCCCGGCAACTGAAAGCGGCCGTATTCCAGTTCAATTTCGTGAGCTTCAGGATGTCCTCGGCTGCTTCTCGAAGCGAAACGGAGCCCCAGTTCTCCGTGACCTCAAGAGGTTGGGGGATTCTGAAGCCGGGATAGCAACGGAGAAACGGAATATAGCCGACGGAGTAGATCAGCCCCCGTTTTTGGCCGAAATCAACCACGGTGCCGCGCAGCACCGACTTCTTTCCGGGGCGAAGACAGAAGATGCCGCGTCGAGTTATCGTAATAAATCCGTAATGCGAGACACCCGCTAGCGCTTCTTCGAAACCTTTCCGCTCCTCTGCGGTGTATCGCGAGGTCTTATGCAGAACAACTTTCCGCGGTGGTGCACCGACCTGATCCTCATAGACTCGAAGGACCTTTTCCAGAACCGTTCTTCCCTGGGTGCTATCCAAATGAGGTGCCTTTTCACCGGTTTTCTGACTGTCCCACTCAAATGAGTCCCCCTGTAAAACGAATCCCTCCCCACGTTCAGTGAACGCCTGAGCAATGCTGGTCCGTAGTGTGGCGGATCTAGCTTCGTCTTGGTGAAAGAACGATATGCCAACGAAACAGGTCCCCTCGATTACGTCCGACAAGCGCCAAGGGATAATTTCGGCTTTATAGAGCAGTGCGACAGTCAGATTCCATGCACGGGTGGCTAGGTCCTGCACTCCGAGTGTGCCCGCGAGGGTTCTGTGCCATATAAGCTGTGTGGGAAGTAAGGCCAGGCACTCCGCCTTAAGACCGCGCCGGAAACTGCGAGCAGCTTCGCTGCCGATTTCTTCGCCGTCATCCTCCGGTGGAACTTCCGGTGCAATTTCGCCCATATCTTCTGCGTTGGTCCCGTCGTGGCTCTGGCCCTGCTCCCTGTCGTACTCGGCGATTCCTACTCTGCAAAGATCCTCTAGCTTTTTAGACATCGCGCAAATCACAACGTCAGGACATGAATCGAGCGCTTTTAACGCTTTGATCTCCGTGACGACTGCGGAGACCAGCATTCCCACTCGCCGCGCAAAATCAGGGTGCCCCTCAACGAGCGCCAAATCTCGCGGTTTGAGAGGCCGATGCCATAATGGCTGAGTGACGAGCTCGATCTGAAACGGATCGCCGGAATTGATTCCAGGAAACGCGGGATGCAAGACAGCATCGGTCTTTGGTGCTGGTTCGATTCGTTGCGCTAGCTGGCCCAAGAAGCCCACGGCTTTGTCAATCGCTTCCGCTGGACCAACTATACCAATGCGAATGTGTTGTCGGCGCGTAGCCTCTGCCTTGCTGTACGGCCCAAATGCCGCCAGCCCGGTTCTTGGATCTTCGCACTGCTGTTTCCCACCGAATGAAAGAATGGGCTCAGGCAAATACGAGCACTGAAGTTGGTTATCAGCACGGGCGAGGAGTGACTCGAATCGAGGAGCATCCCAGGGAATAGGCCTCGGCTTGCGGCGCCGGTTCGCGCTCGTTTTTCGCGGTGGTTGATCAGTTCTCCGCCTCGTTCGCATCTTCTTGTACCGGACTTGGTTCTTCAAATGCAAAGCCCAGTTGGGGCACTTCCACATCGTCTTCCATTTCGGCACGCATGGCCGCATCAAAGTCCATCTGATCCGCAACGATGCCGAACTCCAAGCAACCTGAAGCCGGAGTCAAGCTGATGCGAATCGGCCTTTGCCCTGTTGGAATGAAAACCTCGGCCTTGCCCCGCGCGAGAACAAGTGACCAGAATCTCAGACTCCTGAGAATCTGCCCGTTGCGTTCCTGATTCAGCCAGTGAGAGAGAATTGGACCCACTCTTGGTCCCCCGTAGGGAGTCTTTCCGTCGGCTTTCGTCAACATCCACGTGGGTTCCACGCGGAGAAACAACCCAAACGGCAAGAGAACGAATCCCGCTCTGACGGCCTGGTGTCGCCAGCCCGATTGCAACTTCTGTTTTGTGCCATCGGGCCGCATTACCGTAACGTAGTGCCTGGCCGTAACCTCGCGTTTTGACACGGTACCGCCGATCTTCCAGTAGATCTTCTTAGGGCCATTGTTCTTTGGTGCAAAGAAGTAGCGATGCCTGTCCTTATCCAATCGCAGGAATCTCTTCCACGCGTTTTCTTTCAGGCATACATTCAGGAGCTCAACCGCCCACCTCGCACGATCTGCGTCAGAAAACCAGGTTTCGAATGGATCGCTGCGGACGGTCCCGGCATGAGTCGCTCTTCCGAAGGACGCAGCTTCGTTGTGGAGGTTCGAGAACGTCCACAACCTGCCTTCTCGCAGGAGGAAGGGCGGGTGCGCAACACCATCCGAGTAGCGATGAATATCTGCCTTGTCCCTCAACGGCGTATCCGCTGAGAAGACCTGATCGGGGAGCTCAACAACTGGAAGTAGATCGGATACGATTCGCTCGTGAACGCGATCGGCACCGACGGACGACGTAATGACAACCGGCGCGGGCTCATACGGAAGCTTGGTTTCCGGCACAGTAGGGAGCAGCGTGCCGCGTCCACGTGGAGTTTTCTCACCGCGCAATACTCCGATCAACTCAGCGAACGCTTGCTCAAAGAGCTTGTCGTCTCGGAAGTCAATCCAGTTCCGGATGCGAAGAGATGCGGGTAACGTGACGTTTTCGCGTAGAAGAGGGATAACTCTGCCACGTGAACCCGACGGGTCCGACCAGACAGCTATGGTGCGTTCGAGAGTTGGCCAGTCGGCGACCAAGAGTGCTCGCGTCACCACAATTCCGATATACCGGCAGGCATCAATTTCGCGTTCGATATCGAGCACAATGTTACTACCCTTCTCGAAGTCCCACTTGTCGAAGACTGTGCCGAGCATTCGATTTTGATAAGGCTCCGCCTCAATTCGTTCGACCAGCATTTCAACCCAGGGCTTATCGGCTCCGGTGTGGCAGAGGAATATGTCCTTACCTCGCTCCGCGACGATCTTCAGGTGTAGATCCAATTGTTCGGACATCGTTATCGTTAATTATGCCACTCACGCGTGCTAAATGCGACTCCCTTGCTCGAGGTCCGAGAGCACAAAGCCATATTTGCAGGGTCTTGCATGGGTTGGTCGCCCCTCCGCTTTCGTATGAGTCCGTAGGTTCCTACGTAGTGGAAGCGGGCAGCCCCGGTCGGGGTTTGTCTGGCCGTGGGCTTTTGGTGCGCTCAGCCACGATATTGCTCTGGCAACCGCACGTAATCCATCTGAGCGGGACAACTCCGCACGCTCACCCGATCGAGCAGGTAGCGCGGACCCGTCGTTTAGGTTCGCGGTTTTTTGTTGTCAATGGGGACGGACCGCAGACCTCTAAAACAGGTCGGCGCTACTCGCTTGAAGCTGAGCTCGGCTCGCAGTCCGGCGAGAGCGGCGACGAATTGCCGGCGAAACCGGTCGGAATCAAACAGCCGGGCTCGGCGGTAAGTGCTGGCAGTGATAAAATGCAGGTGGTTCAACCCGTAATAATGCCGCTGGCGAGGCACCGTTCTTTGTGCGTTGCAGCAAGGGTTCCTCGTGTGTCCACCTCGCCCGCATACGCGGGCAATTTTCCGTAAGAATCCGCTTAGCCCCCTTTGCGCCGCTAAAACCCTAAAAAAGCGCCTCCCCCTCCGCTAGCCCCCCCTCGTAAGACCGAACGCAGCGAGCACAGGCGGCCCCAGGACGGGCGTTTTAACCGAAGTAGCTACCCCCCTAGCGCCATACCGGGTAGGCCCCTTTGGGGGAGGCCTGCAAATACCGCGCTACCGGGGGGGGCAAAAATAGGGCTTTACTTTGCTATTGATATATGATATAATATATAGCGTTATGTATTTAGACGTGTTCACAACGCCGGAAGCCGCTAAAAGGGCCGGCATTGCGCTGGTCACCTTACAGCGGTGGATTGCGGCGGGAAAGGCCAAGGCCCCCAAGCTCCATATCCGCAATGGGCATGCTGTCAGGCTTTGGGCTAAGAAGGACCTGGACCTACTCCTTATACAAAAACAAGCAATCTACTGCCGGGGACGTGGTAGGAAGAAACGAAAGTGAGGCTTTATGGAAGCTGCAATCTATGCACGGGTTAGCACGAACAACGGTCAAGACCCTGAAATGCAGTTACGGGAAATACGCGAATACTGTCGACGGCGCGGCTGGCAACTTGCCGGCGAATACGTTGACGCGGGCATCTCCGGGGCCAAGGACTCACGGCCAGAGCTTAACCGCCTGGTAGCGGATGCGCATCGCCGAAGGTTCGATGCTGTAGTGGTCTGGAAGTTCGACCGTTTTGCCCGCTCCGTTTCTCACTTGTTGCGGGCGCTCGAAACCTTCGGTTCGTTGGGGATCGAGTTCGTTAGCCTATCTGAACAGGTAGATACCTCGACACCCACCGGCAAAATGGTGTTTACCGTTTTGGGGGCTGTTGCCGAGCTGGAACGCAGCCTTATAGCCGAGCGGGTAAGGGCGGGCCTGCGCAATGCGCGGGCCAAGGGTAGGCGGTTAGGCCGCCCACGTAAGGCCGTGGACGCCTCCCAGGTAGCGTCCCTGCGGGCACAGGGCGCGTCATGGCGGGCGGTAGGGGCAAAGCTAGGGGTAGCACCGGCGACGGCTTACACCGTCGCACGCCGACGTTTAGAAATCCCCCCTAGGGTCGCCGTTGTAAGTGACTGATTTTAAGGTGCTTTGGGCGAGGAAGAGGGCGTTTGTAAAATATATGATTTCCAAACGATTTCGGCCTACGGCAAAACCCGAGCCGGTAGACTCCGACGAGGTGCCCGGGCTATGAGACTCTTTTTCGTGAACGAGCGGCTAGCGTTCGGTAGCGCAATTAGGACATGGCAGCACGTTGAAAAGCTGCGGGCCGTGGGCATCACCCATGTCCTCAACCTCCGGCGCCGCGAGAATAGGAAGATGCATGAATTTGGATACCTTTGGCTTAAGTTCGCTGACAATAAGAAGCCACGCTCACCGTGGTTCTACCGCTCTGCCCTAAGGTTCTACAGGCGGGCCATGCGTGAGGCTGATAGCAAACTGTTTGTGATGTGCCATCACGGGATTTGTCGCAGCCCATCTTTGACGTATTTCCTTTTGCGGGCGTCCGGGGTCGGTACCCAAGAGGCAGAACAATTGCTCCTGAATGCAAGACCGCGAGCCAGACTGATAAGGGCGTACAAAGACTCGGGCGATGATTTCCTACGTCGTGTATGAACAGAGTAGGCGCCATGCAAGGCAATCTCGAGGATCTCATCGTGGCCCAAATGATGGGGCACTCGTCCGCAGCCATCTTGCAGACCTACGCGAAAGTCATAGACGGGGTACCGGCAGGATGCCATTCGGAAGCTCGAAGCATTTAGGCGGGCGTCGAACGCAGACCAAGAACAACTTCTGGCAGATGCGCCAGGAATTTCGCATGGTAAAATACAATAGATTTCAGTCAAAGCGTAGCCATTTGCGAGGATCACGAACATTTAGAGGCTGAGTCCACGGATAGGCGCTGCAACAAGGGTGAGTTGATGTCGGCGAAGGTCAAGTGCTGCCACGATAGCGCGCTGTTGGCTTCAGGCGGAGGTATAATGAACGAAGGCGCAGCATCGGAGAGTTTGAAGATTTCCAGACTCGGGGGCAGTTCTAGAGTGTGAAGAGCAGAGAAACAGAAGTACGTCGCCCTAATCACATGAATGTCCCAGTAAAAGCGCGATCCTCGAGGGCGGCTGATCCCGGATATCCTTCTGTTGCGACAGAGCTGGAACAGCTCAATATAGGCCAAGAGAAAGTCTGGGAAGTTCCAGCTTCCGCAAACTCCCGGTACCTTTCCCACGACTACTTCAGATACATCGGAAAGTTCCCGCCTCAGATAGCTCACAGGCTCATTGTCGAATTCAGCAAACCCGGCGATCTCGTTCTGGACCCAATGTGCGGCGGGGGAACAGTCCTAATTGAATCCAAGCTTCTTGGGCGAAGAGCCGTGGGGTGCGACATCAACCCGGTCGCTCTTATAGTCGCCCGTGTCTCTACGCGTTCTATTCACCCGGCGAAACTGGAAAAAGCGCTAGGCTCTGTCCGCGAGTCCCTTTCACAGTTAATCTCACCTGGTGAGCTTTTCTCGCAAGGGCAAACTTGGAGGAGACGGTTCGACTTCGCGGGTTGTGAACATTTCTTTGACGGCGAGACTCTAGATAATCTAGACCGGATTAGGCAGTATTTGGATGAATTGGACGATATCGAGGTCCGGGAGTTTCTTTTGCTTGCGGTTCTTTCGACGTTGCGTAAGGTCTCCTTAGCAAACGTCAAGAAGATGAATGTAGTTGTTGACCCGCACAAACAGAGGGCTCAGCTTTTTCCGACATTGTTCAAAAAGCTCGAAGAGATGGAGAAGGTCAACAGAGAACTCGACCGACTCTTCTCGCGATGTTCCATCACGGTCATGGAGCGGGACGCATTAGAGCCACCCAAGGAAAAGCATTTTGCCAGTCTCGCGATCGTTCATCCCCCGTATATTTCGAACACTGCATTTTCAGAATCTACGCAGCTTCAACTTGGTTTTCTTGGCATACGTCATACGAGTATCTGGAAGAAGGAGCTAAGGGTTCGAGGAAGTTATGTCCATGAGCCTGATGGGTTGAGGAAGTATCTAGTTGGATGGCATAGGATATTGGCGAATATGTTTGAAGCCCTTAAGCCCGGCGGATTCTGCGTCCTCATAGTGGGTGACGGGAGAATTGACTTCGTTAGAATTCCGATGAGAGCTATTACGGCAGAGTTCTGCAAAGACATAGGGTTTTGCGAAGAGGCAGCGTTCCTCCATCGACTCAACAACAATACAGGATGGACCCTCACTCACAAGATGCGTGAACAGCACGTTGTCGTCTTCAGAAAGCCAACTCGATGATTGATGGTTCAGTCCCCACACTTGAGTGGTCTTTCCCAGAATCAAATGCCGCCCAATCTTATGCTACCCACGGGTTCTTCCGATACTTTGGCAAGCTTCCACCGACAGTTACAGGAAAGATAATAGATCATGTTCGCCCCAATCTAGAAGGGCCTGTTCTTGACATTATGTGTGGGTCTGGAACGACTTTGGTGGAGTGCTGTTTGCGGGGGCTAGAATCGTATGGCATTGACGTAAACCCCCTCGCAGTATTGATTTCGCGCGTCAAGAGTAGGTTTTTCAACCCGACTCAGCTGCGTCATGCGGCAAACCGAATAGTCGCAGCGATAGGTGAAGAATTAGCGCACAGGCCTGTCGCCAACCCTCATAGACACCGACGCGGGCAGCTTGGGTTCGAGTTTGGAAAAATGGACCTCACGGGGAGTTCGGTCTTGCCAGACCCACAGATCAAGAATCTCAACTATTGGTTCTCAGAGGAGATTAGGTCAGAACTTGCGGTGATTTTCTCGCATGTCAACCGTGTGCGGGACGACAACGAGAGAAACTTTTTCAAAGTAGCTGCTCTTTCAATCGTCCGTAAAGTCTCGAATGCCTCCCCTAGGATTGGCCGGATATTTCATCGCGGAGAGTACGAAGGTCCGAGCGCATTTTCCCGTTTCAAGAAGAAGATTGATGAAATGACCATTGGTGCGGCCGAATTTGCGAAGGCCGCAAAGGTAGCATCCAGCGGCTGCCTGGTAGCTGATGCTCGTCGCACGCCGTTTCCTGCTGGGGTCTTTGGCCTGGTGGTATGTCATCCACCGTACTTTGCGCTCTATAAATACTCTTCCGACGTGCTGCGTTTTGAGCTCGAGTGGGGCGGATTCAATCGAAGGGCAATAGCCAGATCAGAGATAGCTGATGGCTTTAAGTCGACGGACATCTCCATGTTCGATGATTATATTGGGGACATGAAAGATGTTCTTAGAGAATGCCAACGTGTGCTTCACAAAAAGGGGTGGCTCTGCGTAGTAACGAATAATTCCACCTTCAAAGATGAGCGGCTTCCGGTTGTGGAGCGAATCGTCAAGGCTGGATGCGCGGACGGCGTGGGGTTGAAGCTCCATCAGATTTGTCGTCGTAAGGTACGTTTTGCCCAGGCGACCTACCATAGGTCTGCCCGTGTAGATAAGGTTACAACTGAGGACCAGATGATCTTCTTCAGAAGGTGACTTGATCAGCGAAGTCACGAAGGAAGGTCTTGACGGAAGCTGGAATGCGTGAACCCGCGTGGGCCAAGGTCAGGCGGCTTTGACACTCCAAGATAATGAAGTCCTCGGGAAGTTCCGTATCGTGGTGCTCCACGGCGAGGCCCAAGATAAGCTCCTGAATCATATTTAGGCGATCCGAGCCAATATCTGGAACGCGTTTACTAATCACCTCAATCACACACGTCAGTCCCAGTTGATCGCGTATCCGCCGCAGCTTCTCAATGTCGTCCGCCGATTCATGGGAAAAGCATTTGAGTTCGAGCAGGAATAAAGCTTGCGAGGATATGAATATCGTATCTACGTGACTTCTACCTCGCGTCCGAGTTCCCTGGTCGAATATTGGAAATCCGACAAGAGCAGTCTCATAGGCCTTCCCACTGGGCGGGTGGAGAGAGATGATTTGAACGTTTTTTTGGTTTGTTAGCTTAGCGCGTAATCTGCCAAAGACTTCATCTTCGCAACTCAAAGCCCCTCCACCGGTCCCCCAACAGAACGGCATCTCCCAAAAGCACTAGGTCGCAGTAATGACGAAACACCCGCGCTTGCTTTGTATTGTTCCCCCAAATTCCGATCAACTTACCGGGGCCCGTGGCATTGTTTCCGCGTCCCCTCATAAGTTGGGCAATATAGCGTCGAGCAGTTGGCTCGTTTTCGTAGCGTTGCAAGAATAGCTGATGGAATTCCGAGGTCGTAACCGCAAGCCGTTTGATAGCTTCTGCCACAGCGCTGTAAGCTCGAGAGTCCTTGCTCAGGAACACCCGAGGCCAGAATAGGACCAGACTGCGATCTCGGTCTGCCGTTGTTCGTCCCGTTGCATTTCGGCAGTAGTTGTAATCTAAGTTTACCAAAACGCCGCAGTGGGGGTCAGAACGCCACTTGTACCCAGTTTGGTAGAGAAGACACTCAGCAAATACTGGTTGGGCCAGCAACTGCCTAAGCAATTCGAGGCCTGCTTCTCGATGCATCCTCGTGCCATTAGGCAGAAAGACTGCTTCCACTCTCGCTTTCTCGATGCAGTATAAAAGGAGCAAGCGTTCAGGCTTATCTTTGAAGAAGTAGCCTTCGCGGCTGATACTACCGAGAATTCTGAGGGGATGCTCTATAATATCCTGGAGTTCTTGCCGGGTTACCCGAATCTTGACAGCTGAAGTGCGAATGTTCTCACGAGTCCAGAGTGCTCGCACTAACTCAGTCTGCTCACGGACCCAAGGTGCATCAAGAATAGATTCCCGTCTTTTTGACTTATCCCCGAAATCTCGCAGAAGAATCTCAACCGTTCGGCCTAGCTCTCCGAGGATATTCCGACATTTTTCGATAGATGGGTTAGCCCCCAACTTCCGTGGCTTTCCCCTTTCGTTTTTCGGCCAATCTAGGGCCAATAATGGAACTCCAAAAATATCTGTAAGCCGCGACATCCCCTTGAACACATCCGTGTTCACGTGTCTTTCACTAGGATTCCTGTCCCCCCTGTCAAGCTCGTCATCGCGGACACGCGAAAAGGGGGTGAAATAAACGAAAGGGACTCCTCCCTCGGCCGCGATTGCAAACCGGGTGAAGCGTTGCAGAGGATTGTCACCAGTGTATCCGTGTTCGGTCAATTCGACGACTAGAACAGGGCGTCCGTCAGCTACGAAGACATAGTCGGGCCTGTCATCGCGCAACAATGTGTTAATCCGACTACCAGAGTCTACAGGGTCTAGTAAGCCGTCGGTGGGAAGGATTCGAATATTTTCATTTGGAATGCGTGATAAGAATTCAGATGTCGATTGGAGTCTAGAGAATACTCGGCGATCGTCTTCCCGGTCGCAAAAGACGACTAAGTGCATCGGGTCCAGCATTTAGGTGGCCTTTCTCTGAAAAGGATCCGGGGTCTGAATACGCTCGACATATGGTAGCATTGAAGGTACGGTAGTGCCCATAGTTTTTGAGCAAAGAGGAAAAGACAGAAGGGCCTTTCGGATTCGCGGCACCATTGCCTTACAGAACTGTTCCGAATGGCGGAGGTGCGCACCAGTTCCGAGGACCGGCGGCTCCTTGAAGATCTTCGCGACGCAATTGAGTCGGAGAAGTACCCTGTCGGCGCCAGACCGCGAACGAGAAACAAGGCGGCAAGCCTTGGTCGTACGCGGTCATCCCCGACGATGCCGTGCCCGAAACCAGCACTCTTGCTCACATGCTCGCTCAGGCTGTGTCCGTCTTGTCTACAACAGTGGAGCACTAATGGGGCGTACATTCGATTGGCGATTCCTCAAGGTACCTCGCGTTACGCATATTACAGGGACTGAGCCACAGACTGAGCTTCTGCCTCAGGCACCGTTAGTTCACGGAGGTGACTTTTGGCTGAGCTTGCGAAGGACCCGAAGGGCTGGGAGCTTGAGGATTTCATTGCGGCCCACTTTATTTGTAGGGGCTGCTATGTCGAAACGGGCGTAAAAGAGCGAAATCCGGACGAGATTCTGGAGCTTGATATCGTCCGGACCGATTATCGCGAAGAACCACAGACGCGGCATCCCGTCGAGGTAAAGTCGGGCGAGTGGGGTCTTGGCGATGTCTTCAAGTTTTACGGGTGGACGCGCTACCTGGGACTGGAGCCGGGAGAATTTATCCACAAGGAACCGTGCGGCCGGGTAGATCCCGCAAGCATCAAGCACATCGAGGAAAGAACACACGTCACTTTGCTGCACGTGCCCACGCCACAGGACGCGGAGGCCCGCTTCAAGACTATTGGGCTACCAGAGCCGCCATGGGCCGAATTGACGGAAATTTGGCGGTTTTCTTTCTGGGCGCAACGCCGACTGTTGAGAGCGGTGGGCGAGGCAGTCCGGCAGAAGGTTTGTCCGGAAAGTGCAAAAGCCGCTAAGCAATACCACCAGCTGATTAACGACGCCGTCTTCTTCATACCTGATGTGCGTGATCGGGTAGGTGAGCTGCTCTCGGCCCACTTTGGACATCAGGAGCTTGGTGCGAGTGCGGCCTACGAACTTGAAACCGGGAGCATCGACTTCAACAATCCGCCTGAAACCAAAACATTCAGGAGGGCCGCTTATCAAGGAGATCACTTCCCGATCCAGGCGTGCTTATATCTGGCCCACCGGGCGCGCCTGTACATACTTAAGGCTGTAGTCGACTACTGGCTGGCGCGTGAACGCGGGGAAATCAAGAGGACGACACTGAAGTTCGGCCAGGTGCTCATCGATCTGACGTCCGGCCAACTCACCCCAGCAATGGCAACAGGTGCGGAGGAACTGAGTTCTGCAAAATCCTTCCGGATGTTCCCACTATTCTGGCAGGTGTTTCTTTGGAGCTGGGGAGGATTCCTACTGAAGGATCGGCTCGACGAGGAATACGCCGATCTTGAGAGGGAGACCGGCGTGCCCAAAGATGAGATCCCGGTGGCCTTGAGTGCCTTTGACAAGCTCTTTCCAACGGCGGGTGGCTGGTTCAGGGAGCCCTCCACCGACTCACGAAAGGTTATCATGCTCATGCCGGCAGCGATGCGAGGAATAGGCGCTGTCAGGAGGCGGACACGCAGAGAAGTGAAACAATACAAGGACCTGGGCTACAAAGACGACACGTGGTGGCGCCTTGCGTCGGACCACAACACTGGCGCGCGACTTCTCGACTGCCCTGACGAGGGTCTAGTGAAGTAGGAATTAAGGTGATTCGTCAAGGCAAAGTGAACCCACCATCGCGTTCGGTTGGGGTCGGACCAAGTAAAGGCAAACCCGCTTACATCATTCCACTACAATTTCACTAGAGTCGGCCCTTTTCTCTGTTGTCGAGCAGAGGAAGAATCCGATCCATCCATCTGAAATCAAAAGGAGAAGACTGGTAGGCCTGGAGGGATTCGAACCGTTGACCTCTACCGTGTCTTGCCCACTAAGGAGCAGGGTCACCAGATATCGTCGAGAGTTTTCGCGGCCATCAATTTCTCGCGGGTCGTGTATCGCAGGTTCTGGGGGGCTTTCACTCGTCCGCGTTTTGCCAGCGGAATGGGCCCGACCTGTTTTGCTGGCTCGGAGAAGTTGACAACGACCTTGCCGGTTCCCTTCCACGGCTCAATGGACTTGACCGCAGCGATATGGGTGATTGCTGAGACTGGCGCAACTTGATATCCCGCGATGTACTTGATACTCGTGCGCTTCGTGGCGTCAATCCTGACCGCGTACCAGCGGTCTTCACCCAAAAACACGTCGCGGAATCCCTCCTTGCGTGCAGGAATCACTACTGTATCTGCCTCACTCGAGTCGAGCCGACGCGGCCTACCTTTCGCGACTAAGGCCTGCCCTGCATTGGATTGCGGTTCCGTTTTGCGGGTGGGAATTTCGATTGGAAAATCAATACGGATTCTTGCTCGCTTGAGCGAGGCGCGGATGTCCCTCACGCTGAGCGGTGTTCCCAGCTTCCGCATTTGTCTTCGCACCAACCAAACAACCCTGGGATCTTCAGGTCGCAGGACTTCTTCCAATACTCGTTTAACGTTGCGGTCTATGAATTGCGCTTTCCAGAACACGCTCAACTGATTGCCGTGCACCTTTTCCTTCGATAGCAGCTCAAGTGTTTGTTGCGTAAGCCGCTCCTCGGTCGCATCTGAAATGCGTACTACTCGGAAGAGCTTTTCTTCTGCATCGACCGGGGCGTGCGAATTGTAGATTCGGTATTCATCGCCGTTGGTCAAAACACACCACTCCACGCCTACGACGGTCGCATAGCTTAGAATCTGTGAAATCCATCGGCGGTTGTTCAGGTCTTCGCCCAAAGCCTTAGCCTCAACAAACACTCGCGGGCTTCGCAGAAGAAACAGGGCATAGTCCACTGGCTTGTCTTTGGCTTTGCTGCGAAACTCACGCCGCACTTCGTCAAGCTCTTCGGGGTTCCAACCCAAGGCTGAGAGAATCGGCTCGACCAAAGTGGCCTTGGTGTTCTCTTCGCCAATGCTGGAGCCCAATTCACAGTCGCGCGCTATGCGCAACCGCACTTTTTGTATGGCTTGTGCCAAGCTTTCGGGCAGACTTTGAGCGGTTGAGTCCGTAAACTTCTGTAAATAGCCGGCTCGGTTTTTGGGGGGGGCGAGCCGCCAGCATTTCCTTAGAATGGTTTGATCGAAAGAACCCACCGAAGGAGGTGCTGAATGGCTCGCCAG
>Ga0315281_10009777_pt1 | contig 13277 bp, 12 predicted proteins | sample YL17G07_0_MG_FD_204540 | JGI IMG/M metagenome (GOLD analysis project Ga0315281, IMG submission 204540) | Sediment microbial communities from Yellowstone Lake, YNP, Wyoming, USA - YL17G07_0 | ecosystem: Environmental > Aquatic > Freshwater > Lake > Sediment | place: USA: Wyoming | collected... | reverse complement strand
GCCTCCCGGCCTTTTTTGTAGGGGTCGGATTTATCCGACCCGTCAGCGGGCCACGTGTTCCACGTGGCAAGCTTGATACTTGCCCGGCTTCAGACGGGAATCAAGCCCCTACACGATGGGTTACATATGCCGAAGCGACAAACCTGATTTTTTCACACCTTCTCAGTCAGGCACTGACAATGATAGCTGGCTGTCATTGCGAGGATGCCGACCCCGGTTTTCATCGGGGGAGGCAGCCGTGGCAATCCCCCTCTGAAAGCCCTTTAAGTGAGATTTCTTCGTCCCGAAAGCTTTCGGGACTCGCAATGACAGCAGCGTGCGTATCAGTGCTTCACTGAGGCATTACGTTTGTATCTATTGATCCGCGCACTTTTCGCAGTTGCCGATCGACTCCCGGCACATCTAGAGATCGATCGCCCGAAGATATTTCGCCGCTTCCTCAGGGGCTGTGGGGTTGATGTAGAAGCCGGTGCCCCATTCGAAACCGGCCAATTGCGTGAGGCGAGGCATAATCTCGACGTGCCAGTGGAAGTCAAACTCGAGGGTTCGCCAATAATCCTTGCGAGGCCATCGGATAGGTGCGGTGTGCAGGATGAAATTGTACTGGGGGTGGTTGAGCGCCTTCCCCAGTTTGCTCAGTGTGACGATCAGCATGTCGGCGAGTATGTGCATCTCACCGGACTGGAGGCTCTGGTAATCCGCATGGTGCGCCTTGGGGAGGATCCATATCTCAAAGGGGAAGCGCGAGGCGAATGGGCAGAATGACACGAAGAGCTCGTTCTCGTACACGATGCGAGTGTGCTCCGCGATCTCCTGCCTGAGAATATCACAGAAGATACAGCGGTCTTTGTAGTTAAAGTAGCTGAGCGCGCCCGTGAGTTCTTCTTTGACCCTCTTCGGGGTAATCGGCGTGGCGATGAGCTGGGAATGCGGATGCGAGAGTGACGCCCCCGCCGCCTTGCCCTCATTGCGAAAAATGAGGATGTATTTAAAGCGCCGATCCTGGGTCAGATCCACGATGCGCAGCTTGTAGGTTTCGAGTATCTTGCTCAACGACTCTCGGGTGTGCATCTCCAGGCACTTGTGGTGATCGGGGGTTTCAATGATCACCTCATGCGCCCCGATGCCATTCATCCTGTCATATATCCCCCGCCCCTCCTTCCCCAGCTCCCCCTCGATACGGAGCGCGGGATATTTGTTGGGGACGACGCGCACCTCCCAGCCGGGCGAGTTGGGCCGTGACTGGTGGCTGCGGAATGCGAAGATCTCCGGCGGGGTCATCTCTTCTCTCCCCTCGCAAAAGGGGCAACCCTTTGTATCTGGTTTATCGGGGCACGTATAAAAATCCTTCGGGCGTTGTGCCCTCCCCGTGGATATAATAACCCACCGCCCCAGTATGGGATCCTTCCTCAGCTCAGGCACGACATCCTCCTATTGTGTTGAGTACTGTCAGGTACATCTGCTCATACTCGCGCGGGGATCGGTACCACGAGCAAACGCACGCCATCGCATTCCTGTGTATCTGCTGCGGGTGAGCCCGCCGCCATTGAGTACAAGGAATGCCTGGAGAGGAACAGCTCGCAGCGTCCTCTCTATCATCCCTGTTGCTTTTTCAGCATCGCATCAGCGCCCCAGACGAGCTTCTCGTAGAGTTTCTTCGTTTGGTCGGCGATGCCATCCCAGCTAAACAGCTCTTCAACCCTCCTTCTGCCGTTCACGCCGAGCCTTTTCGCCGTCTCGGGTTCCTTGAGCAGTCTGTTGACCGCGTCGGCCATCTTCCTGGGATTCGCCGGCTCCACGAGGAGTCCTGTTTCTTCATGTACCACCACTTCGAGTATGCCGCCTACGGCGCTCGCCACGACCGGCGTCTTACACGACATTGCTTCGAGGTTGATGATGCCAAACGGCTCGTATATCGAGGGGCAGACAAAAACCCTCGCGCTCGTATAGAGCTGCATGTATTCTTCCTCTTTTAAAAGCTCGTGAATCCAGACGATCTTTTTATTCTCCTGCACCTTTGCCCTCATGCGGTCCTCGTATTCCATCGTGTCTGCGCCGACGGCACCCATGACGAGCTGGCACGGGATGTACTCCATTGCATCGATCAGGTACTCCATCCCCTTCTGAGGTGTTGGCCTGCCAATGAAAAGAATGTATTCGTCTTCTATGCCATACCTCTTCTTGAGTTCGGGGGTCATCTCCTTCTGTTTCCACGTGTCGAGGTCGATGCCGTTATGGATGACCTCTACCCTGTCAGCCCTCACCGCGAAGTACTTCAGGATATCATCTTTCATAATCTTGGATACCGCAATAACCTTGTCCGCCCCTTCAATCCCTGTCTTCTCCATCCACGTGCTGACCTCGTAACCCTTTCCCATCTGATCCACCTTCCATGGGCGTAAAGGCTCAAGGCTATGGCATGTGGCGACAAAGGGGACCGCATAGAGGATCTTTGCGAGATAACCGGCAAAGTGGCCGTACCAGGTATGGGTGTGGACTATCTGAGAGTTTATTTCTTCGCAGATCATCGCCAGGTTCGTGGAGAGCGTTTTGAATATCGAATTGAACTTAGGTTGGAACGTGCAGTCCAGATCATTCCAGGGCATATACCCTCTGATCCTCAGGTGAGGCGACCTGCTATTCATATTGCCGAAGTACCTCACCTCAACATCCATGAGCTTGGAGAGACATCGTGAAAGCTCGCGGAGGTGGACGCCTGCCCCGCCGTAGACATTGGGCGGATACTCCCGCGCGATCATTGTCACCTTCATCTCTCTCTCCTTTTTAACCGCAGCGTAACGGCGTATGTCACCTATGAGCCGGCCTATAGCGTCAATGGCCTCTTCTCACAGCGGAAGATGGCAGCCGGCTCCACATTGGGATCGAGCGTTATGTAGTTTTCCCTTCCCCTCCATGTGTGGAGGGTATCAGTGATAAGCTCTCTGACCTTATACTCCTCGTCAGAGGAGATACCGAACTCTTCAACCGGCACGGTGACCCTGCTTGTCACATGCCTGAACGGATCGAGGTTAATCGCCGCGAAGATGGTGTTCCTGCCGTCCGGCGATGTCTTCCCGTAGAAGAGGACCGAATCATCGGTTGAGTTATAGATGCGCAGATTATCAGTGTAGTGCAGGGCAGGATTCTCTCTCCGGATATGATTCAACCGTGCGATGTAGTCCTTGATGTTGCCCGGCGCATCCCAATCGCGCACCTTATACTCGTACTTTTCCGAATTCTTGAGCTCGTCTTTATAGGGAAGCTTGTCGTTTTCCAGAACCTCGTAGCCATTGTACATGCCGTAGAGCGATGAGGAGGTGGCGGCGAGGGCTATTCGCATCTTGAAAGCGGGCCGGCCTCCGGTGAAAAGCATGGGAGGATGGATGTCCGGCGTATTGACAAAAAAGTTCGGGCGCAAAAATTCTTTAAGGTAGCTATTCGTGAGCTTCAGCAGGTATTCGATGAGCTCGTTCTTTGCAGTGCGCCAGGTGAAGTAGGTATACGACTGGGAGAAGCCAAGCCTTGAGAGCGATTCCAGTTTATCATAGTCCGTGAAGGCTTCGGAGAGGAAGACAGTTCCGGGATAATCCCTGGTCACTTCCCTGATGATCCATTCCCAGAAAGCCTCCGGCTTTGTGTGGGGGTTGTCTATCCGGAAGGCTGTAACCCCCTGGTCCAGCCAGAAAGTGAGGATGCCCTTTATCTCGTTCCACTCTTCCTCCCTATCCTCCGGCATGAGGTTCATGGGGCAGACATCCTCGTATTTTTTAGGGGGATTTTCGGCGTACCTGATAGACCCGTCCGGATTATGGAAGAACCAGTTCGGGTGCTCTTTGATCCACGGGTGGTTGGGCGAGCAGTTTGTAGTGAAATCCAGGGCCACGTCCATGCCCATCTTCCTGCACGCCTTCACAAAGCGTCTGAAATCGTCGAGCGTGCCGAGTTCAGGGTTGACGGCCTTGTGTCCTCCGTCTTCATTACCCACTGCCCAGGGGCTCCCGGGATCGGCAGGCCCCGCCCTGAGGCTGTTATTAGGACCCTTACGGTTTGTCCTTCCGATAGGGTGAATGGGGGGCAGATAGATAACCTCGAATCCCATTCTCTTTATATCCGGGAGCCTTGCAATCATGTCGTCGAAGGTCGCGCTTTTGCCGGGCACTCTTCCCTGCGATCGGTGGAACATCTCGTACCATGCGGCGTACCTGGCGCGCATCGGCCCCACTATTATCTCAAGCACGTGCGTGTAGGTAGTCTTTCTATCGTTATCGGATTTCAAGTTTGCCTCTACCGTGTACTGGCACCAACCAAGCATATCGTTCAGGGGGAAATTTCCCGAATAGCGGACATCCCCTTCTTTTATCATCGGGACTCTAAACCAGGGGGAGGATTCAGGAAACTTCTTTCTGTAGAGGAGATAAGCCTCAGTCGGCCCCTTGCTGTAAATATCCGCCGTAACCCGGAAGCTCCTGTCCACTTCCCGCTTGACTGGAAAGCGCCCGCCCTCTATCTCCGGGTACACATTTTTGATGCGTATGTCACTTCGCATGAATAATGACTCTCCACCTCAAAAGCTGACAGGATTTTATTTAAAAGAATGCGACTTCTCAAGGAAAATAATCATAAGCGGATGACAAGTCAGATGATATGAACTCACCCTTCGTGGACATCGGTATGTCGCACACAGAGCAAATAAGAACGCGGAGAACACAATCAAATAGCTCACGCGGGAACCATGACCTTGAGCGCCCCGGGAACTATTGAGAAGCCGATAGGGGTGGTCCCGATGATATCGCCGTCTGATTGCACCAGAACCCTGTGGGCGGAACTCACGTTGACTGACCGCCCGCGGTGAAATGTAACGCCTCCGATCGCCCGGCGACTATCCAAGAGCACGGATACCCCGGATCGGATAATCGCAGATGTGTAGCGCTCCTGAAGAATACACACGTCGAGCCAGCCATCGTCAATGGCCGCGTCCTGGCAGAGCGTGAATCTGCCGCCATAGTGCCGTGAATTGCAGACCACCATTGAATATCCGCTGAGTAAAGGTTTTTGACCGTCGATATCCACGGTGAGCTCGGGGAGATCATAGTGCAGCACCGTGCCGAGCGCGGCTACCGGATATGCGATCTTCCCTAGAAAACCCTTCACGGTGGGATCGACTTCTCTCACCACCTGCGCATCGAGACCCACTCCCGCCATGCAGGAGAAATACCTCCCCACCGATGTCAGGCCAAGATCAATCGTCTTGACTTTTCCACTCGTGAGCACCTCGCACGCCCTCAGCGGATCGAGGGGGATCCCCATTTCCCAGGCGAGCACGTTAGCAGTTCCCATGGGGAGTATCCCGAGAATGAGGTCCGAACCTGCGATGCCGTTGACCACCTCGTGTATCGTGCCGTCTCCGCCCGCGCATATCACCATCTGGAATGACCTATCCTTTGCGCTACCGGCAAGATGCCGCGCCTCACCTGGCTGCACCGCGGTGAACGTCTCCAGGGAAAACCCCTTCTCCGTAAGCACGCGCTCGATGCTTTTCAACCGCGCGGCGCGTGCGGCTCTCCCGGAAGCAGGGTTGAATATCAGTTGCGCGCGCATGGCGAGATAAGCTACGCCTCCTTCTCTAATATCTCGACGGGGACTCCCGCGAGCTCCTTGAAACGCATCGCGTCGCTGCGGGAACCTACAATAGTTCCGTAGTGCATCGGAATCGCCACGGCGGGCTTTATTCTCTTTGCGGCCTCGGCAGCCTCATCCGCACTCATCACATAGGTGCCGCTCACGGGAAGCAGTGCCACATCGGCACTGACGGTCGCCATCTCAGGGATCAGGTCAGTGTCGCCGGCGTAATAGATCCGGCGCGTGCCGAAGGTGACGATGAACCCAAGGCCGCCTTCGGAGCGCGGATGAAACGGCTTGTTCGTGTTATACGCGGCTACTCCCTCTACGACGATCCCTCCTATGGTGATCGATTGCCCCGGCGTGATGATCCGCACATCCCCTTTGAGCTTCTTCGCGCACTCCGCGCATGTCACCGTCACCGTATCCGCTCTGAGGATCCGTTCAATGGATGCCGGCGAACAGTGATCATAGTGGGTATGCGAAACGAGGATGATATCCGCAGCCTGCCCACCTGATATTTTATACGGATCGATATAAACGATTTTCTCATTGTCGAGCCTGAAGCTCGCGTGCCCCAACCAGTGTATTCCCGCGATCATTGTATCGCCTCCATTGGATACTCCACACCGGGTTAATAACGGATATCAGCCGCTGATACCCGTTGATCAGGCGACCGTGTGCGTCAAAACGATCTTTTTGACGCCTGGCGCAGAATTGCTTTCTCTTCCTCGGTAAGGCTCGGCATGCCATGGCTGGACACCTTGTCCAGGATACGGTCAACACGCTCGCTGCGATCCACAGAATCATTATCCTCCGTTACATTTCTCAATTTCCATCTTCGGGATCCCCTCACTCCGAACCTCCCCCATCCCCTCCCCCACCACCCCATGTAGAGATAACCGAAAAGGGCGCCGCCGAGATGGGCAAAATGCGCCACGAAATCACCGCGCACATTTGAGATTACCAGGAGCAGCTCAATCCCCGCAAAGATCAGCACCAGGTGCTTGGCCTTCATATTCACCGGGAGCACAAAAAAGAGCAAGAGCGTGACCACCCTCTCAGGGAAAAGCATGGCGAAGGCCACCATGAGGCCGAAGATCGCGCCGGAGGCCCCCATGATGAAGGCATAGGGCGGATAAAATAGAACGGAACAGAGTCCAGCGCCGATACCGCAGAAGAAGTAAAAATAGGTAAAGCGCCTCGTTCCAAGGACGCCCTCGACATCGGGCCCGAACATCCAGAGGACAAACATGTTGAAGAGGAGATGGATCAGATTCGCATGGAGGAAGATATAGGTCGTAAATTGCCAGAGGTAGAGATGCGGTACCGCCAGGGCGGGAACAAGGGCGAATGTCCGGTCCACCACCCCGCCGCCGATATTCTGCACGATGAAGCAGATGATGGTCGCCGCAATCAGACGTTTTACGGCAGGGCTCAAAGACGGCCCAAAGGAGAGCTGCGGGAAGCCACCGCGATACTGATATTCAGTAAGGGACATGTTCTGTCTGCTGTTTTCTAAATAATAGTGAAATGAACACCCGTTGACAATGCTGCAAAAAAGAACGTCAACCGGATTCAGGTGAATACATTAAGGATAGCAGAAAATATTTTACACGTCATGACAGGCTATGAACATGCAAGAGATTAGGTGCTCTCCTTAGTAAGCGGCCGAGGAGTCAACTCGATCAGATCGATGCGTGCAAGCGCCTCATGCGCAGCATCTCCATCGTCTGATCCTGCTTGGCGATGATCGTATCGAGTTTGCCCTGGGTCTGAATGAGTGTATCCAGCTTCGCATTGAGCTGCTCGAGTTGCTTTGCAATGTCTGCTGCATCCGGCTGCTTCGCATCGGCAAAGGCAAATTTCACAACCAACGCGACAACAAAAACCAAAAGCAATAGCAACACTTTGTTCATAGACACACCCCCTCGTTGTCGGTCTCCGGAAATTTTATCGACCTGCTCACCAGCCTTCTTGCCGCACTCGTGGAAATTCCAAATTCAGTATGCGGCGAGGTTATTGAGCGCCTCCTGGGATGCTTCGTGATTTGGATTTATTTCAAGCGCTTTAAGAAACGAATTCCTGGCCTCGCGGTGCTTCCCGAGTGCCTGATAGGCCACTCCCAGATTATAATAGGCGGCGGCGTTGCGGTTCTCAAGGGCAATGCATTTCTTATACGCCTCGATCGCCTCGTGGTACCACGAAGAGAGGAAACAGGATTTACCCAGCACGAGGAGCGCTTCAGCATCCTGTGCGCATTCCGAAAGTTTCTTCAAAAATTGATCACGCCGCTCTTTAGATTTTGAAGAGATCATTGTTCCTCAAAAACTAGAGCTTCAGTTTCTCGAGATTCTGCTCAGAACCTATCACAATAATGGTGTCGCCCTCGTGAATGATCTCATCGGACTTCGGCACAATCCTCACCTCGTCTTCCAGCTTGCTGTTCCCGCTGCTGTCCAAAACAGGGCGTTTGCGCTTGATGGCAATGATTTCAACTCCATATTTCGACCTCACCCTCGCTTGCTCAATGCTTTTATCGATTATTTCTGGCGGTGGTTCGGTTTCGCTAATACTGTATCCGGGAGCAACCTCTATGTAGTCGAAGATGGAGGGGTGGAGCAGGCTGTTTGCCACCTTTATCCCCATCTCTCTCTCGGGGAAGACGATTCTGTCCGCCCCGAGGCGCGCGAGGATCTTGTAGTGCGCCTCGCTTATCGCCTTGGCAACCACCAGCTTTATTCCCATCTCCTTCAGCAGCATCGTGATGAGAATGCTCGCCTCCATGTCTTTCCCGACGCTCACCACCACTGCGTCAACATCTGCGATACCGACGGATTTGAGCGCTTTCTCGTCCGTGGCATCGAGCTGTACGGCCTGGCTCACCACCTCATCCATATCCCGGACCCGCTCTTCATTACTGTCAATGAGCAGCACATCACATCCCTCTTCGCTGAGCGTTCGTGCGACGCTCGATCCGAAAAGTCCCGCGCCGATTACCGCGAATTGCTTCATAAAAAGCCCTTCGGACTCTTTCTAGATAGTGGATAAATCAAGTGAGGTTTGACTGAGCCTCTTCCCCGGCAACGAGTTCCGAAAAGAATACCTCATTTGCTGGAATGATTCTATTAAGTTCCAGCCGCTTTGCCAACCACTAAATGGAGTGGTCGTGTAATCCCTCAGTTACTGGGTGTAATTAAATCTTATTCCCCTCCCCCCTTGAGGAGGAGGGTCAGGGTGGGGGTAGAAATACCCCATAACTGACCCATTACAGTGTCGGTTGCCCGGCCGCACAAGGGCAAGGATCAGTGCACGGCGTGCTATCGTCAGCCGATCATCATCTCTTCCTCGGCGTAGTGGACAGCCGCGGGGCGTCGCCTGCGAGCGATGATGAGCGCGAGGGTCAGAGGACCAACCCTGCCGGTGAACATGGTGATGATGATAAGGATCTTGCCCCCCGTGGTCAGCGATGGAGTGACACCTGTGGAGAGCCCCACGGTACCGAATGCGGAAATTGTCTCGAAGAAGAAATGGATAACCGGCCCCTTCTGCGGGGTGTCGATTGCCCGGGCGCTCTCGGTGATCAGGAGCAGCGTGCATACCACGATCACGAGGCATGCGGCGAAGAACGTCACGCAGAGCGCCTCGGCAATTGTTTTCTGCCCCAGTGAACGCTTCATGAGGCGTACCTCTCCGCGCCCCCTGATAATGGAGAGAGAGGTGGCAATAAGAACCGCGAGCGTGCAGGTCTTTATGCCGCCGCCCGTCGAACCGGGTGATGCGCCGACGAACATCATGAACAAGGTAATGAAGAGCACCGGATTGCCCATTGCGCCCACGGGGAGCGTATTGAAGCCTGCGGTCCGCGGGGTGACCGCGTGAAAAAATGAGTTGAGTATTTTCTCCGGCACGGTGAACCCTTTCAGTGTCACGTTCCACTCCAGTGCGAGAATGCATGATCCCATCACCAGGATCAGCAGGGCGCTGGTGAGGAGGACCGTCTTTGCCTGGAGGCTGAGCTTGCCTCGCGTGGCGCGGTTCCTCATCCAGAAGCGGTGTCGCATGAGGTCATAGATCACCACAAAGCCCAGACCCCCGATGATAATGAGCGAACCCAGGGTTATGACTGTTATATAATCCCGGCTGAATCTGCCCAGATTATCCGGGTACAGCGAGAATCCCGCGTTACAAAAGGCAGAGATACAATGAAATAGCGCATGGTAAAATGCCCGGTGCAATGAGAGGCCAAGGCACTTATGAAAGTGAAGACATAATATGGCCGCCCCGCCCAACTCGCATACAAAGGTAACGAGCATGACAGAGCCGATGAACGGCTTCAAGCTGCCGAGGGGCGTGGGGGCAAGGCTATCTGTTGCCACGAGCCGTTCGGCAAAAGAGAGCCGTTTCCCAAAAAGAATGAGGAAGGCAGTGGACAGGGTCATGATCCCCAGGCCTCCGGCCTGAATGAGGCCCAGTACGATGAGCTGGCCGAAATGGGTCAGGGTGGTCCCTATGTCCAGAACGGTCAGGCCGGTGACGCAGGTCGTCGATGTCGCGATGAAGAGCGCGTCAACAGTGCTTATTACCTGCCCGCTCGCCGCGGAAAGGGGAAGCTTGAGCAGAATCGTGCCGATAACTATCGCGGAGGCGAATGAGAGAACGATAATTCGCGGGGGGTTTATTGCTTTGCGTTTCTGGAGCCGTGCTAAATCATGCTCTGTGCGCAGCGGCATTCGGATATCCATAACGATGCTACGAGTATCTCAAAGGGGGTTGCCGCGGTCAACCGGAAGATGGAGACAGGATGGAGACAGGGAAGATGGAGAAGAGGGTAATCCCTCAGTTACGGGGTGTAATTAAATCTTATTCCCCTCCCCCCTTGAGGGGAGCTTGTCCTGAGCTTGTCGAAGGAAGGGTCAGGGTGGGGGGTAGAAACACCCCATAACTGAGAAGGTGTGAAAAAATTGCCTCGCGGCCTTTTTTGTAGGGGTCGGATTTATCCGACCCGTCAGCGGGCTTGATAAATCAAGCCCCTACAAGATGGGTTACATATGCCGAAGCGACAAACCGGATTTTTTCACACCTTCTGACCCACTACATTTTCACTCCTACAATAGCTCAGGAATGGATTGATCGTATTGGCAAAAATAGGGATGCGTCCCTGAGATAACATCAATTGTGAAGTAATCGCGGGTGGCTGGCTGTGGGACGAAACTGGCAAAACAAAAATAAGACATCTCAGTCAAGGCGGATAGTTGTGAGCACGGAAGGGATGGGTTTAGCTTATGTGGTAAAGAGGTCAACTGGGCGTAATCCCTCAGAAGGTGTTAAAATCAGCATTAGCGTCGTCATTGCGAGGACGCCGACCCCGGTTTTCACCGGGCGAGGCGGACGTGGCAATCTCAACTGCTTTCATGAGAAGACTGGAGTGGATGAGAGGCCGACAGGTCGACCGGAGTTGGTCAGTCAATGGCCTTGGTCTGGCCCTGAAGCTTTCCTGATTTTTACTGTAACCCCTGCCTTTTCGAGGTACTCCTTCGCGAGTTTGAAATTGTAGCAGTCATCTTTCGTAAAATTAGGATCATCTAGTAGTATGAGCTTTGAAATACCCGCCTCAATTAAGGCGAGGGCACATGGAGCACAGGGATACCATTCACAAAGGTAGAGAGTTGCGCCCTTTGTTGAGATTCCCATTTCGGCTGCCCTGCAGATGGCTCTCACTTCGGCATGAACACCGGAGCATTGCCTTATATTCTCAGGAGTAATGGGGCCACCTAATAGACATTCAGGATGTTCTCCAGCCCTTTTGGGCGGGCCATTCCAACCGGGAATATATTCACCGCTGCTGGTCTCGATTACAGCAGCCATTCGGATGTTCTTGCAGGCGCTATGAGATTTTGCCTGTTCGAATAGTTCCATGATTTTTCTATTTTTCAAGAAGTCGTGCTCCTTTTGCCAGGAGATTATGACACGATGAGAAAGGACCGGGGAAGTAAATTTATGAGGGTTTCTGATGTCCGAACAGTGTCCATGTATCCCAGCGGCGGGTATTTTTGCCAGCCGGGCTGCCAACCGAGGAGAACAGCAGATGAATTAGAAGCGGCCAGGTGTTGCTTCGGCAATGACCGGATGGGCGCAGGAAAAGGTACGAGTGCTTGGGCAGATTTGGCAGATGGCGTCTGCCGTTTCTTCTTACCAGATTTGCCAGACAGTGTCGGGCATTTCACCTGAGCCTCGAATTGTCCAGACGGTGTCTGGACAATCTGCCATGCCAGGTATAATGCCCGCATCTGGGCTACGTTTGACCGGGAGAATCCACGTCCGTGCTCTGCCGTCAGGTCTTTCGCCAGCCGATCCAGAAGTTTTTCGCCATACTCAGACCGCGCCTGACCGCCTTGCTCATACTCCACAATCCGGCGGCCAATCTCCCAGTAAGTAGCCGTGAGGATGCTGTTGATGGACCGGGCAGACGTCCTACGAGCCCTTTCCAGCAGTCCGGAGATGTCTGACACCAATCGACTATAGCTGTTAGCCACAAAGGGCACAGAGTTCACAGAGATAGCATCCTGATTCCGTCCACCAAACGAGCGACACCGAAGTTGATGAGCAAGGCACGTTTCAACCCAGTGGCTTTGAGATACGACAGAACTTGGGCGGTTGCCACATCAGGAAGGTTGGCAATGGATTTTAATTCAACAACGACCTCGCCAGCCACAAGCAAATCAATCCGCTGCCCCTTGATAATGTGGCCCTTGTAGTGAACATCTACTTCCGCCTGACGTTGAAACGACATTTCCCTTAGTCCCAACTCAATGCACAACGCTTGCTCGTAAATAGATTCGAGCAGTCCTGGTCCCAACGTTCGGTGGACTTCTATGGCCGCACCAATGATTCTGTCTGTCAGTTCATCCATTTCCATCCTTGGTGTTCTCTGTACTACTAACGTCAAGAATGTTGCTATTTTGCGAGCATTTTATGGCTTGATATGCGCATCTTTCTGTATTGCAATTGAATCAAACGTTAATCTCTGTGTCCTCTGTGCTCTCTGTGGCAACTTGAATTTTGGTTGCGGATGAAGGCCGCGTTGTGTCCTCTATGGCAAACAACTCCGGATGATTCTCCTTCATTGCCCCACGCGCTCCGACATGGTTGCTGAGGGACTCGAGAAGTGACCGCGACTGGCTGGTTTTGATGTGACCGGTGACATTGTCGGGACGCCGTAGAGCCTGGCCAGGTCAGCGTCCAGGATTACTTTTTCTCCTCGTACAAGCAGAATAAGGTTTTCAATCTTCCCCGGACGTATCAAAGATTTATTATCTGCCTTTCCCATCGCAAACCTCCGCTGTGGAATAGCCAGGATATATTTCGTCCTTTACTATATTAGACGTAGTGAGTGGGGATTTTATTCCGGCGCGAGTAAAAATATTTGCAAAGAATTTAGACAGACCTACGAATACTTTGAATAACGGTGCTTGTCAAGGAGGATGGGTTTAGCTTATGTGGTAGAGAGGTCAAGTGGGCGTAATCCCTCAGAAGGTGTGAAAAAATCAGCATTAAGGTTGTCATCTCTGAAAGCGCGCTCTACGTCAACTACTTTTCATAACACACTCCACCGGTGCGGTTCGGGCCACTCAGGGGCCATACTGCGATGCGGCTTC
>Ga0315281_10009776_pt1 | contig 13278 bp, 7 predicted proteins | sample YL17G07_0_MG_FD_204540 | JGI IMG/M metagenome (GOLD analysis project Ga0315281, IMG submission 204540) | Sediment microbial communities from Yellowstone Lake, YNP, Wyoming, USA - YL17G07_0 | ecosystem: Environmental > Aquatic > Freshwater > Lake > Sediment | place: USA: Wyoming | collected... | reverse complement strand
AGAAGGGCAGCTTGCCGCCGAACTGCTTGAGTAGCTTCATCATATCCTTGTTCCCGCGGCCGAGCATCTTCGTCAGCTTCTTTATCTGGTCGTACTGCTTCAGCATGTCGCGCACGTCCGACTCCGCCACGCCCGCGCCCGACGCGACGCGCTTTATCCTTCCGCCCGCAATCAGCGATGGGTTCGTGCGCTCGTCCTTCGTGAGCGATTGGATTATGATTTTGTACTTCTTCAGCTGCTGCTCCTGCTTCGCGAGCGCGTCCTGCGGAAGCTTCATCATCCCGAACCCGGGTATCATGTCCGCTACCTTCTGCAGCGAACCCATCTTGCCCATGCTCTCTATCTGCTCGTAGAAATCGTCGAGCGTGAACTTGCCTTCCAGCATTTTCTCTGCGATTTCAGGTTTCAGCTCCGCGTCCTTCGCCTTGTCGAGCAGAGTCTGCATGTCGCCGAGCCCGAGCATGCGCGACACGAACCTAGTCGGGTCGTAGGGTTCGAACTCGTCTATCTTCTCGCCGGTGCCGATGAATTTCACCTTCGCGCCAGTCGCAGCCGCGGCCGCGAGCGCGCCTCCTGCCTTCGCAGTGCCGTCCATCTTCGTGACTATAACGCCTGTTATCCCGACCAAACGGTTGAACTCGTTCGCCTGCCTGCGCGCAATCTTGCCAAGGTCCGCGGGCATCACCAGAACAACCTCGTCGGGCTTTATCATTTCTCCCAGCTTCTTCAGTTCTGCAGCAAGCTCCGCGTCGAGCGCGTTGCGTCCGGCAGTGTCAAAAATGAGGACGTCGTTCTTCTGGAGTTTCTCCATCGCTTCGCGCGCTGCGGCGTACGGATCCTTCTTCTCGTTTATGTATACTGGCACGCCAATCTGGTCGCCCAGTTGTTCCAGCTGCTGCGGTGCGGCCGGACGGTGGTAGTCGAGCGCCACGAGCGCGGGTTTCTTCCCGCGTTTCTTCAGGTAGCGCGCAAGCTTTGCGATTGTCGTTGTTTTCCCGCTGCCGAAAAGACCGACGAACATTACGCGCTTCCTGTCGAGCATGTCGCCTTCGGCTGGCTTCTCGCCCAGAAGCGCCACGAGCTCGTCGTAGATGGTCTTCAGCACATGCTCGCGCAGCGTCAGCCCGGCGGGCGTCTTCTCCTGAAGGCACTTCTTGCGTATGTTGCTTACGAGTTTGTCGATAAGATCCAAGTCAACGTCCGATTGCAAAAGTATTTTCCGCAAATCCTGCAGCACCTCCTCTACTGCCTTCTCGTCCACCATTGTGCCCGTGACCAGCTTGCGTATCAGGTCGCCGAGGTTCTTGCCCAAATTGTCCAACATAGCGCTTCCTAAGAGGAATATCGTGGATAAGGACTTAACTTTAATTGCCGGTTTATTTTTATGAAGAAATCCGAGTACGTCCCCCTGAGGATAAAGACCACCGTCGAAACGCTTGGCAGGAAGGACCTTACACCCAAAGACAAGGCCCAGGTGATACACGCGGCATACGTGAGTTCTTTCGATGATTTTAACAAGATTGTAAAATTCCATGGAATACGTGTGGACGAGTACTCTTCGTTGCACATCAGGCTAATGGAGGTTTCCACGCTGTCGGGAGAGTGCGCAAAAGGCTTTGTAAACATAAAGGACGACCAAATCAGACCTTACGTTAAAATCGCACAGGACGCGCTTCTTGGGATGCTTGACATAATCGAACAGTGTTACAAAGGCATGCCTCTTGCATGCGCGTCTAATCAAGCACGCGATTGACGAACTTCTCCGCATCGAACTTCTCGAAGTCGCCGTAGCCCTGCCCCACTCCTAAGAACAGTATCGGCTTCTTCAGCTCGTTCGTCACCGACAGAATGGCTCCGCCTTTCTCGTTCACATCGACCTTCGTGAAAATAACAGCATCCACGCCCACGGCCCCGAAAGCGCGCGCCTGCTCGAGCGCGTCGTTGCCAGTCATGGAATCGATGATAAGAATCTTCAAATCCGGCTTGTTCACGCGCACCATCTTCTGCAGTTCCTGCATGAGGTTCTGGTTCGTGTGCACGCGGCCCGCGGAGTCTGCGAGCACGTACTCGATGCCTTTCGACTTCGCATGCTCGATTGCGTCGTACACGACCGCGGCCGGGTCCGCGCCGTAGTTGTGCTTGATGACCTTCACGCCGATTTTGTTTCCGTGCTCTTCGAGCTGTTCGATTGCCGCAGCGCGCCACGAATCGCCAGCCGCAAGCACGGTCGTGTGCCCGCGCTCCTTCAGAAAGTTCGCGACCTTCGCTATGGATGTAGTCTTGCCGCTGCCGTTGAATCCGAGGAACAACAGCACGGCCGGCTTCTTCGTCTCCGCAAGCTTTTCCAAATCGACCGCGGGCACGTCCAAAATCCCGAGCAGGCTGCGTTTGAACGCGGCTACTATCTCTTCGTTCTCCCTGCCGCGTTTAATCTCCTTGCCTGCCAGTTCCTTCAGCAAATCGGCCTTTATGCGCTCCGCGACTTCTATCGCAACGTCCGCCTCTATCAAATCGGTCTCAAGCTCGCTCAGCACAGGCAGCAAATCCTTTTCCTCGAGCTTCCTCTCGGTTACTGTCTTCACTGCCTTCTCGAAAATCTTTGAAATGAACGATTTCTTTTCCAGTTTCGGTTTCGGCTTTGGCGCTTCTTTCTTTTCGATTTCGTGCGGCTTTTCGCCCACCGGCTCTATTTTTTCCTTCAGTTCGTAATCCCAACCGGGCTGCCATTTGTCTTGCGTGCGCCAGTCCTCCTTAATCGCCCGTTCCCAAGTCTTACCATTCAATAAAACTTCCAGAGCCAGTTGCGGTGCTTGATGCGCGACTATGGCTATGTGCTTCCTGTAATAATTGTCGAACAGGTAATTCAGAAAGTCTGCGATTCTTTTCTCAACGTCCTTATAGCTTTCTCCGTTTGGAAACGGTTGGTTTACATACTCAATCATTTTGTTTTTGAATTCTTTAGAAGGTTTTTGTGTAAAATCGCCGTAATTTATTTCTCTCAGCCTTTTGTCGGTTACGATTTTGTATTTGCCTTCAAACGCCAGATTTGCAGAATCGACCGCCCGTTTCAAATCGGAGGAGAACACAACGTCAAACTCTTTATTTGCAATCATTTCTCCGAGTTCCTTTGCTTGCCTTACTCCGGTATCAGAAAGTTCGCACGATGCCCATCCCGTCGCTATTCCATTTTCATTGTCAGTCGTTGTCCCGTGGACGAAATAGGTTATCAGGACCCCGTTGATTTCCTTTTTCTCAACTTCTTTCTTTATCTGTTCGAGTTCTTCACGTGCCTCGGGCTTCGGCTCTTCCTTTTCTTCCTCCTTCGCCTTGAACTTTTCGGAAATAGCCTTGATGGCTTTGGATAGTTTGTCCCTGAGTATGCCGAACATAAAACACCGCCTGCCTGCTGGTTATCTCTGGCCGCTGGCCTTCATCATCGCCTGCGCCTCGGACTCGATGCGCTGGAGCATAGCTACGACGGTCTGCATGTCCTTCTGCAGCGTCTCTATCGCCTGCTCCAAGTCCTTCCGCCGCGTCTCGAGTATGGCCTTCGCCTCGTCTGCCGTGCGTTCCACGGCAACGCCAGCACCCACCTCCACAAGCAGCTTGGCCTTTCCGTTGACGCTGCCGCGCGCGTACACTGCCGTGCCCAGCGGCACCATTGCATCGGCCGGGCTTTTTGCCGCTTCGTCTATGCCCGCAAGCGTGCTGTTTATCTCCGCAACCTTCGAAACGAACGCGTCCTGCTGCCTTGCGAGCGCGTCCACCCTGCTTTCCAGCAGCCTGTAGGTGGCTATCTTCTCCTGGAATTCCCTTTCGGTCGGCTGAGCCTTGCTGTCTGCATCGTTCATGAAATCGATTCTGAACTCTCTAGCTTAAGTATTTTGGGCGGGCCATAAATCTTACATATAATCAACAATCTGAAAACAGCAACTTCATTCCTTCGGATGGTTCATTTTATTGAACCTAAAGGTATAAATATATGAACATAAGTATAATTAAATGAATCATATGTTCCAACTCCTTGAACTGTTCTCGAAAAAATCCGCGATGAGGCTCTTATGGTTTTTCATGGACAACCCTTCGGGAGAATCCTATAGGTCTGAAATCCTTAAAAAAGTCAAGGTGGCGAAGGCCAGTTCTACGAAATGGCTTAAGCGCCTAGTCGATGACGGGTTCCTCCTAAAAACGACAAAAGGCAAAATCGTTCTGTACAAGCTCAATTCGGATTATGCATTGGTGAAGGAGCTCAAAAAAATAAAAACTATTTACACGATTCTTCCCGATGTCGAGAAGCTGGCTGGGGTGGAGTTTTTCCTGTACGGGAGTTGTGCCAGGGGCGAAGAACGGGAGGAGAGCGACATAGACCTCCTTGTCATCGGGAAACGGACGGAGGAGATAATCAAAATTCTTAGTGTGCTCGAAAAAAAGACCGGTAGGACGGTCAGGGCCAGTTTCTACAGCCAACTGGAATGGAGCAGGACGGCAAGGGAAGATCCTGCCTTTTACGAAAGAGTCGAAAAGGATAAGATAAGGTTGATTTAGTGGACGTGGAAGAATTTGTTAGGAAAGGATACTTGGAAAGGACCGCCAAGGATGAGAAACTTGTAAAGAAGGAGTTCGATGAAGCCGATTACGATCTAGCCAGGGCCAAGGACGCGCTGAAAGAAGGCGATTTCAAATGGTGCATAATCAAGGCATACTATAGCATGTTCCATGCCGCGAAAGCACTGATGTTCGCCCTAGGATTTAGGGAGAAAAGGCACTTTATAATCGGAGTTTTCCTGGAGCAGCTGTCCATGGAGGGCAAGCTACAGTCCAGCTTCGTGAACGATTTCAGGGGAGCGATGCTGGCAAGAGAGGACGCCGATTACAGGTACGTGCACACGAAGGACACGTCGGAATACCTTGTAGAAGTAGCGCAGGGATTCGTTACAAAGATGAAGGATATTTCCGGCAAGGCAAAAACGAAGTAAAGATACTCGGGTTCAGCTTAACCTGTAGAACTTCTCCTTGCCTACCAGCACGGGCTCGACTATTCCTATTTCCTCCATGCGCTTGAAGTATTCGTTGCATCGCGTTCGCGACAGGCCCATGAGGTTCGCAAGGTCGTCGCTGCTAATCTTGCCGTGCTGCTGCAGCAGGCCAGTTATAACTTCCATCCTCTTCGCCTCGACCGGGCTCGGCTTCTGTTCGACAACCCTGCTTTCCAGGATATCACGGACCGACTTGGCCTTCGACAGTTCTTCGACTTTGGATATTATCTGTCCTATGATATCGTCGCTGCCCTGAACCTCCTGCGCGAACTTGCGCTCTGTCAGGATGTCCGGCGGTAGCCTCTCCGCAAGCGTCCGCTCGACCGTGTCGATCCGCTCCTGCAGCGCAGCCAAGCGCGTCTGTATGTCCGCGAGCATCCTAAGCGCGTCGAGCAGCAGGGTTTCGGTCTGATTCTTTCTGTCCGAATCGCCGGATTTGAACAGAAACGCCATAATCTAACTGTTTTTTCCGGGCTTAATAACTTTTTCTGCGTATCGACATGTTCGACTGATGTCGACGGCGTGCTCGTTGCCTCGCAATGCGGGACTTGTGCCGTGGAAACTTCGGAGCAGAGCTAAAATTGAATTTGTATACCTGCTTGCACATGACGCAAAATTCTCTATCGGATGCTTTCAGCCTGATGTGGCCATGGTTTCTCAAGATACGGCGTCCATCGACACTGTTCCGCAACGAATGCAATTTTAAGTTCGAAAGAGCACTTTTAATTTCAAACGGGGTTTTATTTTCGTCTATTTCGTTTTTTACAGATTTCATATATCCCCTTCCTGCATTTTCCGACCCCAGAAACATCGCAATACGATCAAACTGCCCTTCGGAATGGCCAAGTTGGGCAATGTGTTATCTCCATCGACATGTAATTAACATATAATGTGTTAACCGATGGCTATGTCAACCAATCTATAGGTTAAACACATAATCTGTCAATCGAGGCAACCGAGGCAGACGAGGCGAGGCGGCCGAAACCCGAGTTACTCGGAGCAATCGAGTACTCGGCGAAGGGGACGTGCGTTTTGGTGGATCGGGCACAGGCGAAGAAGGCCCTATTGGACTGGCTGGGGCAGAAAGGCTATGACTGTTTTAGCAATATTTCTCTCGGCGGGAAGTTCCCGTCAATCGTTGCCTTGAAAGACAGAAATATCGTTGCCTTGGAAGTCAAGAACCGCGCCTCGGATCTTACGAAAGCGATAGGACAGTCGCTTTACTACCGCCAGCAGGCGAACACGGTCTACATAGCCCTGCCTTCGGAGGAGATGAGCTTCGTGTCGCCCGACACCATGAGGACGCTCCGGACGTACGGCATAGGGTTGATGTCGGTTTCTAACGTGTCGGGTTCGCCGACAGTCGAAGTGACGGTGGAGTCGAAGAAAACCGCGAAGGAAAACGCCAGTCTGCTAGCAAAGATAGGGGCGATGGAGCACGCCGCAAAGGCGAACGGCTACTCGAACGGGGACATAAGGGGCTCCATCGTTTCCCTCCTTCGCGAGCATCTCGAGGGGATGAGCGTGCTCGACGTGTCGAGGCACATAGGCGTCAGCCGGCAGACGGTCGCGAAGTACATTTACGGCCTGATGTCGGACGGCACGGTCAGGATACGTAAGGTGGGCACAGCGAAGCTGTGCTACCTGAAAAGGTGGGGTAAGAAAGGTGGTTAGGGAAAGTGTTTAGAGCTAACAGGGAAAAACGCGGCCAGTCGAAAACCGAATTCGACAGCAAGATTGGTAGCGTGCTTTCTCCGAAATTTGTGAGAGATAGGAAAATCTTCTTAATCATAGCAATCGTCTGCCTTTCCTTGGTCTCGCTGCTGGCGTTGAAAAGCATCGTTCCGTCGGCTGTCGAAGCACCTATATCCACAACGTCGACAACTCAACCAACAATAGTCGAGAGTCCGGCCATTCCATATCACAGCGTAGAAGATGACCCGGGCGTCGAGTCGTCCATTGCTGCGAGTTACATGCTTGGAAAGGATTTGGTTGTAGAATATTCTTCTGACTCTGAGCCGAGAATTGAGGGCTTAGCTCCTGATAGATATAAAATTGAGGATGGGAGGGTAATAGTTTACGATTATGGTAACGAATACTTCAGGCTCGCATTCGGCAAAGCATCTGACGTTTACGAGTTTGGAACCAGAGTTCAAACCACCACGACCGTCGGACTCCCTACCGCCCAGCCCACTGTTACAACAACGCCACAGCCTTCGGCGCCGCAAGTTCAGACGCTGGCAAGTGCAGCGGGCACTGTCTGGAGCGAGCAGCCGACGGAGATTACGGCAACCTTCACAGCCCGCACTTCCACCTTCGGCTTCATGGGATATGCCATTTCCCTCAGCGCAGTCGGCCCGGATGCCGGATGGTCTTACAATTACAACGGCACGCACTACATACAGACATTCGTCTCGCAGCCGCTGACTTACAGCCTGATATGGCAACCGATTAAAGTCGACGGCATCACAGTGAAATGGAAGCTTACCATCAAAGGCAGTTCCGATGCTCAAAGGACGCTTGTCTTCCGCATGGGATTGGACAAAGGCGAGTTCGCAAAAGTTACAAATGGTAACAACGTCAGTAGCAGAGTATATGCTGGAAGAAACGATGAGCGCGGGGAAGCAGTGGAAGGCGTAGGCTTTGACTGGAGCGATGCTCTTGATTATTTTGACGGCTTGGATGAAACGCAAGTTTCGAACAAAGCAGTGCTCGTAAGGTTCAGACTTCCTAGGGGCTCCTTTGAGATTGACCCGAGCACGGTCGGGACAAGCGCAACAGGTACTGCGACGCAATATGCTTTCCAGCGCAAAAGCTTCTACGCAAGGGGGAGGTTCTGGGTCTTCTACTCGGACGGCACTGATATGGTCTACAACACGAGCACGGACGGTTCGACATGGACAACCGCGATAGCGGTAAGAGCGTGTACGAACGGCGAGTATTTCAGTATCTGGTTCAACGGGACACACATGAACTATGCTTATTTCCCCGTAACTTCTTACATCTATTACAGGCTCGGAAAACCCAACAGCGACGGGACGATCACATGGATTGCCAACGAGCAAACCATTGGGACCACAGCACATTATAATCCATTCGTCAGCATGGACTCGAACGGCCGTCCATGGATAGGCTTTACTAAGTGGGATGGCGAGTATTATTCCCCGTATGTGATAAGGAGCTCTACTACCGATGGGATTTGGAACAATGACTTAAGTCAAGTACTGGAATCGACTTCTGGCACTGCCACCTCAAAGGCAGTTCAAATAATCCCTCTTACTAACGGAAAAATGGTGGCCATCTACGGCTATGCTGGGTCGCCGGTCCAAGCACGACGTTGGACTGGCTCAGCTTGGGGAGAACAGAAATACGCGACAAGTGGCATTACAACCGCTACGTCCATGTCTGCGGTCGCCGAAGGGGACACCGTCCATGTGGTGTTTCATAAAAGTTCGGCTTATGCTATTACCTACGTGAACTATAGCTACGCAAATGACGCCTTCGGAACCGAGACGACGGTCCAAGATACGTCGGACTTCACTCCCGTTCCTGTTTTAAGCAGAGACTCGTACACAGGCGACCTCTACTGCTTCTGGGCCCACTCTCCAACGGCGCAGCACATCTACTACAAGAAACGTGCTGGTGGAGTTTGGGATACCAATCCTACGGACTGGATAACTGAAACTACTTTGACGGGCGCCGATAAGCTCACAGGCTTCTACAAAGATTACATGGGGAAAATAGGTCTAGTCTACATGACGAACGGAGCGGCTCCATACGGAGTGAAGTTGGGGTATTTATCTTTGTACACCCCTCCAAACCCTCCAATCCTATCAAGCGTATCAGAATCAACAGACCCGATACAAGAAGGGGCTACGCAAACAATAACACCTTCGGGCCAGGATGATGTTGAATCAGATCCTTTGCACATCTACTGCTGCCAGGACACTGGCAACAGTTGCACGCCAACCACATCTAACGTGTGCAACAACGACCAGGCATGGTCCTATCCTTACACGGGCATGACATGCACGCTCACGGCTCCTGATGTGTCAAGCGACACCACTTACTACGCTCGCTGCAGACTTTACGATGGTGGTCTATACAGCTCGACTACGGCAAGCACAAGCTACACAGTCTCCGCCGCAGGCGCGTCTGGTACCAACGGTCCAGTAAGAAATGTAATAAAGGTTGGCGGTTACTGGTTCGTATTCTATGTGACAACCGCCAATTATATAGTCTATAAGAGTTCGAGCGATGGTACGAATTGGGGGACGGAAACGACGGCGAGCCACGCTGCCGTGAGTACTACCATGGACTGGACCGTGTACACGAATGGTACGCACATCATGATAGCCTATCCTACTGGAACATATAACACAGGTAGCCAGACGGCGACAACCCAATGGTCAAGGATAGGCACGCAGAGCGGTGGGACCATCACTTGGAACACTCAGGTACAGGTCATGCAGAGTTGTGGCTACAACACCTTTGGCATCGTAAAGACAGCCAACTACTGGTGGTTGGCCGTTGAATTTTATACCTACACCGGAGGCCAATATTATAACGTTACCGTATATAGAAGTGCAGACGGAACGTCATGGACCACTTCCATACGCGGTCTTAAGACCGCCAGCCCGTACAACGAGGGAAACAGGGGTGGGATGCTTCTCGTCAACGGTACAGGCGGCACCGATAACCTGCTCCTTATAACCAAGCCAAAAGGTGCGTCGACTACCCTATGTTACTATAGGAAATATAATAGCGGTACTTGGGATTCGTCAGACTCTACATTTGGAAGCAACTTAAACTATTATCACTTAAGAGCCATATCCGCCGTATACTATAACAACGAGGTTCATTTCGTACACGTTGATCACGGAGTTGACGGCGGGATAATATATTACAACGTTTGGAACGGCGCTTCGTGGACCTCGGATGCAACGGTAGATACCGCCACGAACTTTTATCCGACGTTATCCGCGTATCCCGACAATCTCTATTTGTTTTCGATACAGGGCAGCACGATATATTACAGAAAGATGGCTTATTCGACCCATACATGGGACGGCTCTGCGACAGTATTTGCTTCCGGTGAAACAAATCCTTCAGAGCTTAACTCGGAACAATACCCATCACCCTATAAAATAGGGGTGTCATGGAGAGCTGGTTCAAGTTCGCCGTACATCGTGAATTTTCAGTATTTATCTCTCCCCAGCCCTCCAACCCTAACAAGCGTATCAGAATCAACAGACCCGATAGAAGAAGGGACTACGCAAACAATAACACCTTCAGGCCAAGGAGATGCTGAATCACATGCTTTGCACATCTACTGCTGCCAGGACACTGGCAACAGTTGCACGCCAACCACATCTAACGTGTGCAACAACGACCAGGCATGGTCCTCTCCTTACTCTAGCATGACATGCACGCTCACGGCTCCTTCTTTGTCAAGCGCCACCACTTACTACGCTCGCTGCAGACTTTACGATGGTGTTAGTTACAGCTCGACTACGGCAAGCACAAGCTACACAGTCAAGCAAACAAACGGCGATAGTTGTACTCTTGCCACTAATTGCATATCCGGCAAATGTAGACTCGATTCCGGCGAATCTAATTCATATTGTACAAATCTGGAATGTGGTCAAAGCGGTGGTGCCGGATATAATGCCGGGGATGTAGTAAGCAACAATAAATGTCAGGCTGGCGGAACTTGGCTATGCATAGGAGGATATTATTCCTCTGGCGGAAGCTGTGTTGCTGTAGGATGTGGTTACTGGTCTGCAGATAGTAGTGATACACGGACTGCGTGTACAGCAGGCAATTACGCTTCTGGCACCACGTCCACTTCATGCACAACTGCTTCTGCTGGTTATTATGTGAGTGGCGGTACTGCCTGCTCTCAAACAGAATGTGGAAGCAACGCAGTATACTGCCCAGGAACAGGCAACACTGGAACAACATCAGTATCATCGGGATATTATTCAACAGGCGGAACTGCGACAACAAGAACTGGACAATCACAATGTACATCAGGTACATACTGTAGTGGTGGAGTACAAACCAGCGCAAGCGCAGGGTACTATGTACCATCAGCAGGAGCAACATCACAAACAGAATGTGGAAGCAACGCAGTATACTGCCCAGGAACAGGCAACACTGGAACAACATCAGTATCATCGGGATATTATTCAACAGGCGGAACTGCGACAACAAGAACTGGACAGAGTATATGCGAAGCTGGTAACTATTGCAGTGGCGGTGTTAAGACAGCTTGTACAGCAGGTTATTATGGAGGTACTGCTGGTTTAACAGTTTCTACTTGCACTGGTTTGTGCGATGCTGGCAGATATGGTACTGCTGGTCAGACAGCTTCAACTTGCACTGGTGCCTGTGCTGCTGGCAGATACGGTGATGCTGCTAATAGACCTTACACCAATGATCAGTGTTATGCTGCCTGTACTGCCGGTTATTACTGCACTGCAGGCTCGACATCAGCCACGCAGAACGCATGCGGCCAAGGAAAATACTGTCCTACGGGATCTTCAGGACCAACAGATTGCTTGGCAGGTTATTATGGTTCTTCGACTACCAACTCTGTAAATACGTGCAACGGTTTGTGTGCTGCTGGCAGATATGGTACTGCTGGTCAGACAGCTTCAACCTGTAGTGGTGCCTGCGCTGCTGGTTATTATGGTACTGCAGGAACTGTAAGAACTACTAGTAGTTGTGACGCTGCCTGTCCTGCCGGGACTTATGGTACTGGTGGCTCTACTACTTCTGCTTGTACTGGACCATGTGATGCCGGTTATTATGGCAGTAATACAGCTAGAACTACCTCCACTTGCGATGGTTTATGCGCCTCTGGCAGATATGGTAGCGCTGGCCAGACAGCTTCCACTTGCACTGGCGCATGTGCCGCCGGCAGGTATGGCCCTGATGCTAACCGGCCATACACCACGGACCAGTGTTATGCCGCTTGCGCAGCTGGATATTATGGCAGTACCACTGGTCTGACTGTTTCTACTTGTACTGGTTTATGCGCCTCTGGCAGGTACGGCACTGCTGGACAAACCGCTTCCACTTGTACTGGTGCTTGCGCCGCCGGCAGGTATGGCCCTGATGCTAACCGGCCATACACCACGGACCAGTGTTATGGACCATGTGATGCCGGTTATTATGGCAGTACCACCGGCCTAATCGTTAGTACTTGCACGGGTGCCTGCACAGCCGGCTATTACTGCACCGCAGGTTCAACATCAGCAACACAAAATCTTTGCGGTTCCGGCAGGTACGGCACTGCCGGACAAACCGCTTCCACTTGTACTGGTGCTTGCGCCGCCGGCAGGTATGGCCCTGATGCTAACCGGCCATACACCACGGACCAGTGTTATGCCGCTTGCTCAGCCGGATATTATGGCAGTACCGCTGGTTTAACAGTTTCTACTTGCACTGGTTTGTGCGATGCTGGCAGATGGGGCAGCGCTGGCCAGACAGCTTCAACATGTAGTGGAGCGTGTGCTGCTGGCAGATACGGTGATGCTGCTAATAGACCTTACACCAATGATCAGTGTTATGCTGCCTGTCCTGCCGGGACTTATGGTACTGGTGGTTCTACTACTGTTGCTTGTACAGGTCAATGTACAGCAGGTTATTATGGCAGTACCGCTGGTTTAACAGTTGCTACTTGCACTGGTTTGTGTGATGCTGGCAGATGGGGTAGTGCTGGTCAGACAGCTTCAACATGTAGTGGAGCGTGTGCTGCTGGCAGATACGGTGATGCTGCTAATAGACCTTACACCAATGATCAGTGTTATGCTGCCTGTACTGCCGGTTATTACTGCACTGCAGGCTCGACGTCTCCCACGCAGAACGCATGCGGCCAAGGACACTACTGCCCGGCTGGCTCTGGTAGTTATACCAACTGCCCGGGTGGGACGTATGGCGATACGACTACACTGACCACAAGCGCATGCAGCGGCAATTGCGCATGCGGTCATTACTGCCCTGCTGGTAGTACTAGCTCTACGCAGACCGACTGCTCGGCAGGAACATACCGCGCATCTACAGGCGGTGCTTCCCAGTCTGATTGTACAAGCTGTGATGCTGGTAGTTATTCAGATCCCGGGGCTTGCTATTGCACGAAACCAACATCCATCATCCTTTGGCTGAACAACACGCAGGCCACGTACGACACCGTCTATGGCGCGGCCGTGAACGCGACCGCGAAGATTAACGTGAG
>Ga0315281_10009775_pt1 | contig 13279 bp, 14 predicted proteins | sample YL17G07_0_MG_FD_204540 | JGI IMG/M metagenome (GOLD analysis project Ga0315281, IMG submission 204540) | Sediment microbial communities from Yellowstone Lake, YNP, Wyoming, USA - YL17G07_0 | ecosystem: Environmental > Aquatic > Freshwater > Lake > Sediment | place: USA: Wyoming | collected... | reverse complement strand
CAATATCGCCAAGAATCATGGCTCCGATCTGGTCCTCTTCGAGGTTGAGGGCCATCCCATAGATCCCTTCTGGAAATTCGAGCATCTCAGCCGACATACAACTGGGAAGACCTTTGATCCTTGCAATTCCGTCGCCGGCCTCGATGATCTCTCCCACCTCCTCCATTTCCACCTTGACCTGATATTGTTCGATATGTCGTTTTAGAATCGCTGATATTTCTTCTGGATTGATCTTCAGTTCCACGGTTTTCACCCCTCTTTTGGTTAAGCAGTTTTGATCATCTCATTCTTCATTTCTTCGAGCCGATGTTTAACACTTCCATCGATCACCTTATTCTCGATCTTAACGATCACCCCACCCAAGATTGAATCATCAATGATGGGTTTGAGGAAGACTCGCTTCTTGGTGATTTTGGAGAGCTCCTGCTCAAGACGATTTGCCAGATCCTCTGAAAGAGGAACCGAGGTAATCACCTCTGCGGTCACCTTGTCACGGGCATCTTCAGTTAATGTGAGGAAGGCCTCGATGATCGCCGGCAGCCTCCTCTGTCTCCCCTGGTCGACCACCATGTTGATCCAGTGAAGCGTGATCGGGGAGACCTTCCCACCGAAAATCTGAAAGAGAGCGCTTTTCTTCCCGTCAGAGGAGATCTGGGGGTTGCTTAGAAACTCCCTCAATTCAGCATTCGAATCCAAGGATTTGTTCAGTCGGGTCAGTTCCTCTTCGACCCTATCCAATGTCTCCTCAGCACGGGCTACCTGAAAGAGAGCCTCTGCATAAGACTTTACCAAGGGATCACTTGCCATAGAGATCACCTACCTTAGAGACATATTCCTCCACCAGGCGGCGGTTATCTTCCGTATTGAGAGATTTGTTGATGATCTTCGTTGCTGCCATGATGGAGAGATCAGCAATTTTCTCCTGAAGTTCAAGGATGGCCTTCTGTTTTTGAAGTTCGATTTCTTCCTGGGCCCTTTTGACAATCTGGTTGGATTCCGCCTGGGCCTTCTGGACAATCTCCTTTCGCATGTTCTCGCCTAATGATTTTCCCTCATTGATGATTTTCTGGGCCTCGGAACGGGCCTCGGCGAGCTGGCGCTTGTAATCCTCTAAGAGATTCTCAGCCTCCTTTTTCGTCTTTTGGGCCTCTTCCAGTTGTTGTTTAATGGTCTCCTCTCTCTTCTTCATCCCTTTGAGAATCTGTGGATAGGCCACTTTCCATAAAAGGCCGAGAAGAAGGAAGAAGGAGATAATGGTCCAAATAATCAATCCGGGTTCTGCTTTAAACATATTTCGCTCCCTCTCTGTTCACCCAGTCCTTACCTGTTTGTCTGCCAGGTAGGGCAGTTAAGTTTAATTCGTGATGATTGGGATCTTTTACTTCTCCATTTGCCTAACATAGAGTCCAAGCCCAATGCCTCTCACCTTTAAGATCGTTGAGTAAAGATGATGATTAGAAAATCAACAAGAAGGTGATGACCAAGGCATAAAGGGCCAATGCTTCGACAAATGCCACCCCGATAAACATGGTGGTTCGAAGCAATCCTGCGGATTCAGGTTGCCGGGCCATTCCTTCAAGAGCTTTACCGACCAGGATCCCCATGCCGATTCCGGTTCCAAGGGCTCCTAACCCAATGCTCAACCCTCCACCTAACTTTGCGAGACCAGGGACCAATTGAGCCAAACCAGTTGCTTCCATTCGTAACCTCCTCCTTTAAATTAGAAAGTAGATTGTAGAATGTGGAAGGTGGCTATTTAACAACTATCCACCCTCCACTTTCCACGTTCCTGCTAATGTTCTGGGTGTACTGAAAGGCTAATGTATATCGAAGCCAAGATAGCAAAGATGAAAGCCTGCAATAAGGAAACAAAAATTTCAAAGGCCATCATGACCACCGCCATGACCACAGACACGGGGATGACAAAGATTTTTGCGATGACACCCTGAAACATAAAGATCATGGAGATGAAAACGAGAATCACCATATGTCCCGCTGTCATGTTGGCAAAGAGCCGGACGGCAAGAGAAAAGGGTCTGGCAAGTTGACTGATGATTTCAACAATGATCATGAAACCAATGAGGATCCCTCCCATGATGCCACGAGGCATTCCTTTGGGAACAAAGGTTTTGCCATATCCTACCAGGCCGTGTTTGGCGATTCCGGCACCTTGAGTACAAATAAAGACAACCGCTGCCAGAGAGGCGGTCACATTGATGTTGGAGGTGGCTGTGAATCCTATTTTAGGTATGGGAACGAGTCCAAGAAGGTTGCAGAAGAGGATGAAAAAGAAAAGGGTGGCGATAAAGGGAAACCAACGCATCCCTTCTTCCCCCAGGATCTCATGGATCAGGCTTTGTTTTGCAAAACTGACGAGCGATTCCATTAAATTCTGCAATCCTCTTGGGATGAGCCTTCCAATTCGACCTGCCAGGGTGAGCGTAAGAAAGACCAGAATACATGCAATCCACATCATAATCACGGCATTGGTGATGGAAATGTCAATGCCACCAATTTTCAACGGGATGATCACATGGGGTTGGAGATGCTCCATCAAGTTCATAAATTTTCCCTCACATCTCAGTTGGTTGTTTCATCAGAGGTTTTGCTTCCCGGTAAACCCGGGTTGCCTTCCAAATGGTGCAGAGTGTAAAAAAGATAACAAAGGTGATCAGAGATGTTTGAAAATGAATCCATTTAACTTTTGTGAGGCCGTAGAAAATGACACCGATCATCGCCAGCCGCGTAACAAATCCTATCAAAGCCAGGGCAATAGAGGTCATTTTGGAATGAGAGATGATTCTGGAAGAATAGAATGTCGAAGAAAAGAAATTGAGCAGAGCCAGGGTCACCCCGGTGATTATTCCAAAAAGAAAAGGGTTCATTCTAATCCTTTTTCTTATTTTCTTGTTCGAGGAGTCGAAAAAGGCTACGAAAGCCGGCCGCCGAACCGAAGATAAAGCCAACGATCATCAGCCACGGTTTGGTATGGAGTAGATAATCCAAACCATATCCGCCAAATGCCCCGATCAAAACCGACGCCATCATTTCTATGCCAATATTGGCATAGCGCATCCATTCGCCAAGGGTTCCCTTTTGTTTTTGATCAGGAGACATTAGGGAGCAGTAAAATGTGAATTAGTTAACATGAATCAAAGAAGTTGTCAATATTTTTTTTGTTCATTGATTTCAAACAGTTAAAGGATGATCTACTTTTTGAGAGAGGAGGTCGAGATTCTTCTCTTTTTTATCAAGCATTCCCTCCATTTTGCAATGGCCCTCGAAGATTCCACCCTCATTAATGGTAAGGATTGGGGTGAACAGGTTTCCATAAACTTTACCTGTGGAATGGATTTCAACACGTGCCTTGGCATACACATCCCCTTCCACCAAGCCATTGATGATGATTGTATCGATTCCAATTTTCCCTTTGATGATAGCTGTTTCACCTACGATTAATGTTCCACTTTCGAAGATCTCCCCTTCAAATTTCCCGTCCAGACGAAATACGCCTTCAAAAGTCATCTTTCCTTCAAAGAGGGTCTCCTTCCCCAGATAAGCGCTAATTTCCTCAGGGGCAGGTGGAGGGGTGGAACTGGTTTTAGAAAAAAGGGATTTTACTGCTGACATGGGTGACTCCTTTCCAAGAAGGCATAGCGCAAAGGGCATGGCGCATAGCGATTGTGTTTCCTTACATCTTTCATTCTTAAAAATAGTTTGCTCTATGCGCTATGCACTATGCGGTTTTTCCTAAGATGGCCTCTACAATCCTTTCCAAATCTTCATGGGAATAGTATTCAATCTCTACCTTTCCTCTTTTACCTTTTTGGGTGATATGGACTTTTGTGCCGAGATATTTCCTCATAGAATCCTGTAGGCTGCTAAGTTGGCTCTCCAAGTCACCTCTTGGCTTGACCGGAGTGATTGACTTTTTAGGTTTCTCTGCCCATCGTTTCGCTATGGATTCAGCCTCTCTCACCGATAGGCCCTTTTTAATAATCAGAGCACAGAGCTCCTTTTGTTTTTCTTTACTTTCCAGGCTGAGGATAGCCCTTGCATGTCCAGAGGTGATGCGATTTTGTAGGAGTTGATTTCTTACTTCCAGTGGAAGTTTTAAAAGGCGGAGGGTATTGGTGATGGTGGTTCGGTCCTTTCCAATCCGTTTACTCAAGTCCTCCTGGCTGAGGTTGAACTCTTCTATCAGATGCTTGAAAGCCTCGGCCGCCTCAATCGGGTTGAGGTCCTCCCTCTGCAGGTTTTCGATGAGGGAGATTTCCAAAACCTCTCTCCCTTCGACCTCTTTTACTATGACAGGAACTTCTTTGAGCCCTGCCTTTTGAGCTGCACGCCAGCGACGTTCTCCTACAATTAGTTCATAACCCTGATCTGTCCTTCGGACGATCAGAGGTTCCAGAATCCCTTTCTCTTTGATGGACTCTGCCAATTCCTGAAGTTTCGATTCGTCAAAATGCTTTCGGGGCTGAGATCGATTGGGGATGATCTCTTCAATCCCGCAATAGAGGAGCGTCTTCGGTTCTGCTTGTCCAAATTCCGGGAGAAGTGCTCCCAGACCCTTTCCTAAAGCCATTCTTTTAGTTGCCATCGGTCTTTCCATTCATCATGATTTCTCTGGCCAAGTTCAAATAACTTTCTGCACCTTTCGAATGAATATCATATAAGAGGATAGGTTTTCCATGGCTGGGAGCTTCACTCAATCGAATGTTTCGAGGGATGATCGTCGTGAACACTTTATCCTTGAAGTGTTTTTTCACCTCATCCGCTACCTGGTGAGAGAGGTTATTCCGGCCATCGAACATCGTGAGCAGAATCCCTTCGATCTCCAATTTTGGATTGAGGGACTGTTTAATCAGGCGTATCGTCTTGAGAAGTTGACCCAACCCTTCCAAGGCATAGTATTCGCACTGGAGAGGAATGATCACGGAGTGGGCAGCTGTCAGTGAGTTGATGGTCAGCAGGCCCAACGAGGGAGGGCAATCAATAAAAATATAATCGTAGTCAGCCTCGACCTCTTTGATCAAGTGGTCCAACTTTTTCTCGCGGTCTTTTTCCTGAATCAGTTCCACTTCTGCACCGATCAAATCTGTATTGGATGTGACTACATCCAGGAAGGCCAGAGCGGTCTTCTGGATCATTTCCTTCAGTCCAGAACCGTGAAGCAGGGCATGATAGATGGTCCCATTGGATTCTTCTTTATTTAAACCTACACCACTCGTTGAATTTCCCTGTGGATCAATGTCAATGAGAAGAACTTTTTTCTCTGCGGCAGCGACGGAGGCAGAAAGATTGACTGCCGTGGTTGTTTTTCCCACCCCTCCTTTTTGATTGGCGATACAGATAACTCTTGCCATAAAGATAAACAGAGTAAGGAGCGCTTCGCTTGAGGAGCATCCCGCGAAACGCGGGATTTGAGGGTTGAGGCTTTTTGCCTCTTACCTCGAGTCGCCGGAGGCGACGCTCCTCCAACCTCCGTCAGACTTAGTCTTTATATAGCACAAAAAGGGGATGGATGGAAAGACAAAGTTGTGCTTTTATATCTTTTCAAACAAGAGAATTGTTCTTTTGAAAGAACTGAAAGGAAAAATGAGGGGAATGGTTTTTGGCAATTGGTATCGGGTTCTTTCTATTTCATTGAGGAGTTTCATTCCTTTATTGTCCACCTCACTTTTCATGGCTATGACCATTCCTCCTTCTTTCAGAAAAGGGAAACTCAAGATGAGAAGGGTTCGAAGATCGGAAAAAGCCCTTGAGAGGGTAATATCAAACCGTCCTCCCAAACTTTTGAGGATTCCCTTATCTTGAACACGGCCATGGATAGCCTCTATTCCTTTTAAACCGAGGGTTCGGATAATATGTTTTTGGAAATCGACTTTCTTACGAACAGAGTCAATCAAAGTCACTTCAAGAGTGGGCTGGATGATTTTTAAGGGAATTCCAGGAAAACCTGCCCCTGACCCAATGTCCAGGATGGAGGAACAATTAGGGAGATAGGGGTGGACAGAGAGGGAATCAAGAAAATGTTTTAGAACAATGCCTTTCTCTGATCGGATAGCAGTGAGATTGATCTTCTGATTCCATTTGAGGAGCTCTTTGAGATAAAGCTCAAAGGCTTCAATTGTTTTCCCTCCCAAATAAATCCCAAAGGTCTTCGCCCCTTCGACGAGAAGGTCTTTATTTTCTGCCTCCATTGAGAAACACATACCATAAAAACGCCTCTTTGGCTACAAGCCAGGTCTTTAAATTTTGCGAATTCTTATTGATTTGTGAGTCCAAATTTATTAGAGTTTTATTACTTCATATAGTCAGTCCAATTTATTGGTGGAAGAAAGGAGAAATATTATGATGGTTCGAATATTTATAGTGGGTATGGTCATCTTGCTAACTGCATTCCCTGCATCAGCTCAATTGGACCGTGTCTTCAAAGGTCTGGAAGGCGGTGAGAAGAGCGGACTGAGTGATGTGAAGATTGGTTCTGGTTTAAAAGAGGCATTGCATATAGGGACTGAAAACGCTGTCAATTTCACCGGAAAGACAGATGGGTACTTTCTGAATCAGGTAATCAAAATTTTGATGCCTGAAAAACTGAGGACTTTTGAAAAAGGGCTGAGGGCAGTGGGCTATGGTCCGCAGGTGGACGAGTTTGTCCTTAGTATGAACCGGGCAGCCGAGAAAGCGGCTCCCTTCGCCAAACAGATTTTCTGGGATGCCATTGGAGAGATGACTTTTGAGGATGTAAGAAAAATCCTTTCAGGAAATGAGACGGCAGCCACCGGTTATTTTAAGGGAAAAACTACAGACAAACTTACGGTCGTATTCAAGCCGCCCGTTTCCAATGCAATGAATGAAGTGGGTGTGACCCGACAATACAAAGAACTTACTGGACGGTATGAGAGCATCCCGTTTGTCAAGAAAGAAAGTTTTGATCTCGACCATTATGTCGTGACTAAGGCTCTCGATGGATTGTTCCATATGGTTGGCGAGGAGGAGAAGAAAATCAGGAAAAACCCAGCAGCACGGACCACTGATCTCCTGAAAGAGGTATTTGGAAAGTAAAAATACAGGCACCTCAGAACGAACGGGGTGCCTGTCCGATTTTTCCCCCTGTTTTCACCCCCCCTTTCCTTTTTACCCCGTTAGAAATAATGCCCCGCTGGAATTTCTAACGGGGTTTACTTAAAGATTTCTTTTTTGACCTCAAAAGTGTTTTTCTGTTAAAATGCATCCAATTCAATTTTGCAGATTCCATCTATCACCCTCACCCTCGCCCTGGTCAAGGGGGAGGGAGGAAAGGAACTATGACCAAAGCCAAAACACATTTTGTTTGTCAGTCTTGCGGATACCAGGCTCCTAAATGGTTGGGAAGGTGTCCGGGATGTCAGGAATGGAACACCTTTGTTGAAGAACGGGTGGTTGAGGAAAAAGTTCCTGAACGAGACCTTCTTGGTTTTGAGACCGAGGCCGTTCCAACGCCACTCACTGAAATTGTTGGCGAAGAAAGGGGAAGATTTCAGATTGGGATCGGAGAATTTGATCGAGTCTTGGGAGGAGGGATCGTTTTTGGATCGGTGATCTTGGTCGGGGGCGATCCAGGCATTGGCAAATCTACGCTTCTCCTTCAAATGATGAATCGTTTAGCATCAAAGGGGAAAAAAGTCCTTTACATCTCGGGAGAAGAGTCGCTTCAGCAGACCAAGATGAGGGCAGATCGGTTAGGAGTTTCTTCAGAACACCTCTTTGTCGTCTCAGAAACATCCTTAGAAAAAATTCTTCAGGACATCCAGACACTCAGACCTTCGACCGTGGTCGTTGATTCAATTCAGACGATATATTCCTCCGAACTTCCTTCGACGCCTGGATCGATCAGTCAGGTAAGAGAGGCGTCGAGCCGGTTGCTCTATTTGGCGAAACATCTCTCCATTCCCATCTTTCTTATCGGTCATGTGACCAAGGAGGGTTTTATCGCAGGGCCAAAAGTTTTGGAGCACATGGTCGATACAGTTCTTTACATTGAGGGAGAAGCCACCCACACCTTCCGCATCTTGAGGGCGGTCAAAAATCGTTTTGGCTCCACCAATGAAATTGGCGTCTTTGAGATGAAGGACTCCGGACTGGTGGAAGTGGTTAGCCCCTCTGAATTTTTCCTTTCCGAACGGACCGAATCCACCTCTGGCTCTGTCGTCATGCCCAGCATGGAGGGTTCGAGGCCTATCTTAATTGAACTTCAAGCCTTGGTCGTTCCCACCAGCTTTGGTGTTCCCCGGAGAACAGCCCAGGGAGTAGATGCCAACCGTGTTTCACTTCTAGTTGCTGTTATGGAGAAAAGACTGGGAGTCCACCTTAGCAATCAGGATATTTTTCTCAATATCGCTGGTGGAATGAGAGTGGAGGAGCCTGCTGCTGACTTAGGAATGATTGTCTCCATTGCGTCAAATTTTAAGGATAAATTGATGGATCCAGAAATGGTGGTCTTTGGAGAAGTAGGGCTGGGAGGAGAGGTGAGAGCCGTTAGCCAGTCAGAAGTGAGAGTGAAGGAAGCAGCCAGGTTGGGATTTAAAAAATGCCTTTTACCAAAGCAGAATCAGGAGAAGATGAAGGGAACTAAAGGCATTGAATTGATCGGAGTCCGTTCAGTTCAAGAGGCAATAAAAACACTTTTTTGAAAAATCTCCAGCTATTTTTCAGAAATCCAAATTTCAAATGAATGTCAAAGTTCAAAATTGGATTCTGAAATCGAAGACCCTGAACTTGTTTCAGGGCAAGGTTCAGAATGACGTCCTTGTCATGCCGAACCAGGTCCTGAACTTAATTCAGGATCTAAGGATTTCGGCATCTCATTTGAACTTTGGATTTGATTTGACATTTGAGCCTTGATAGTTGACATTTCAATGTCCGAATTCTGTAATTCCCTTTGATGGAAGGAACAACTTTTATGAAGAGATGGGCAGTTGGTTTATTTCTAACTCTCTGCATTTTTGCATGGTTGCCTCATAGTTATGGTCAGGAGAAAATTCTGAATCCTGGGGAACTCTATGATTCGTCCATGGAGCTCTATTATAAGGGGAAATGTGAAGAGGCCATTCAAAATTTTTCAAAAATCGTCCAATCCGCTTCAGCCAGTCAATTGGTCTCCTACTCCCAATATATGATCGGACTCTGCTATCTCAAAATGGAAAAATATGAAGAGGCCATTCAACAATTCGAGCTCTATTTAAAAGCCTATCCAGACGGTGACCGTGTGAGAGAAGCAGAGAAAGGAATCCAGATTGCAAAGGAACAGTTAAAAGAGAAGACCCCTGCGCCGTCACCCGTTTCTAAACCGGTCGTGAAAAAATCCTTCCCCGAGGAGAAGAAGACAAAGAGACGGATTTGTGCTCAGGTCTCCTATTTTGAAGGAAAGAATCTTGAGGAAGTGGAGAAGAGAGTGAGGGAGTTGAAAAATGCCGGTGTGAATACGATACTCTTCAGAGTCTTTCAGAATAAAGGGGATCGAGTGTATAAATTTGTTACGGCCCATTATGACGAGGGAGTCTATTTCAAAACAGAATATGCTCCGGTGGTCGATGATATCTTAGGAAAAATTGCAGAGATCGTTCACCGGAATGGACTTGAAATTTTTGCCTGGATCACCACACGTTATGCCAACTACGGCTTAGAAGGACTTCTTGAATATCGGTGCAAGAGATATAATTTTGAGACAAAAAAGATGGAGGTGGCCAGGGGGTTCAATCTCTTTCATCCCGACGTCCTCAAACGCCTTGAGGGCCTTTTCCGAGACCTGGGCCGCTACCCTATTGAAGGAATCCTATTTCAGGACGATTTAATCCTTTATCATAATGAAGACTTCAGCACTGAAGCGAATAAAGCCTTTCTGAAAGAGTTCGGATATTTGCCCCATCCAGACCTCTTCTACATCGATCCTTATAAATCGGCCTCAGGAAAATATTACGCCAAGGCGTATACAGACCGGTTTATATCCTGGGCGAACTGGAAGAACCGCTGGTTAATGAATGTGGCCAACAGACTGATGGCTGCCGCCAGAGAATCAAATACGAACTTACAATTTGCCATCAATCTCTACTTTGAGGCCATCATCAACGACTTTAACGGCAAGGCTTGGTTTTCACAGACCCTTTCAGGAGCATTGAAAAACAATTTCGACTATTATGCCATTATGGCCTATCATCGCCAGGCCATGAAAAATCGGAATATAGAAGTGAAAGAGGCCATTGACCTGATGGCTGAGGCTACCCAGAAGGCAGTCGAAGCAGTGGGAGATCCTTCCAAGGTGCTAATGAAAGTTTGGATTCTTGATTGGAAGAGTAATGAGGCGGTCAGCTATAAGCTCGCCCCACGGAAAGAGATAGAGGAAATCTTAACGGCAATCTTGAATCATGGTGAAGTGAGTTTAGCCTTTGTTCCTTACATCGATCAATTCCCTTTTCATTCATTGAAAGAGAAGTGGATCCCTTCCAAATAAAAGTTCGGAGTTCGGAGTTTAGAGTTCGGAGTTTCAAATTAAGTACTCCGAACTACCTGCCTTCGCCGAAACGCTTCGTGCAGGCAGGCGAACTAATAACTCCAAACTTATTTTTTGTCTTCGATTTTGAGCCACTCGGGGTTAGCCTGATAATCCCTCGCTTGTTTTGGAAGAACATTTTCGAGCATGTTTTTTGCCTCTTCCATCTGTTTCTCCCAACCTTTTGCCTTTTCTTCGAGGACTTTGATCTCGGCCTTCAACTTCCTTTTAACGCTGTCGGGTTTGAATTTTGAGGTTTCTAATTCTTGCTCCTTTGACTTCCATTCGCCATAGGCATTTTCATAATTTCTTCGAGTGGTCATAAATTTTTCATTCCACTCGATCGCCTTTGCCCTCCACCATTCTTCTCCACGGCCTAAGATGTCTTTCTGTCCAGGGGCTGACCCAGGGGCTGATTCGGCCTCCTTCTCAGCTTCTGTCCTTTTAGGTGGTTCAATGGATGGAGGTGAAGTGGGTGGAGAAGGAGCAGGTTCTTTTGGAAATTTCCCCGTTAGGATCTGGTCTCGATATTTTTCAGGAACCAGACCCAGATCGTCCGTGAAGTGAACCGTCCCTTGCTCATCCACCCATCGGTAAACCTCCTGGCCGAAGGCCAGAAACGACGAGAATATCAACCCAATAGATATAGATAGGATCATCCTTCTCATGGTTATTCTCCTTACTCAATTTCGGAGTGCGGATTTCGGAATTTATTTTTCCATATTTAGAATTCTATAATTCAAAATTTTATTCCGCAATCTACATTCCGCATTCCGCAATCGAATTAATGTACTTCTGCCCAGTTCTTCCCCGAATGGATGGAAACCTTGAGTGGGACAGAAAGGTCCATCACGGTCTCCATTTCATTCTGGATCATGGGGATAGCGTTTTGGAGTTCCTCTTCGGGAACCTCGAAAACCAATTCGTCGTGGACCTGCATGATCATTTTGGTGGAGAGACTGAGTTCTTCAATTTGATTCTGGATGTGGATCATCGCAACCTTGATGATATCCGCTGCTGTCCCCTGGAGAGGAGTATTGATGGCCATCCTCTCTGTAGCCTGTCGGATGGCTACCATTGGGGAATGAAGGTCCGGAAGATAGCGGCGTCGATGGAGAAGAGTGATCACATATCCCTTCTGCCTGGCCTCTTCCAAACTCTTTTCGATGTAGGTTTGAACGCCGGCATATTTTTTAAAATATTCATTAATATAGGCCTGGGCGATCTTAGGCTCTGTCCTCAATTGTTGTGAAAGACCATAGGCGCTCATTCCGTAAATGATGCCAAAGTTGATCACCTTGGCCTCCCTCCTCATCGGAGGCGTCACTTTTTCTATTGGGACCCCGAAGATCTCCGAGGCGGTTCGGGCATGGATGTCTTCATCATTTTGAAAGGCTTTGATAAGGGTTTCATCTTGGGAGAGGTGGGCTAGAATCCTCAATTCGATCTGGGAATAGTCTGCGGAGACAATGGACCATCCCTTCTCTGGAATGAAGGCCTGACGAATCCGACTCCCCTCCTCTGCACGGATAGGAATGTTCTGGAGGTTGGGATCACTCGAGGAGAGTCGTCCTGTGGCAGTCACGGTTTGATTATAGGAGGTGTGGACGCGTCCGGTTTTCGGGTGGATCAATTTAGGAAGGGCATCGATATAAGTCGATTTGAGTTTGGTCAGGTTGCGATAACCGAGAATCTCGAGGGGAAGGTCATGCTGGAGAGAGAGTTTGGTCAGCACCTCCACGTCCGTGGAGGTGCCCGTTTTGGTCTTCTTGACCACAGGCAGTTTCAGTTTATCAAAAAGGATTTTCCCCAGTTGCTGGGACGAGTTGATATTGAAGACCTCTCCGGCTAACCTATAGATTTGCCCCATCTTCTGTTGGAGTTGGGTTTCGATCTCTTTCGAATATCCTTGGAGAAGGTTCAGATCGATTTTCACTCCATTCAGCTCTGTTTTCGCCAAGACCATGACGAGCGGCATCTCCACCTGGTCAAAGAGGTCTTTAAATCCCCCCTCCTTCAATTTTGGAAAAAGGAGGTGAGAGAGCTGGAGAGTGACATCCGCATGTTCACAACTGTAATCCCTTGCCTTTTCAAGTTCGATCTGGTCAAAGGTCACTGCCTTTGTTCCGCTTCCTACCACTTCTTTGTAGCTGGTGACAGAACGATCCAAATATTCCTGGGCAATTTCACTCAGGTTGTGATTATGTTTGGTGGGGTTGAGGAGGTAAGAGGCGATCATCGTATCACCGTGAATCCCTTGCAGGTGAATTCCATATCGTTTCAGAACAATCCATTCATATTTGATGTTCTGACCTACCTTTTTCACTTCCTTATCTTCCAAAATAGGTTTCAACTGTTCCAATCCCCAGGGAAGAGGAAGTTGCCTCGTTGCCTCTGGATGCCGGTGGGCCAGGGGAATATAGAAGGCTTGATGTGGAGTGTAGGACAGACTGATCCCGACGAGATCAGCCCACATCGGATAGGGGGAGGTCGTCTCCAGATCGATGGAAAAGGATGGGGCCTTTCTCAGGTCTTCTAATAAAGCGAGGAATTCATTTCGATCTGTGATCAAACGATAGTCTCTGCCTGCCGAGAGAGAGGCCTTATCGTTTAAAGCCTTTTCTTCAAGGAGTTCTTTAAGAAGTTTGTTGAACTCTAACTCCTTGAAGATCTCCTTAAGGTTTTTCAGGTCAGGGGGGGAGAGAGAAAAATCTTTCAACTGGTAACTGACAGGCACATCCATAT
>Ga0315281_10009774_pt1 | contig 13282 bp, 13 predicted proteins | sample YL17G07_0_MG_FD_204540 | JGI IMG/M metagenome (GOLD analysis project Ga0315281, IMG submission 204540) | Sediment microbial communities from Yellowstone Lake, YNP, Wyoming, USA - YL17G07_0 | ecosystem: Environmental > Aquatic > Freshwater > Lake > Sediment | place: USA: Wyoming | collected... | reverse complement strand
ATCTGCCGGAGGATCTGATTGTGAGTCAGCACTTTGCCCGCATGGGTTACCAGCAGGCGCAAGAGGTCATACTCCGTGGGGGTCAGCTGAACCTCTTGCCCCTCCACGACCACCCGGCGGTGTTCCAGGTCTACTTCCAGGCCATCCAATTTATAGACGGGCAGGGGAGATTCCTGGATGGTTTTTCGGAGGGCCGCCCGCATTCTCGCCAAAAGCTCCCCGGTCCCGAAGGGCTTGGTGACATAATCATCGGCCCCGGAATCCAGGGCGGCGATTTTGTCGTCCTCCCGGTCCCGGACCGACAGAACGATCACCGGCACTTTCGTCCACTCCCGCAGTCGATGGAGCACTTCGACCCCATCCATATCCGGCAAGCCCAGGTCCAGAATAATGAGCTCGGGGCGGATGGCCACGGCCGCCGTCAGGGCTTCCTTCCCGGTTCCGACGATATGCACGGAAAATTCCGCCTGGCTCAGAACGTTCTTTAAGAACCGCTGGATGGCTTTCTCATCGTCGACCACCAAAACCCTCGGTAAATTTTTCTCCATATTCCCTGGAGTCATCTTGGTAGATCCCCCGCCGGAAATTCATGCTCCGCTTGCGGAAGGAGCGAGAGGAAGGGTGAAAATGATTCTGAATCCCCCTTCGGGGAGGTTCTCGGCCCAGATTTTTCCCTCATGGGCATCCACGATCCCTTTGCTGATGGCCAGACCCAGACCGGTCCCGCTGGCCTCTTCCGTGCGCTTGAGCCGAAAAAATTTATTGAATATTTGCCCCAGGTGCGCCGGGGGAACTCCGGGGCCCTGATCCGCCACTTCGATTTCCACCCGGTTTTCCCGGACGCGGCCCCCCACCAGGATCAACCCATCGGGAGGAGAGTATTTCAGGGCGTTTTCCAATAGGTTTATCAGGACTTGGGCCATGAGAACGGAGTCCATGGGAATGAGGGGAAGGTCGGGGGGGACTTGAATCTTCATTTTCCTCCCCTTCAGGCGGGATTCCAGGGCGGCCAGGCAGGAACCCAGAAGGTCCTGCAGGTCGTAGAGCTCCTTTTTGATTTTGAGAACTCCGGCTTCCAGCCGGGTGATATCCAGCAGATTCCCGACAAAACGGTTCATCCGCTCCGTTTCTTCCAAGGCGAGATCGATCAGCTCCCTCCTGGACTCGTCCCCGGGGACATTCCCTTCATCCCGCAGGCTGCTCAAGGTGCCCATTATGGAAGACAGGGGGGTGCGCAGATCGTGGGAGATCGAATTGAGCAGAGACCTCTCCAGTCTCTCCGTGGCTTGGAGAAGCTGGGCCCGTTCCGCTTCCTGGGCCAGATAGGCTCTCTCGATGGCCAGCGCCGCCTGGTTGGAAAAGGCTTCCAGGAGTCGACGGCGCTCCGGGGGCAACTCCTCACCCGCGTGCTCCATTTTGATCCCCATGACCCCCACAACCCGGGCCCCGGTCTGCAGGGGGAGATACAGGAATTCCGAGGAGGAAAGCGTCTCGGTCCATTTCCCGGCCATCTGGCCGTTGCGAAAAGCCCAGAGAGCTACCGATATCTCCTTTTCCCCCGGCGGAGTCCCCGGCGAGCCGGCCCCCAGGGTCAACGATTCTCCCTCGGGGATAAAGATCGCGACCTGTCCCGGTAAGGTCTCGCTCACATGGCGAATCACGGTATTCAAAATGTCCTGCAGGCCGACCGCCGAGGCCAGACCTCGGCTCAAGGCATAGAGGTTCGTGGTCTGAAATTCCCGGGTCTGAATCGTCTCGGTTTGACTCCGGGCCCGGGCGACCAGAGTGCTGATGACCGTCCCCACGGTAAACAGACCGGCAAAGGTAATCAAATCCTTCGTGTCGGCCACCGCAAAACTGTAATAGGGGGGGATGCAGAAGAAATCAAAGGCCAGTACGCCCAAGAGGGCGGTGAGTAAAGCCGGTTTGAACCCCAGACGGAGAGAGGCCACCACCACCGCCAGGAGATAAAACATGATTACGTTGGTAGGCGTGAGGAAGCGGAGGGAGACAACACTGGCCAGGGTGGCTCCGAGCACCAGCAACAGACTGGTGAAGTAACTCTGCCATGGGACCCGGGGGGAGGGGGGGGGAACGGCTTTTTCCTTCTTGATCGTTTCCGCATCACTTACCACGTACACATCGATTTCCCGGCTCTTCCTTAGGAGCCGATCCACAAAAGACCCCCGCAGCCATTCCCGCCACCGGGGCCGGGTGGGACGTCCGACCAACACTTTGCTGACCTGATGGGTCCGGGCATAATCGATGACCGCTTCCGGCACGGAGTCGGCTTTGAGGGTGGATACCTCCTGAGCGCCCAGGGATTCGGCCAGCCGCAATTCGCTCCAAATCCGCTCCCGGTTCTCCTGGGTAATCCGGTCGTCTCCCGCGGTTTCCACGTAGAGAACCGACCAGTCGGCTTTCAGCTCCTCGGCCAGACGCCGCGCGGTTCGGATGAGCCGCTCACTCTTCGGACCGCCGCTGATGCACGCCAGGAGGCGCTCGGCGACGGGCCAGAGGCCCTGGGTCGGGTAGGCCTGGAGATATTGGCGCATCTGGTCGTCGACCCGGCTGGCGGCACGTCTCAGGGTGATTTCCCGAAGGGCGATCAGATTTCCCGATTCAAAAAAATTCTCCATCGCCCGGACCGCCTGTTCCGGGATATAGACTTTCCCCTCGCGAAGACGCTGCAACAGCTCTTCCGGCGGCAGGTCCACCACCTCGATTTCCGAGGCCTCGTCCAACACCCGGTCGGGAATGGTCTCCTTCTGGATCACTCGGGTGATCTGACCGATGAGGTCGCGAAAGCTCTCCAGGTGTTGGATATTCAGGGTGGTGTAAACGTCGATCCCCGCGTTTAAAAGCTCCTCGACATCCTGCCAGCGCTTGGGATGCCGGGACCCCGGAACATTGGTGTGGGCCAGTTCGTCCACCAGGGCCAATTGGGGTTTGCGAGCCAAGACCGCATCCAGGTCCATCTCGGATAGCTTCACTCTGCGGTACTCCACCTCTTTCCGGGGGATGATTTCCAGCCCCGGTAACAGGGCTTCGGTTTCGGCCCGCCCGTGGGTCTCTACCAGGGCCACCACGAAATCGACCCCCTCCGCCTTGCGGGTGTGGGCCGCTTCCAGCATGGTATAGGTTTTCCCCACGCCGGCGGCGTACCCAAGAAAAATCTTGAGCTTTCCACGGACCTTTTGCCGCTCCTCGGCCTCAACCCGGGCTAAAAGGGAATCGGGATCGGGTCGTTCGTCGCCGTTCATCCTTCACCCCCGTCGGAAAGCAGAAAAAACTCCATACTCGAAGATCATCCTCATTATTGATTTCCTTTAGGCAAACCCCCGGCTCTGGCGGGGGGGACTCACAGCGTTTGAAATTTTTGGGATGCTTGGGTTGTGGCCCAGGGGCAAGGACCTTCTGTGCAAAAAGCATCGGCCGGGCTGGCCCTCTTCCTGGAGGCTTCGACCGACTTCCGCAAGATGCGGTGGGCCGATCGGGCGACCGGCCGGTCGCCCCTACAAGAAGAGAACCCCTTCATCGGGGGTTCAAACGGTTGGCCCGCCTCGTCCATGAAATGGAAGCCGCCTCATGGTTTTTGCACAGAAGGTCCTGGCCCCTGGGCCTGGCACCCGACCGAAGGCCACCTTACGGTGACGCCATCCATAGTCCGCTTTGAGCGGTTCCCTGTTTTTCAAGCCTCCGGCTCTGCCGGAGGGCATGACCGTCTGAAATCATTTTACTCCTATTTTATCGGGGGAAAAAGGGGGGAAGATGATTCCCCTTGGCCTTGCGGTCCTTCCAGGGCAAGGTTCAGTCTTAAAACATTCACCCTCGGTTCCCCCAGGAAACCCCACTGGCGGGGTTCCGTGAACTTATCCACCCATTTATGGACCTGTTCTTCCGAGAGACCTCTGATCCGTGCCACCCTGGGGGCCTGGTACAAAGCGCCAGCTGGGCTGATGTGGGGGTCGAGGCCGCTCCCCGAGGCAGTCACGAGGTCCACGGGAATGGCCGATTGATTCTCGGGGTCCGCAGCCCGCAAAGCTTCGGCCCTCGCCCTTGCCGCTTCCCCCAGGGCCGGATTCGAGGGTCCCAGATTCGACCCGGACGAAGCAGCAGAGTTATAGGGGAAATCAGGGGTCGAAGAAAGGCGTCCCCAAAAATACTTCGGATCATCAAAGGGCTGGCCGATGAGTTCGGAACCGACAAAACCGTGATCCCCGGGGATCAGGCTTCCGTTCGCTTTTTCCGGGAAGGCGAGCTGGGCGATTCCGGTGACCAGCAAAGGATAGAAAACACCGGTCACGGCGGTGAGCAGAAGAAAAACAATGAAAAGGGTCCTCATTTGCTGGAACATTTCCTAAATCCTTTCTTCCTCCGAAACCTCCTTTTAGAGAGTCCCGATTGCCGCCAGAACCATATCGATGAGTTTGATGCCGATGAACGGGGCGATCAATCCCCCCAGGCCATAGATGAGCAGGTTATTCCGCAGGAGCCGCGCCGCGCCGAGGGGACGATAAGGTACACCCCTCAAGGCCAGGGGGATCAGGGCCACGATAATCAACGCGTTAAAAATAACCGCGGAAAGGATGGCACTCTGAAGACCCATGAAATTGAGCGTTTCCAGGACCGGATAGGTGGAAGCAAAAGCGGCCGGGATGATGGCGAAATATTTGGCCACGTCGTTGGCGATGCTGAAGGTGGTGAGCGCCCCCCGGGTCATGAGCAGCTGTTTGCCGATCTCGACGATCTCGATGAGCTTCGTCGGGTTGCTGTCCAGGTCGACCATGTTGGCCGCTTCCCGCGCGGGCTGGGTTCCCGTGTTCATGGCCACGGCTACATCGGCCTGGGCCAGAGCGGGGGCGTCGTTGGTGCCGTCCCCGGTCATGGCCACCAGGCGCCCGCCATCCTGGTGCCGGCGGATCAGCTTCAGCTTGGCCTCCGGCGTGGCCTGAGCCAGGAAGTCATCGACCCCCGCTTCGGCGGCAATGGCCGCCGCGGTCACCGGGTTGTCGCCGGTGATCATCACGGTTCGGATTCCCATTCGTTTCAGCTGGGCGAAGCGCTCCCGGATTCCGCCCTTGACCACATCTTTGAGGTGGATGACCCCGACGGCTTCCCCGTTCCGGGAGACCACCAGGGGAGTCCCTCCGGAACGGGAAATCCGGTCGACGGCATCCTGGAGGCCCCGTGGAACCCGGTGCCCCTCTTTTTCCACATGGGCGATGATGACGTCGGCAGCTCCCTTGCGGATTCTCAGACCGTTGACATCCACCCCGCTCATGCGCGTCTGGGCGCTGAAAGGAAGGAAATGCATATCCGGCCCCTCCGCCGTTCCCACCGTGCGCCCCCGCAACCCGTATTTTTCCTTTACCAGAGCCATGATGCTCCGGCCTTCCGGGGTTTCATCCGCCAGAGAAGCGAGCTGGGTCCATTCCGCTAACTCGCGGACCTCCATATTCCCGAGGGGAACCAATTCTACAGCCTGGCGATTCCCCAGGGTGATGGTTCCCGTTTTGTCGAGGAGCAGCACGTCCACGTCACCCGCCGCTTCGACCGCCCTTCCGGACAGGGCGATGACGTTGCGTCGAATCAGGCGGTCCATCCCGGCGATTCCAATGGCGCTGAGCAACCCTCCGATGGTGGTGGGAATCAGGCACACCAGCAGCGCCACCAGAACGGTGAGGGGCACGGGGACCCCTTTGCCCGCGGCCTTCACGCTGTAAAGGGAAAAGGGCAGGAGGGTCGAGCATACCACCAGGAAAATAATCGTAAATCCCGCCAACAGAATGTCCAGCGCGATTTCATTGGGAGTTTTCTGCCGTTTGGCTCCTTCCACCAGGGCGATCATACGGTCGAGAAAACCTTTCCCGGGATCGATGGTGACCCGCACGACCAGCCAGTCGGAGAGAATCCGCGTCCCTCCGGTGACCGCGCTCCGATCCCCCCCGGATTCCCGTATCACCGGGGCGCTTTCTCCGGTGACGGCGCTCTCGTCGACCGAGGCAACTCCCTCTACGATCTCCCCGTCGGCCGGAAGGATATCCCCCGCCTCCACAAAGTAAAAGTCCCCCTTCCGCAGTTCGGCGGAGGGAACCAGGGTAAAGTCCTCCGTCCGGGGTTTAAACCTGCCCCCTGCGGGGTATTCCCTGGACAGGACTTTGGCCTGGGTCTGTTTCCGCATTCGCCGCAGGGAGGCCGCTTGCGCCCTTCCTCTTCCCTCGGCTAACGCCTCGGCAAAATTGGCAAAGAGCACGGTAGCCCATAGCCACAAGGAGACCGCCCCGATGAAGCCGGCCGGGGCCTCCCCCTTCCCCCAAAGAGCCTGAACCCAGAAAATCGTGGTCAAAGCGCTGACCACTTCAACCACGAACATCACCGGATTGCGAACCATTTTTCGCGGGTCGAACTTCTTCAAAGCCTCAACCAGGGCGCCCTTGCATAAATGGGATGAATTGAAAGCCTGCTTTTTCATCGTGACTCGTTCATTCATTGGTTTCCCCCTGCGGCAGAGCCAATGGCGGGGAGGCCTGGGCGATCCAGGATCCCCGGAAGATCAGTAAAGCAACAGATGCTCGACCATTGGACCCAGCGCCAGGGCGGGCAAAAAACTCAGGGCCCCTACCATGATGACTACGGCCATGAGCCAGAATACAAAGAGGGGAGTGTGGGTTTCCAAGGTCCCGGAGCTTACCGGGATCTTTTTTTTCATGGCCAGGGAGCCGGCCATCGCCAGGGTGGGGATCAGGATCCAGTACCGGCCGAGAAGCATGGCCAAGCCGAGCGCCGTATTGTAGAAGGGCGTATTCGCGTTTAACCCGGCGAAGGCGCTGCCGTTGTTGTTGCCGGCCGAGGAGAAGGCATAGAGGATCTCGCTGAATCCATGGGGGCCGGGATTCCAAACGGAGGAGGTCCCCTGGGGAAGCAGAACCGCGATGGCGGTCCCCAAAAGCACTGCGCCCACGGGAATGAGGATGATCAGCGCGGCCATTTTTATTTCGTAGGCCTCGATCTTCTTGCCCAGGTACTCCGGGGTCCTGCCGACCATCAACCCGGCGATGAACACGGCCAGGATGGCAAAGGCAAGCATTCCATACAAGCCCGACCCCACTCCCCCGAAAATAACCTCACCGAGCTGCATGAGCCACAGGGGTACCATCCCGCCTAGGGGCATGAAAGAGTCATGCATCGAGTTGACTGAACCATTAGAGGCCGCGGTCGTGGCCGTGGCCCAAATGGCCGAGTTTACAATCCCCAACCTCACCTCTTTCCCTTCCATATTTCCTTCCGATGAAAGGATAGGGGAAGCTGTGTCGGCCCCTGCAATTTTGGCTAATGCCGGGTTTTTCGAATGTTCGCTCCATAAGGTTATACCCAAGAGAACACAGAAAATAAGGGTCATGGCGGCGAGCACAGCCCACCCCTGCCGGGTGTCTCCAACCATCTTGCCGAAGGTGTAACACAGGGCGGCGGGGATTAACAGAATGGCCAACATCTCCAGGAAGTTGGTCAAGGGAGTCGGGTTTTCGAAAGGGTGGGCGGAATTGGTGTTGAAAAAACCGCCGCCGTTGGTCCCCAGCTGTTTAATGGCGATTTGCGAGGCGGCCGGTCCGGTGGGCAGGGCCTGCTCCTTCACCGCCACCGTTTCCGTAACCGGATTGCCTTTGGCGTCCTTCAAAGGCTGCCCAAACGGGTCGAGCTTCGGTTTTTCATACGTGGTTGGCTGCAGAAGGGGGACCGGCTGGTAAGCCCTGAAATTTTGCACCACCCCCTGGGATATCAGGGCCACGGCCCAAAGCAGAGATAAAGGAAGAAGGATGTAAAGAGTGCCGCGCACCAGGTCCGCCCAGAAGTTCCCGATCCCTTGGGCGGTGGATCGGGCCAGCCCCCGAATGAACGCCATCAGGGCGGCCATCCCGGTCGCCGCCGAAAGGAAATTTTGAACGGTCAACCCAAACATCTGGGTGAGATAGGTCATCGTGGTCTCGCCCCCGTAGCCCTGCCAATTGGTATTGGTGGCAAAACTCACCGCGGTATTGAAGGCCGAGTCCGGGGAGATCGCTCCGAAATCCATGGGGTTCAGAGGGAGCCAGCCCTGGAGACGCTGGAGGGCGTACACCGTGAAAAGGCCGAGCAGGTTGAAGAGCAAGAGCGCCCAGGTGTATTCCTTCCAATTCATCTCGGCGTCAGCCCTGATTCCCCCCCAGCGGCAGATGAGCCTTTCCACCGGGCCCAGCAGGGGGTGCAAAAAGGTCCGCTCGCCCTGGTATACCCGGGTCATATACGCGCCCAGAGGTTTCACTGCCGCCAGAAGGACCGCCAAATAAAAGATGACCTGTAGCCACCCGAAGAGGTTCATGACAAATCCTCCGGTTTCAGGAGCGCCCAGAATAGATAGATGAGCAATCCCAAAGCGATCAGACCGGATAGGACATACATTAGGTTCATAAGCTTACCTCCGGAGTCGTTCGCAAGACCTGATCAGCCAGCGGCTGGCCAGGAAAAAAATCAAAATCAGGGCGATAAAAAATAGATCGGTCATTCCCCTTCCTCCTTCGGGTGATTCATGACCTCCGTCCATCCTGAAACAACGGGATCGGTGCGGGAATGTTCTTGGGCGGGTTCCTCCGGCTGAAGGGCAGTCATAAATGCAGAATTCTCAACGCGGGGGGAGATGGGAATATTCCCTTGCCAAGGCTAGAAGAGTCAGAATCTTCTTGAGCGCCAGCTGTCGTCGTTCCCTGGCGGCCGTGTCGTTCCCCGCGGCAGAATACTGTTCCAGAAAGGATGGGGAGCGGTCTTCTCCCCGACAGGAATACTCTTGCCAGGCTTCATCGAATTGGCGAAGAACTTTCCCGTTCAGATGGGGCCGGAAATGGAGGTAGGCGTTTTCATGCCTGGGGAGCGCCTTCTTCAGGATTTCATAGGCATCTCCCTGTTCATCATGTAAACCCTGAATTTCATCCTTAAAAGCTTCAAACAGTCTCTCCGCCGCATGGCGCTTGGGTGTGTTCCGGTTTCTTCTTATGGAAAGATAGATCCAAAAGAAGATCATCGACAGACCGGCCAGGGAAATCATTCTTGTGGTATCCATTTTTTTGCTCTCTGTCTTTTAGCCCCGGAAGGGCGGCCTAGAAGCATTTTGGGTGCTTCCGTCGAAATATCGATGAATCCCCATGGCGAAGGCTGTAAAGATATTCCTCATTCAGTTTTAACAGCTTCTCTTCAGCCTCCCGGGCATCTCCGGAATTCCCGTTTCCTGACTCGATTTGCTCCTGAAGGGATAAAAGACGATCGGCAAGGGTTTTCCGGGCCGGTTTGTTGGGGTAATTTTTCAAAACATTGGACATCATGTGGGACAACTCTCCGATCATGGATTTTCTCTGCTTTTTCCCAGCCACTTTTGCCGCAGTAACAGCCGCCCATCGGGCGTCTTCCTCTGCTTTGAAGGCGTAAATCCTCACCGCATCGGAAAAATAATCCATGACCCCCTTGGAATGCCGGAAAAGGAGATTTTTTAGAAATGCCATATCCTTCACCTCTTGCCGGAGTCTAAGTCCATCCGATTGATAAATCGCATCCTGGCTTGACCCCTTTTATCTACATATATTTTAAACATTGGAGAATCAATTGGGTCTCAAAAAGGGACCCAAAGCCGTCAAGAAAGCGTCAATTTTGGGGGATTTGGGGTAGGATGGGGGTGGCAAAATCCTCGCAGGAACTCCAGGAAATCGAATCCATCAAGGGGGGATTACCTTTGGAAACAGCTAAATTCTATGCCCGGATTCAAATGGGGTGGCCGACCGACCGGAAATAGAAGGTTTCATTCAACTGCCAGCCCCACCCGCAAGGGCCGGTTTTCCGCCAAACAGGATTTTGTTTGGTATTGCGGGAAAAATTCCTTATTCATTTTTGGGAGGATTTCCCCCCAAGGTGTCCGGATTGGCGATCTTTAAAGAAAATTTTTCCCGCAAGGGAGGGGACAAATTTTATGCCTCCCTTTCGGGAAGCATAAAATTTGGCTGGTTTAATAAGCTCGGCCTTCAATCCAGACCTGTTGTTCCTCGTAATATCCCGGATAAACCCGAACCTGATAATGGCCGCTGACCCAGTATCCATTCTCATAATGGTCCGGGACCCAAATGTGTTCCCTCCTTTCCGGAACCCAAACCCGGTGTATTTCCCAATGGCCCGACGGCTGGCCTACCGCGGGCGGAGGCTGGTGATAAGGTCCCCCATAATGGCTAGGCTGAGGGGGGATGACCGGCGAAGGATGACCATACTGAAATAGGTTGTAGAGCGTCACCGCTCCAAGTCCGATGGCCACTCCCTCCCAGCGTCCCCGGACCCGATCACCGGCAAAGGAAAGGGATACAGAGTTGAAAAGCATCCCGACCACCAACAATCCTACGATAACCCACCGTTTCATGATAGGGTCACCTCCTGACTTGAGAAAATGAACGGCTTGCAGAATCACTTCGGACGACCGTTCCTTTGCCCTATATAACGCACTAGAACGGGATTGGTTGACAGGCCCGGGAAATTTCTCGATCCGAATTTCTCCAAGCCATATCGATTGGGAAACCCATCGCTGAAATCCCCCCCAACCCCCCTTTGCAAAGGGGGGCAGGGGGGATTTCTGGGAGGCCTTTTCAGAAGGCTAAACAGCTCCCTTTTTTCAAGGAGCTAAAGGGGTACCTCGAAATTATTTTTTCCCCCGGTCATCAGGTGGGAATTATTCTTTCTGCGGGGGTTTATTAAACTGCCAGTCCGGCCTAGGATCCCTGCGCTCCCCCGGGGCTGATCTCTGCCATTGCTCGCGAAGATTCTCACGCTCCTGGGGGGGCAAATCCTGGAACCGCCTGGACCCGCGCCGGACCCTTTCCTGCTCCTCGGGGGAAAGATTCCGGAAGTCATGGTATCGTTTGCGGATAAGATCTCGTTCCTGGGGAGGAAGCTCCTGCCATCGCTTGAACCGCTCCTGCGCCTCTTTCCTTTGCTCGGGGCTCATGTGCTGCCATCGTTCCGCTCCCCGCCGGAGGCGCTCCTGCCGTTCGGCCGGCAGTTGATCCCACTGCTCTTGGAAGGGCCGCAATACCCGCTGCTCTTCCGGGCTGAGCCGATCCCATGGCCCGGCAAGAGCTTCGCGGTTTGGGATCATTGAGAAAAGGATCATCCCCAAGGCCAAGATCAAAAAATATTTGTTCATCTCCCGTTTCTCCAGGCTTTATGTTCGGGCTCTTTTCCCTGCAAAGGTTACAATCCTTTTCCGTTCGGCCTCAGACGGCTTTCTTCGCTTCCCAGCCAACGGTAAAAATCCAGGTTCTGATAAAAATCAATCTGCTCTTGGGAGGTGATAATTTCCAAATCTTCGATTTGCCCCGTCGCGGGGGGGGGAGCGGAGGGACTCAGCCAGAAGAATAAGCCCACCGCTGCCAGGGTCACCATCGCAAAGCTGCCCACCAAGACCCAACGCCGGCGGGGGAAGAATCTCGAGCGCTTTTCTTCGGCAGCGGTCAAGGCGCTGCCCCGGAGCTCTTCCAGCCGCCGCTCGGTATGGCTTCCGAGATTCTCCGTCCCTTGGTTCAGAAGGTCTTGAACTTTTTCCAGGAAGAGTTTTTCGGGATCCTTCGCATTCATGAACGTAGGCCCTCCAGAAGCCCGCGCAGGGTGTGAACCGCGCGGGAGTAATGGGTTTTCACGCTTCCTTCCGAACATTTCATGACGAATGCCGTCTGCTTCAAGTCCATCCCTTCCCAGGCACGCAGGAGGAAGGCCTGCTGCTGCCGCAAGGGAAGATCCCGGATGGCTTTCTCCAAAACGCCCCTTTGTTCCTGCCGCAGGGCGTGATCGGAAGGGTTGGGATTTCCCGTGTCGGGCAAACTCTGAAGGGGGTCCTCCGGGTCTTCTTCTTCGGGGCGGCCCAGCCAGGCGAGGATTTTTCGGCGCACCAAATTTCGGCGGTACCAGTCGGTGATCCTGCTCCGCAGGACCCGGTAGAAGAGGGCTTTCCATTCCTGCTGCGGGCGGATGGAATAATGCCGGACGAACTGGAGCATCGTCTCCTGCACCAGGTCGAGGGCCTCATCGCGGTTCCGGGTGGCGAATTTGGCCATCTGGAAAGCCCGGCGTTCAACCTCGGCCAAAAACCGGCTCATCATTTCCTTTGAATCTAGGGTTGACTCCATGGGAGCTTTCGTATCCGTCTGTTCCTGATAACGCACGGTCTTCAAAAAGGTTGACCGGCAATTTTGATGGACTCGTAAAAACTGAAATTTCCCCTCCCCTAGTGGGAGTAGGGTAGATAACGCATCGTAACTTCTCAATTCTTCCCCAGGGGGTTTTATTTCCTTAAGGAAAAGACCCGGCTCTGCCGGGGGGGCTCACAGCGTTTTACATTTCCAGAAGGCTTGGGTCGTGGTCCGGGGGCAAGGAGCTTGGGCGCAAAAAGCATCGGCCGGGCGAGCCCTATTCTCAGGGGATCCGCTTGACTTCCGCAGAAAGCGGCGGGCCATTGGGCGACCCGCCGGGTCGCCCCTACAAGGGATCAATCCGAGCCCTTAGTTCTGGCGCTGTGCCCGCCCGTTCCATGAAATGAAAGATGCCTCATGATTTTTGGGCACAAGGTCCTTGCCCCCGGGCCTGGCAGCGGGCGGAGATTTTTTTCTGCCCGTCTCTCCCTCGCCCGGCCTCCTTATCATGCTTATCAAGGTTTCATCGCGGTATAAATCACCGCAATTCCGTTCATCAGCCGACGGTACGTCACCCGGGTAAAACCGATCTCTCTGAGGATCCGGCTCAACTCCTCCGGCGGCGGGAATTTACGGATGGACTCGGGGAGGTAAAGATAGGCTTCCCGGGATCCGGCCAGGAGCTTTCCCGCCAGGGGCATGAGCTGAAAGGAATAGAAGTCATAGAGAAAGCGGAACCAGGAGGAGGTGGGTAGAGAAAATTCCAGGCACATGAATTTTCCCTCGGACCTGAGAACCCGGTGCATCTCCGCCAGCCCATTCTCCATATGAGTCAGGTTGCGGACTCCGAAACCCACCAGGGCCGCATCGAAAACCCCCTGAGGGAAGGAGATCCGCTCGGCATCCCCCTGCACGTAGCGGACCCGGTCGTTTAGAGAAGCCCGGGATACCTTGGGCCTTCCCCCCTCCATCATGGCTCGATTGATGTCATAAAGGAACACCCGCCCTCTTTCTCCGACCCTCCCGCCGGCCAGAATCGACAGGTCGGCGGTTCCCCCGCAGACATCGATGACCCGGTCTCCCGGCTTCAG
>Ga0315281_10009773_pt1 | contig 13282 bp, 13 predicted proteins | sample YL17G07_0_MG_FD_204540 | JGI IMG/M metagenome (GOLD analysis project Ga0315281, IMG submission 204540) | Sediment microbial communities from Yellowstone Lake, YNP, Wyoming, USA - YL17G07_0 | ecosystem: Environmental > Aquatic > Freshwater > Lake > Sediment | place: USA: Wyoming | collected... | reverse complement strand
TCGCTCCACGCTTCCTTCCCACACTCGGTCGCCCTCATGCAGTTGCGCTTCGCTTCGTTTGCTGTGGCCAACTTACGAGAGGACTTCCACCTCCAAGATCGCGCCCATGCTGGGCGCACAACAAAAAGCCCGTCACATTGTGACGGGCTTTTTTACCAACTCAAGAACCGATTTAAGGAGCCTGGATGTTGGAAGCCTGCTTGCCTTTAGGGCCTTGCACTATGTCGAAGGTAACCTTTTGGCCTTCCTTGAGGGTTTTGAAACCGCTCATGTTGATCGCGGAGAAGTGCGCGAACAGATCTTCGCTGCCATCATCCGGAGTAATAAAACCAAAGCCTTTTGCATCGTTGAACCACTTGACTGTACCGTTTGCCATGTTACTTCCTTAACTAAAAAACCGGGTGGATTCCCGTTAAACTGTTTGAATTCCAAGACCGCACATGGCAAAACCAGTACTGCAGATACTTTGAACCAAACACCCACGCGCTTTTTACTCCTGTAATACCCATATCGTCAAGTGGTTATACAAGTTTTTTTTCAGAATACACTTGAAAAAGCCGCTCTAATCGTCAAATATGCAACCCAACATGATGCAAGAATGATCGCGACATCAAATGAAGACGAAACAAGGAAGCTCTGCCCTGCTGGAAGCGGAACGGAGCAAAAGCAAGCCACCCATGCTGTACAAGGTGGTGGTGTTCAACGACGATTACACGACGATGGAGTTTGTCATCGAGATTTTGCAGAATTTTTTTGCGATGAGCCGTGAACGCGCCACCCAGGTGATGCTCAAAGTACATCAGGAGGGCTCCGCAGTATGTGGTGTCTATCCCAGGGATATTGCGGAAACCAAGGTGGCTCAGGTATCAGAATTTGCCAAGCAGCACGGGCATCCACTACGATGCGAACTGGAGGAAACATAATTATGATCGCACAAGAACTTGAAGTCAGCCTGCACTTGGCATTCGTCGAAGCGCGCCAGAAGCGGCACGAATTCATCACGGTGGAACACCTGCTGCTCTCCATGCTGGACAACTCCTCGGCCGCGCATGTGCTGCGCGCCTGCGGGGCGGACATTGATGAGTTGCGCGCGGTGCTGACCGACTTCATTATCACCCATACGCCCATCCTGCCCGGTAGCGGCGACGTGGACACACAGCCCACGGTCGGCTTCCAGCGCGTCATCCAGCGCGCCATCCTGCATGTGCAATCGACCAACAAGAAAGAAGTCACCGGCGCCAACATCCTGGTTGCCCTGTTCAGCGAGAAAGACTCCCACGCGGTGTTTTTCCTCAACCAGCGCGCCATCACGCGGCTGGATGTGGTGAACTACATCGCCCACGGCATTAACAAGACGACCCAGTCCGGCGTCCAGAAACCACATGATGCCGAAACAGAACAGGAAACAGGCAACGATGGGGCGCTGCACAACTACACGCTTGACCTCAATGCCCAGGCGCAGGCCGGCAAGATTGATCCGCTGATCGGGCGCGAAATCGAACTGGAGCGCGTCATCCAGACATTGTGCAGGCGCCGCAAGAACAACCCATTGCTGGTCGGCGAGGCCGGAGTGGGCAAGACCGCCATCGCCGAAGGCCTGGCGCGCCGCATCACGGAGGGCAATGTGCCGGAAATCCTCAAGGATGCGCACGTATATGCGCTCGACATGGGCGCACTGCTGGCCGGCACCAAATATCGCGGCGACTTCGAGCAACGCCTGAAAGCGGTGCTCAAGGAATTGTCCGATGCAAAACACGCCATCATGTTCATCGACGAAATCCACACGCTGATCGGTGCGGGCGCCGCTTCGGGCGGCACCATGGATGCTTCCAATTTACTGAAACCCGCGCTGTCCAGCGGCGCGCTCAAATGCATCGGCGCCACCACCTATCAGGAATACCGCGGCATCTTCGAAAAGGATCATGCGCTGTCGCGCCGCTTCCAGAAAGTGGATGTACCGGAGCCGAGCGTGGAGCAGGCCATCGAAATCCTGAAAGGATTGAAATCGCGCTTCGAAAGCCACCACGGCATCAAATACAGCGCCGCCGCGCTGACCAGCGCTGTCGAGCTTTCCGCGCGCTTCATCAATGACCGCCACCTGCCGGACAAGGCGATAGACGTGATAGACGAGGCGGGTGCGGCGCAACGCATTTTGCCCAAATCCAAACAGAAAAAAGTCGTCGGCAAGCACGAGATCGAGGAAATCATTGCCAAGATCGCGCGCATCCCGCCGCGCACCGTATCGAGCGACGACCGCAACACGCTCAAGACTCTGGATCGTGACTTGAAGGCCACGGTGTTCGGCCAGGACAAGGCCATCGACGCACTGGCGCGCGCCATCAAGATGTCGCGCAGCGGTTTGGGCAATCCGCAGAAACCTATCGGCAGCTTCCTGTTCTCCGGCCCCACCGGGGTGGGCAAGACCGAAGTGGCGCGCCAGCTCGCCTATTCCATGGGCATGCCGCTGCACCGCTTCGACATGTCCGAATACATGGAACGCCACGCCGTCTCGCGGCTGATCGGCGCGCCTCCGGGCTATGTCGGTTTCGACCAGGGCGGGCTGCTCACCGAGGCCATCAGCAAACAGCCGCATTGCGTGCTGCTGCTGGACGAAATCGAAAAAGCGCACCCGGATATCTTCAACATCCTGCTGCAGGTGATGGATCATGGCACACTCACCGATAACAACGGGCGCAAGGCCGATTTCCGAAATGTGGTGATCATCATGACCACCAACGCGGGGGCTGAGGCATTGAGCAAGGTACAGATCGGATTCACCAAGAACTCGGCTGCCGGCGACGAAATGGCCGACATCAAGCGCATGTTCACGCCGGAATTCCGCAACCGGCTGGATGCCATCGTGTCCTTCGCGTCCTTGAGCCGCGAAGTCATCCTGCGCGTGGTGGACAAATTCCTGATGCAGCTTGAAGAGCAACTGCACGAGAAGAAAGTGGAAGCCATTTTCACCGACGCGCTCAAGGATCACCTCGCCGAACACGGCTTCGACCCGCTGATGGGCGCGCGCCCGATGGCGCGCCTGATCCAGGACACCATCCGCAGCGCCCTCGCCGATGAACTGCTGTTCGGCAGGCTTGCCAGTGGCGGCAAGGTCACCGTGGACGTGAAAGACGGCAAGGTAGTGCTGGAGTTTGCGGAAGAGGCGGTTCCTGCCTAACGGGCATTGCATGTATGCCGTCCCTGATGATGAAGCTCACCATGCCCGTTTCCCTCTCTCCAGCTCTCTCCCCGATGGAGAGAGTGAAAAAGGCTCGCTTCGCGAGTCTCACGTAAATTACGTTTACCGGGGGCGCTTCGCCCCCTCCCCCACCGGCTCCCTGCACTTTGGCTCACTGGTCGCCGCAGTAGGCAGTTATCTAGACGCAAAACACCATAACGGAATCTGGCTGGTGCGCATCGAAGACCTCGACACGCCGCGCACCGTCAAGGGTGCCGCAGACGACATTCTCAAAACACTGGAAGCTTTCGGCCTGTATTGGGATGACGACGTAGGGCGGGCTGCGCCCGCCAATTTGTCGGGCATAGCCCGACCTACAGTGCTATACCAAAGCCAGCGCACCGCTGCCTACCAAATAGCCTTTGAGCAATTGCGCGCAGGAAATCTGCTTTACCCCTGCGCATGCAGCCGCAAGGAAATCGCCGATTCTGCACTGCATCATGGCAACGAACTGATCTATCCCGGCACCTGCCGCAATGGTTTGCCGCAAGGGAAAACTGCGCGCGCCTGGCGGGTGCGCGTCAATGATGCGCGAATAAACTTTACCGACGGACTGCAAGGAAATATCGTGCAGAACCTGGCATCCGAGATCGGCGATTTCGTGGTGAAACGCGCCGACGGGTTGTTTGCCTACCAGCTTGCGGTGGTGGTGGATGATGCCGCACAGGGCATCACGCATGTGGTGCGCGGCGCTGACCTGCTCCACTCCACTCCACGCCAGATCTATCTGCAACGGCTGCTGGGGTTTGCCACCCCGGCCTACACACACCTGCCCATCGCGGTGAACACACAAGGCGAAAAACTCGGCAAGCAAACGCTCGCCGCGCCGGTGGATGCCTGCAATCCAGTCGCCGTGTTGCTGCGCGCACTCGCCTTTCTGCATCAGGAAACGCCAGCCGATCCGGGAAGTTATGATTTGGATTCAGTATTGAACTGGGCCATCGCCCACTGGGACAAGGGCAGGCTGAACGGGATTGCAACGGCGGCTGTTGCATAAAGTTACCCTCACCTCACCCCAACCCTACCCATGAACCTCAGGCTGGTTATGGGTTTGGGAGGAACATCAGATTACGTTTCGAGGCAAGATTTTGTAGGTTGGGCAAAGCGTAGCGTGCCCAACGCGAGGCCATAATGTTGGGCACGCTTCGCTTTGCCCAACCTACGCAAAAAAACTGCATCGGTTCATGGATTCAATCCGGGCGAAAGATTGGCGACTGAGGTCTCTCCCGGAGAGGGGAGAAAATCAACCCCCAACCGTACGGTTGCGGCCGCCACTCTTCGCGGCATACAGCCGTTTATCGGCAAGTTGCAGCAACGATTCCACATTCAACAAGGCTGGTTTTTTACTCGCCACCCCGATGCTGATGGTGAGATGAAAAGTTTGTCCGCCAACGCCACGGGCACAATTCGTGGCAACATGCTGGCGCAGCCTCTCTGCATACTGGTACGCCTGATCCGCCGTGGCGTCCGGGCAAATCAGCAGAAATTCCTCGCCGCCAAAACGGCACACCACATCCTCCGTGCGCGTGGCTCCGCGCAAGGCATAAGCCACCTGTTTCAGCGCATCGTCCCCCATCTTGTGGCCGTATGTGTCGTTGATCTGCTTGAAGTGGTCTATATCCACCAACATGCACGACAGCGGGCGACCGCCGCGGTCGGCCAACGCCCATTGCCGTTCCAGATGTTCGTTTGCGAAACGCCGGTTGGGCAAACCGGTGAGCACATCGGTGAGCGCCAGTTGCTGCAGCCGCTGGTTCGAGGCCGCCAGCTCATCGGCAAATTTATGCAGTTGCCGGCGATCGAACTCCAGCTCTTCCTGCAAATGCACCACACGTTGCCCGGCACGCAGCCTCGCCCCCAGCACCTTGGGGTTGACCGGTTTGGTCATGTAATCGTTCGCCCCGGCCTCGAATGCCTCTACCAGCCTGTCCGTGCTTTCCTGCGCCGTCATGATGAACACATAAATATTGCGCCATGCGGGGTTCTGCCTGAGCGCCTTGCAAAATTCGATGCCATCCATCCCGGGCATGATCCAGTCGGTGATAATGAGTTGCGGCATGGACTTTTCGAGCAGGCTTAATGCCTCCACCCCATTGCGTGCCGTGGTCACGATATGCCCGGCGTTTTCCAGCAACGTTTTCAGCAGAAACAGGACAGCCCGGTCATCATCCACCAGCAAGATACGCAACTTGTAGAATGTGCCCGTATCGCTCGGCAACTCCTCACCGATTTCGAGCATGTCTGGCGACAACGGCACCGCTTCCAATAATTCAGCAAAAGGCGGAACCTCTACCGAACGGATACCGCATATCTTGCTCCACTCGTGCCATTCGCCCACCGATTTGTCGCCAAGTTTGGTGAGCGCATCCGATTCCACTCCCAGCCGGGTAGCTATCAGGATTAATCTGGGCACCATTTTGCGCCGCTGCGGCCCCTGGGCCAAACACACTCTGGAAAAATAGTCCGCAATGTGCAGCACATTCAACAAACGCCCGTCCCGGCTATCCTCCGCAAAGCTGGATTTACCCGGATCCTCGTGATGCAGGGCGACCTCCTGAAATACCCTCGGCATACCCCAGTCTGCCAGCATCACCTGCGTCAGCTGGTTGTGGTCAAACCCGAATTCGGCGCGCTCAAGGCTGGCCAATCCGGCATCCACATTCGCCTCGGTTTTTTCAATAATGCGCGCATATTCCTGCGGGTATGCCGTCGCCAGCGCCAGGGAACCAATTTGTCCCAGCAGGCCGAGAATAAACACCTCTTCAGGTGACCCGATGCCACTGCTTAACACCAGGTTTTGCGCGGCAATTGCCGTCAGCAACGAGCGCGCCCAGAAACCTTGATAATCGAACTTCTGGCATGCCACATTGCGGCTGTCTTCCACTAACGACAAACTCAACACCAACTGCCGCACTGTGTTCAAACCCAATACCGTAACCGCATCCACCATGGACGAGATGGGCCGCGTCTGGTACGCCACGAGCACATTGGACATCTTGATAACACGGCCGGACAACGCCGGATCGGACTTGATCGCACGCGCAATCTCCTGGGTTGTCACGTCATCCTTACGGGTCAGCTGAATCACCTGCAAGGCTGCGCCTTTAGGGGAGGGTAAATGGCCGCTCGCCTTGAGTTCCTCGAATTTGGAAAGAATGACCATATTCAAAATTTCCTTGTTAATTATGCGGGCGCCGCAAACACGCCGTACCGTCTAGCCTTACAAGACTGCACCGCATCCCAACGGTATGTCAAGATAAAGATGCAGGAAGGCTAACTCCCTTGCTTGTGATGACGAATGAACTCGCGGAGCGCGGGCAGCAGGGAAAGGAGAATGATGCCGATGACCATCAAAGTGAGGTTGTTCTTGATAATCGGCATGTTGCCGAAAAAATAACCTCCCACGGTAAAAAAGGCAATCCATACGATGCTGCCCAGCGCGCTGAACAACACGAACAGGCGGTAGCGCATCAACCCGATGCCCGCCACAAACGGCGCAAAGGTGCGGATGATGGGCAGGAAGCGTGCGAACAGGATGGTCTTGCCGCCGTGCCGCCGGTAAAACGCCTGGGTTTTTTCCAGATGCTCGTGTTTGATAAGCCTGGCTTTCGCGCGGTTAAGCAGGCGCAGCCCGACCAGCCGGCCAATCCAGTAGTTGCTGTTGTCACCGCTGAATGCCGCCAGCATCAGCAGCGGCGCGAGCAGGCCAAGCTGCAGCGAACCCATGCCGCACAGCGCACCCGCCACGAACAACAGCGAGTCACCTGGCAGGAAGGGCGTGACCACCAGCCCGGTCTCGCAATAGATAATCAGGAACAGGATGGCGTACACCCATACACCGTATTGCTGGGTGAGCGCCAGCAGGTGCGCGTCCAGATGCAGGACAATGTCAAGGAAAGAGGTGAGTAAATCCATTTCCCAATCAATAGCGCAATTTCGTAGGGCGGGCTCTGCGTGTGTTGTTGGGGCTTAAGCCCCTTAGTGTCAATTCCACACGCAGCTTGCTGCGTATAACCAACCACTTGGCAACCGTTTTTTGGTTGCTTAGTGGGATGGCTAGTTGTTTCATCAGTGGATTGCCTGCCTTTGGTACAACCACGGCGTACCCCTTGCGGGTGCTGCCCGCCGGATTAGGTTGTCGGGCACAGCCCGACCTACGAATTGTTTTACTTTTAAAATGGAAATGGAATAAATCCACGGCTTAAGGAAGGACTTCTTCGGCTTCGGTCTTTTCCGGTTTGATGAAGTCTTCGCGCGACACACCGAATATCATCAGCAAGGGGCTGGCCACCAACACTGAGGAGTAGATGCTGAACAGGATGCCGATGGTCAGCGCCAGCGCGAAATAGTGCAGCGTCTCGCCGCCGAGGAACAGCATGGCGGTCACCATCATCTGCGTGCAGCCGTGGGTGATGATGGTGCGCGACATGGTGCGGGTGATCGCGTTGTCTATGATCCCGGCCACCTCTGTCTTGCGCAGCTTGCGGAAGTTTTCGCGGATCCGGTCGAACACCACCACCGACTCGTTCACCGAGTAGCCCAGCACCGCCAGCACCGCCGCCAGCACGGAAAGCGAAAACTCCCACTGAAAGGCAGCGAAGAAGCCGAGGATGATGACCACATCGTGCAGGTTGGCGATGATCGCGGCGAGGCCGAATTTCCACTCGAAGCGCATCCACAGGTAGCAGACGATGCCGAGTGAAACCAGCAACAGCGCCATCGCACCGTTCTCCACCAGTTCCTTGCCCACCTGCGGGCCGACGAATTCGACGCGGCGCACCTCGGCGCTGGCATCCTGCGCCCGCAACGCATCACGCACCTGTTCGGAAAGTTTCGCGCCAGAAGTGTTTTGCTTGAGCGGCACCTGGATCAGCACATCGTGGCTGGTGCCGAAATTCTGCACCTGCGCATCATGCAGCCCGATGCCCACAAGCTGGCCGCGCACCTTATTCAGGTCTGCAGGCTGGGCGTAGTGCATTTCCAGCACCGTGCCACCGGTAAAATCCACGCCGAAATTCAGCCCGCGCGTGGCGAGAAAAATGACGGCAATGATGAAAGTAACCAATGAAATGCTGGTGGTGTACCGCCCATAGCTCATGAACGGGATGTCTTGTTTTATGCGGAAAAATTCCATTTGTTGCCTCTTCCTTAACCGATGGAGACTTTGGCCAGCCTGATCCTGCGCCCGTAAATCAGGTTGACCATCGCGCGCGATATCAGCACCGCGCTGAACATCGAAGTCATAATGCCCAGGCACAGCACCACGGCGAAGCCGCGAACCGGGCCGGAGCCGAACATGAACAGCGCGATGCCCGCAATCAGGGTGGTGATGTTGGAATCGAGTATGGTGCCGAATGCATGTTGATAGCCCGCGTGGATGGAAGCCTGCGGTGTATTCCCGGAGTGCAGTTCCTCGCGGATGCGCTCGTTGATCAACACGTTGGAGTCAATCGCCATACCCAGCGTCAACGCGATGCCCGCCATGCCGGGCAGCGTCAGCGTGGCCTGCAGCATGGATAGCAACGCCACCAGCAACAGCAAATTAGCTCCCAGCGCCAGCACGGAAACAGTGCCGAACATCAGGTAGTAGGCGATCATGAAAACCGCTATGGCGGCAAACCCGATCTGGGTGGAGCGGAAACCGCGTGCGATGTTATCCGCGCCGAGGCTGGGACCGACAGTGCGCTCTTCGACGATTTCCATCGGGGCCGCCAATGCTCCGGCGCGCAACAGCAGCGCGGTATCCTGCGCTTCCGTGGTGCTCATCCTGCCGGTGATCTGCACGCGCCCGCCACCGATCTCCTCGCGGATGACAGGGGCCGTAACAATTTCACCCCTGCCCTTTTCGAACAGGATAATCGCCATGCGCTTGCCGACATTCTCGCGTGTCGCTTCCTTGAACTTGCGCGCGCCCACACCGTCCAGGTTGAGATGCACCGCCGGTTCGTTGTCGCGGCTGTCGAAACCGGGCTGCGCGTCGTTGATACGCTCGCCGGTAAGAACCACGTTTTTCTTCACCAGCAGCGCGGTGCCATCCCTTTCCCTGAACATATCGGTACCGAACGGCACGGCAGCGCCCTCGGCAAAGTGATGCTCTTCATCCACCATGCGCACTTCCAGCGTTGCGGTGCGGCCCAGAATGTCTTTCGCGCGCGCCGTGTCCTGCACACCGGGCAGTTGCACCACGATACGGTCCACCCCTTGCTGCTGGATCACCGGCTCGGCCACACCCAATTCGTTGACACGATTGCGCAGCGTAACCAGGTTCTGCTGCACGGCGGAATCCTGAATGCGTTTTTCTTCTGTTGGCATGAGTGTGGCGAACAAGAGGTATTCGCTGCCTTCATCCTTGTCGCTAAAGGCCAAACCTCCGAAGCGCTGCTTGAGCTCGGCTTCCCCCTTGCCGCGCGCTTCCGCATCGCGGAACTTGACCGTCACCAGTTTGCCGTCGCGGCTCACTCCGGCGTAGGCGATATTCTGTTCGCGCAGCGTGCTGCGGATGTCACCGGAAGCGGATTCCATCGCCTTGTCCAGCGCGCCCTTCATGTCTATCTGCAACAGGAAATGTACGCCGCCGCGCAAGTCCAGCCCGAGATACATGGGCAGCGCATTGATGCCGGCCAGCCACTGCGGCGAGCGTGATACCAGGTTCAGCGCCACCACATAATCCTCGCCCAGTTGCGTTTGCAGAATGTCCTTGGCCTTGATCTGGCTGTCGGTGTCGTTGAACCGCGCCTTGACACTGGTGGCATCCAGCGCAACCGCCAGCGGATTGAGACTGGCCGCCTTCAGCGCGGCTTCCACCCGCCCCATCAGGGCGCTGTCGGCCTTGAGGCTGGAGCGCAACGGCTGCACCTGCACCGCAGGAGACTCCCCGTATAAATTGGGCAGGGTATAGACCAGCCCCAGGATGAGCGCAACAAGAATCAGCAGATATTTCCACAACGGGTATTGGTTCATGGCAGCACCTTATACATCCCTTAAATCGACTTGATGGTTCCCTTGGGCAGCACGGTCTGGATCGCGCTTTTCTGAATATTGATGGTTACGCCGTCAGCGATTTCCACACTGACATGGCTCTCACCCACCTTGACGACGCGCCCCAGCGCACCACCGAGCGCCACCACCTCGTCACCTTTTTGCAGGGCGTCGAGCATGATCTTCTGTTCCTTGGCGCGCACCTGCTGCGGGCGCAGAACCAAAAAGTAAAACACCGCAACCAGCCCGATCAACGGCAGAAAATCCATGATGCCGGCACCAGAGGATGGTGCAGCGGCTTGCGCGTAAGCATTGCTGATAAACATGACACGCATCTCCCTTAAGGGGGTTAAAAATCGAAGCGGCGAATTCTAGCACAAACCGGTGCGCGCTTGCCTGAAGCCCGCAACAAAAGCGCCGAACTGGCCTGTCGCAATGGCCGTGCGGACTTCACCCATCAACTCCTGATAGTAATGCAGGTTGTGGATGGTATTGAGGCGCGCGCCGAGGATCTCGTTGAGCCGATGCAGGTGATGCAGGTAGGCGCGAGTGAAGCTGCGGCAGGTGTAGCAGGCGCATTGCCCGTCCAGCGGGCGGGTATGCACGTTCCCACGGTCTGATGAAACTACTGATAAAACTACTAGCCATCTGGCTAAGCTGCAAAAATCGCAGCAAGCCATTGGTTATAGCCATTCGGCTAAGTTACCAAAATACGGTGACGTAAGCCGCTGGTTAACGACAACCAAGTCGCTGGTTATCCGTGGGAACGATAGCCCAATAGGATCAGAAGGGAATTCGTCGCTACTGTTCACACGTCAATCCAAAATACGCCACACTCCGCAGCGACGAATTTCCTTGTGCATCGCGTCAGGAGCGAGGTCGGCCCCATTGGGCCATGCGACTGCCCCGCAATCGAGATAGGCTGTCGCAAAGAAAGCAGGATCGCGCAGCGCCTCGAAGACACCCGCATCCGGCCCATGAACCAGCGCGGAAACATCAACGATGCCGTTCGATCCGTCGTTGAACGTGACCGCCAACTGCCAATCCGGAAGCACGCTGAGTGCGCGCAAACGCCATGGTGCGGCGGGGATTATTCCAGCGGCTTGATGGGTTTCGGTAATTGCTTCGCTCGACATAAGTTCCAATCCTCCATTAATTCGGCCCTGTGCTCGTTGGCCCACTCCAGCACCATAACCAGAGCCCGGCGCGGTAGCTTTCCCTCAATAACCTCTAGTGTCTGGATGTCAATCTGCGCTTCATGTTCGGCGTAGAGGGCGTGGAAATGCGGCGGGTTGTGCTCGCCACATATGTACATGTGAATAAGTATACCGAAGAACTGGCTGATGGTTGGCATAGTTAAAATCCCAGTAGTGTCCGGAGGTTCGAGAAATGACGCATGATAACTCATTGAGCAACCATTACTAAACATGCCTATGAACAATTATCAGGATGGGTGCCGCCGGGCTGCTTCCCCCTTTGAAAAAGGGGGACTGAGGGGGATTTTCATATTTGAAGCGTTTCAAATCCCCCCTACCCCCCTTTTTCAAAGGGGGAAACAACAGCGTCCTGAAAATGGTTCAGAGGCATATTACTAAATGGCATATTTCTCAGTAACCGATTTCAACTTGCGCCAAACTGTCCCGCCGAGAATCTCGCCGAGCCGGTGCAGATGGTGCAGGTAAGCGCGAGTGAAGCTGCGGCCAGCCGTAGCCTTATTCAGGGGGCGGATTGCCCCGGCGACTACCAGGTGAGGGTCATTGCGCCGCTGCCTGATGCGATGGTGAAATCGATCGGGTCGATCAGCCAAGCGCCGCTCAGTCCTGCGGATGCGGCGGTGGTGATCTTCGCGCCGTCGGCGATTTTTACATGTGCGGCGGAGGTCTCGATGAAGCCGCCAGAAGAAGGGACAAGGGGCAAGGGAGAAGGGGCAAGGGACAAAGCAGAGGCGTCGAGTGTGCCGCCAACATTAACGGTGCCGACTTGCATGTCGCCCAGCAGCTTGATGACGCCGTTGTGGTTCTCGATAGTGCGCGCTTCGATCACGCCAGTGTTGTTGACCACGGCGGTGGTCAGCGCGTCGGCGGCATTCGCCGTCATCAGCACCGTGCCGCCGTCGGCGCGGATGAGTTGTCTGTTCTGCGCCAGCGCGTCGAGCGCGCCCTGATCCACCTGAACGTTGAGCAGTTTGTCGCCGTTGAAATCCAGCGTGACGCGGTTGCCCGCCGCAAGCGCGACCGTGCCGAGTTGGGCGGTGATGACGCCTTCGTTGGAAACTTGTCCGCCCAGCAGGGCGACATAGCCCGCGTTGATCGCACCCTGGTTGGTGACCGCGCCGCCGCTGCCGGAAAAGGTGCGCCGCCCGGCGAGGAAGTCGGCATCGCTGATGCCCAGCGTGGAAGCCACCAGCCCGCCGACATTCACTTGGGCGGAGGAACCGAACAGCAGGCCGTTGGGGTTAAGTATCCACACCTGGCCGTTGGCGTTGATCTGGCCGAGTATCCGGCTGGGATCGCTGCCCAGCACGCGGTTCAAGGCGATGGCCGAGGCGTTGGGCTGGGCGAAGGTGACACGTTCCGCCGCGCCGATGTTGAAGCTCTGCCAGTTGATGGCGAGGTTCTGCGAAGCCTGGTTCACCGTCATGGCGGCACCGTTCTGCGCGATGCTGCCGCTGCCCGCCGAGACCGCACCCCCTGTGGGCAGGGCGTGTGCGTTGCAGGCGAAGGCGGCAAGGAAGGCGGCGAGTATGTAGGTCGGGCTCCGCCCGACAACCCTTCGATAATCGGCGGGCACAGCCCGCCCTACAAGTTTGCTCCGTCCACGGGCGGTTTCGGGGGCAGGCACTTGGCATTGTGCGGCTTCGTTACAGACTAGGCGGCAGGTGTGGTTCATGGCTGTTTACTCCCCGTTTTCATCAGCATGTAGGTCGGGCTTAACCAGCGACTTATGTCACCGTATTTTGGTGACTTAGAACTTATCCGTAAATAATATTAACCTTTAACGGCACCTTACGGAACGCGATGATGGCAGCGGCTAAATGATTCAGGCCGATGAAACTGCGCTCCAGCTTTT
>Ga0315281_10009771_pt1 | contig 13283 bp, 6 predicted proteins | sample YL17G07_0_MG_FD_204540 | JGI IMG/M metagenome (GOLD analysis project Ga0315281, IMG submission 204540) | Sediment microbial communities from Yellowstone Lake, YNP, Wyoming, USA - YL17G07_0 | ecosystem: Environmental > Aquatic > Freshwater > Lake > Sediment | place: USA: Wyoming | collected... | reverse complement strand
CTTCTGGAACTCCAAAACTCCTCTCTGTCACCACGGCCATATTCCCACCCATATTGAGCAAAAGCGTCCACCCCTTTTCCCAACCATAAGCCTGAAGAATCGCCTCCACTGCGAGATGGGTCGTTCCACTCCGGGAGGGAGCTGAAATTGCTAAATGACCATAATAGCTTGGGTCGGTGAGGTCAGTCCATTCTTTCGGAGGCTTTAATTTATGTGCCTGAAGATAAGGTTTATTCCACATCATCCCGTACCCAGAAAGGGCGAACCCAAAATAGAAACTATCTGGATCGTGGATCGGAAAAGAACCCACCTTTGCAGGAATCTTCGACGAAATCTCTTTTGGCAGCGTATACTGAGCCAACAACTTTTCTGTCTTCAGCACCTGAAAGGCATCGACCGCACTGACCCACATGATATCCGCTTCCGGTTTTGAAGCTGTTTCCCGAATGTAGGTCACCCCTTCTGCGGTCTGTTTCTGTTTGATGATGACCGTTACCCCCGGGTATTTTGCTTCAAAAGCCTTTTTATAGGTTTCGAAGAGTTCCTTTGGGAAAGAGGTGACGACAGCGACCTCCTTCGTCGCTGCTTCAGAGATACAATTGAATAGTACAAATAGACAAAGGAAGGCCATAAAGATCAATAATAGATTTCTATTCATAATAGACCCCTTTCCCCAATAATCTTTCTATTAAGTCTGCCCTTCTCAGGTTGAAGAAAGACAGGCAGATTGCTTTGATAGACCAATGTATCATTGACTATTTCTTGAATATCTTGGGCACTCCCAAAACTTTAATGGGATCCTGTTCCGGGCTCAGGTTCATCAATTTAACCAATTCTGGTCTTATCTTTTCCCACTGATTTCGTGCAAGTTCTCTTCCCAATTTCGTCTTTGCTTCTTCAAACAATCGAAAGAATACATAGTAAACAATATGGCTCTCTTCTTGTTTATCCTTTGCTCCCCAACGTTTTTTGGCCAGTTCACGCCATTTGCTTCCATCCGGTACAACGGATTCCGGGACAAATTGCGAGATCAGATCGGCATCATGAGCAAATTTAGCAATATCGCTCTCTGGTTCTGGGAAAACGACTTCCCATGCACCCTTATATCCTGCAACCTCATCAACCGAGTCCCGAAAATACCAATAACCAGTTGAGTGCTCAATGATGGCTGCTTGCAATTTTTCAATATCTTTCTGCGAGAAACCTCCTATCTGATTTAAAATCTGACCTGTTTTTATTGCTCCTGTAACATGGTGTATTAATGCCCGATTGTTACCAATCTTTGGATTTTTGAATAGGGTTTCATCGCTCCAGAAACGAGGGGAATTCTTGAAATATCCACTTTCTTTCAGTTTTGTCACCATCTGGGAGGCATGGCGCAATAGTTCAGGATTCGTCAAGATGGCTTCTTTCTCCTCTTTACTTATGTTATGGAGGAGATCACCGGCAATAGCCAACTTTTGATCTTCCTTGGACAGTTTGTGCTCCCTGGCCATCCAGCAAACTAGTGCTGAACACACCCTATTGTGTAAGATGTCCTGATCCGGATCCTTCATCTGATCAACTGTGCCCTGAATCATGATATTGATGACTGCTTGAAGTTGTGGAAACTCCTCTAGGTAAGACTTCTCCCAGCCAAGGTAAGGTTCTGGGAGATCGTACTTATCTTGGATTGCCGCCTCTGTTCTTCCAACCAACCCAAAACTCAAAAATAGAAACACTAAAATGAACAATAATCGCTTCATCTCATTCTCCTATAAAAGTTCTCCATATCGGATTAAAGTAAAGAACCCCGCCCACAGGGCGGGGCTTTAAAACCCAAATTCTTAAAACCAAGATCCCGAAATCCTTAGATCCTGAACTTAATTCAGGACCTGGTTCGGGATGACAAAAAACGAGAACTAAACCCTGTTCTCATGCACCTTGTGCTGAACTTGATTCAGTATCGTTTCAGCATCTGATTTAGTTTTTTTCTGCCTTCGGCAGACACACCTTTCATCCCCGTCCCTGCCTACCGGCAGGCAGGCACAGGACGGGGTTTTCAGGTGCGATTTCTAATAAAAAGCCTACGGACATTTCTTTTATAAAAAAATTCATTTGGGAAGCCCGGCCAGATACTCTTTAATCAGCATCTCATTTTTGTTCTGAACCTTCTGCATCTCACCCAATTCAACATTTTCGACAGGCATTTTCATTCGTTTATTTCTCAATCGGGTAATCTCAGCATCCAAATATTGAATTGTATTGGCAATCGCTTCTGCCATGGATGAGATGGATTCCTGTGCCTTTTCAAAGACCCCTTTGTCTAAATAAGCACGGTTTAAAAGATGGAATCGTTCAAAGAATCTCTGGAACTTTTCCAATTCCTCCTTTTTCCCCGTCTTTTTCGAATCCAACTTTTTAGCCAACTCCGAAAATTTGTTTATATCCATAAAATTTCTCTCCTGGTTTATTTAATTCGATCTTTATCTTAAATCTATGAAAACGGGTTTCGTTTGTCAATTCTTTTATATGAGAGCTTAAAAAAACGACCACATGCTCTCTCGATTACAGGGATTTCAAAAGAAGATTACACAGATTCCCTCTATTTTCAGTATATTTATAATCGGTGTAATCGTTTCGTAATCTGTGTAATCAGAGCTTAACTCTTTGCCCTTTTTTAAACAGCCTGTCTAAAATCCATCATTTACTTCCAATTCCAACACCTTTCTCAGATAACCATCCTTTTTCATTCCAAAATTATTATAAGCGATTTCAATAAGTTATAAAGCTAAAACTTATTCGCTCAAATGGCTTCGTGTGGCATGTTATTTGCTCCATACATTCCCTAAATACAGAGGGGTAATAGTTAGACAAGGGCGTCTCATCCCGGAATGTATCACGGGTTTTAAAAAAGAGGCGCTTTTTTTATACTTCGCTGATTCCAAAAAAAGGAGGAAGAGATGGACAAAGAAAAAGAAAATGTGTTGAAGATGGCAAAGGAGAATGACGTTAAATTTATTCGACTCTGGTTCACGGACATTCTGGGGATTCTAAAAGGGTTCGCTATCACCGTTGACGAGTTGGAAGGAGCACTTGAAGAGGGAATGGGATTCGATGGTTCCTCCATTCAGGGTTATGCTCGTATCGATGAGAGCGATATGATTGCCAAACCTGATCCCAAAACCTTTCAAATCATCCCATGGAGGCCAAAAGAGAATGCAGTCGCCAGGATGTTCGCAGATATTTATGAACCCGATGGAACGCCTTACAAAGGGGATCCCCGATGGGTGTTAAAGCGGGCTCTCAAAAAGGCTCAAGACCTGGGCTACACCTTATACGTCGGTCCTGAGCTGGAGTACTTCTATTTCAAATCGAGTGACGGAGTTCCACAGTTTCTCGACAAAGGAGGCTATTTCGATCTTACCCCCCTGGATATGGCGACCGAGCTTCGGCGAGAAACCATTTTAACCTTGGAAGCGATGGGGATTCATGTGGAATACAGCCATCATGAAGTAGCACCCAGCCAGCATGAAATTGACCTTCGATATACGGATGCCCTGACCATGGCGGATAATGCCATGACCTATCGACTCGTTGTCAAGGAGATTGCATTGAAGCACGGCGTCTATGCGACCTTCATGCCCAAACCCATTTTTGGCCAGAATGGAAGTGGCATGCATACCCATCAATCCCTTTTCAAGGGTGATAAGAATGCCTTCTTCGATCCGAAAGATGAATTCCATCTCTCCAAGATTGCCAAGTCTTATATGGCCGGGATTTTGAAACACTCCAAGGAAATTACTTCAATCACTTCTCAGTGGGTGAACTCTTACAAAAGGCTTGTCCCTGGTTATGAAGCACCCGTCTATATCTCCTGGGCGCGCAGGAATCGGTCGACACTCGTTCGGGTCCCCATGTATAAGCCGGGCAAAGAGAAAGCCACCCGGATGGAATTCCGGTCCCCTGACCCGGCCTGCAATCCCTACCTGGCATTTGCCGTAATGCTGGCTGCGGGTTTAAAGGGGATTGAAAAGGGTTATGAACTTCCCCCACCCGTTGAAGAAGACATCTTTGAAATGTCTGAGGCGGCGAGGAAGAAACACGGAATCGACTCTCTCCCAGGAAACTTGCTCGAGGCGATCCAACTCACAGAAAAAAGTGACCTGGTTAAAGAGACATTGGGAGATCACATCTTCCAAAAATTCATTGAGAATAAAAAGATCGAATGGGATCAATACCGAACCCACGTCTCCCAATTCGAATTGGAAAAATATCTCCCCGTTCTGTAGTTCAAACCCATTTACGGATTCTTAATGAATCTGGGAGTTGAATCTTTTATAATTAGGTAGTATTTTGAAGGTCACATCCTGAAGGGTCGGAGTGTGACCTTCAATGATATTGTGGTCTGATCACGAGTTGAATTGACTTCTCCCTCTTACATTGGAGGGGAAGTATTTGTAGCGCCCCCATTTACTGGGGGCGTATTAAAAATATATCGCCGGCAATAAATGCCGACGCTACATGTTATTAATAATGAAAATGTGAGGGTACTCAATGGCGAAGGGCGACAAACCTAAATTAACCTGGATGAAATATCTCGAAGCGCTTTTGCTCCGGAATCCAGAACTGAAGAAGATTGATGATCCAGAAAAACTCGAATATTACCGCAATGATCTCAACGTGGATCTCCCGCCTTTGATCCGCGACCTGATGCTTAAGAGTCTGCCTGATCTCATTCTCCAGCCTACCACTGAGGAACACCTTCTGGAGATCTTTGCATTTGCTCGTGAACACAAAATTCCATTGACCGTCCGGGGAGCTGGAACGTGGGGATATGGCGGAGCAGTTCCTACCCGTGGAGGAATACTAATCGATCTCGGGTTGATGGACACGATCGAGGTGGATTCTGAAACCCTTCAGTTGACAGTGGGCCCAGGTGCACGTTTCCTTGACATACACCGGGAACTTGAACGCCATGGCCTAACCCTCCTCAGCATGACTTCTGGGAAGGGCGGAACTCTCATAGGTTGGATGGCCACGGGAGGTATGGGGTTTGGCACCTTTCACCATGGACCGGTGCGAGAACAACTGATCTCCATTCGGGTGATCACGCCCGAGGGAAAGGGTCAAGACCTGAAACCAGAAGACCCAGAAATTCGCAATTTCCTTTCCACAGAAGGCCAGATGGGGATTATTGTTAAAGCGACACTCAAAATTGGTCGACAGCCATCCCAATGGTTTCCATTTTTACTCCCCTTCGAAAAATCCTCTGCTGCCTATGCCTTTGCGAAGCTGCTTTCCCGTCACCCCTCGCTCAAGCCTCATGATCTTATCATTTACCACACCGAATTGACACGCATCCTCAAGCTCCAATCAAATGGGAAGATGTCCGTTGAGGACAAAAATCTGGTTTTAGTCGCATTTTCCGAGGAAGAACAAGCCCATGGGTTCAAAGCTTATCTGAACGAAAGCGAAATTCAAACGGCGGATGAAGAATCTGCCAATCACCTCTGGGAAGAGCGGTTCCTTCCGATGTCGATCAAACATTTGGGACCCTCTCTCCTGGCCACTGAGGTCATTCTCCCTCTGGATCAGGTGGCTTCGTACTATGAAAAGATCAGTGAATGGGGTAAGCGTTTAGGTGTAACATTCTACCCCTCCTCTCATCTCATAAACCAAGATCAAGTGCTATTCCTTGCCATGATCACCTCTGATCATCGTAAGGCTATCTTTTACATAGACCTCATGCTCGTCCCGATGATGGTCAGGCTGGCTGTTCAGTTTTACCATGGGAAGCCCTATGGACTGGGAATATGGAACACGCCTTTCCTGCGCGATCTCTATTCAAAGGAAGAGCTAAAAGAGCTCGTTCACTATAAGAAAAAAGTGGATCCGGCTGAAATCCTAAATCCAGGAAAGTTCTTTGGTGTTTCGGGGAGATTGGGGCCTCTTCAGAAAATACTTTTTCATCCGGATATCTTTAACCTCGAACTCTCCTCAACGCAGTGGCTCCTTTTCAAACTGTTTTCCATCATTCCGGAGAAGACACTTCGGCAGCATGTACCAGTTGTTCCTCAAGGACTTGAAGAGATCTCTAACGACATCCTCTCTTGCGCCCAGTGCGGGAATTGTGTTGCCCGATGTCCGGTCTATCGTGCTACCAGAGACGAAACTTTTACTGCCAGAGGAAAGCTGCTCACCATTAAGAGGGCGATAGAAGGGAAGAAACTTGAGCTATCGAAGGTTTTGCCCCTTTACTTCTGCCTTCACTGTGGCCGCTGCGATGAAGAATGTCAGGTCAACCTGAAGCATCGCCCGCTTTTCGAGCACCTGGAGAAATATTTATCGGCCTACATCGATTTCCCGATGCAGCAAGTGACGGAGTTCATCCAAGAAGTGGAAAAAAGCCCCGAGTTTTACCGGTTCCTGGATGTCATCCGAACGGGTTTCGACCAGCAGATTCGCGAACAGCGGCAGACCTTCCCGAGGTATCGTGTCCTCATTGACGAAGAATACTGCCTCAATTGCGGGACCTGTGCGGATGCCTGCATGTATAGCGTGCGGAAGCGTGATGAGTCAGACCCCCGTCGCGTTAAGATCGCTGACGAAGCGCTCTGTCGCGGCTGTGGGGCTTGCCTGGAACGGTGCCCGCAGATTGCGAATAAAATCCCTGCCACTTCTGTGGAACTTCATCCAGACTATCTCAGTATGGATGACCCGTATTGGAAAGGCGAGGTCATCACTCGCATCGACCTGGAAGCAACGACAGGTAAGATTCCTGTCTCTGGAACAGGTCAAGGAGACCCGCATCGTGGCTCCGGTAATGACGGCATTCGCTTCGGTCACTTTCACATCGTAGGGCCTGCTCAAAACCTTCTCTATGAAAGCTCTGAAGATGCTATTGCCATTCAACTGGGGCAACGGCCCAAGTATTTGACGTTCAATGGAGAAAGAATCGAGACTCCCGTTCCTCGCCTCGTCAGTCTGAAAACCCCTCTCATTCTCGATGTCCTGCCAATGGATGGTAGAGAGGATCTATTGGAAGCCATGTTTGAAGCAGCTGTCAACAGGGGGACTCGTGTAACCCTACGTTTAGAGGAAGTGGAACGTTACGGGTCGAAGATTAAGGATAGAATCAGCGCCCTGATTCTCAGGTTGACAGCAGACGACATAAAAAACTTGCATGCGGAGACAAAGTCGCTCGGATGGCTTAAGGATCATGCTCTCGATCTGATAGAAATTGAAGTGGACGACACGGTTCTTGAGCGAGTCGATGCATTGAGGAATCTCTTCCCCGAATCAACGGTTCTCTGCGCCGTAATAAAAATTAGACAAGGGGATGTGAACTCCGAGCTTCAGCCCTCCCCTGCCTTTCGGAATAGGCTGGAATCTCTGGTCCGATCACCTTTCGATGTCCTTTGCCTCATCTCAGACTACGATCCGGAAAAAGGATATTACCCTACTACGGATGCCGTGCCTGCAGTCCATCGCTTTCTCGTTGAACAGAAACTCCGGCACCGATTTTCTATCGTTGCAGCGGGTGGCATCCGCTCTGCCGCAGATTCTCAAAAAACAATTCAGCGGGGTGCGAATGGGATAAAAATCGATTGGCCAATTTTGCTGACAGCCGATCCGATGGCCCGACAAAAATTTCTGAGGGGAGAGTCCATCCATTTTACCTACGATACGCCGACATTGGCAAAACGTATCGCCAATCTCATCCGGGTCTGGAATGTCCAGATCATTGAGGTCTTGGGCGCTTCTGGGTTCAAAGATATCAAAAAGACGGTGGGGGAAGAAAATCGACTGCTTATTTTTGACGATCTGGAAGAGAGGGTTTACGACATTTTCAAAAACCAGAGCCGATTGGAGCGAAACAGTCAATTCAACATCGCACGGATTCAGAGAGAGGGAGATGGCTACGGATGGCGTTACCGTCAATTGAAGGATCTGATTCAACCCACCCCTCTGCCGCACCGGTTTTATCATTGTGATCTCAAGGCCTCATGCTATCGCATCTTCGATCGCGATTATGTATGGCCGGCTTCGCTGATCGCATCCGTTGGCCGCATGGCCAGTGGCGATCGGGAAACCTTACTGCTTAGCCATACAGAGGAGCGCGGAAATTTGGGAGACGGTTTCGATTTCATCCATGTCCAATTCCAGCTAAACCCTGACACCCTCCCGGAGGAAAGTCTGAACGAAGTATCGACTGGCCTCCAGATCTCACCTCAATTGCGGCTGAAGGCGCCCTTCATTGGAGCCGGGATGTCTATTGGGTCTATTGGTCCGGGGACCTGGCGTGCCCGTGTCCTGGCGACACGTGCCCTCGGGACTCAAATGGACACGGGCGAAGGAGGATACCCGACTTTTTTCATCCTTGATTCAAAGTGGAACCCTCTGGATTTAACCGATCATGAGGTGGCCCTTTTAGGCCGCCTCATGGAAGAAAGAAAACTTATTCCAGTGGAAGAGTTGATCAAACGGGTCCAACAGGAATTAGATGAATCGAGTGAATATCAGGAAGTGTTGGATGCCTTGAGAAAGTATCCCGCTTCTATGCCGATTCAGTATGTTCCTATTGTCACTCCTGAAGATGAACCTTATGTCTCAACTCAGCTCAAGACAGGATTATTTGGAGTCACCAAGGAGACCATCCGACGTGCTCGCCGTGTGGTGATCGCTTACAGCCAGGGAGCCAAACAAGGCGTCGGGGGTCACTTGCTGGGAAGAAAAGTCTTTGGTCTGGTCTCCAGGCTGAGGGGAGTCGCTGAAGGGGTCAGTCTCATCTCTCCTTTTCCCTTCCATAACTGCTATTCCATCGAGGATGTCAAGGCATTCATCGACGCTGTACGCATGATCAACCGCCGTGCCACGATCTGCATCAAAGTTTCACCCTCTCCTGACATTGAATTCATCGTCTCCGGCCTCGCCCGCATTGCCAAAGATAACCAGATGGTCATCGAGGTCTGGCTAGATGGACCCCGTGGGGGCACTGGTGCAGCTCCAGACATCATTAAAGGACAGATGGGAATGCACATGGAGTACGCCATCCCCATCTGCCATGAGAAGTTGATGGACGACGGATTGAGAGATCATGTCGTTTTTATGGGAAGCGGCGGATTTCGCACTTGGGGAGATGTAATCAAAGGGATCGCGTTAGGACTCGATGGGGTCGTTCTGGGTACGGCAGACCTTGTGGCCATTGGTTGTGTCCGGGACCGAAACTGTGAGTCAGGGTGCCGGAGTGGTATTTCCACGATTGAACCGAAGATGCAATTGTTACGTAATGTGGAATTAAATGCCCAGCAGATCATTAACTTTCGTGCTATTCTCCAGGCCCAGGCAGCCAGAGCCCTCGCAGCCCTGGGCATGAAGGACATCAGAGAACTCCAGGGTCGCTATGACTGTATTGAATGGCCCCTTCTTGAGGAGAGGGTCAGAGAACGTCGCCGTCGCAGGGCAGAAATTTCATTGACTGAACCTCTAAGAGATCAGGAACCCGGAGAGCTTGCTCTTGTACAACCATCAACGGTAAAACCCATGCCCGCTCCTTCGGATTGCGGAGTGGCTGCCATTGTATCCAACCATTTCATCCCGAGTCATGTGATGGACCTAATGCTCGACCGCATGGTAAACCGAGGGATGGACGGCGTTGGTATTTGGAAGGGAGGTTGCTATCCCCATCATATGGACCACTATGCCCTTCATGTATTGGTCAAGGGCATACTCCAGTCGCAAGTTGAGCAGGAATACGCGATCAGAGAACCAGATATCGACCCACAAGAAATCCGGCGATGGGCCAGGCAGGAAATCTTGGCTAGACGCCGACTCATCATACAGGAAATCCTGGAACACTATTTCAAAGGTCTTGAGATGGAAGGGCTCGATGGTGATCTGGAGAAATGCCGGTTCCGGTATCGACTTGACACAGAAGGACACGAACAGGATTTCCGATGCTTCGGCGAGAAGGACCCGGGTGATGTGTTCCGATTCTTCGTGAGAGTTCGTCAGGAAGAGTTGTATCGCTTTATAGAGAGTGAATTATTGAATGACCCTATCTGGCCACCCCGGCAGATGCGTTATCAGAATCTGACCATTGAAAACTATAAGGATCATATGGAATTTCTGCAGGAGGCCGAAGACGAGTATATCTATCGGCTGGCTCGCAAGATCACACGAGAGAATTATGTGGAACATCAACAGAAGAAAGTGGCTGTACTTTCTTGTGGAAAGAATTCCGGCTGCTGGAAGAGTGATGGTCAGCATATTCCGTGGGAACTTCCCGATGCGCCTGTGAACGTCATCCATCGCCGACTGGCCACTGGTTCTGTAGTGGATCAGATGAACTCCCATCCTTTTGCTGAGCTGCACACAGCCTTGACCCATAATGGAGAAACAACAAATTATCGAACCATGCTTAACCGGGTATCTCAATTCAATTTAACACCGCTGGCTCAAACCGACACAGCAGTCGCTTCTCTCAAGCTCCACCTGCTCAGCCAGTACTTGCATTATCCCTTCGATGCCCTGGTTGAATCCTTCTCCCCTACAACAGGATGGAACCTAACCCAGTTACAGCTTGAGACTAAGGAACGTTTTGAGCACATCCAGGAGGTGGAACTGGAAAGTGCTCCCGATGGTCCTTATCAGTACCTCTGCGGCCGCATCGACCCTTATCGCAGGGTGATCGAACGTTTGGATATCATCGATCCATCTTTGCTCCGACCCAATGTGGCCATGCTCTATGATGATGGAGAAAATTTCGTAAGCATCATCTGCTCTGAGAAGCAAGGAAGCGATGCGGGGTTGCAGGAACTCTATCGCCTGGGATTGATCCGGAGCACTGTTCCACCATTGACCTTTACGGTCAACACAGGCATGGTGAGCAGGGTATTCTACGATGAAGAGGGAAGGATTACAGGTCATGAGGTCTTGGACAAATTCGGCTGTAAAATAAATATCCCTCACGGAACGTTTCCTTCTCCAGAACCTTTATCCTTTGTTTCTGGCTGTGAAAAAAATGATTCGAAAGCCAATCCATCGGTCTTCTTCAAAGAACGACTGTCCCGTTGGAGCTTCGGTGAATTTAAGACCGCATTGGAAGCATTGACAAGCAAATTACCTGCCTTGCAAGCGATTGAGGTAATGACCCGAATCCATGACCATCTTATCGGTTGGGATACAGGAAGCAAAGACAGAGGGGCTTTAATTCATATCGTGCGCGAGCAAATCAATTCTTTGTTGGATCGCGTGAATGGTGCAAACGGGATGCTCCGAGTGACGGTGGCGGATGCCGGAAGCTTGAAACAGCCAGAGGACACGAAACAAGTGTTGGTGGTGGATGCACGAGGGTTTCGGCCTGAAGGAGTGGATCCTTTAAGTGTCCTGAGTTGTTTCCTCGATCAAGCCCATCGGATGGGATGGCGCAAGTTCATAATCTACAGAGTGGAGGGCCAGCGTGGCATTGGAATGGGGATGGGCTCCGGTGACACCTCGGATACGAGCGTGGACATTTACGGAAGTCCGGGTGAATACTGCGGTGCATTCAATATGGGTGCTCTGGTGCTAGTCCACGGCCATGCCCAGAATTTTACCGGGATGGTGATGCATTCCGGTACCCTGGAGATTCATGGTGATGTGGGAAAGGTGATAGGATACTCTGCAAAGGGAGGAACTTTCAACATCCTTGGCAATGTGGTGGACCGAGGATGGGTCTGTGCAGTGAGCGATCCGCGGGGCCCTGGATTGCAGGTGAACATCGTCGGCACAGCCTATGAACACCTCTGTCAGGCATTGATGGGAGGGTCGGTGATCATGTTAGGGCTCTACTGGGGGAATGATGGAATCCTCCATCGAATGGACTCTCCATACAAAGGGGCAAAGATCTTAGCCGGCGCTTCTGCCGGGGAGATCGTCTTTTATGACCCCAAGGGTAAACTGGAAGAGGCTCAGTACAAAAGTTGTGTGGTACACCCGATCGATCACAAAAAGTGGGAAGAAATCATGGAACGTCTTTTAAACCTGGAGAAGATTTTCGGTCTTGGCATCTCCAGGGAGAACAGCCATCTCAGAGTTCATATCGATGGAGAAAAGCAAATTATCACACCCGATAGTTTTCGATGGATTCTACCAAAGGGAGAGCTGGAGGGCTACCATTGAAATAAAGATCGGGCAGGGGGCGAAATCAGGCATCGGCGGTCACCTCCCCGGGGAAAAGTTGCAGAGGAAATCTCAAAGACGAGAATGATTCCCAAGGGCATGGACGCCCTCTCCCCTGCCCCTTAATATGAAAATCAATGGGCCAAACCTGTTGCATCCATCTGATACAAAACGAAAAGTGATAATAAATCTGAACAAAATACTTTTTGCTTGAAATCTACAAAGAGACTTGGTATCATTCTAAAAAACGGGGAGGTGGAAAACATGGCAGTGAGGATCATCATCGACCGGAAGGTGAAGAAGGGAAAGGAATCGGATTTTGCAAAAATGCTCAGGGGATTGAGATCCAAAGCGATTCCCTCAAAGGGTTATATCTCTGGGGAAACGCTTCGGGCCCAGGATGACCCTCATAACTATATTGTGATCACCACATGGCAAAGCGTGGATGACTGGAAGGCGTGGGAAAAGAATTCCGAAAGGAAGAAGATCCAGGCTAAAATCGAAAAACTAATGGCCAGGCCCACCAAGACAAAGATATACCTGTATGCCTAAGAGGTGATCGAAAATCTTGACCCATTCGAGGGCGCCAAACCTCCACCGTTCGTGTTAGCGGTTAAGAGGCCCTCCCACGGTCAACTCTGAGCCTTCTGCCCGAGACTCCGGCAACCTCAATCGAGCCGCTCAGGCCGAGGGCAAGTTGTCGAAGGGTTGACAATCAGAAACGAGTGTGTTAAAAAATTAATAATGATGTAAAGAAGATGTAAAGAAAATTTTATATGATCAAACGAGAGAAACAACTTAAAGACCCTCGATCCTGTTCAATCGGGATCGGGGGTCTTTTTTTATGACTCAATTGCGCCTTGCCCATTTAATATTTGCAGCGCCCTCATTGATTGCCTGCCTGCGGTAGGCAGGAGGGCGATGGAAGATGCCGTCAGCAGTAAACCCCGTTAGAAATTCCAGCGGGGCATTAAACCCCGCCGGAATTATTCTAAAATCTAACCCCGCTGCAGAGCAGCGGGGCATTATTTCTAACGGGGTAAATGCCGACGCTACTCACTTATTCAAGGAACCGCTCATGAAATCTACGCAGAAAGCCATATTGGCCTTAGAGGATGGGGCTGTATTCGAGGGATGGT
>Ga0315281_10009770_pt1 | contig 13284 bp, 11 predicted proteins | sample YL17G07_0_MG_FD_204540 | JGI IMG/M metagenome (GOLD analysis project Ga0315281, IMG submission 204540) | Sediment microbial communities from Yellowstone Lake, YNP, Wyoming, USA - YL17G07_0 | ecosystem: Environmental > Aquatic > Freshwater > Lake > Sediment | place: USA: Wyoming | collected... | reverse complement strand
GGAGCTCGACGTACAGTGGCATTTGATTATTTGTCGGCATTCAGCAATTCCTTTTCTGAACTTGTGTAGACGATAAAGTCGCTCTTCGAAAAGCAGACGACGGTGATGTTTTCGGGAAGGGGATGGTTGGAAAGGTGCTTCATAATTGAACTCAATGCAATTCGAGAAGCCCGTTCGATAGGGAACCTATACACGCCCGTACTGATCGAGGGAAATGCGAGTGTCCGAATGCTATGCTCTGCTGCGAGCGAGAGGCTGTTGGAGTAACATCGACGCAGTAGTTCGTCTTCTTGGTTTTGTCCGCCATTCCACACTGGGCCAACGGTGTGAATAATCCATCGCGCCGGCAAGTTGTATCCTTTCGTTATCCGGGCCTCGCCAGTTTCGCATCCGTTCAATGTTCTGCATTCCTCGAGCAAGCGCGGTCCTGCCGCGCGATGAATAGCGCCGTCGACTCCTCCGCCTCCCAGCAACGTTGAGTTGGCAGCGTTGACTATCGCCTCAACGTTTTGCTTGGTGATATCCCCCTCGATGATGGAAATTCTTTCAGTCATAAGTCTTGCTCAGTAGATGCACGAAAAGTACGTACTCGCGTCTCTGCGATGGATGAATCTCACCATTTCTTGAAAATAAAGAAGACCGCTGCAATCATCAACAAGAATCCGACAAGGTAATTCCATTTCAGTTCTTCCTTTAGGTAAACGATCGAGAAGACACTGAACACCACGAGCGTGATGACCTCCTGAATTGTTTTAAGCTGGGCGCCGGAAAACTGGTACGAACCAATTCTGTTTGCCGGTACCTGGAAACAATATTCGAAGAAGGCGATGAGCCAGCTAAAAAGAATCACTTTCCACAACGTGACGTCTTTGAACTTCAAATGTCCGTACCATGCGAAAGTCATAAACACGTTTGAAATGGTTAATAACCCAACCGTTCTCATCGTTCTCCTCTATTATTGAAAGCAATTTGAGACTACGGCACAATCTCATTTGCGAACGGAAGCGGTGTCCTAATTTGTCATTCCCGGCACACGAAAGCGGGTTAAACTTTGGCGTGAATCCACAATGGGTTTTTGTTTTCTAAATGGATGCCCGCGTTCGCGGGCATGACAGACTTCATGCAACGATTGCCGTTCTGTGATTCGAATTAGAACCCTACCCGAACGTGATCATAGAAACAACTCCGAATCTAAAGTCCAAGTTCCCTATTCAATCCCGATTCTCTCCCCAATATCCTTTCGCAATGACTGAAGGGCTTGGCGTTCTTGTGCAATCGACTTTTCCTCAGATGGGGAGGAGTTAATGGAGAGAGCTTTCAAGGATTGAATCGCTCCATCGTACCAATTCGTCCATGCATCGAGAATTTCTTTCTCTTTCTCTCGCTGAAGAAAAAATCCATGCTGCGACTTTCCCACCGAGTCGAGGGCGGCTTTGGAATTTGCTGCTTCGCTTTCGAGCCGCCGCCTCGCCGCCGCACGCACAGACGCGATGGCATACTGAAAAATCCTCTCCGTGGGGTTCGCAATTGCATAACCGGCGACAAGGGCCGCTGTGCCGACATTTTTCATTTCACCCGGACTCACTTTGTCTGCGTCATCCATACTTGAATGATAAAAATAATCTGTAAAGTGCCAGTTGGTGACGGCCGGAATTCCCGCTTGCAGGAAAGGCTCATTATCGCTTCCTCCTTCAAACGGATGCTGACCGATCTTCCAGCCTGATCGCGCAGCCTGTCGCAGCAAAATCGAAAAATAGAAATCGTTCAGCCACGTCGGGAGAAGCCCGTCTTCCGTTAAGGTCGTCGCGCCCCATTCCGTATGTTTGTCCGGGGGACGAAGCCAGACTGAGGCAGGATCCGGCGCTCGTTCCATCCAGAACTGCCCGCCTGTTTTTGAAGCCTCTTCGCCGGTCATATCCAAATTGAACACGGCAACGATATTCTTTGTTTCTTCGGGATGAGCCTTTATCCACGCATAACTTCCGTTGTATTCGTCCACCCACAGAAATGTGAGGGTGCGAGCTGGTGTGAGAATTTTTCCATTATTGAGAAGTGAAACGAATGTTGCTAGCATCTCAGCTTGAGTCGCCGACCCGGATGCGTTGTCGTTTGCACCCGGTTTATAGTGATCGAGATGGGCAACAAATACGACCCGCTCTGTTGGTTTCTCCCTACCGGGAATTTCAGCAACGAGCGTTCGCAGTTTCCCAGAAGTAAACGCCGTTGAAATAGAAATGTGAGCGGTCACTCTTCCTTTTGAAAGGAGCGATTTCAAATAACCGGCAGTTCGAGCTGAGATCTTTATACCGAACGAACGCATCGCGGCGTTGTACGAAATTCCTTCCTCAGAAATAATCTCGGGAAATATTTCGGGGTGATTAAACGGACGAACCATCGATGAAACCACACCGAGAGCGCCGCGGGGCAACGCGAAGTGAATTAACGTTTTTGCGCCAGCATCGCCGAACGCAATTTTTCCATTTAGGTTCTTATTGATGAAGTCGTCCTCTGAATCTCCCTTGCCAACATACACCAGCTCAGCGATAGTATCGATCGGAAAAGAATTCTGGCAAAGCATCACCGGCGTCGATGCATACTTTTGCAGCGTTGTTTCTGCGGGGGAAATGATGCTGAGCCGCGCATCCATTGGATTCCACACAGGATGGGAGAGAGAGTCTTCCTGGACGTAGTAACGGCCGAATGGAGCCTTGATTGAGGTCTCCTCGTTGAACGGACCGAGCCCGATGGAGTCAAGCACGCGGGAGATGTATTCGACACACGTATTGAAGTCCTTCCCACCGGCTACTCGCCAGAATTGTGAAAAAAAACGCACGTGGTTGTAAGCATCCGCGCCGTTAAATTGCCCGTTTACGACCGACAGGAGGGAATCGATCGGCGGTTGTGCTGCGATAGTAACTGGGAAGAGGAGTATGAAGAGAGTTATTTTGAACATTCACCTCAAAGATAATCAGAATAGAGTCTGTTTGCAAAAAGGGAGATCCAGATTCGTGTTTGATTGGAACTGTCCTAACTTGTCATTCCCGCGAAAGCGGGAATCCACAAAGCGTCTTTGTTCTCCGAATGGATGCCCGCTTTCGCGGGCATGACAGACTTCATATAACGATGGCTATTCTGTGATTCAAATTAAAACACTACCGTTCCATCCCATTCGTTGACTCTCCACAACCATTTTCGTATTTTTAATTCCGAACAGAAAAAGGAAGATCGCCATCAATGATTGTTAAGCTTGCACTCGAGAACGGAACAGTTTTCACTGGGGAGAATTTCGGTGCTGAGGGTGAAATCGCCGGCGAAGTTGTCTTCAACACGAGCATCACCGGCTACCAGGAAATTCTCACCGACCCCTCGTACGCCGGGCAAATCGTAACGATGACATATCCGCTCATAGGCAACTACGGTGTTAATCTTGAAGACCTCGAATCCGTGAAGCCGCAGGTATCTGGTTTTATCGTCCGTGAATATTTTGATTTCTACAGCAACTGGCGCGCGACGTCGAGCCTCGGCGACTGGCTGAAGAAGCACAACATCGTCGGAATTCAGGGGATCGACACCCGAATGTTAACAAAGATGATACGCACGTTGGGGGCAATGCGCGGCGTTCTTTCCACAACAGACGGGGATGAGGCGCGGTTGGTAAAGAAGGCAAAAGCATCGCCCGAAATGACGGGACTGGACCTGGCGAAGAAGGTGACGTGCAGTGTTCCCTACAAATGGGATGAGATCGATCGGACAATTTTCGCGCTCGCGCCGCAGGCGGAAAGCGCACAACGCAATGGACGGCGGTTCAAGGTTGTGGTCTACGACTATGGCGTAAAGCAAAATATTCTCCGTCGTTTAACGAGCTACGGATGTGACTTGACCGTTATCCCCGCTTCGTACTCTGCGGAGCAGGTGCTCGCCCTGAATCCCGACGGAATATTTCTCTCGAACGGTCCCGGTGATCCCGACGCCGTGAAGTATGCGATCCTCAATTTGAAGAAGTTGATCGGTACGAAACCGATGTTCGGGATCTGCTTAGGACATCAACTGCTTGCGCTCGCTCTTGGCGGGAAAACGTACAAACTGAAATTCGGTCATCGCGGCGCGAACCATCCTGTGAAAAATCTCCATACCAGCGAAATTGAAATTACCTCCCAGAATCATGGTTTCGCGGTTGACTGGAAGTCAATGGACGAATCGAAAGTTGAATTGACGCACATCAATCTGAATGATAATACTGTTGAAGGATTTCAACACAGAGAACTCCCGCTCTTCTGCGTTCAATACCATCCTGAGGCCTCTCCCGGGCCGCACGACAGCGACTACCTCTTCGCGAAGTTTGTAAAGTTGATGGAAGGACAGAAAATTAGTTCTACACTCGTTGTTCAATGAAACTTCCGCACGATACTCTTATTGCACGTGAAAAAATTACGGAGTATCTTCTTAAAGAACGGGAGGATGATGATAAATCCAAATTTCTTGGGAGGGCGGGATATTCGTTAATTTTTCCCGATCAATTTGAGAAAGACTTACGTCAGCAAATCCTTGTTCTGGAGGCAGATTTATCAGAAAAAGACGAATACGGCGACAAGTATCAAATTCGAGGAGAACTTAAAGGTCCAAATAATATCGCACTAAAAGTAGTTACCATCTGGATGCACGAAAATGCTGCGAACGTCTGGAAGTTTATTACTCTATTTCCGGATAAGAAGGAGGGTGAATGAGATTCGGCTTATTTACAAAAGTTGCGTTGAAGAGTGATCTTCCGGTACATCATCTTCAGAAAGGTGATGTTGTGACAATTGTGGAAACACATACTGGAGCGTTGTCACAAGAAACGGGTTACACGGTGGAAGTATTCAATGCTACCGGCGATACGGTGGCCGTGGTAACCGTTCCGGAATCTTTTCTTGAACCGCTAACCAACGACGAAATACTTCACGTACGACAACTCCAACAAGTAGCAGAACCTAGAAAGCATCCATACCAGTCGACGAAACCCTGATATAGGTCAGATCAACCACATTCCCCACGTCTCTGCAGTGTAATCTATTTTTCCCTTCCGAAGATCTTTAACCATTCATCCACCTGTGATTTCGATAGTGTCCCCGCGTCTTTTTCCTCTCCCTTATCCGGTTCCTCGAAGAGAAGATTGCTGAAATGTTTTGACGTATGAGTTTCTGCAGAACAGACTTTTGCGAAGCCCAGGATCTCTCTGTCCGAAGAAATGACCACGAGTTGCGACCGATTCTTGGATTGTTCGATCATCGATTTTATTTTTGAATCCGCGCTGAGCGGCGAGGAAAAGATGATATGGACCGGAGAGTGGGTGGGTGAAGGATGTGGTCCTGGCGGTTTCACACCGTCGAACACAATCGTGCAGCGAAACTTTCGCTTGAAGGTTAACCTGGAAACAAGAAATGCTAATTGTTCACGCGCCTGAAACGCGTCGTGCGCCAGCAGTTTCTTTAATGAAGGAATTGCGTGGATGAGGTTGTAACCGTCCACGATGTAGTGAGGGATCATAATCTAGCGCTGTTTCTAATATTAAATGTTGTATTATTACCGCGGAGGACGCAAAGGTTGCAGACAAGTTTCTGTAAAGACATTAGGAAATCTTAGCGTCCTTAGCGAACTTTGCGGTGAATTCATTTTTGAAAAATACGACATTATTTTTTTGAAATGGTATTAGATAAATTCAAACACGTTCGATGTCGCTCAGGAGCCGGATATCGATGCGGGCAGCTCCATTCTCCGTAGGGAGGAACATGTCCCTGAACTTCGCTCCAACGACGACCTCATCGAATTTGTAGGATGAACGCGAGTGCACCGTTTGTGAAAATATCTCGTCGATTCCGCTCAGCAAGATCGCGAACTCCGCATCTGTTTCCTTCAGGTCTTTTTCCGTCACACCATACAGGGGACTCTTTTCATCAATAGGATGTACGATCGTCCAGTTGAGGGGAAAGAACGTCACCTTATCTCTTTCCAGGTTCAAACGATAAAATCGACGAATCTGTCTCCCGTTCTGGAGTTCCATCTTACTGAACGTCACGGTTGCGGCGAGTTCGATGATTTGGTTTTTCCGTTCGTTCACAATCCTGAACATAAAACCGGTGATGTCGCGATACGGCGCGACGACAGCTTTCTCGCTGAACTTGATCTTTGCAGTCGGCCGCGAGAAACGGGCAAACAACAATCCTGTCGCAAGCGCAAAACCGAAGAGCCCCGCCAACGCTTCCACCGCGACGAGGATGTTCGACGCCAGCCCCGACGGACTCATCTTTCCGTAACCAATGGTGGCAAGTGTCTGCACGCTGAAAAAGAACGCATCCAAGAACCGCTGTGAGAAGGTCGTCGTTGAAGATCCATCCAATGCGCCCGGTCCACAAAGCATGTACCCCGAGGCGAACAAAACGTTAAGCAGGAAATAAGAGAGAACGATCATCGAATGGAATTTTGCCCACGACACCGTGAGCAATGAATGATAAGGACTCAGCGAACGGACAAACGATTGCCCCGTCCGCTCGACGTTAAAACTCCCATCCTTGTTCAAAAACCGAGCGTTGGTCTGCCCCGTAACTTTTGAGCCTAAACCAAGGTCCTTAGTGTCTTCAGGCGGCGGCAACACTTGTACGGCTTTCTTCATTGGTAATTTCTTTCCTTTTGATTGTTATGGTGAATTAGCGTAGCTCGAATCGCATCGTCTGAGCGCGGTCTCTATAGAAACCGATTGTCCTAAGACTCTCAGCCAATGAACTTTCTGACGGCCGGATGCCATCGCAGTATTCCACAATAATTTCGTTTTCGCTCGGGTGCGAGGAACGGATGTGCGAAACGAATTGAACTAATCCGGCACGGATGGTTTCGGGAGATGCTTCTGCGAGTGTGTAAATCCTTGCACCAAGGTTTTCAATCCATAACATCGGAGCTCCTCCATCAAACACAATATAATTTAGAGGCTGTCGCGCGATCCGAAAACCGTCCGAAAACTTGTTGCTCTTGATCTCTATTCCAACGCCATATGGATTTGCCGGATCACATGCATTGACAACCAACGGCAGTTCGTTGATCATTGATGATTGTTCATTGCTCATTGATTTAAGCATTCCTATTACTGCCGGGAGCGCAAATTGCATCCCTGATAGTCCCTCGACAAAATAGCCTCGCCGAATCTCTCCGCGCAATTCCATTTTTTGAAATTCAAGCGCAAGGAGCGGCCAGGGGAGCAAATTCTCCTCTCGTTTTGCAATTTCTCTTGCAACGACGCCGTATCGTAGGAGAAGTTGTTGCGCCTGGTGTGTCACTCTCTCTTCAAGTGAGACTTTCTCTCCCAGGACGCTGCGCGTATGGATGACCGACCAGCGGCCGTTCCAGCCGGGCGTGGAGCGAAGCGCCTTGCGAACGGAACTCATTGCGGCGTACTTTAGTGGATTATGCCGGGGATTCGTCAGTACGATGCGTTCGGCTGGAAGCGGAGAATCATCTTTCGATCTGAAACGTTTGACGCTCAGCGCTTCGTCAATCACGTCGTTGGTGATAAGCCCGGCCCAGAATAATTCGGCAATGGATCTGTTTAGTGCTGCGAGTGAAAAGCTTGTCCCATCCCGGATATCTGAAAGAAACGATGCCCCGTTGTGCTTGAGAAATTCGTACAACTCTTTCGCGACTGGCGCAACAAGCTCCAGCTGCTTTTCTTTTTCATGGACAAAATAGGCGCCGTTGCCTCTGAAAATCCATTGGGACTTTCCCGAGAACGTGCCAATGCAAAGGATTTCACCCCGCGCAGACAATGCTCTGAGGATGCCCGGATCGTACGTCTTGAGTCGATGACGAATAATATCAGCTTCCCCCACCTCTGAATTGACAGAGAATCCCTCCATTTTTTCCAAAATGCTGTGGAGACCACTTTCGCCGCTCTCCTGAGTAGATGGATGACGATGTTGCCAATGAAGAAGCAGATTGGTGAACTGTGCGAGAGATGCCGGTTTGATTTCCTTTCGGAGGATATTGATTGACGCACGGTGAATGCGTTCAAGATTTGACCGGTAGCACCATTGAAGTCCAACCTCATCGGGAGAAAAAGAACCTTGCACGATCTGATCTTCCTCGGGAAGAGAACGGAGGATCGATTCACACTCATGTGTTTTTATTCCGTAGCGTTCCGCGATCTGCTCGGAGGTCAATGGTCCGTGAGACCTCAGCATCCGTGCTGCAACAAAACGGAGACACTCTTCGCGTTTCAGGCTTGTGATTTGAAATTCTTCAGGAAGGGAAGAGAGAGTTTCGGAATCGAGTGTTGCGAGACTTCGATACAACGGCACTTCTTCCGACGCGATGAAGAACTTCTTTTGATTGAGTTGAACCGCCACAATTGTTCTTTCTTCTGCCAATTGAGCCCTGAATCTTGAACCGCCGATCGCACACCGGTCATCAAGCTCTTCGCCGGTCAACTCGCCTATGCGCACAAGGATCTCGAACAATTCTTCGGCAGAGCGGGCTTTTCTTGTTTCAGCGGTGAATTGCAGCTGTTGCTCGATCCGCGCGATCGCATCCGGTTTGGCAATTGTCTTGATGGAATCGAGATCCACAATTTCAGTCAGCATCTCTCTGTTAAGGGGCTGGCCCGACACCTCAGACTTGGGCTTGTCTTGTTCGTACATATACACTGAAACGAAGTCAAACAACACTGTTGAGGCAAATGGTGACGGGAATTCAGTTTGGAGAGAATGAATACTAATCTCACCCGACTCAATCTTATTCATCACTTCTTTGAAGTGCTCGAAGTCGAGCGCATCGTTCAAACAATCGCGGACGGTCTCAATGACGATGGGGAAGTCGTCGTACGTGCGTGCAATTTGAAGCAGGTCTCCTGCTCGTAATCGCTGAAGAAATAGCGGCGTGCGTTTCCCAACACGTGCTTTTGGCAGGAGGAGCGCCCGTTCTGCGTTTTGCCGGAAGAGCGCCCCAAAGAGCGGAGATGTCAGCACTTCATCGAGCACCAACTCTTGCGCGCGTGCGGACCCGAGATCGGCGAAGAGATCGAGCGGCAACCGCTCGACGTCCGAACATCGGAAGAGGATTCCGTTGTCGTTGTACAACATTTGAATTTCAATGCCGAGGCGTTCCCGGAGTTGAGATGAGAGAACGAGGCCGAGTAGTCCGTTGACACCCCGGCCGAAACACGAATGAATGACAATGCGCGGATCGCCGATCTCGTCGCGAAATCCTTCAACAACAAGAGCGCGGTGCGTTGGTACAATTTTTGTCGCATCCCTTTGTTGATGAACATACTCAACAATGTTCCGAGCTGAATGCGAGTCTATGGGGAAATTCTCGCGGAGTAACTCAGGGGTCTGCATAGTTCCGGCAGAGACCTCTTCCAAAAATTTTCCGACACGCTCACCAAGTTCAAATGTCCGGCCAATAGCTTCGCCTTTCCAAAATGGCATGCGGGCGGGTTGCCCAGGGGCCGGTGCAACGACGACCTTGTTCGCATCGATCTGCATCATCTTCCAGACATTTGACCCGAGAATAAAAGTGTCGCCGGTCCGGCTTTCATAAATGAATTCCTCATCCACCTCGCCGACTTTTGTTTTCAGATCTTCTAGGTAAACGCCATAATACCCACGATCGGGAATTGTTCCTGCGTTGGTGATCGCCAGATGCGACGATCCCGGCAGTGCCGAGAGTGAATTATGCACTTTGCTCCACGAAATGCGGGGCCGAAGCTCACGAAACGCTTCGTTCGTATATCGCCCCGCCAGCATTTGCACAACACTGGTGAAGATCTTTTTTGAGAGCGAATGATAACAAAATGATTGGCGGACGAGGTCGAACAGCTCATCAATCTTCCAGTCTTCTACACTGACCATCGAGACGATCTGTTGAGCGAGCACATCAAGGCACTCACGTGGGATGTGTGTTTCCTCTATTGCGTGCTCTTGCATCGCTTTGGCAACCACGGTGGATTCGATGAGGTCTTCGCGATGAGTGACATACATTCGTCCCTTACTTGTTGCACTCACCAGGTGTCCCGAGCGGCCGACGCGCTGCAATCCGCGCGCGATTCCTTTCGGCGATTGCAGTTGGATAACGAGGTCAATGCTTCCGATGTCGATGCCCAGCTCAAGGGCAGACGTTGCGACAAGAACCCGGAGATTGCCCGCCTTCAAATCGGTTTCCATTTTCTCGCGTGCGGTGCGGGACATACTTCCGTGATACGCCTGCACGTAAATGCCGGATTTCGGAACCGGGGGAATGAAGTTGGGCGGCGGCTGAGGAACGGCGTAATTGTTTAGCATATGTGCCTGCCCCTGAAATAGTTCGTTCAGCCTCGCGGCGGCGCGTTCGGCGAGTCTTCTATTGTTGACGAAGATGAGCGTTGTGCTGTGTTTCAGGATTGCAGCAATGAGTTGTGGAAAGATAAGGTTCCAAATGCTATCTGTTGGCATCTCGGAAAAATCCTGTGCAACGCACACTACCTGCAAATCCATTTTCTTCCTATAGCCGGCGTCGACAATTGCGACCTCGCGCGCAATCAATTTTCCGTCGCGCCATTCTTGCCCCCCTAAAAATCGTGCAATGGTCTCCAGCGGCCTCTGTGTTGCGGACAAACCGATTCGAACAAATGATTCCGCCGTGGCCTTTTCCAATCTCTCCAGAGACAACGACAAGTGCACGCCGCGCTTGTTTCCGCTGATCGAATGTATCTCATCGACGATTACATAGTGTACGCTTGAAAAGATTTTCCGTGCCCGAGGCGACGACAACATTAAATAAAGGGACTCAGGCGTGGTGATGAGAATGTCAGGAGGATTTCGTAGAATTGCAGCCCGTTCGGATTGCGTAGTGTCGCCGGTGCGCACCGCGCTGCGAAGCTTTGTGATATGAATTCCTTGAGAGCGCGCCTCGTCGTGGATTCCCTTGAGTGGCAGTTCAAGATTACGGTGGATATCATTATTGAGAGCTTTTAACGGCGAGATGTAGAGGACCCGGACTCCCTGATGGGGAATATCATTGCGAGGAATTTTTTTTTTGCGCGGGGAGGTGCCCTTCGCCGCTTGGGTTTCTTCGCCATCTCCGATATGACCGGTCGCAATATCCTCTTCAATAAGATGATTGATACACCAGAGGAATGCCGCGAGTGTTTTCCCCGAGCCGGTCGGGGCGACGATGAGGGTGTTTTTTCGGGATGCAATCTGAGGCCAGCCAAGACGCTGCGGTGGACTTGGCTCGCCGAATGCCCTTTCGAACCATGAACGTACGACGGGGTGAAACGCGATGAGAGCGCTTGAATCGGTCATGGCATAAAAGTAAAGAATGAAGAGGGAAGGGCGCTATGCTGTCGGGTTGAGAAAAATCACGTGGTGGTCGGAGAAACAACCGCCCGCGGCAATCGTACGGTTGCTGTAGTTCCGTGACCAGGGTCGCTCTGTATGCTGAGCACACCTCCATGCACCTCACACAAATGTTTGGCAACGGTTAGTCCCAGTCCGGAGCCCTGCTGCTCGTACACCGTGCGATCGAACTGAACGTATGCGCCGATATTGCGGATTTGTTCCGCAGTCATCCCACGTCCCTTGTCTATGATCATCACGAGAATTGCGTCGTCTTCGTCAACAGTGCTAATGTAAACCCTTGTTCCTTTTGCTGAGTAGCGAAAAGCATTATCGACGAGCTCTTCTATAATCTTGACGAAATACTGGGGGGAAACTGCCGCGGCACCGGGGCCGAGATGCAATTCCAGATCCAATGCCCGGCCATTCTCCAATGCCTTTTCTTTCGTGAGTTCCTCTATCGTGCTCTTTACATCAGTGCGGCTGAGGAGGAGCAATTCTTTTTGATGGGGGTCCAGGCTATTCGAGCCTATTTGCGCATGGATCATATAATTTTCGACGAGGCGCAACAGGCGTTTTCCATTTCTGTATATTCGCTCCGACATCTTTGCGATTTCTTGCGGCTGCAGATTCTGATAATCCTTGCGCATGATGTCCGCGAAACCAAGGATTCCGTTAAGGGGAGTGCGAAGCTCGTGAGGAATTGCCGTGCTCATTCTCGCGCGGAGCTCCTGGAGTTTCGACTCCGCTTTCTCGACCATCAGTCGGTGTTTCTTTAGTCGTGCGTTGACGGCTGCGACAAGTTCCGCCGGAGAAAACGGTTTTGACAGGTAATCGTCGGCGCCAAGTTCCATCCCTTGCCGCAATCCCTGGCGGTCCGGATTGCTCGTCATCAGGATAAAGGGTATTGTCGCCGTTACCGAATCGTTGCGGATGGCGGTGAGCATTTGATATCCGTTCACCAGTTCCATTCTTATATCGCAGATGATGAGGTCGGGCAGCGTCGTTCGTGCAAGTTCGATTCCCTCTCCGCCGTTGGTCGCTCCGAGCGCATCGAATCCATTGGAGCGTAGTACGGCGATAGTCGTTTCGCGCAACGCATCTTCATCATCGATGACGAGAATTTTTATCATGGGTGAGATGCTGTGGTTTCTTACCGGAACAAACTCATCTTTTACGTTGAAAAAATGTACGGAGGAGGGGTCTGTGTAGCGCTAACGGGAATCGAACCCGTATTTAAGCCTTGAGAGGGCTCCGTCCTAAGCCGTTAGACGATAGCGCCGGTTCATGTTACACGACAAAGATACGGCAAAAAGGAAAGAAAATCAACCGGGAGATAACAGTGATCAGTAAACAGTGAACAGTAAAGAGTAAACAGAAAATAGGGCCGAGACCTGGAATTGAAACCCAGAACTGCGAACCCAAAACTACGAACCCAGCACCACGAACCAAGCACCCAGCACCACGCACTCCGCACAGTTCTTCCTATTGTGCAATTTCATGAAATCTTTGTATATTTCACCACACAACCAATGTAAGGCGCATGGAAACATCTGCAAAGAAAAAAATTATTCTCGTCGGTGACAAGGTGTTAATTTCCCCCGAGAAAGACCAGGAGAAATCTTCGCACGGATTGTATTTGCCCCCCGGAGTCAAAGAGAAGGAAAAAGTCCAGAGCGGTTACATCGTGAAAGTCGGTCCGGGATACCCGGTCGCGAATCCGAATTATGTCGACCAAGAGCCCTGGTCCACAACGCCGAAAGAGCCGGTAAAATATATTCCGCTTCAGGTTGAAGAAGGAGACTATGCAATTTTTCTTCGCGACGCAGCGATCGAAATCGAATACGATGGACAACAGTATCTGATCGTTCAGCAGTCGTCACTCCTGATGCTTATTCGGCGGAGCTCTTTTCCAGAGATCGGACTATGACGAAGGGACACGACG
>Ga0315281_10009769_pt1 | contig 13284 bp, 11 predicted proteins | sample YL17G07_0_MG_FD_204540 | JGI IMG/M metagenome (GOLD analysis project Ga0315281, IMG submission 204540) | Sediment microbial communities from Yellowstone Lake, YNP, Wyoming, USA - YL17G07_0 | ecosystem: Environmental > Aquatic > Freshwater > Lake > Sediment | place: USA: Wyoming | collected... | reverse complement strand
CTGAGTCTAAAATCAACTTTGCTTTCTGGCTCTTCTGTGGCATATTGGTTCCCTCCTGTCGTTTTGGAAATCAATATACCACAAGCGGATCTATATGTAAAGCTTTTAATGAAACGTTATACTAGTTTGAGACTGGTTCAAAAATCCCTAACCACTCATTTTACAACCTAAAATGTGCCAAACTTGTTATTTGGCTTTATTTGTGGAAACGCCTTATGCCAAGCATTTCTTATGATACCAAACCCCTTTGGTTTTACGTTTATTAGCACCACGAATATACTTTTTGCATTTAGGACATTTCATCTCACTCCTCCTTTAGGGGCAACCCTATCAATACTATATCATTTTCGTCTTCCTTCATCATACGTATTGTTCCCATCTTCCGTAAAATTGACAGTCCCTTTTTCATCAATCCATTTATAAATCTCTGCATTGACAGATACCCAGGGAAGCATCGAAAACAGCACAACCAACAGAAATATCATAGATATTCTTTTCATAATCTACCCTTCCAGGAGATATTTGATAAGAACTCGCTTTTAGATGAGTTAAATATACGAAAAACGGAGTTGTGTGTCAAGCAAGAAAGACTACAAGATATGAAGGAAGGTGGAAGGCCAGTATCCAGATAACGATTATCAAATGAAATGTTGCATCATGGTCGATATCTGTCAGCCAGCGACTTCAGGAAGTAATGCTTTCCCTGACTTGACATTGTCTGTAAGGTCAAATCCTGACTTGCACAAGTCACACAACGCGAATTCCCCTACCCTCGAACGCAACGGACATAATACGAGTTACTCTTATAGTAGCTCAGCACATAGGCGCCGTCGAACATTACGATCCATGCGTTCTTCGTATGGCGTTCGAAGGTCGTGGATGACCAGTAGGATAACTCATCTCGGAAGGGAACCTCTTTACGCATGAAAGGTCTCCCGTCTGAACGTCCTTTGGTCCTATCCAGCAGAGATTCCAATTCCGCTAACGTTGGTAAACGCCAATCTTTCTTACCCTCCAATGAAACCGATCCTGCATATTCTTGAGCTTCGTACCAGGTCATCTTGTCTGGAGATTTACACTGCCATTCCAGACCAGTTTTAGGATCTTTCCAGGTAGAGGGTTTTTGTATTCCAGGTTCCATCGCAGGGGAAAAAGAGATAAAGTTCATATTGATGTAAAAATAACCTTGAATGCAACACCTGATTTCGTAGGGGAGCCCCACTGTGGGCTCCCGGAAAGGGCGGCCACGGTGGGCCGCCCCTACGGAAGCGATGGATTCCATCCTCAGGGTTCGCGGGTGTCCCCCCGGCCATGGGATATTACAATGGACTTTTTTATAGGGCCTTATAAATCCCTATAGGAAACTCCTTTGGGTTCCCCCAGAAAATACACCTCGTCGGACAAATCGCATAACACGCAGGGATTTCTTTCCTCCCTCTTTTTTCAACGCAGAGGTCACACTTTACTGCCTTCGTAACATCCTGGTTAAACTGCATGACATCATAAGGACAGGCCTGGACGCAGCAGGTACCACATGAGATACACCTTTTTGCCTCTTGAGCAGCCACTTTCTTTGTGAACCCCTTTTGAACTTCAGTGAAGCTCTTTATTCGTTTTTGAGGTTCTAAGTAAGGCATTTGAGCCCGAGCAGCCGGATCATATTTCTCCTTTTGAGGTTCCTTGATGGCTTTCAATTCTTTATCTCTACCCAATCGAAGATCCTGGCTGCTTAAATATCGGCTAATTGAAATGGCCGCTTGTCTCCCGTCCGCAATGGCCTCAATCACGCTTTGAGGACCTCTTGCCGCATCTCCCCCTGCGAAGATATCGGGATCATCACTTTGAAGTGTCAAGGGATCAACGTTCATGGTTCCCCATTCGGTCAAAGTACAGGCGCACTCGGGGGTCAAGCAGCACCAATCTGATTCTTGCCCCAAGGCAGTGATCACGGCATCGACGTTAATCCTAAACTCCGAACCAGGGATAGGTATGGGCTTCCGCCGGCCGCTCTCATCTGGTTCTGTCAAACGCATTTTTATACACTCGATCGCATTGATGCGCCCGTTTTTACCGATGAATCGCACAGGTTGAGTCAAAGTATTTATAGGAATTTTTTCTTCCCGACACTCTTTAATTTCCTCAGGCATTGAAGGCATTTCCTCCAGGCTTCGTCGATAAATAATAAAGGCCTTTTCAGACCCCAGCCTACGAGCGGATCTGACTGCATCCATCACCGCATTGCCTCCGCCAATCACTGCAACTTTATTCCCGAGTCTTATTGGTTTTCCGAGGTTAAGTTGGCGAAGGTAGTCTAATCCTCTATAAACACCTTCTAAATCCTCACCCTCGATGCCAAGCCGGATACTTTCTTGCGCACCGATGGCAATGAAAAAGGCCTTGAATCCTTCTTTACGCAATTGACCAATCGTTACATCCTTGCCCACCTCTACACCGGTTTTCATTGTCACGCCCATATCACGAATAAGTTGAATCTCGGCCTCCACAATTTTTCGGGGGAGACGATAAGAAGGTATGCCCGTTGTGATCATCCCACCCAATACCGGGGCTTTTTCAAAGATCGTTACCTTATAACCTTCTTGAACAAGATAGTAGGCACAAGTCAAACCAGCAGGACCCGATCCAACAATGGCAACTTTCTCCTTTTTCTTGCCTTTGATTTCTGGCATATAACGCTTGTTTTGTTTCAAATCCAGATCCGCTAAAAAACGCTCGATGGAGTGTATCGCTACAGGTTCATCAATTTGATCCCGCTTACAATCCGATTCACAGGGGTGATGACAGACCCTTCCGCAAATGGATGGGAAGGGGCTTGCGAGCTTGATGAGTTGGATGGCTTCCTGAAATTTTCCTTTGGCAGCAAGGTTCACAAATCCCTGGACATCGATACGTGCCGGACACTCTACCTTACACGGAGAAGTTTCCTGTTTTTCAGCTCCTGACTTGCCCACCACCGCATTACAGCCGTTACACTTATCCTCATTAACAAGAACGACCTTTGTTTTTGGATCTATGGTGATAGCATCTTCTGGACAGGCCTTGGCACAGGGTGCATCGTCACAATGGTGACAAAATAACGGCTTAAAAAAAGGAGCCCTCTCAAGCACCCTGACCACTCTCGGGCCAATGCCAAGCCCATGCTCCTGCTTGCAAGCCACTTCACAGGCATGGCATCCCATACATTCATATTCGTTAAACATTAATGATACTTTTCCCATCGCTTTCCTCCTATAGATCTATCTAAACATATTTGAATTTTTTTGTCGTTAAATCCGAAATCCGAATATCGAAATCTTTACCCTGTTAAGTAATTTCCCCCAAAGCTGACGATTTTACTTTTCCCAGACGGATCGTGATACATCGCACCCGAAGTTATACAAACCCTACTTAACAGGGCGGGCAAATTCTAAATCCAAATGATCCAATCCCAAAACATTACTAATTTCTTTCGTTTAGAACATTCGGAATTCGGTCATTTGAGATTGTTTCGAATTTCGCCTGCCCGCCGAACAAGTTCTATGGCAGGCGGGGATTTCGTACTTCGGATTTAGAACCCACTCGATCATTAAATTTTGTTGCCATTTCCCGCACAAATTCTTTCATCGACTATTTACCTACTCCTCACAGGGAGATATATTACACAAACAGACCCTTAAGTTCGTGGACCCCATGGCAGGGTCCAGAGTTTCATAGGCATTGTCAGTCAGGATATTGACATTGGATACATCCCAGCCGTGACCCGAATCCTTTATTTCCGGGTACCACCACCCGTGCTCTGCAACAACCACCCTTGGATCAATGTTGTCGTTTAGTTTTGTGCGCTGTTTGATGCGTCCTCTTGGCGATGAGATAAAAACCCATTGGCCATCTTTAATATGATGTTTTTTGGCTGTCTCAGGATGGATCTCCACAATGGGATCCGGTCGGATTTCCCTCAACGCGGGTATATTTCTGTTCGCTGAGTGGAAAAAGGTAGGAGTCCGTAGCCCCGCATTCAGAATATACGGGTAATCTTTAAGGAGATCGGGTCTTGAAACCGGGCTCTCGGGAATTTCAACATATTTAGGAAGGGGATCATATCCCCATTTCTCCAGAACGGTCGAATAGAGTTCCACTTTCTTGGTAGGGGTGGAAAAGCCCCTCTCCTTGTATTTATAGTAAACCATTTCGCCTTGTAGATATCCTTTCTCTTTGAATTGTTCCCAGGTCAGTCCAGCGGGTTCGAGCAGGTAATTCAGTGCATCCTCAACCGAATCCCACCACGGCTGGCCCATTCGTTTGCCCAATTCCAAAAAGATCTTGTGGTCCTGCCAGCATTCCCCGATCTCCACGCACTTCTGCCTGGCTAACACAAAGCCATGCCGTTTCCAGTTATCGGCAACATGGTTCTGCTCGAGCCAGGTGCCCGAGGGCAGGAAGATATCGGCCAGTTCCGCTGTCGGGGTCAGGAAGAAATCAATGACAGCCAAAAACTCCAGCTTCTTCAACGCCTCATAGGCCTCTTTGGCATTGGCCCTCGTCACCACTGGATTGCTGCCGCATAGAATCCCTGCCTTAAGAGGATAAGGTTTGCCAGTAAGGATGGCATCCCATGCTTTCTTGGGATTGATGAGGGCCACCCTGGCGCCAAGCTTAAACTGATCTCCGCCCAACCTCTTTTTTTGCTGCTCCGGAGAAAGATCCCTGTGACGGGCAAATTCAGCAACCGTTCGCGTGGGCGGGTTCACAAAAAGGGCGTTTCCTCCGGGAGCATCCAGATTGCCTGTTATTGCCATCAGTCCAGTTGTGGCCCGTGTGTAATTGACACAATTGTTGGTCTGTTCCGTGGGGACGCCCCAATGGATGCAGGCCGGTTTCGTGGTGGCATACATCCTCGCCGCCTTCCGGATGAGATCCTTGTCAACCCAGGTGATCTCTTGCACCCGTTCCAGGGGATAATCCTTGATCACCCTTTCTTTGAAGGCGTCCCAGCCGTTGATGTATTTCTCCACAAACTCCCTGTCGTAAAGCTCTTCCTCAATGATGACATGGTGAAAGCCCAGGGAGAGCGCAGCATCTGTTCCCGGACGGATTTGGAGCCAGAGGTCCGCTTTATTAGCTATAAATCCCTTTCGAGGATCGATGCAGATAAGCTTGGCTCCTTTTTTATAGGCCCTCCAGAAATTCTCTCCCTTATATTCATCCGGATTATTCCACTGCGGATTACAGGCCCACATGACGATACATTTCGGCTCACCTTCATAATCGGCAATGGGCAGAGTGCCGCAGGTAATCAGGGTTGACCCAACCCTTGAGACATAACACATATGCCCGGCTGTAAGAACATTCGGAGTTCCGAGGAGGTTGGCAAACCGGTAAAGATGACTTTCATAATCCCTGCCGGTTCCCTGACCTACAACGATCGATTCTGGCCCGTATTCAGCAACCACCCTTTTGAATTTTTCCACGATGGTATTCAAGGCCTCGTCCCAAGTGATCCTCTCCCATCCCTTATCCGTTTTTTTCATGGGATAGAGGATCCGATCAGGATGGTAGGCCAATTGCGTGATCGATAGGCCCTTGCTGCACAAGGTCCCGTGGCTGATAGGGGAGTTCGGATCTCCCTCCACTTTAATCACCTTGCCGTCTTTGACATGGGCGATGACACCGCAGCCTCCATGGCAACTCCGACAAGCTGTTCGAATTTTTTTAACCTCTTCCATCAGTTCTCCTCCTTTTCCATAACAGAAATGGCCGCCTTTTTCTCTTAAGCGGCTCGTTCTAAAATGTCCCTCTTCACATCTTTCGAAAGGTTTTTCATATCGGCTCCGAGCTTATAAGAAATCCGCCTTGCAACATCAGCCGTTTTAGGACCGTATTTTTCAATCAAACCCTCCGGAAAGGTTCCGATGAGGATGATACAACCAACGATTTTTTCTTGCACACCAAATACCGGTGCGCTTACGAAATTGACCCCGGTAGTGATTTCACCAACATCCTGAGCATATCCCAGTTGTCTACACTTAGTCAGTTCATCTCTCAACCGCTTCATATTCAGTCGTGATATATCAAGGCCATGGAAGTAAACTCTTTTTTTGGTCAATATTTTTTCTCTATCCGCTTCGGGCATAAAGGCCACCATGGCTTTCCCGTGTGCACCTAATGTGATATGAAACCTGTGTCCCAGACGAATGGAAAACCCAATGTTTTGATTTCCTTCTCGTTTCCCGACCACCAGGAGATGCTCAGCATAAATTAAACCAAAGAGAGCGGTTCCGTTCGTTTCCTTAGCAAGATCATCGAGAAAAGGGGCTACGATGTCCGGATAATATAGGTTATCCAAAACATGACGTGACAAGAAAATCAAAGCAGGCCCTAACGAGTAGGTTTTGGTCTGAGGATCTTTTTCCACAAATCCAAACTGTTTTAGCGTGTTGAGAATGGAATGGCCTTTGCTTTTATGAATTCCAACTTGTTTACATATTTCTGTCAGCTTCATCTTGAAATTTGGACTTTCTCCTAAGCAGAGGAGGACCCGGGACGCCTGCTCCACCGCTGGAACCAAGGGTTTATAAGCCGACTTTCCTTTTAGGCCGCTCTTGGGCAGCCTTTTTTTAACATCCACTCGACGACCTCCTCAGGATTACATCTCGATCATCTGCATTAAATTGAATGTTCTGTATATAGAACATTGTTCTATTTATATGGGAGAATCATATATTTTGACTTTGCGTTTGTCAACCACTTTTTATGAGATTTTTGAAAAACCAAAAAATCTCTGATTACATCCCTGCCTGCCGGTAGGCAGGCATTAAGGAACGATTACACAGATTAGAAGTGCATCCCTCCTTTCCCGTGACCGCTTTTCGAGATATCCCTTAAGTTCATTTCGACTTCCAGTTAGCCTTGACGAAACTTTTTTTAAAGGTTATCAAATCCATTAATGGCGAGGAAGTATTAAAGGAGAGGAAGGGAATGGATCGGAAGGATTGTTTTGGTTCTTTAAAGGAGATCAGCCTCGATCATGGCCAAACCACAACTCAAGCAAGGTCCGAGTGCCGAAACTGTGAGGAGATCCGCGATTGTCTCCGGTATAGCAAACAGCTTGCCGAAGAGGAGAGAGAAAGGGATGAACTGAAAAAACAGACTATGATTTCTCAAATCATTGACCTTTCGCATATCACTTCGAATGAAATTGGCTCATGCCTATTAGAGTTTTTGAGCAGAATCTTTTACTCCTCTCAGGGGACGGTTCTTTTTAAAAATCTTCTTTTGTTCTATGAAGTCCCTCAAAACTCATCCTCTTTTAACCTGTCCATTCCAATCTCACGAACGATGATGGATTTGATTCGGGGAGGAGAGGTAGAACGAGCAGGAATCGAAGAAGGATTCGCCCTCCGGATTGTTCTGTTTCAGAGATCCTTTCCCAATCACCCAAAGGCCAATATGGGAATGATCGCCTACGAAGTGGCTCGCTCATTTGCTTCCGACGATCTTGGAATCAAACAGATTCTTCAAACCCTCTCCGAAGTGGAAATGAACTTATTTAAAAAAATGGACATCGACCTTCGAACGAATTGGTTGGTTGAGAAATGGGGTTTTGGGGATGACTTCGAAGCCTTAAAAAAAGAAATGGCAATAGTGAAGGGAAATTAGTTGCAGCGGCTCTTTTTACAAGTTAATTTAGGGTCAGAATGTTTCTCTGAGATGGCGGTTTCTCCATCTAAAACAGGGGTACAAATCAGCACATTTCTCTCGTCTCTTTCAAAGGCACATTTTTCTTCGAGAATGGTCTTTAGCCTTTTCCTTGCCCTGTGAAGCCTCACCTTGACATTCTTAACCGTTATCCCGAGGATATCAGCAATCTCCTGATGGCTGAATTCTATGATGTCAAAAAGGATGAGGACGGTTCGTGGGGTTTCCGGCAAAAGATTTATCTGGTTCTGAACACACTCTCCCATCTGGCGTTGTTCCAATTCTTTTTGAATATCCGGTCCTTTTTGAACTAAAGCTTCTTTAAAATCTTCCATCTCCTCCTGGCCTATTCTTTCTTCTTTGCGTAATCTCTTCAACTGGCGGAAATGGTCCTGACAAAGATTGTAGGCGATGCGAAATATCCAAGAGGACAATTTAGAGGGATCTTTTAAGGCTTTTAAATTATTTTGAATTTTTAAAAACGTTTCCTGGATTAAGTCATCCGCCACCCATTCATCCTTAACAAGGGTAAGGATAAACTTTCTAACTCTAGCATAATACTGATCATAGATATCCCAAAAATCCATTTCCAAATCCTAACCAAAGGGATTTGAAATTCCTGGCCCAATATACCCCTCCCCCTATGACGGGGGAGGGTGAGCCTGCCTGCCGGTAGGCAGGGGTGGAGGTGATCCTTCGACATGCTCAGGATGCATTCATGGTGAGCTTGTCGAACCATTCCCCTCCCCTTTATCCCCTCCCACCAGGGGAGGGGAGGTTTTTGTGAGCCTCTATAATGTTAGAATAATATTCTCAGACTCAAACATATAAGATCTTTTAAAACTATCCGCAGCACGATTTACTGGTCTGCCTATCGCCGCAGGGTAAGGCATACTCCTTTTCTTCACCCACGAGACCATTGATACAATTCTTGATGGCCATATGGGCCCCTTTCTTGACCTGGCTGCCAAGGTCAACGGCTTCCTGAATCTCCTCGGAAGTAAGGCCCACCATTTTGGCCTTTCCGAAATAGTACTCAAAGCAGGGGATACAGTTCGCTGCAGTGGCTGATCCCAAGCATATCAAAACTTTTGTCCTTTCGTCCATGGTCAAGTCCTCCTTTTATTTTTTATATATAAGACGGAAGAGACCTCCCAAAGGTTACATCCGTTCATCTATTCATCTAATGGAAACGAAGTGTGATGTTGTAACGACATTCTTTTCCCAGAACCATCATACACTTACCCAATGGGGGAACAAGTTCATGCTCTAATCCTTGGGCGTCGATCCAGCCTTGAATCCTTGCAAGAATCCCGCATTCGTATTGATCCTTGATTCCTGCCTTGACGATATTTTCGTAGGCAAAACATCTTTTTAATTGCATTGCATAGGATTGATGATCAAGGATTTTAATTTCATATTCGATAAGATCAGGACCGAATAGTGAAAGAGCCGCTTTCTTTATGTTCAGGTATTCTTCCATATTTTGGGGCGATGACAAGGTTAAAGCTTTCATGAACCGCTTCATTTCCACTCGGCCCAATTCTCTGGCCACCATCTGATTCAATCGACTCGCAGTATCGATACCAAAACGGTCTGCCACTGCCATAAACCACCTGGCATCGTGTGACATCCAACCTTTCATCAGAAGGTCTTTCTCCATTTCAAAGGATAAACTATTCGACATAAGATTTCTCCTTTTTCACGCCTAATACAAATGCATAAAACGGTTTGACATTTACCCCCTTCCCCTCTCCCCGGCGAGACTGTGTCGCAATAGGGAGTAGGCAGGAAATCAAAACCTACCCTTCGGCAGTCTGCAAGTTGGCCAGGGGATAGAGAGGCGGCTGAGGGAGCTTTAGAGCGGAACCTTTTAGCGAATAAAATCATACGTTTGTTCACCATGCAAACATCATTTTCAACCATTAGGACGGTTACCCATAACTTTCGAATAACCGCAATTCTAAAGCTCCCGAAGCTGGCTCTCTGTCCCCTATCCGCCATTACGACACAGTCTCGGCGGGGAGAGGGAGGAGGTGAGGGGCTACGGGTCTTTTCTCCAAACTAAACCCTGCGCACCCGGCAGGGAATATAACGATGTAATGGTGTTGCTGCCAGACGATCTCGGTGTTTCGCTGGAGCCAACTGGTTAACATTGACTCCGTGTGCCTCTCCGCCGTGTACGAGCCCGAAGCCATGAGGTATGACCACTTGGCCTCGGTGTGAACTATCTGTCACCTCAGCTTCGATCTTAGCAGATCCTGCTTCTGTCTCAACAAGAGCAAGGTCCCTATCGCTAATTCCTAACTCCTCTGCATCTTTTGGGTGTATCCGCAGAGTGCAGGGACGCCTTCCCTCATTCCAAGCCGGGTCACGCATGATCGTATTGGCCACCATCTCCATGTGGTTTCCGGCTATCAGAACCATGGGATAATCTTTGTTCAACAATTGGGACTCCTCAGCGGCAGGTGTTACCTCCTTTAACCATGATTCCATCTCAGGGAAATGGATATGGATTTTTCTGTCAGGGGTCTTCAGAACGGAAAGATTGTTTTCCGGGTCTACGACTCCGATTTTCACCCCTCCTGGTGTATTCAGGATCTTTCTAAATATTTCTTCTCCTGTGAGAGGACTCACCTTGTAACCGGCACGGGCAACATCCTCTTTGTGCATCATCGGAAACCGCGCCAGTAGTCCCCAGAGCGTAGACAGATTTTTAGATCCCAATTCCTCCCCAAGGGTCTTCGCCAAAATGTAAGGCAACCACGGCTCTGCCTTTGGATTGGCACGAATATATTCCATCAGCGCAAGACCAAAACCTAGTCGGTCCTTTGCCAGTTCTCGAAGCTTGGATGGGTAATCCGGGATCATTCCCAACCTTTGAGCAAGCTCCACGAAGATGGTCGCTTCTTCCACCTGCTCTCCATCTGTCTGCACGACAGGACGGCGCATATCGAAGTAATAGTCGGGGTATCCCCACTGAAAAAATGTGCCGTCCCATTTCTCGTAGCCTGATCTGGCTGGCAGGACATAATGGGATAGAACAGCCGTTTCACTCATGGCCACCTCGATGGTTACCAGGAGATCCAGCTTTGCGAAAGCCTTCTCATAGGCCCTTGTGTCAGCGTAAGAACGCAAGGGATTTGAGCCGCTGACGATCAGAGCCCGGATGCGTTGAGGGTGATCATTATCGATCTCTTCTGGCATCACATTGGGTGGAAACACCCCCATGATCAAAGGAATATTTGTCATGACTGTTTTCCATGTCCCTGGGTCTTCTTCTGGCGTATGGGATCCCATTGGCATCAGGTGACCCAAAAAGACGTTGCCACCTTTGGCTCCTATGCGGCCTGTTAATGCAAGCAAGATCAATTCTAAATAGGAATTAAGCGTGCTGTGCCGTCCCATCAGGATGCCAAGGTCACTGCGCATGGCAGTCTTCCGAGTGGCAAAGAGCCGAGTGAATTCCCGGACAGCATTTGGATCCAATCCACAAAGGCGGCAGTTTTCTTCAACCTCTACATCATCAAACCAGCTTCGAATAGATTCAAAACCATCGACTTTGGCTGCCAGATCATCTTTGGCCACCAGTCCCTCGGTTAGCAAAATCTTGATCATTGCTTTGAACAACAGGGCGTCCGTCCCTGGCCTGAGTCGTAGATGGATGTCGGCAAGTTTGGCTGTCTCCGACACTCTCGGATCGACGACGGCCATTAAAAAACCAGGTTCCTTTTTCTTGTTGCGAAGCACCACCGGCGCATTGGGTATATCGTGGCTTACCATGGGATTGGCTCCCCAGAAGACAAGGAAGTCTGAACCGTTGATGTCAGGGAAAGAATGCATATACTGGCGGCCAAATGCCTTACCACTCACCCAGAAAAAACCGGTGAGCTCCTGGGCCAGGGGACTATAATGATTCTTCGAACCCAACCCATTCAAAAAACGAACACCGAAGGCAGCTTCAAAATGGCAACCCTGGCCGCCTCCCCCCATATAGGCTATGGAGCGAGGCCCATGTGTTTCGGTAATTTCTCTGAGTTTACCTGCTATTTCATCCAGAGCCTGATCCCATGAAATGCGCTCAAATCGATCTCCAACCCGTTTGAGAGGAAATCTCAGTCTCTCCGGGTTATTTTGAAAGTACGGAATGTTCGCTCCTTTTCTACAAAGATAACCCTGTGAACGGGGATTTTCCTTTTCACCCCTGACCTTCACGATTTTGCTGCCTTCGGTGATGACTTCAAGGCCGCAGTTGTTAAAACAAAGTACACAAGATGTCTTTTGCCATTCGGTCATGACCCGCTCCTTTTTATGAGTTCCGTTTATTTTCTGATTTTATCGCGATCCTCTACGCTCAGCTCCAAAACGATGTGTCCCCAGCCTCCGCATTGCACTCCAACGTCGAAGCAACCTGCCCTTCTGAATCGCATCTCCTTTGGATCAATACCAGCATAGAATAGTTCGTTTGACGCAAAAATGAGTTGAGAAACTGAACTCAACGCATAGATGCAAATTCTTTTTGGACAAAGATTAGTGAGAAGGTTTCCGGCGCCGTCAAAATAAAAATTGTCCCCAACCTTGTGCTGGCTATTACACCCATGGGATTCCACTACTTTTATAACGATGGTTTTATTCATCAGGCCGGGTGATTTTGTTAGGACATCCTCGTTCCTCGGATTCTCTCTGAACTTTTTCATCTCTTCATCATTGTAACCAAGATGCTGTTGAAAAGTTTTCCATGTTCTTTCATCAAGTTTCATGTTTTCCCTCCTAAAAGTAAATTTATTAAAACTCTCATGCGCTATAGGTGTCACATATAAGGGCAGGCGGAGACGCACTTAATGCATTGATACGCGGAGTGGTCATCTACCGCCGTGAGATGGTTGATCATCTGAACATCCTGAGGGGTCATTTTATTTGTTTTCATCATATTTGAAAAGATAGGGCTTCTCATCGAATACTTAATGCACGCAACCCTATCCACCTTCCCTCTATTATCAATGGCCTTAACCGGGCACTGTTTTTGGCAAATGTAACAATCTTCAGGACATCCTATCTCATCCTTTTCTGGCCAGGCCATGGCGGGCAGGGATGCTGTGGTAACAATCCCACCCAGTAACAACTTGGGGCCGTATTTGGAACTAAAGAGCAATCCATTTTTGCCCACCTTTCCAATACCGACTGCTTCAGCCATCTTGACGAGGCTCATATAGGCCCAGAAATCGCCCTTCCCTTTGATGTCATAAGGAAAGCACGTGTAGATCGGCACAGCTACTTCACCCTTTCCTTCGATGATGCTACAAGCCCGCATCAAAACCATATCTATGTTTCGGTAGTAAATACTGGCAGCCCTCCAGTACATCCATTCTGATCTTTCCTGACATTTAAATATTCCTTTGGGAACAGGTATCCCCAGGCAGAGAACGCTTTTTGCTGAAGCAAGCATATCCAAAGGTCTATATCCTATAGCCCTACAACGATACATATGATGTCCTCTCGGCAATGGCCAGTTTACGTTTCCGGTGTGAGAGATAAGCTCGATGGTTCTTTATCTGTATCCATAAGACAAGTTCAATGAGATCGAGAACATCG
>Ga0315281_10009768_pt1 | contig 13286 bp, 13 predicted proteins | sample YL17G07_0_MG_FD_204540 | JGI IMG/M metagenome (GOLD analysis project Ga0315281, IMG submission 204540) | Sediment microbial communities from Yellowstone Lake, YNP, Wyoming, USA - YL17G07_0 | ecosystem: Environmental > Aquatic > Freshwater > Lake > Sediment | place: USA: Wyoming | collected... | reverse complement strand
CGACGCAGGAAGAAGAAGAGCCGCTCCAAACGGCGGTGTCGCAAGAAGAGGAAGAACCATTGCAAACAGCGGCGACGCAGGAAGAAGAGCCGCTCCAAACGGCGGTGTCGCAAGAAGAGGAAGAACCACTCCAAACAGCAGCGACACAGGAAGAAGGAGAGCCGCTACGGACCACGGCCTGGCAAGAAAAGGAAACCCCCATCCGGCCGCGCCGGGATGAAGATGAAGAAGAGCAAAATTTTGTGCTCGATGGCGGCGATAAAGTTTCCGGTTCATAGAGGCATTGACACCCCATGATTGACGATTTGGACGAAGTCCTCCGCCAATTGCTGATTCGGGAAGTCCCGATCAAAAATAACGAGGTGGACATCGCCTTCGACCAGCCCAAGCGCGAGTGGGCGGCGCGGTTAAGCCGCCCGACCATCAATTTGTTCTTATACGACATGAATGAGAACAAGCAATTGCGCCAGCAAGGCTGGGAGACTGAAAAGACTTCCAACGGCAAAGCCACCCAGCGCCGCAAGCCCGTGCGCGTGGATTTGTATTACCTCATCACCGTATGGGCCGCCGAGCCGGAAGACGAGCACCGGTTGATCACGCGCACCCTGCTGGCGCTCATGCGCCAACGGAACATCCCCGAAGATTTATTGCCCGAGAGCCTGATTGACCAGCCCGTGCCAATCCCGATGATCGTGGCGCAACGTGAGACGCTCTCCAGTGCGGTGGACTTGTGGAGTGTGTTGGACAATGAACTTAAGCCGGGCCTGACGTGCATGATTACGGTCTCGCTCAATCCTTATGCGCCGATCACTTCGCCCATCGTGCGCACGCGCGAAATCCGCCCCGGCCAACGCTCGCTCACCTCGTTCCGTCCGCAACTGGATCTCGAGGCCGGTGTGCATGACTCGTGGTCCGTGGGGGGGACGCTCCACAGCGATAAGCCGCTGGACAACCTTCGCTTGTTGCTCGTCGAGCGCAATCAGGAAGTGCCGCTCCTGGCGGAAGGCCGGTTCGTCATCGGGAGTCTGCGAGCAGGGGATTACACTTTGGAGATTGCGGGGGAAGGGCGCGCGCCCGTCCGCCGTAAGATCACCGTTCCGTCTCCAGATTACGATCTGGAAGTGTGAGACGGACAACACCAACATTGTGGTTAGCGTGTTACGGCTGAGTTGGACGCGATATCCGCAACGGAATATGGTCCGCGAAAGGAGGCCGACCAGCACAGAATAGACGAACCTTCAACTTTTCAGTCTCTCAGGCCAGGCCTGACCCACGCACCGTCGACGGCGCGGGTCGGGTAACGCCGATCTCAGCACGCAGAGCAATCCGTAACACATACACTATTTCTTTAGAAAGGGAGATTGACCAATGCCGGAATATCTTTCCCCAGGCGTGTACGTTGAAGAAGTTGACCGCGGTCCCAAGCCCATTCAGGGCGTCGGAACGGCGACCGCCGTGTTCGTGGGCTACACCGAGAAGGCGCAGATGGCCGAGCGGGTTGACGGCGAGTACGTAACACGCGATCTCCTCAATCGCCCACAGCTCGTGACGAATTGGCGCCAGTACGTCGAGCGCTTCGGCGGCTTTGTAGATGGCGCGTATCTGCCGCAGGCCGTGTACGGCTACTTCCAGAACGGCGGCACGCGCTGTTACGTGCTCAGCCTCAAGACCATCCCCAAAGCGCAAGCCGCCCTGCTCAATGCCGAGGGCAAACCGCAATTGATCGTCCGCGCCAAACAAGCGGGCTTCGATGGCCTGCGCCTGCGCGTGCGCGTGGAAGGCGTGGCGACCCCCGCCGCCTCCGCCGAAGCCAAGAAGGAAAAGGGTGACAAGGAAGACGCCGCCGCGGCGGCTACCGCCAACCACAACTTCACCATCGTGGTCGAGCGCGAGAAGCTCACCGGCGGCTGGAACGCGCAAGAAACCCTCAAGGATGTCTCTCTCGCTGAGACGGATGAGGGCGGCACCAAGCGCGTCAACGTGGCTTTCAAGGACAACAAAGCTTCCAAGTTGATTGACATCGTCGTGCCCGAAGGCGCGCCGCTGGCTAAACTCTGGCCGCGCGATCAACAGCAATCGCTCAACATCGAAGCCAAGCAACTCACCCCGCCCACCGCGCAAGATTTCCAAGGTGATGTGACGGAGCGCACCGGCGTCGAGGGCCTCGAAGCCATTGACGACATCACCATGGTCTGCGCCCCCGACCTCATGACCACCGCGCCCGGCCAGAAGCTCGACCTCAACACCGTCAAGGCGGTGCAGACGATGATGATCGCTCATTGCGAGCGCCTCGGCGACCGCATGGCACTGCTCGACGCGCCGCCCGGAATGTCGCCCCAGCAAGTGCAAAAATGGCGCATGGACGTGGCCGGCTACGACTCGTCCTATGCCGCGTTATATTACCCGTGGCTCGAAGTCAACGACCCGGCCACCAATCGCCCGGCCAACATCCCGGCCTCCGGACACGTCGCCGGCATCTGGGCGCGCAATGACGCGACCCGGGGGGTTCACAAAGCCCCGGCCAACGAAGTTGTGCGCGGCGCGACCGGCCTCGCGTACAACACCACGCGCGGCGAGCAGGATATTCTTAACCCCATCGGCGTGAACTGCATCCGCTCTTTGCCGGGCATGGGCATCCGCGTCTGGGGCGCGCGCTCCCTCGCCAGCAATTCCACCTGGCGTTACATCAACGTGCGCCGGTTGTTCAATTACGTCGAAAAATCCATCGAGCTGGGGACGCAGTGGGTGGTGTTCGAGCCGAATGACCCCTCGCTGTGGGGCCAGGTTCTGCGCGACACCAATGCGTTCCTCACCAACGTCTGGCGCACCGGCGCGCTCTTCGGCACTTCCCCCGACCAGGCCTACTACGTGAAGTGCGATGAAGAGTTGAACCCGCCGGAATCCCGCGATGCCGGGCGGTTGGTGATTGAAATCGGCCTCGCGCCCGTGAAGCCGGCGGAGTTCGTCATCTTCCGCATCAGCCAGTGGGCCGGCGGCGCTGAAGGCGGTGGCGAAGGAGGTGGCGGCGGCGAAGAAGGCGGCGGCGAAGGCGAAGGCTAACCCGCGCCCGCGAGATACTATGCAACCCTGGTTGACGAGCGCATCCCGCAGACCCGACACCACTTTCAGCAAGACAAGGAGATCAGATCATGGCGAATAAATCCGGACGCGAGACCGACCCGCTTGTCGGTTATCAATACCGCATCGAGGTCAGCGGCTCCGTCAAACTCACCGGCTACTTCACCGAGGTGAGCGGCATCGGTTCCGAGACGGAAGTCATTGAGAATAAAGTCACCGGCCCTAAGGGTGAGCCCATCGTCCAGAAACTGCCGGGCCGCATGAAATGGCAGGACGTCGTCCTCAAGCGCGGCATCACCGCCGATATGCAACTCTGGCAGTGGCGCGCCTACGTGGAAAAGGGCGACATGAAATCCGCCCGCTCCAACTGCTCCATCATCATGCTCGACCTCAACGGCCAGGACGTGGCCCGCTGGGACTTCGTGCAGGCCTGGCCGACGAAAGTCAGCGGCCCGACCGTCAAGTCCGACAGCAACGAGTTCGGCGTGGAAGAAATGACCATCACCCACGAGGGCATGATCCGCAAGACCTAAAGCCCAAGGATGATTTATGAGTCGGCAAACTGAGTTCGAGTTCACCTTGCCGGTGGGTTACGTGGACGAAACCGGCGCGGTTCACCAGCAAGGCGTGATGCGCATGGCTACGGCGATGGATGAAATTTCGCCGCTCCGTGACCTGCGGGTGCGGTCTAATCAGGCCTATCTCGCGGTCGTCCTGCTCTCACGCGTCATTACGAAGCTTGGCACCTTGTCGCAGATCACCACGACGGTGATTGAGAATCTCTACGTGGCCGACCTCGCCTATCTTCAGGCGCTTTACCGGCGCATCAACGAAGAAGGCAAGACGAGCCTCCCGGTGACTTGCCCGGAATGCCGGGCCAAGTTTGAGGTGGATCTCACCGAACTGGGGGGGTCGTAGGCTACCCCTTCGACCGCCTGCAAGAGGAGGTAGCCTATCTCGCCTACCACTTTCACTGGCCGCTAGGCGAGATTCTGGAACTCGAACACGCCGAACGTCAACAGTGGGTGGAGCAAGTGGCGAAGATCAACCGCAGGCTCAACGAAACTTAGCCGCCGGGCATTCTCAACCGGTGGCGCACTCTGGCCCCGCTCAGGGCGCCGCCTTTGAGTCACAAGCCGTCAAGCCGCTGGCTCGGGGCGCGGCCCTGGGCGGGCCGGAGAAGCGTGAACACACAGTACCGCCAGACCCAGTCGAGGCAGACCTGAGTGTCTGCTCGGAGTAGCGCGATCACTATACCCGCCGCCTAGTGTACAGGTAGAACCCTATGTCTGCGCCAGCCAATTCGAATGACCTGCTGGCTTCTAATCAAGCCGACCCATCTCAGGCTCCGGAAGCTACGGAGGCCGAACAGGCGCGTATTGACTTGCGCGCTTTGGCCGAAAAAATTTTAGCGCTCTTCAAAGAAGAATTGCGCCTCGAGCGTGAGCGCCTGAGCCGGGTCACCGCCCGGTGAGGGGTGAGCCAGTCAAGGTATCGCTATGTCTAACTACGAACCCCAAGCCAGTTACCGCTTTTACGTCGAAATCACCGGCATCCTGCAAGGCTACTTCGCCGAATGCACTGGCCTCTCTGTCCAGACGGAAATCTTCGAGTACAAAGAAGGTGGCCTGAACGATTACACGCACAAACTGCCCGGTCAGACCAAGATGAATAACATCACCCTCAAACGCGGCCTCACGCGGTCTAGAGAACTCTGGGATTGGATGGTCGGCGCCGACCCGCAGGGCGGCCTCACGCGCTACGCCAATATGTCCATCCTGCTCTACGATAGCACGGGGACCGTCTTGCGCCGCTGGAATTTGCAAAAAGCGTGCGCAGTGAAATGGACCGCGCCCGACTTCAAGGCGGACGCTAAAGCGATTGCCGTTGAATCACTGGAAATCGCTTATCACGGTCTAACCATCGCCGACGCTTAAGGAAATGCCCAGCGTGGAAAATCACTCGCCGTCGCCTAAGCCAACACCGCCACCGGCGGCCTCTGCGGGCGCGGCTGATCATCCGAACTTCATTGCCCGCTCGGTCGAGGCTATGCTCCGCCGTACCCGGCGTAGTCTCTCGCCCTGGGTGCAACGGTTTATCACCCCCGCGGCGATTGCCGCTGAGACCGGGCCGCGAGTCGGCGAGGTTCCCGCCACCCCGCGCGCCGAGTCTCCGCGCCCGGCGGAAGCGCGCGCCCCCGGCGGATTGTTCTTCCGCCCGGCGGCCCTTACCACCGCCGCCACCACCTCGCTCGTCAACCGCGTTCAGCGCGTCAACGACAATAGCACGGTCTGGCGAGGCAGTGTTGGCTCGCTCAATCCTACCCTCGTTGACAATTTCAGCGCCAACATCGCCGACCGCTTCCCGCCCACTGCCGATAAATTTAAGATGAAACCGCTTGGCGGTGAAGACGCCGAGAAGCCTGAACCCTTGCCGCTCATCAACGGCCTGACTTTGCAAACCGAAGAAAAGCCAAGCGAACCGGAACGCCCGGCGTGGTCGTATTTCCCGGACTCGTCCTCGGCGACACCCGCCACGTCATCCGTCGGCTCTCCCGTCGCCTCCCGCGCGCCCGCTACATTACCGTCGCCCAAATGGCCTGAACTTGGACAGCCGGCTCCGGTGATAGCGCCCCCGCCCCCGCAACGCAAGATCGTTGGCCACCCGGTGTCGCGCGTCGAAGAAGTTTTGCCCGGCCAACCCAAAGAGAATAAGAGCGCCGCGCCGACCGAGAGTGGTGACGCGCCGAGACTCGAACGGCCGCGCGAGCCTCGGCCAATTTTCCCCGCCGCGCGCCCCTCAGAGGGGCGCCAAGCCATCATTGAAGAGCAGAAACCGGCGGTCAGCGAGTCTGTGTCCCGCTCGCCTGTGTCTCCTTCTAGTGTAGAACCGCCGATTGTTTCTAAGACGTCTAACGTGGCGCGCGAAGAATTGCCTTCGCACAAACCGGAACTGGTCGAAGCGCGGGGTGAGGCGAGCGCGCCCGCGGGAGAGGCCCAACCCGCCGCGCCGCGGTGGCCCGAACTCGGCCAGCCCGCGCCGGAAATGCCGCTCACCCAACAGCGGGTGACCGATATTGTTGGGCGCACCCCGACAGAGAGACCGGAAGCGGCTCCGCCCTCTGCCCAAACATTTGAAGCGCCGGTGACACCGGCCTCCATTCAACGGCAAGTCCAAGAGCCGCGCACGCCTCCGCCGCCATCGGCCGTCGAAACGCCGCGCCCCGCCGCGCCGCCTTCAGTGTCATCGCAACGGACACAACCGCTCGCGCCCGTAACGAGCCGGACGCCCTCGCCGAAACCCGGCGCGCCGCCGCGCCCTCAGATCGGCGAACAACCCGCGCCGGAGAAAAATATCCTCGTCCGCGCCCTCGCGAATTTGAGTATGCCGCTCACGAAAGTGTGGCCGCGTTCGGTGCGCCGGATGATTCAACGGCTATTCGTGCCCGATGAAACCGCGCCCGAACCGCCGGGAGAGGCCGCACCGGAGCAACCGGCCCGGACTTTGCCCAGGTCCGCGCGCACGAGCGTGGTTCACACGCCTGCGCTCGTCAATCGGCCTATCGGCGAGATGGCGGTCAATGTTAACCGCCTTACGCCCTCCATCGCGCAACGCGCTGTGCGGGTCAGCCTTATGGCTTCGGGGTGGCGCTTCAAGACTGCGCCGAGTGAAGCGTCTGCCGACCTGGGCTTACTCCATCGCGCCGCGAGCGGGTTAGGGAGCGGCGCGGGCCGCCCACTTCAACGCGAGACCCGCGAAAAAATGGAGACCACGCTGGGGCGCGATTTTAGCAACGTCCGCGTCCACACTGCGCAACTCTCGCCGCTACATGTGCAAGCCGCCGCCAAAGGCGACGACATCTATTTCAATGAAGGGCAGGATAATTTCGACACGCCTCAGGGGTTGGCCGTGCTCGGCCACGAACTCACGCACGTCGCCCAGAGCGGCGCGGCCCCCAGCAAACCGGTGGCCCGTATGAGCCCGCCGCAAACGCACACACTCGCGCGCGTCGCCAGTGACGAAGCCCAGGCCGATCAGGTCGAACGTACCATCCTCAGTGGCGCGCAGACGCCCTTGCCGCTTTCCGGGCCGGTGGCCGTCCCGCGCGTCGCCGCCGCGCCGGCTATCGCCCGCATGGCCGAAGCGCCGATCCAGCGCGCGCAGGAGACAGGTACACCGGAACAAGAGGACACACCGGGACAAAACTTTTTCAGGAATTTAAAAGAGAAGCTCTCCTCCGGAATGGCCTTGCCGCCCTCAAGTGACTCGCCTGGAGATACGATGGAGACGCTGACTCAAAGCGTGACTAAAACCACCGAGGCCGTCGTGGACGCGAAGGAGCAAGCGCCTCAGAAAACGGCCGTGGATTTGGATGATATGGCCCGGCAGATTTATCCGCTCATTAAGCGTCTGCTGGCGGTGGAGCGGGAACGGAACATCACGCGGTGACCCGGCCGTTGAGACTGTCCCCCGCAGGCGATACGATGTTACCGACGACGGCGACTTCCGAATATCAATTTGAGCTCCTTAACGAGTTCACCGGCCCGGTCTTCGCGCGGCTCGCCGACCCCCGGTATCGCGCACTCTACCGGAACCTGGGTAAAGATGCCATCCTGCTCGCGCTCGGCGCGTCGTATCACAATGAGCCGATTGGCGCGGCCATCGCCGAAATGTACGACGACACCCCGCCGACGATTCTGGATTTGCAAGTCGTCAGCGCGTTTCGCGGCGCGGGCGTGGGGCTGGAACTCCTGGCCCGCATGGAAAAAGCCGTGCGGAGCCGGGGCCGGAATGAAATCCGCATTTACTATCGCTCCGACTCACCGGCGACTCCGGCGCTGGAGCGGATGCTGATTAAGCGCGGCTGGCCCACGCCCCGGGTCGTTCAATATTTTTATGCGGCGGATCAGAATATCGTCAACGCCCCGTGGATGACGCGCTACATATTGCCGCCCTCCTTCTCCCTGTTCCCGTGGAGTGAACTGACGGAAGACGAGCGGTGGCTGATTAATGAGCGGCAACGTGTTTGGCAATGGTTCCCGTGGCTCCTCTCCCCGTTCATTAACGGAAAACCGGAGCCGCATAGCAGTCTCGGCCTGCGCCACCACGGCGAAGTCATCGGGTGGTGCATCACCGAGCAAATGACGCCGGACACGCTGGAATACCACGCTTTGTTTGTCGCTCCGGAATATCCGTTACTGCTCCGCGGCATTCCCATGTTGGCCGAGTCCATCCGGCGGCAAGTGGCGGCCGGAATTTTTAAGGGTACCTGGGGCGTGATGGCGACCAATGCGCCTATGCTCAAGTTTGTAGCGCGGCGGATGGCTCCCTATGTGACGATGGTGGCTGAAGAAAAAAAATCTTTGAAGCCGCTTGGCGGGGCAACCCGCGAGTGAGGGTGTAAGGAGACGATATGGGTAAAGGCGGCGAGACCGATGATGAACGACGAGCGCGAGAAGCTAAAGAGGCGGCCTCGACCGCACGGGTCACGGCTAAAACCAACGCCGAGACCGCGCAAGCGCAGGCGCTGGCTATTATTAATCAGCGCGATGCGGCCGCGGCTGGCAGCGCGATCTACGTAAATTTCAACCAGTCCATGCAGAAGGCTCAGATTTACAAATGGGCCAACAGTTGGATCCCGGTCGTCACCTGCAAATTCAACCCCTCCCAGTTAGTCATAGACAAAGGGGTCAAGTACACGCCCGCCGACGCCGCCAACAAGAACGCCCCTGATCTCACTTTTGGCGGCGGGCAGGCGGCGACGCTGAACCTCGACTTGTTCTTCGACACCACCGACTCTGGCGGAGACGTGCAATCGGCCTATACCTTCCGGCTGGCTGAACTGATGCTGTTGACTGGCACGGCGAATTTGATGGCCAAGATCACGGCCAGCGAAGAAGACATGAAGAAGGACGAGATCAAAAAACAAGTGGAGGCCGCCAACACGGCCATTGACGCGGCCAATGCGGCCCTCATCGCTCAGAACGCCCCGCCCAAAGTAAAATTTGTGTGGGGCCGCATCCTCTCCTTTGAAGCCTACCTCACCAAATTTTCGCAGACGCTTACTTTGTTCAAGTCGGATGGCACGCCGGTGCGCGCGACGGTGAAAATCACGCTCCAGCAATCGCGCGACGAGGGCGTCTTCCCGGCGCAGAATCCCACCTCGCTCAGCGCCGCGCGTAAAATGTGGGTGGTCAACGCCGGGGAAACGCTCGATTGGATTGCCTATAAAGAGTACGGCAGTGCGGCCCATTGGCGGCACATTGCCGAAGTCAACAATCTGGCGGATCCAAAGAATCTACGCTCGGGGCAAATCCTGAAATTGACGCCTCTACCGAAGCCATAGCCAGGTGCCTGTATGTTTAACTTTCTTGATGCCATTCAAAAACAAATTGCCGCGCAACAACAAGAGCAAGCCGCCGCCGCGGCGCGCGCCGCGGAGGCCGCCGCCGCGCGGGAGGCCGCTTTGAGGTTGGCGGCGCTCGGGAAAGCCAAAATCGTCAACGCCGACACCGGCGCGGTCATCGTCGAATGCCAGTTCAACCCGACCCAACTCGCGCTCGATAAGAGCAACAAATGGACGGTCGCAGAAGAAGCGTCGAAGAACGTCGGCAAGGTCACCTTCGGCGGCGGCGGGTCGTTCAACCTGAGTATGGATTTGTTCTTCGACACGACTCACAATCAGCAGGACGTGCGCACGGTGTATGTCAACAAATTGCTGGATCTGGTGACGTACCGAGGCGGGCCTCCCCCCCGGGTGAAGTTTATCTGGGGGCGTCTCATGTCGTTCAATGCCTACGTCACGAAAGTTTCACAGACTTACAACTTGTTTTTGCAAGACGGCACGCCGGTGCGCGCCACCGTTAAAGTCTCGTTCCAGCAAGCCAACAACGAAGTCATCGCGCCGCAGAATCCCACCTCCCGCACGCCACCGCGCAAAGTCTGGGTGGTCACGGCCGGGGAGACGCTGGACTGGATTGCCTACCGGGAGTATGGCGACGCCGAGGCCTGGCGGCACATTGCCGAGACCAACCATCTCGCCAACCCGCGCGATTTGCGCCCCGGACAGGTGTTGACGTTGTTGCCGTTGGAGTGAACGTGTAACGCTAGTGGCCAACTGGCGTTACCGCTTAAGGAGCCTTAGCCGTGATACAGAGTGGACAAGTTGCGGGTTTTACCATCAAAATCGCCGGGCGCGCCGCCGCGGAAGATTTCATGGCGGATGTGACGCGCATCACGGTGGATACAAATATGTATCTGCCGGATATGTTCACGCTGGAAATCTTCGACCAGAAGTTGAAGTGGGTGGATTCGGAACTGCTGGCCATTGGCGTGGAGGTCGAAATTCTGGCTAAGGCGCAGGAGAACGTGAACACCCCGCGCCTCAAAGATGTGCGATTGGTGAAGGGCGAGATCACCGCGCTCGAGCCGGAGTTCGCCGAGACGGGCAAGACCACGCTCGTGGTGCGCGGCTATGACCGTTCACACCGCCTCCATCGCGGCAAGAAGAGCCGCTCGTTCTTGAAATCCAGCGACGGCGAGATCGCCCGGAAGATCGCCAAAGAGTTGGGTCTGCAAGCCGAGGTGGACGCGACGCCGACGGTGCATGAGTACGTGTTCCAGAATAACCAGACCGATCTGGAATTTTTAATGGAACGCGCGCAGAGCATCGGCTTTCAGGTGTACGTATTGGACCGGACGTTGCATTTTCAGCGTGGCGGCCACGATCAAGGCGAGACCCCGGAGCTGGAGTGGAAGTCCAACTTACGGAACTTCAACCCGCGCCTCTCGGTGGCGCAACAAGTGAACGAGGTCATCGTGCGTGGCTGGGACCCCGCTACGAAGAAGGAAATTGTAGGCCGCGCGCTCAATGGGAACGCCGCGCCTCAACTGGGCCTCGGCAAAACCGGCGGGGCTCTCGCGCAAGAAGCCTTCCAGAAACAGGCGCAGACCGTCATTGTAGATCGGCCGGTGGACAATCTTGACGAAGCCAACGCGCTGGCGCAGGCGATCATGGACGAGATCAGCGGTGAGTTCGTGCAAGCCGAAGGGCTTTGCTCCGGCGACCCGCGGGTGCGGGCGGGCAAGACCGCCAAAATCTCCGGCCTCGGCCAGCGTTTCAGCGGCACGTATCTCATCACCGCCGCCCTGCATCTGCTCACCGATGGCAGTTACCAGACGAGTTTCACCATCAGCGGGCGTCAGCCCAATACGCTTTCCAGCTTGCTCACGCGCCAGAATGGCAACGGCCATCATCCCGAAGGCTTCACCGGCGTGGTCAGCGGCATCGTCACTAATACGCGCGACCCGGAGAATCTGGGGCGCGTCAAAGTAAAATTTCCGTGGCTGGCGGAGAACGAGCAAAGCGCGTGGATCCGCGTAGCGCAGGGGGGCGGGGGGCAACTCTTGCCGGAAATCAATCAGGAAGTCCTCATCGCTTTTGAGCACGGCGATATTCACCGCCCGTACGTCTTAGGCACGCTGTGGAATGGCAAAGACAAGCCGTCGGGCGCGACGGTCGGGCGCGACGGCAAAGTCCAACAACGCATCATCCGCTCGCGCACCGGCCACGTCATCATCCTGGACGACTCGGACGACAAAGCGGGCATCCTCATTCGCGACCGCACTGGGCAGAATCTCATCGCCATTGAGACTTCGGAGAACGACATGGTCATCAAGTCGAAAGGCAATCTGACCATCGAGGCCGGAGGCAAGATCAACATCAAGAGCAATAGCGACTTCACGGTCGAATCGAAGGGACGGGGGGAAATCAAGAGCAATGCCCTGACTATCAACGGCACGCAAAAGGTGGATGTGAAGGGCGGACAAATCAATCTGAATTAATTGTTGGGGCGGGGAGACTCCACCCCTACAGAAAAAACATGGCCAATCAACCCGCCGCTAAAAAAGGCGACTTCATCACTGCCACCGATACGCACGTTGTCCTCGTCCCCTCGGCGGGCGGGATTGTGTCGCGCTCATTGCCACATCCTTTCAAAGGCGAACTCGTCGGCGAACTGAGCAGTAATGTTTTCGTTATGGGCCAACCGGCGGCGATGGTGGGGAGTGTGGCGAACAACTCTCCGCGCCACACGCCCACGCCGCCCGGCACGTCGTTCCAGCGCCCGCCTGCAAATCGGGGCGTGGTGGCCGACGGGAGCAAAACCGTTAAAATCAATGGCCGGCCCGCCGCACGGCAGGGCGACGCGGCCAATACTTGCAATGACCCGGTGGACCGGCCGGTGGGCAAAGTGGTGGTCAATCCGGGGACAACCGTGTTTATTGATTGAGGCCGGGAAAAATCAGCGGTCTCAGTCTTTCAACGTTCTAAAGCGAATTGAGGAGTGTAACTTATGGCCGAAGGTAATGTTCGGGACCGGGAATTTTTAGGGCAAGGCCTGGCCTTTCCCCTGCAGTTCAACCCGCGCGGCGAGATCGCGCTGGCGAGCGGCGAGCATGACATCGAGCAGTCCATCAAAATCATCCTCGGCACGGCCCCCGGCGAGCGGGTGATGCGCCCTGAGTTCGGGTGCCGCGTCTCGGCGCTGATCTTTGCCCCGCGCGACGCCGCGACCGAGACGCTGTTGATTGACTACGTGCGCGAGGCGCTCGCCCGCTGGGAGCCGCGCATCGAAGTCGAGCGCATCCGCGTCAGCGACGACGCTCAACGCGATGGCACCTGGCTGGTGGACATCGGCTATCGCATCAAAGCCACCCACGATACGCGCAGCATCGTCTATCCCTTTTTCCTGGCCGGTGAAGAAGGCGAATAGAATTCGTTACCAGAAGCCTTTAAGGAGATACTCGTATGCCGTTGCCAGAACCGACTCTGGATGACCTGCGCTTTCAGCGCGATTTGGTGGACGAAGCCCGGCGGCGCATCATTCGCTACTGCCCCGAGTGGACGGACTACAACCTGAGCGACCCCGGCATTACGCTGATTGAACTCTTCGCGTGGATGACGGAACTCATCGTCTACCGGCTCAACCGGGTGCCCGAGAAAAACTACATCAAATTCATGGATTTGCTCGGCATCCAACTGCAACCCGCCAGTAGCGCGCGCACCGAGATGACCTTCCGCTTGTCTACGCCGTTCCCCATCAGCCCGGAAGAAGACGACACTGTCGCCGTCGTGTCGCAAGGGACCGAAGTCGCCACACGCCGCACGGACGAAGAAGCCGAAATCACCTTCACCACCGACGAGAAGT
>Ga0315281_10009767_pt1 | contig 13288 bp, 16 predicted proteins | sample YL17G07_0_MG_FD_204540 | JGI IMG/M metagenome (GOLD analysis project Ga0315281, IMG submission 204540) | Sediment microbial communities from Yellowstone Lake, YNP, Wyoming, USA - YL17G07_0 | ecosystem: Environmental > Aquatic > Freshwater > Lake > Sediment | place: USA: Wyoming | collected... | reverse complement strand
GATGGCCGTATGTCTGAAATCCTGGCGCAGCAGGGCATTCTTGTTGCCCGGCGCACCGTGGCAAAATATCGGGAATCGCTGCATATACTCCCGGTCAGTCTTCGCAAGTCCCTCTAACAACGATAAGGAGAAAATCATGAACATCAATCTAACCGGACGCCATCTGGAAATCACCCCAGCCATACGCGAACACGTCACTTCCAAACTTGGAAAAATCAAACGTCACTTCGACAATTTGATAGACATCAACGTTATTTTGTCAGTGGACAAGCTCAAGCAAAAAGCCGAAGCCACTGTCCACATGAGCGGCAAGACGGTGTTTGCGGAAACCGACGACAGCAACCTGTATGTTGCCATCGACAATCTGGTTGATTTGCTGGATCGCCAGATCCTCAAGCATAAGGACAAGAACTCGGCCCGCCGCCATGATGACAGCGGCAGCCATGTGGCAGCGGCAGAATAAATTCCAGGGCGACTTCATTGTCGCCTTTTTCTTTAATGAAACACACACGTTGCAGCCATCATTGCTGTAACTAAAAATTTATTAGCGATTGAAACAATGAATCTGATCAGCAAACTTCTGCTCCCGGGCAACATTCTTATCGATAGCGAATCCACGAGCAAAAAACGGGTATTTGAACGGGTTGGGCTATTGTTCGAAAACTCCCACCAGATTTCCCGCAGCCAGGTTTTTGACAGCCTGTTTGCACGAGAAAAACTGGGCTCAACCGGGCTGGGGCAGGGTGTGGCGATTCCACATGGCAGGGTTAAAAATTTGCGCGAGGGTATTGCGGCTTTTGTTAAAACACAAAACGCCATCCCTTTTGATTCTCCCGATGGACTGCCGGTGAACATGATTTTCGTCTTACTGGTGCCGGAACGTGCAACGGATATGCATCTGCAACTCCTGGCGGAACTGGCACAAATGTTTAGTGATAAATCCTTCCGCGAGCAACTGCAAAATACCAATGACCCAGCCATCATTCATCAACTCTTCACCCACTGGAAATCAGACTAATGTCACTCGTTAATATCCGGAAGCTGTTTGACGACAAACAGGAACGCCTGGCTTTAAGTTGGGTCGCCGGAGGTGACGGCTCGAATAATACACTCGACAGCGAGTTGGTTAATTCATCCAATCGCGGCTTGATTGGCCATCTTAATTTAATCCATCCAAACTGGGTGCAGGTGTTCAGTTCAATAGAGATCGACTATTTGCGCGGCCTCAACGCTGTCGCGCTCAGTGGCGCTTTTAACCAGCTTGAACAAGGCGGCTCCCTGTGCCTGATCGTGGCGGGAGCGGACGACATCCCGCAGTCGCTCATAGACTATGCGAACCGCACCCAGACCCCGCTCTTCCGCTCACCACAGGGCAGTGTTCACCTGATGTGGCTGGTGCGCCACTATATTGTCAAGGAACTGGCTGAGTCCACAACCCGCCATGGCGTGTTCCTCGATGTGCTGGGCGTGGGTGTGCTTATTACCGGTGACAGCGGGGTAGGTAAAAGCGAATTGGGGCTGGAGCTCATCACGCGCGGCAATGGCCTGGTGGCTGACGATGTGACTGAGCTCTTTCGTATTTCACCGGAAACACTGGAAGGACGTTGCCCGGAAATGCTGCGTGATTTTCTGGAAGTGCGCGGGTTGGGCATCCTGAATATTCGCACCATGTTCGGCGAAACCTCGGTACGCCGCAAGAAAAGCCTAAAATTAATTGTCCATCTGCATCGACCACCCGGCGGAGATATTACAAAACTTGAGCGCCTGCCGGTTGATGCCAGTTATCAGGAAGTGTTGGGAATAAAAATCAGGACAGTCAATATCCCGGTGGTAGCCGGTCGCAACCTGGCCGTGCTGGTCGAAGCTGCCGCACGCAACTTTGTACTGCAACAGCGCGGCATCGATACCATGAAAGAATTCATCGAGCGACATGAGCAGCAGATGCGGGAGCAATGAGACTATGCAACTTTTTCTGATTAGCGGACTATCCGGCTCGGGCAAGAGTGTTGCCCTAAAGGTGCTTGAAGACAGCGGCTATTACTGTGTGGACAATCTGCCGGTGGAATTGCTGCCCGCACTCATGTCCCAGCTCGATCAGTCAGGCTATAAGCGCACCGCTGTCAGCATAGACGTGCGCAGCGGCAGCAGCGTCAAGCAACTGCCCCAGCAAATTGAACAACTCAAGCAGCGCGGTGTGGATGTTCATGTACTTTTTCTCGATGCGCAAACCGACACACTGGTAAAACGCTATTCCGAATCACGCCGCCGTCACCCACTAAGCGATGCTGACCCACAGGCAAACGGAAATCAGGGCCTGACCCTGCCCGAGTGCGTTCAGCGCGAACGCGAGCTGCTGGCCGACATTGCAAACATCGCTCATCACATCGACACCAGCGACCTTCGCGCCAACGCATTGCAATCCTGGGTCAAGGATTTTATCCATGTTGACCGCGCAAACCTTACCCTGCTGTTTCAATCGTTCGGCTTCAAGCATGGCATTCCTCTGGATGCCGACCTGGTGTTCGACGTACGCTGCCTGCCCAACCCGCATTACGACCCGCTGCTGCGCCCCCTGACAGGATGTGACACACCGGTAATCAATTTTCTTGAGAACACGGCCTCTGCGCAAAAAATGTTCGCGGATATCAGCAAATTCGTGGCTGACTGGCTGCCCTGCTTCATTGCCGATAATCGCAGCTATCTTACCGTTGCCATCGGTTGTACCGGTGGTCAGCACCGCTCGGTTTATTTTGCAGAAAAACTCGCGCGTCATTTTGAATCGCAACAACAAGTATTGCTGCGTCACCGCGAACTTGTTGCCAGCCATTAACTCCTATGCTCCACGCAATGCATCACATCAAACCCGGTGACTGGCTGATACTTTTTTCCGGCGCCTTACTTACGGTTTGGCTTGCCAGCATAGTCTGGAATGGGGGCGCAGCTGATAAAGCAGTGATCCGCAGCGGCGGGAAAATATTTCGCGAGTTGCCCTTGTCGCGCAATATCGAACTTGAAGTACCCGGCCCCCTGGGCAACAGCAAAATTTCCATCCACAATCATCAGGCACGTATTACCTCAGACCCCAGCCCGCGCCAGTACTGCGTACGCCAAGGCTGGCTGAAACAGGCAGGTGAATCTGCAATTTGTTTGCCCAACCAAGTGAGCCTGGAATTAACCGGCAACAACAAACGTTATGACAGCCTCAATTATTAAACTCGCCACCACGGCCAGCGATCATCACATCGCCCGTATGGCAGCAGTCGCTATCGGTCTGTCGGTGCTGGAAGCCGCCATCCCCTCTCCCTTGCCCGGCGTCAAACCCGGCCTGGCCAACATTGTCATTCTGATCGTGCTAGCCCGCTATGGCTGGCGCACTGCGGCCTGGGTGTCGCTGTTGCGGGTATTGGCAGGCGGGCTTTTACTGGGCAGCTTCCTCACTCCCGGATTCTTTCTCAGCCTGTCTGGCGCGATAAGCAGTCTGGCCATTCTCGCCCTTGGTCAGTACCTGCCACAGCGCTGGTTCGGCCCGGTTACACACAGCATACTCGCGGCCGTCGCACATATTGCCGGGCAACTGTTACTGGTCTATGTATGGCTCATCCCCCACACAGGTATCGCCTATTTATTGCCCATCTTTGGCACAGCAGCATTATTTTTCGGCACAGTTAACGGCTTGATCGCGGCACGTTTTATCCAGCCATCACAACCAAATGGAATTGCGGCTTATGAACACAAACCTTGATATTTCAGTAATACTTAACACTTCAAAATCCCTCCTAACCTCCCTTTGCCAAAGGGAGGAACGCTCTCCGGCCACTGCCAAGCTGGTTCCCCACTTTAACAAAGGGGGGTTAGGGGGGATTTGCATTTTCATGAGTTACATCCCGTCAATGATAGAATCAAATTTACCCTTGCTTTTACAGACCGTAAGCCATGAAAACCATTAATCTCGCCTTCACTGGCGCCTCAGGCATCCCCTACGGCATGCGCCTGCTCGAATGCCTGCTGCAGAGCGGAGCGCGGGTACAACTGGTGTATTCACAAGCCGCCCAGATTGTAGCCAAGCAGGAAATGGATTTCACTTTGCCGAACCGCGCGCAGGATGCGGAAAAAATGCTCACTGATAAACTCGGCACCTTCAGCGGCGAGCTGAAAGTGTATGGCATCCAGGACTGGTACGCCCCCATGGCCTCTGGTTCCAATCCAGGTGATGCGATGGTGATCTGCCCCTGTACCATGGGCACGCTTGGAAAAGTGGCCGGCGGCATCAGTGACGATCTTATTGCGCGCGCTGCCGATGTCATGCTCAAGGAAAAACGCACACTGATTTTAGTGCCAAGGGAAATGCCGTTCTCGGCAATTCATCTGGAGAATATGCTAAAACTTTCGCATGCAGGTGCAGTGATCATGCCGCCGAATCCGGGGTTTTATCATCATCCGCAGAGTGTGCAGGAGATGGTGGATTTTGTGGTGGCGAGGATATTGGATCATTTGGGGGTGGAGCAGACTTTGGTGAAGCCTTGGGGTGACGAGTAGATAGATATTTTGCCGAGGAAGCCCCGGCAAAACAGTCCGCAGAATCACACGATCAGGTTTTGGCAATCCCTTGCCAATCCAACCCTCGCATTAAAAGTCCTATTGATTCGCCGTGTATGCGTATTCGTGGAACATCTCTACAAATGAATCGCCGACGGAGCGATCCAAATAATAATTGATGCCTTCACCTCCATAAGCTACTGTAGCAAGTTCAAACTCCTCACCTGAGCGCAAACCAAATAGAACAACATTGTCATTAGGATAAAAAACACCTTCGTCACCAAGCCGCCAAACATCAGGATCGGCCTCGGTTGGGGCTTTCGCTGTCCAGTCCTTCAGTACCATACGTCTTCCATCGTATAGACTTAACGTCACCGAACGAACACCATTACTCTCCACAAATTCTGTGATATCGACTGTCCCATACTTACCAAACTTTCCGAGTTGCCAACACCCTTTGATGGCAAGTCCTTTAGATTTATTCAGGAAATTTTTCACGGCAGTAGCACATTGCGGCCTTTGATCACTTCCCATAGAAATTATATTATCTGTGAAAGGCACGATGCTCTTGCCACGGAAGTAATCAGCATCGCCGATCAAACACATTCCCTCATTTACAGGTTTTTCTACGAATTCGTAGATATCGAATTCGAGTGTATCTTTCCTGCTACAGTAAGAATTTTTGCAATTAGTTTTTGCTAAATGTCGATTCACGTACTGAATTTTATGTATTTTTTGATCCTCGCAAAGCGCGGTTTTAATTGTTTTCGGTCTGCCAATTAGTTTTTGTGTATGAATAAATTCATCAGTTACCGATGCAAATCCCACAGAAACTTTCTTCTTATATCCCGCTGGCAACACAAATAAATCAGGAGATTGGTGGCCAGGTTTTATAAACCACTCTTGTTTTCCATCCTGCATCTGATTCGTCGAAAGATTCTCTGAACGAGAGATGATTTTTATCGGCACGCCATAAGTTTTAGATACCCAGTAAGTATTTTCGAAACGATAAGACGTAAGCGATGTTTCGCGGTAAATATCACTGAGTTGCCCATCTATTGTTTCTGTACCAACTAAAGTAATACGTGATTGCTTATCTTTTTCGCTTTTAGATGCATGGAGCATTCTGGAATTATCAATGACCTCAGGTTTGTATGGAACCTCTTCATATACTTTGCTGGGTACATCAATTCGGTAGGTAACATTTTCTTGGGCATTACTGATAATTATCAATGTAGCAGCATCACCAGGTGCATTCTGGCGCCGTGTATTTTTTCCAGACACGTAAAATATGTCGTGCACCCTATCACCCCAAGGGAAACCGCCAATCCAATCTGCTTGGTACTCGTTAGGCATTCTGGCTTCGACAATCGAGGCGGTGCTTAATGTTACGAACAGTACAACATTTATGACGGCTCTCATAACTAGTCCACCTATTGAAGTAATCGCGTTGATAAACTAAAGCACATGCTCATATTTAATTTTTCACTAATCCAAAATAAATACTACCACTGTTTAGTCGATGTTTAATCTTAGCATGCAATTGTACTGCTCACTATTCGCCGGGGGTAGCCCGGCAGCTAGTCACTTTTCTTGCTTCGCCAAGAAAAGTAACCCAAAGAAGGCGATCCCCGGTTTACCGCCCCTGCGGGGTTCCCTCGATTTTTCACCAACAAGCGGGGCTGCGGAACTCGCACGATCTGCTGCGCAGCCACGTGCTCAAACAGTCCTCGCCTAAGAGAACCGCTTGTCGGTGAAAAATCGAGGCGGTGCTCAGGGGAAGGTAAGTCAAAATCCAAACCATAAGCAGTGTGCGCATAGCGCACACCAAAGCTAAAAAACAAAACTGTGTGGGCACTGCCCACACTCTGACTTCGCTTTTGAAGTAGTTTTTGAGTTTGCTGTTGATTTTGATTTCTGCTTTTCCACCCCTGTTCCGCCACCGAGTAGCGGAGACTGGTCATGGGATGTCGGCGAGGACTGTCTGAGCACGTGGACGCGCAGCGGATCGTGCGAGTTCCGCAGCCGCCTGACTAGTCGAGCAACGCAGGGAACCTCGAAGAGGTGGCGGATTGGGGTTCGCCTTCTTTGGGTTACTTTTCTTGGCGAAGCAAGAAAAGTGACTAGCCGCCGGGCTACCCCCGGCAACCAGGAAATGTTCGCCGCTAGTGAAAGATCCTCAATGCGCTCCCCCACCCGTGCGTATGTTGTTGGGGCTTCAGCCCCTTACAATCACGGCCTACCCCTTGCGGGTGTAACCCTCCCCCTGAGGGAGAGGGGACGAATACTATGCCTGTAACTTAAGAAGTAATTTCCGCACCGGCGTCGGTATCGCCGCCCCCAGCGCCTCCTCCACCTCCAGCCAAACACTCCCCCCCTGCTGTACCTGCAAGGGTTTTCGAACCACCCTCAACAACACCGGCACAATATGCAATTTAAAATGCGTGAACGTATGGGTGAATTCCTCAAGCTCCGCTCTCTCGCTCACCTCTACTCCATTACGCAATAAATAATCCGCCACCACCCCCTGCCCATCCTCAATCTGCGGCAAACACCACAAGCCTCCCCAGATACCTTGAGCTGGGCGCTTCTCAAGCAAAATATCACCGCCATGCATCAACAACAAAAATGTCGTGTATTTTTCCGGCACAGTTTTTCTTGCGCGGGGAGTGGGGAATTCAGTAACTCGATTTGAGCGTAATGCTACGCAGTCGCTTTGCACCGGACAGAGATCACACTTGGGTTTGCTGCGTGTGCAAAGGGTGGCACCCATGTCCATTAGGGCTTGGGTGTAGGTTGCTATTTCTGAATTTACTTCAACACTTGCTCCCCCTCCCCAACCCTCCCCCAAAGGGAGAGGGAGTAGCGATTCCGCTACTAGCCAGAGTTGCTCTTCCACTTTCTTGTCCGCGGTAAAACCGCTAATACCGCAGTAACGCGCCAGTACACGCTTGACATTGCCATCCAGTATCGCGCGTCGCTCATGAAAAGCCAGCGCACAAATCGCGGCAGCAGTGGAGCGTCCTATGCCGGGCAGTTCTAGTATCTGCTCGTATAGCCGGGGGAATTCACCTTGATATTTGTCTGTAATAATTTGCGCGGCGCGGCGCAAATTGCGACCACGGGCGTAGTAGCCAAGGCCGCTCCAGTGGGCAAGCACCTCTTCTTCGCTCGCGGCTGCCAGTGCTGTTATATCGGGGAATGAAGCAATGAAACGCTGGTAATAGGGTACCACCGTGGCAACCTGGGTTTGCTGCAGCATGATCTCGGAGAGCCATACGCGATAGGCATCCGCTCCTTGCCACGGCAGGCCATGACGACCATGCTTTTTTTGCCAGTGAATTATTCGTGAGGAAAAATCAGTCATGCCGAACTTCAGACTGAACGGTTTTTATTTTTCTTCGGGGGGTAAGGCGATTTTGTTGTCTACGCTGAACTGGTAATCCTTGAATACGTGTTCGGCGGTCAGCGTCTGATAAGTTCCATCCGCACGACGACGCGTGGTGTCCTTGAGGCGATAGGTGTAATGGCCGCAGGTCCAGCAGTCAAAATTGCGCATGTGTGTACACAGACAGGTTTTATCCATTACCACAATCTTCTTAGCGTCGGGGTGCAAGGCCACCTGTTCGTTGTAGGCGTTGATATAAGCACAGTTTCCGGTGGCGTCGAGCAAGTAGCCATAAGCCTCGCAATTTGGTCGTATGCCCGCACCAATGGCCGGGCTGCCCTTGAGCATGCGCATCGGGTAACCGGTGGGGGAAATAGTATTGACTTCAATTTCTGCTTCGCTGGCCTTGAAGTATTCCTGCACAATTTTCTCGGGCAGGCCGCACTCATGCGTGGCCGTGAAGCGGGTTGCCACCTGAACTGCAGCCGCACCCGCCTCCATAAAGGCGGTGGCATCGCTGCCGGTAAAAATACCGCCGGCCGGAATCAAAGGAATATTCAAATTTTCAGCTTTCAGATAAGCGAGAATTTCCTTGAAGATTTCCATCAGGTCGTAATCGGCCCAGTCCATGCCGAAGCCAAGGTGACCACCTGCCAATGGGCCTTCCACCACCACGAAATCGGGAAGGCGGTTAAGTTTGGCATTTTTTCTGAGGAAAATTTGTAGTGCGCGCACCGAGGAAACAATGATGCCCAGTTTTGCATCGCGGAAACGTGGATGGTCTTCCATCAGGGCAAAGGAGCCGAGATGCAGACCCGCGCTGAGCGTTATGCCATCAATGCCGGCAGAGAGGGCCTCATGCAGGCGCACACGCAGGGTTTCGCGCGGTGCATTCATGGTGAGTTTTTCCATGCAGTTGACGAAGATCATGCCGGGGCCGCGCTTGGCTTCCATGGCACGACTTACATGCACACGCGTCGCTTCGGCAATTTGGCCGAGATCAAATTGCACGGCGGATTTATCCGTGTTTTCGACGTTGTATTTGTATTGTTTGGTTTTCTGCTTGACGAATTTTGTCTGGTAGCGCCTGTCTGTCACTGTTGGCAACATTGCATCGGAAAGATGGCCGACGCCACCCAGGCGTGCAATTTCAAGCGCCAGATCAGCGGTAGAAATATCCACTCCCATTCCACCTATCATAATAGGCACCAACTCGTGCTTGCCAAACTGCAGGCGAAAATCGTCTACGCGCTTCATCCACTACCCTTATCATTCAAATCAGTTCGTCATTTTACCTTGGAATGGGTTTATGTGCTTTTGTACGGCACAGATTATTCAGTAAAACCTTATCATTTTGATGTTATTCCGCGCACCGATACAACCACATCCCATTATATTCATTAGCTATTTCAATCCATTCTCAAAAAATATTTTTCGCCGTCCGGCGTTGACTTGCGCGCACTAAGAAGCGATGATGCAGCCTGTTTTTTTCTTCTGCTTGTCCCTGCAAACATGCTGATTCAACTTGCCATCACCGGTCTGCTGGTTGCGCTATTGCCGCTGGCGATTGTCCTTACTTCAAACGACACAGACAAATATCGCAAACTGATATGGGTCACGCTCTTTTTGACCTTCGACCTGATTGTATTCGGTGCTTTTACCAGACTGACTGACTCCGGCCTTGGCTGCCCGGACTGGCCGGGCTGCTATGGTCAGGCCAATCCTTTGCAGGCTCATACCGATATCCGTGCCGCCGAGGCTTTAATGCCCAGCGGCCCTGTCACTGTGGTAAAGGCCTGGATCGAAATGATCCACCGCTATCTGGCCATGGCGGTTGGGGTACTGATTATCGCAATCATGGTTGTAGCATGGCGCAGGTGGCTAAACTCGGGACGCAAACTCACCAGCTATATGCCCGTTATACCCACATTCTTATTCCTGCTGGTTTGTGTGCAGGGGGCTTTTGGCGCGTGGACAGTCACCATGAAGTTGCAGCCCATCATCGTAACCATCCACTTGCTGCTGGGTCTCACGCTGCTTGGAACTTTGGCGATCCTCGCTTCACTTCACAGTGCCCGGAGCGCTGTTGCACCTGCCGCTAAAACCCTGTACCTCCCTGCCTTGCTGGCGCTTTGCCTGCTTGCCGCGCAGATCGTATTGGGAGGCTGGGTAAGCACCAACTATGCCGTACTGGCATGTACCGACTTTCCCCTTTGTCACGGCAAGCTGATTCCCCCCATGGACTTCGAACATGGTTTTACCCTGTGGCGTGAACTGGGAAAAGCTTCCACTGGCGAGTTTTTGTCCTTTGAAGCGCTCACCGCCATCCACTGGGTACACCGCAATTTTGCATTTATTGTGATCGCCTTAGTTGCCTGGATTGCCCTGAAGGCACGCAAGATTGACGGTTTGCGTAAATTCGGAAAGTGGATTCTGATTATTATTGTCGCCCAATTCGCAAGCGGTGTTTCAACCATATATTTTTCATGGCCCATCGCAATTGCTCTCATGCATAATGGCGGAGCGGCGTTACTGACACTACTGTTTGTACTACTGATCTACAAGACAAAACCGATGGTGGTAACTGGAGCGGACGATGGGAATCGAACCCACGGCTCTAGCTTGGGAAGCTAGGGTATTACCATTATACGACGTCCGCGAAGTGTGCAATTTTACGTGCGTTAGCAACATTACTCAACAACTGTCTCTCATCAAACCTTGGGGTACCTGACTTATGGATGTAAATTTTATCAATCCGGTACTCAGGTCGATGCAAAATATTTTGTCGACTATGGTACATATTGAAACCAAAGTTGGCAGCCCCAGAATAAAGGACAAAGCCGAGATTATTCCCGGTAAGAATGTTTCGGGTCTTATGAGTATGATCGGAAGAAAGGGAATTGCATCGATTGCGATCACTTTTCCAGAGCCTGTAATATTGCAAATCGCCAAAAAAATGCTACCTGTGCCGCCCTCTTCGATAGATGGAAATATCATCGACCTGGTTGGAGAGCTTGCCAATATGGTTCTTGGCGGCGCAAAAAGCGAACTGGAAAATGGTGGATATTTTTTCAAACTCTCACTGCCCACAATCATCCTGGGTACTGATTACCTGATCGCCCATAAAACAAATGTTCCTATCATCTTGTTGCCGTTTTCTATCCCAGAGGGTGATTTTTTTATTGAGGCGGGCTATGAGGAAGTAAACGACGGTGCAAAATAATTTGTCAGACCGACTATATTGCACATTCTTCGCCCACACTATATCTGTAAGTTTACAAATTTGGCTCATCAACTGAAGCCGATTCAGTAGCTAAACAGGGTAAGTGGTTTCCAGCTTTATACATGTTCGGTTAAAATGTCATCTTTCATCAAACCGACAGCTCCCTGCAAGTGATCACTATTTCCGTAAACGGTGCCGTACAGCAGTTCGACTCGCCTGTCAGTGTCATGGCTTTAATTGAACATATGCAAGTCGCCAATAAACGCATCGCTGTCGAGCGCAATGGCGAGATAGTCCCACGCGGGCAGTTCACTTCACAAATGCTGGCTGACGACGACAAAATTGAAATTGTCGTTGCTGTTGGTGGTGGCTAATTTTAGAAAGAGAAGCAGGAATGAATCAGGACAGTCTAATCATCGGTGGTAAAACCTATTCGTCACGCCTGCTGGTCGGCACCGGAAAATACAGGGATTTCTCGGAAACACAGGCTGCGATAGAGGCCAGTGGAGCGGAAATTATCACCATCGCAATACGACGCAGCAACATTGGGCAAAACCCGAACGAGCCCAACCTGCTCGACATACTGCCGCCATCGAAATATACCCTGCTACCCAATACTGCGGGCTGCTACAGCGCAGATGACGCGGTACGTACTTTACGTCTTGCGCGTGAGCTGCTGGACGGCCACAGTCTGGTGAAGCTGGAAGTGCTGGGCGACCCGCAGTCTCTTTATCCCAATGTGGTGGAAACCATCGCCGCTGCCAAGACACTGGTAAAGGATGGCTTTCAGGTGATGGTGTATACCTCGGATGATCCCATCATTGCCAAACAGCTGGAGGATATTGGCTGTGTCGCCATCATGCCGCTGGCCTCGTTGATCGGTTCCGGTATGGGCATCTTGAACCCGTGGAATCTGCAACTGATTATGGAGCGTGTGCAGGTGCCGGTGATCGTCGATGCGGGCGTGGGCACCGCTTCGGATGCGGCGATAGCGATGGAGCTGGGTTGCCATGGTGTGCTGATGAATACCGCCATTGCCGCCGCACAAAAACCGGTGCTGATGGCCAGCGCAATGAAGCTGGCGGTTGATGCGGGACGTGCCGCCTTCCTCGCTGGGCGCATGCCGAGAAAACTGTACAGCGCCTCGCCCAGCTCGCCAACTGCTGGAATCATCGCTTCGGCAAAAAATTAAAAACTACCCGATCGTGCTGAGCCTGTCGAAGCATGAGCGGATTCACAATACTACCTTTCAGCCCTTCGACAGGCTCAGGGCGAACGGCTTTAAATAATTGCATGTCTGACCCAAGCGATTTATCCAAACGCCATATCCGCAGCTTCGTATTACGCCAGGGCCGCGTCTCCACCGCACAGCAGCGCTGCCTCGATACCCTGATGCCACGCTATGGCATCCCCTACACAGCGCAACCGCTGGATCTCGAAGCCGTCTTTGGCCGCAGCGCGCCCAAAATTCTGGAAATTGGTTTCGGCATGGGCGAGCCCACCGCCTTTATCGCCAAAAACCATCCGCAGAATGACTATCTCGCCCTCGAAGTGCACACCCCTGGCGTGGGCAGCCTGCTCAAGCAGATAGATGCGCAGGGCATCACCAATCTGCGCCTCATGCAGCACGATGCGGTGGAAGTCATGCGCGACATGCTGGCCGACAGGGTGCTCGACGGTGTGCATATATTTTTCCCCGACCCGTGGCACAAAGCGAGGCATAACAAACGCCGCCTGATCCAGCCACCTTTCATCGCGCAACTTGTGCAAAAAATAAAACCCGGCGGTTATATACATGTGGCGACCGACTGGCAGGATTATGCCGAGCAGATATTGGCCGTATTGAGTGCTGAACCGTTATTGAAAAATACTGCTGATGCGTATGCCGAAAAGCCCGCTTATCGTCCGTTGACCAAATTTGAGCATCGGGGACTGAAGCTCGGGCACGGGGTATGGGACTTGGTGTTTTTGCGCGTCTGAAGCTGGGTTAAATCACACAGCCTTTGTCGATAGCTTCGGGTTTATGTATGCCATAGCCTTGGGCATAGTCCACGCCCATCTCGGTTAATCTTGCCCGTATCTCGGCATTTTCGACAAACTCTGCGATTGTCTTCATCCCCGCTACATGGCCTATGTTGTTT
>Ga0315281_10009766_pt1 | contig 13288 bp, 19 predicted proteins | sample YL17G07_0_MG_FD_204540 | JGI IMG/M metagenome (GOLD analysis project Ga0315281, IMG submission 204540) | Sediment microbial communities from Yellowstone Lake, YNP, Wyoming, USA - YL17G07_0 | ecosystem: Environmental > Aquatic > Freshwater > Lake > Sediment | place: USA: Wyoming | collected... | reverse complement strand
CCGTGGAAATCGACCCGAGCACCAAAATCCAAGGTAAGCGGGTCACGCGCGTTTACAGTTTTAACCGCCTTGAAAAGGAAACTATAACGCTGCAAGTTTGTGGAACCCGCCAATTTAAAAGAGGCACCCATCAGCGTCTCATAGCCATTGCTGCCACCCCCCCCGCGGCGCGTTACCACGTAAACCGTTTGGCCATTGGTGCCGGCTTTAAGATCGAAACTTGCTTTGTACCACTGGTCTTGTTGCACGGAGAAATTAGGGCTGTTCAATAGACTTTCCGAGGCGCCGGCCGTATAACGCAAACATTGGCTGGCAGGGGTGCAAGCTTCCAATACCGCTTGGCCATGAGGGGCTGTCTGATTCCAGTACCCCCAGCCCGTTTTGCCTGAGCCGAGATTGCCGTTAGGCACGATATTCCCTCCGAGTATGCGAAATGCGGCGTAGCCAAGACTGGCACTGTTTACTTCGCTGGCTGTCGGGTCAAGATTGCGCGGAAGATCAGTAGAAGTAACGGCGGCTTGCCATTTTGGCAAGGTGTAGAGCGCAGCCCCGCCCGGCCAGGATTCGGAGGCAATGTCGGGCCACAGGAAGGTGAAATAGAGGTTGCTGACATAATCCGCAAAGCGATCCGTGTTGGTTTTTGGCAGGTAGGTCTCCTGGCGGATTGCAGGGGTGGCTGAGGTTGAAAAGAATCGGTTGCCAAGGACGAGATTGTCATGGATATCACCTTCTGAACTGACTAGCTTGCTCCCCTCTTGTAGCCAGATGTGATGGCGGCGGTTGCCATACAGCGTATTGTTCTCGATCCGGTTGTTTGCGGCATTGTGGATCTGGATGCCATTGACGGCGTCGACTACGGTGTTGCCCCGGACGGTAACTCCGGAGGTAAGGTCGTCCAGATAGATACCTTGGGCTTGGCTTGCATCACCGGTTGGCTTTCCTGCAAGTCCGCCAACAACATGAAGCACGGTGTTATTTTCAATGGTGCCGTTATGGTTTTGGCCGGAGACATAAATCGCGCCGCAGTCGTCCAGAACCAGACAGGTATTCTCAATGTGGTTGTCGGATACCAAGCTGTCACCAAGCGGTAAAATGCCTACGTAGCTGGCGCCATAGATGCGGTTTCCGCTAATGGTGGCGCTGGGTCCGGCTGTTATTGCCGATCCTGGTCCCCCGGGCAGGCTGGTTACAATGCCATCCGTGGACGAAACGCCGCTGTCTACGATGAGGTTGTCATACGCATGAAAACGGCTGCCCCCGTAAGCTGCTGCATTGATAGCTTGGCCGGTTGTGCGGGTAATCCGGCTATTTTCGATTCCGCTGTCCGTTGATCCTATGGCATCAACGCCCAAGCCCAGGGTGTCGGATATGTTCATGTTGCGCATGACGATATCAGTGGCTTTCTGCAGACGTATACCCGTGTCCACATTTTGAATGGCCAGACCGTCAATGCGTATGTGTCTCAGATTGCTGGCTTCGATGCCCAGGGCACGCTGTCCTATCGAGACACGGTTACCTGGGGCGGCGCTGTCTGCCATCCATACATGGACTGTTTTTGTTGCGGGGTCATAGTGCCACTCACCTGGCTCATCAAGCATCCAGCGTTGACCATAGAGAAAATAACCCCAGTCTTTTTTAATTGGATACGTTGTTGGGCTGTCGAGGTAGATGCGTGAACCGGAAACGGCAGTGATTTTGCGGTCGGTTATAGTCCATGCGTTGGTGCGGATGCGAACCCCCGTGCCCGCTGTGATAGCTGGATGGGCTGAGGCTGCGAGATCAAGCCCCGTGGTGAGATAACTGCTACCGGTAGTGCCGTAAGCCAGACCGATCTGGTCGGCGTTTTCGGCGATGGCATAGTAGAGCGAATCGGGCTTTTGCGGATCGTAGCCACGGTTTGGATGGTGAGCCACGTTGATCGATTTGCCGCTGTCGAAAACGCCAGCCACGTTGGTAATGGCGCTTGTAATTTTTACGTTGTCCAGGCCAATGTTGCGGCCAGGGGGAACCTCAAAATCAAGCCGGGCATTCGCCAGGCTTGTCGTTGCAGTGAAGGGCAGGGTGAGCGTCTGCCAGGTACCGGTACCGGTTATGGATGTGTTAAGGCCGACAGCCTCCCAAGGTGCGGCGCCCCGACGCAGAATCGCCCGAACAGGGACGCCCGCGGGGGATTTCATGGTAAAGGTCGCGGTGTAAGACTGCTTGCCTTGAATAGCGAAATTATTGCTGATGGCGAGGCTATATCCTGAGCCGCTGGTAAACGACATGCAGGTATTATTTGCTTCGGCGCAACTGTTCGTCAGATTCATTGTTGCGTTATTTTGTGGAGACCATTTAGCCCAATTGCCCAAGCCATTTTCAAATGTGCCGAATGTGATCAGGTCGATGGTTGAAGATAACAGGTAGATGGCTGAAGATGACTTGTAGATATTGCCGGTATCGGGAATCCAGTTGTGCGCAGGAATGGGGGTTGCACCACTGATGATCGGTTTGTCGGCGCAGCCGCTCGGGTAGGCGCCGATGGTAATGGGGTCGGCAGCAGTGCCTGAATTTTTTAGCGTAAGCGTTTCGCGCCACGTTTCGCCACACTTGAGCAGCACATTGTCTCCAGGCGCCAGCACGCTAGCAGAAACCTTGGCCAGCGACTGCCAGGGGCCATCGGTTGCAGGGACCCCGAGCGGTGCAGCCTGTTGTCCGCTCCATGTATCGTTGCCGACGCTGGAATCCACATAATAGGTGGCCGCGTTGGCGAGTTTCAGGGATAAAACCAGTAGTAAAAGAAGGGGAAGGCGCGTGTTCATGAGGGTTGCTCCGGCCTGGTCATGTAAACAGATCAGGCCTTAATGATTTAAAAGCGGATTAAAGATTGAATGCTAATAGTAGATGACGTTACTTCGACATGACCTACAAGATTTCAGTACGTGCAGGTGTTATCGGCAGGGGTCGGAATGACTTTAGTTTTTGCTGTCTTTGCTGATATCTTTAAGTCTGTCACAGTAACGTCAAAAAAATTGCCTGATTAGCCACGAAGTTCAGTTGATACCCGCAGGAGCGGCGCCCTCGCCGCGAATAGCGGTAACATGGAGACGCCCGGTACATTTTTCGCGCCGGGGGCGGCGCTCCCACAAGGTTTTCTCGCCCAAAAAATCGTGGTTGAGTTTCGTGGCTAATCAGGAAAAATTGTCATTTGGATCAGGGATGGAGCAGTTATGGTTACACAGCACATGCGTGAAACCGGTCAAGTGCTGGGTGCTCAAATCGACGTAGTTACATGGATTGATGCGCTGGAGCGCCTGCTCGCATGGGCACGTGCGCGTGAAAGCCGTTACGTGACCATCTGCAATGTGCATGTGGTGGTGAGTGCGTCGCGGGATGCAGCTTACCGCGATGTGATCAACGGCTCGGACATGGCCACGCCGGACGGCGCACCGGTGGCGTGGATGCTGCGGCGTCTGGGCTTTGCCGGGCAGCCGCGTATCAGCGGGCCGGATTTGATGTGGGCGCTGTGCGAGCGTTGCGCGGCGGAAAACTTGCCGGTGTATTGCTACGGCAGCACCGAGGCGACGCTGGGGCTGCTGGAAGAGCGTTTGCGGACGGCGTTTCCGGCATTGCAGATGGCGATGGAGTCGCCGCCGTTCCGGGCGCTGACGGTGGAGGAAGACGCGGCGGCGGTGGAGCGGATCAACGCCAGCGGCGCGGGCTTCGTGTTTGTCGGCCTTGGCTGCCCAAAGCAGGAACTCTGGATGAGTGATCATCGCGGGCGGGTGGAGCGTGGTTGTTGCCGCTTCAGCGGCTTTACAACCACGGCCTACCCCTTGCGGGTGAACGCGGTGATGATCGGTGTGGGTGCAGCGTTCGATTTCCACGCCGGGACGGTGCAGCGCGCGCCGGCCTGGATGCGCGACAACGGTCTGGAATGGCTGCACCGCCTGGCGTCGGAACCGGGGCGGTTGTGGAAGCGTTATCTGGTGACGAATACGCTGTTTATATTTGGCGCAGCGCGGCAGTTGATGTTCGGGCGGCGTTCCTGATCGACAACCGCGCGGCCGGAGCCGGAGGATTCCATCATGGAGATTGTCGCGGCCTTCTCGCGCAAACCGCGCGGGATGAAGCTGGTGGTGTTGGGTTGATACGATTGATTAAATCCCCCCTCGCCCCCCTTTGCTAAAGGGGGGAATCTTTTGTGCCCTTGGCGGATCAACCCCCCTTTGGCAAAGGGGACATGCTTGACCCCCCCTTTAGCAAAGGGGGGCAGGGGGGATTTGCAGCCAGCGCTGAGCTGATGTTCCCCGGTGCGATCTACGATAAGGCGGTGGTCTCGGCGCTGCGCTTTCATTCTGCCCTCTACGCCCACGGCCATCAGGTGGGCGGGACGAATCCTTCGCTGGTGGAGGCGATGGGCGCCTGCTCCGCCGTGCTGGCCCACGGCAATCATTTCAACCGCTGGGTGGCCGGGCCGGGGGCGCGGTATTTCGAGGGCGAGCAGCAATGCGCCGATCAGTTGGACGCCATCCTCTCCGACCCCGCCGAGATCGAGCGCATGCGCGCGGCGAGCCGCGAGCGGCATGGTGCGATGTTTACGTGGGAGCGGGTGTTGGGGGAGTATGAGGACCTCCTGTCCTCAGGCGCAAGGTTCAAGGTACAAGGTTCAAGTTGAAAGGCAGGTTCAAGGTTCAAGGGGCAAGGTACAAGGTACAAGGTTCAAGTTAAGGGCGAGGGGCAGCGGGTTGATTTGCGCGAGCGATGCGGTTCGTTCCTCACCGCATCCTACCGAGACTCGGCGGATTACGGCCGGGCACCTGCCGTCTCCGCCAGCGGGGCCGCCTTGTGAACTCTAGGCTGCTTCGAGTTCGACACGCACTCGGCGGCCGATTGCTGTGGCGATGTTCACTAGCGCATCTAGCGAGAAACGCGAGACGCGGCCACGCAAGAGGTCATTCATGCGCGGCTGAGTTACCCCGCAACGGCTCGCTGCTTCGGCTTGTGTCCAGGCGTTTTCGTTTACGATAGCCGCAATTTGCTGCATGAGTTCGGCCCGTGCGCGGAGGTTGGCCGCTTCTTCTGGCGTGTCGGCAATGGCGTCCCACACGCTGGCATAGCTTTCGATCTTGCTCATTTCCGGCCTCTCATCAGTTGGGCGTATCGTTCCTTGGCGGTTGCAATATCATGCTTGGACGTGGCCTGCGTTTTCTTGGGGAAGGCGTGAAGCACGTATACAGCTTCAGCAAGGCGGGCGGTGTAAATTACACGGTAAGTTCCCGTGTCGTCCCATATCCTGATCTCCTCCACGCCCTTGCCAATCGAAGGCATGGGCTTGAAATCGTGGGGCCGCTCTCCACGCTGCACCTTGTCAAGCTGGTAGCCGGCATCCTGCTTTGCGTCCTCTGGGAAGTCGCGCAGGCATTTAAGCGAGTCGCCAAGGAATCGCACTGGTTTCATGATTAAGATTATATCCGTTTGGATATGCCTTGCAAGCATTGCTGCGCGGAGCAAGGGTGGGCAAAGCGTAGCGTGCCCACCTATTTGCTGCGTGGGCAGGTGAAACATGCACACCCGGCAGGAGTTCAAGGAACGTGCCGGCTGTTGGCTGGGCAATCACTTGATCGCCGACCATCCTGAGATCAAGGCGCATCTGGCCACGCGCGTTGCCGCCTCGAAGATCACGATGATTCCCTACGGCGCAGACCGGATCGACAACCCCGATAGTGGCGTGCCGGCGCAGTACGGTTTGCAGCCGGGCGGCTACGCGATGGTTCAAGTTAAGGGCGAGGGCAGGCGGGTTGATTTACGCGAGCGATGCGGTTCGTTCCTCACCGCATCCTACCGGACCTGATTGTAGGAGCGGGCTTGCCCGCGAACCACTCACACGCGTCGAACCGTCCAAACGCCAGGATGTTCGCGGCCAAGGCCGCTCCTACGAACTGGCCCACGGCAATCATTTCAATCGCTGGGTGGCCGGTCCCGGCGCGCGGTATTTCGAGGGCGAGCAGCAATGCGCCGACCAGTTGGACGCGATCCTCTCCGACCCGTCCGAGATCGAGCGCATGCGCGCGGCGAGCCGCGAGCGGCATGCGGCGATGTTTACGTGGGAGAGGGTGCTGGGGGAGTATGAGGGGGTGTTGGAGTCAGGTTCAAGGGGCAAGGTACAAGGTTCAAGTTGAAAGGCAGGTTCAAGGCTCAAGGGGCAAGGTTCAAGTTAAGGGCGAGGGGGGCGGTTTGATTTACGCGAGCGATGCGGTTCGTTCCTCACCGCATCCTACCGGGGCTGTGCGCACCATTCGGCGGGTTATGGCTGCGCCCAACCCGCCCCACGAGTTCTGTTAGTCGTTTGGCAATGCTCTTCCTTCTCGTCCGTGTGGGGCGTAAAATCTTTTTGTAGTACAGCACAATCCGGGGGCCGCCATGCCAGACATAGTACACATACCAAAAACACTCGCCAAACGCCTTGAGAGGGTCGCGACGCTGTCACGGTGCAAGCCTGACGCCATCGTCAAATCAGCCATCGAAGAACGGCTGGAGTATGAGGAGTGGGTTTTGAAGGAGATTGAGGCTGGAATCGCCGAAGCGGATCGGGGCGAGGTTATTACCCATGACGAATTGAAACAACAACTAGAAAAAGCCAGGGCGGAACGTGCCGGGAAACGCAAAAAAGCGGCTTGAGTGGTCCAAACGCTCCAGCAAACAGTTGCTGGAAGTCGAAATATACATTGAAGCCGATAACCCGGCTGCGGCACTGGCCGTGGTTGACTATATCCTTGCGGCGGCGGAGCGGCTTATCAGCTTTCCCCTCAGCGGCAAGCTTGGGCGCGGCCAAGGCGTGCGTGAACTGGTTCTGACCCGCTACCCATATACCCTGTTTTACCGAATCTACCCCTCAAGAATTCAAGTTCTGCGCGTGTTGCACCAGCGCCGCAAGTTCCCCTAAAAGCCGTTCTGAAGGAATCGGTTCGGTCTCGATATGCTTGTGCGCTTTGCAGCCGGGCGGCTACGCCATGGTGATCGCGCGGCCACGCCTGCGAACTCCATCATGGAGATTGTCGCCGCCTTCTCGCGCAAGCCGCGCGGGGTGAAGCTGGTAGTGTTGGGTCGCTACGATCCGGACAACATGCCCTACCACAAGCAGGTGGTGAGCGCGCTGCGTTTTCATTCTCCCCTGTACGTCCACGGCCATCAGGTGGGCGGGACCAATCCATCGCTGGTGGAGGCGATGGGCGCCGGGTCCGGCGTGCTGGCGCACGGCAACCGCTACAACCGCTGGGTGGCGGGGCCGGGGGCTCGGTATTTCGAGGGCGAGCAGCAATGCGCCGATCGGTAGGTCGGTCTTCAGACCGACATGTCGGGCTAAAGCCCGACCTACAAGGCCGAGATCGAGCGCATGCGCGCGGCGAGCCGCGAGCGGCATGGGGCGATGTTTACGTGGGAGCGGGTGTTGGGGGAGTATGAGGGGTTGTTGGCGGGGTGGGGGTCGTAGAGTGTGCTCGCGCACCATTCGGCGGGTTACGGCTGCGCCTAACCCACCCTACGAGTTCCGTTAACGGCTAACGGATTGCGTTAATTTCTGCGAAACAATGGCGTTTAGGGAAACGCCAGCCTGCGCTGCCTCTATCGCAAGCGCGCGATGTAGGCGTTTATCTATTCTGACGTTAAATTGCCCGCTGTATTCTTTGTGCGATGGCGCAACCGGCACGACCTCACCACGTTTGGTGTAGCTCTCTTTGATGCCTTCCCAAGCCATAGCCAGTTCATTTAGCGCCTGTTCTGGCGAATCTGCAAAAGCGGAGACGTTGGGCAGCTCAACGAAGTGCGCCAGGTAATCGCCGTCCTCGTCTTGAAATATGTTGACGGTGTACCCGTCGAATCTGTCAGTCGTTTTCATTTTCCACCTCGTATTGCAACAGAAATTGTTCTACCTGATAGCCCTTGGCTTTGCCGCCATTTGCTTCTTGAACTGACAGCCGGTAGCCAGTCGGCGAATACCATATTTGATGACTCCCTGTCTGGTGATCGAATGCCCAATCGACTTGCCGCAGCAGCGTTTGGAAATCGACAAAGGACAATCCGCGAGGATTGTTTTGCGCCTTGGCCAAGAGATTTTCTTTCTTTTGTCATGAATGTAACTGTATGCAGTTACATGTGATTTGTAAAGAATTTTGTTCGAGCGCGGAGTAATCCTCCTCGCCCCCCATTTTTTGAGGGGGGATTTGCAGCGGGTGGCGAGGTGGTTTTGATCGGCGCGATCCACGACAAGGCGACGGTCTCGGCGCTGCGCTTTCACTCCGCCCTTTACGCTCACGGCCATCAGTTGGGCGGGACCAATCCATCGCTGGTGGAAGCAACGGGCGCCGGCTCCGGCGTTCTGGCGCACGGCAACCGCTACAACCGCTGGGTGGGGGGGCCGGGGGCGCGGTATTTCGAGGGCGAGGAGGAGTGTGCCGCAACTCGATGCCGTGCTGTCCGACCGGTCCGAGATCGAGCGCATGCGCGCGGCGAGCCGCGAGCGGCATGGGGCGATGTTTACGTGGGAACGGGTGTTGGGGGAGTATGAGGGGTTGTTGGAGTCAGGTTTAAGGGGCAAGGTACAAGGTTCAAGTTAAGGGCGGTGGCAGGCGGGTTGATGCGCGCGAGCGATGCGGTTTGTTCCTCACCGCATCCTACCGGGACTGCTCGAGTCTCAAAATCCGGTTGACCACCAAGGCACGAAGGCACCAGGAGAATCAAGGGCGACTATAGCCTGTTCGTTATCCGTCCAGCGCCCCTGTCGCGACACAACCCATGGTTTTGCCCTTCGTGCCTTGGTGGTCACAAGAGGTGCCTGGACGTACGTTAGCGCTTGCGGTGGCTTATTGCGGTGCTGACGGCCAGAAGCCAATCGCCTCGATGTCTCGCGCATGGTGGAGCACCCGCGCCACGATGATTCCGCCCGCGTCATCGGGGAAGTGAAACAGGATATAGGGCGTTTGCGTTGGGAAACTGCGCAGACCGGCCGCCAGTTCCGGTCGGGCACGTCCCATCAAGGGCTGTTCCGCCAATAGTTGCGCGCTGCGATAGATCGCGTCCACCGCGTCGTCGGCAGCCAAGAGGTTGTCCTCTGCGATGAACAGCCAAAGATCGAGCAAGTCTGCTTCTGCACTGGCGGTAAAGCGGGCTTTCGCCATTACTTCACCGCTTGGCGCTGCTGTAGTAGCTGGCGCCCGCGCCGCTTGATTTCTTCCGGATCGATCTCTCGCACTCTGCCCGCTTCGATGTCGGCCATGCCTTGGGCGATGTCCGCGCGTAACGAGCCGAGCGTGGCGGCACGCGCGTTTTCGTAAGCTTCGAAAAGCCGCAATGCTTCGCGGATTACTTCGCTGGCTGAACCATATAGGCCGGATTCGACCTTCTGCCTGACACGCGCTTCTAGTTCTGGGGGGAGGGAAACATTGAGCGACATAACGGTATCCTCGGATGTAATGCGTGAATTGTGGCAGACTTTGTCATTCTTTGCTATCGAAAAGCAAGTGGAAGCGCTGGGGGTTTGGGCAGGTGATGCAATCGGGTGCCAAGGGAACCATCGTTTTCGATTGGAAATCTGCGGCAGGTGAGCCGGGGCTGACGCTGGGTTACAACACGGCGGTGTTTTGTCTCGCTTACCGGCTCAAGGGCATCACCAACCTGATTAACATGGATGGCATCGAGTGGCGGCGGCAGAAGTGGAGCACGCTGGAGCGGGCCTGGCTGTATCTCAATGAGCGGGCCGGTTGCTGGCTGGGCAATCACTTGATCGCGGACCACCCGGAGATCAAGGCGCATCTCGCCACGCGCGTTGCCGACTCGAAGATCACGATGATTCCCTACGGCGCGGATCGGATCGACAGTGCCGACAGCGGCGTGCTGGCGCAGTACGGCTTGCAGCCGGGCGGCTACGCGATGGTGATCGCGCGGCCGGAGCCGGAGAATTCCATCCTGGAGATTGTCGCAGCCTTCTCGCGCAAACCGCGTGGGATGAAGCTGGTGGTGTTGGGTCGATATGATCCCGAGGTTCCTTATCACAAGCAGGTGATGGATGCGGCCAGTGATGAGGTGATGTTCCCCGGTGCGATTTACGACAAGGCGACGGTCTCGGCGCTACGCTTTCATTCTGCCCTTTATGCCCACGGCCATCAGGTGGGCGGGACCAATCCTTCGCTGGTCGAGGCAATGGGCGCCGGCTCCGCCGTGCTGGCCCACGGCAATCATTTCAATCGCTGGGTGGCTGGTCCCGGCGCGCGGTATTTCGAGGGCGAGCAGCAATGCGCCGATCAGTTGGACGCCATCCTCTCCGACCCGGCCGAGATCGAGCGCATGCGCGCGGCGAGCCGCGAGCGGCATGCGGCGATGTTTACGTGGGAACGGGTGTTGGGGGAGTGTGAGGGGTTGTTGGAGTCAGGTTTAAGGGGCAAGGTACAAGGTTCAAGTTAAGGGCGGTGGCAGGCGGGTTGATTTACGCGAGCGATGCGGTTCGTTCCTCACCGCATCCTACCGGGACTCGGCAGGTTACGGCTGGCGCCCGTTGTTTCCCTTGTGAACTCCGGTAGATCGCCAGCTTTGTGCGATATTGCGAACATTAATGTGGGTGTACAATCAAGCTGATGGCGATAATTGAAGAAATCCGCGAGAAGATTTTTCGGGAACAGTTTGAGTTTTCGCAGCATGCGGTTGACCAAAGTATTGTTCGCCGCATCCGCGTGCAGGAACTGCGCGAGGCAGTTTCCGCGGGTGAGGTGATCGAAGACTATCCTGAGGACAAGTATGGCCCAAGCTGCCTGATATTTGGCTCAACCGCGGCGGGTAGAGTGTTGCACATCCAGTGCAGCTATCCGTCTCGATCTCTGATCAAGATTGTTACTTTGTATGAGCCGGATCCCGAGCTCTGGATAGATTTCAAGATTAGGAGGGCACGAAATGACCGCTGATAGCCGGAAAGAATCGTTCGTTGACCAGAAGGTCACGTACACATTGGAGTTTGAAGGTAAGTTTATTATCGTTGAGCATGTGCCTGCCAGGGTGTGCTTGGAAACCGGGGAAAAGTTTTTTTCGCCGGAAACCGTTGAGCATTTGCAGCAGATGATTTGGCGGCAGGAAAAACCATCTCGCGTAGTTGAAGCGCCTGTATTTGAATATGCAGCATAGGTTGTCTATTGCAGCGCGAGCCCGCTGCGGTCTTTTGCTGTTCTTCCGCTAACGTAGCCACTCCACGGCCGGCGCGCGAGCAATGGCTGGTGCTGACGCTGGGCTGCAACACGGCGGTGTTTTGTCTGGCCTATCGGGTGAAGGGCATCACCAACCTGATCGACATGGACGGCATCGAGTGGCGGCGGCAGAAGTGGAGCACGCTGGAGCGGGCCTGGCTGTACCTGAATGAGCGTGCCGGTTGCTGGCTGGGCAATCACTTGATCGCGGACCATCCTGAGATCAAGGCGCATCTCGCTACGCGCGTTGGCGACGCTAAGATCACCATGATCCCCTACGGGGCGGACCGGATCGACAACGCCGATAGCGGCGTGCTGGCGCAGTACGGTTTGCAGCCGGGCGGCTACGCGATGGTGATCGCGCGGCCGGAGCCTGAGAATTCCATCCTGGAGATTGGCGCCGCCTTCTCGCGCAAGCCACGCGGGATGAAGCTGGTGGTGTTGGGTCGATACGATTGGTTAAATCCCCCCTCGCCCCCCTTTGCTAAAGGGGGGAATCTTTTGTGCCCTTGGCGGATCAACCCCCCTTTGGCAAAGGGGACATGCTTGCCCCCCCTTTAGCAAAGGGGGGTAGGGGGGATTTGCCGATCAGTTGGACGCCATCCTCTCCGACCGGTCTGAGCTTGAGCGCATGCGCGCGGCGAGCCGCGAGCGGCATGGGGCGATGTTTACGTGGGAGAAGGTGCTGGGGGAGTATGAGGGGTTGTTGGAGTCAGGTTTAAGGGGCAAGGTACAAGGTTCAAGTTAAGAATCAGGCTCAAGGTTCAGGGTGCAAGGTTCAAGTTAAGGGCGATGGGTGGCGGGTTGATCTGCGCGAGCGATGCGGTTCGTTCCTCACCGCATCCTACGGGGGCTGTGCGCACCATTGGGGGAGTATGAGGGGTTGTTGGCCACGAGAATGCCCTACAGATAAGTATCATTTGTGATACATTTCGCTAATGACAGTTTTGCCGATATTGAAAGTTCGCTTTTATGCAGAATCGACCGCCAGTGAGCCTGTGCGCCAGTGGTTGCAATCGCTGCCTGCGGCGGAGCGCAAGTCGATTGGCGCGGATATCAAGATGGTTCAGTTCCGCTGGCCTGTAGGATTGCCGCTTGTGCGCAATATGGGCAACGGGCTGTGGGAGGTGCGTAGTCATCTTGAAAATCGCATTGCCCGTGTGCTATTCGTAGTGAGAGACGGGGAGATGATTTTGTTGCATGGGTTCATCAAAAAGACCCAGCAAACACCAAGCGCTGAACTTGCGTTGGCTCGCAAGCGATTGGCAATGATACGTTGGGGGTGAGTATGAGCGGTTATGTCGGTTCGGATTTTGATGATTTTCTGAAGCAAGAGGGCATTCTTGAGGAAGTCGAGGCGTTGGCTATTAAGCGGCTGATTGCCGTAGATATTCAGCGCGCCATGGAAGATGCGCAGTTAACCAAGACGCAGATGGCTGAGCGCATGCATACAAGCCGTGCTCAGCTTGATCGGTTGCTTGACCCGGAAAACTCTTCGGTGACCCTGGCCACTCTGGCAAAGGCTGCCGCAGTGCTCGGGAAAAAATTGCATGTCACACTCGATATGGCGGCTTGACAAGCAACAAACGCCTCGGGAATCGCAGCCGCACAAATAATCAACAAGGGTGGGCTGCGTAGCGTGCCCACCGCTTTACTGCGTGGGCAGGTGAGACTTGCCACCCTACGCGAACTGGCTGTACCTCAACGAGCGTGCCGGCTGTTGGCTGGGCAATCATTTGATCGCCGACCATCCGGAGATCAAGGCGCATCTGGCCACGCGCGTGGCTGACTCGAAGATCACCATGATTCCCTACGGCGCGGACCGGATCGACAATGCCGATAGCGGCGTGCTGGTGCAATACGGTTTGCAGCCGTGCAGTTACGCGATGGTGATCGCGCGGCCGGAGCCGGAGAATTCGATCCTGGAGATTGTCGCCGCCTTCTCGCGCAAGCCGCGCGGGATGAGGATGGTGGTGTTGGGGCGATACGATTGGTTAAATCCCCCCTCGCCCCCCTTTGGCAAAGGGGGGTAGGGGGGATTTGCCGACCAGTTGGACGCCATCCTCTCCGACACGTCCGAG
>Ga0315281_10009765_pt1 | contig 13288 bp, 14 predicted proteins | sample YL17G07_0_MG_FD_204540 | JGI IMG/M metagenome (GOLD analysis project Ga0315281, IMG submission 204540) | Sediment microbial communities from Yellowstone Lake, YNP, Wyoming, USA - YL17G07_0 | ecosystem: Environmental > Aquatic > Freshwater > Lake > Sediment | place: USA: Wyoming | collected... | reverse complement strand
CTTGGTGAAGGTGGACCAATCAGCGCTCATTGACGGAAAGCCATGGACGTGACCTTCACATCCCATTCGCCCGAAGAGACGATGGAGCTGGGCCGCCGGATCGGCGAGCGGCTCCGGGGCGGCGAGGTTTTCGCCATCTGCGGACCGCTCGGCAGCGGCAAAACGCACCTGATCAAAGGCATTGCCGGCGGCGCAGGTGCCCAGGACCGCAGAAGCGTCACCAGCCCTACATTCGTCATCGTCAATCAATATACCGGTCGGCTCGACATTTATCACATTGACGCCTACCGGCTCAACTCCGTCGCCGAATTTGAGATGCTGGGCTTCGACGACCTGTGTTATCCCGAATCGGCCGTCCTGATCGAATGGGCAGATAAAATCGAACCTGCGCTACGCGACATCGACTTTATCCGCGTCGACCTGGCGCACGCGGGCGAGCATACCCGGACCATTCACATCCAGAACATGCCTGACTACCTGGACGTTGGCTGAGTCGGTCCGGTCGCTGCCGACCGCAAGTCGCCAGGTCGCCGGCAACATTTCTCGCCATTTTTCCCACCACACTTTGCACGCGCTGTCGTGTTTCTTATATTTTGTTTAACTGAAAAGGGAGTCGCAGATAACGCTGTCGGGCTGTTTTCCGGCGGCAACCTACAGGACTCTCGGATTCGTCAAGGAACAGCAAACGTGGAAGTATTCTTGCAGTGCAGAGTTCAAGGTTACGGTCTCTTGGGAGGATAAGCTGCTCAAAAACAATCCGGTCAGTCAAGTGGCTTATCGATTCAGTCGATAAGATCCAGTGTAAGAAACGAAACGAACAGTCACGTAAATAACAGGTTTCACTTATCCCATTCTCACAATTGAGGAGGAACACAAAATGAGAGCAACACGAGGCTTTACGTTGGTCGAAATTCTGATCGTCGTGGTCATTCTGGGCATTCTGGCCGCGATCGTTATTCCGCAGTTCACCGAGGCGAGCACTGAGGCCCGCGAGTCGTCCCTGGTCAGCGATCTGCAGTCGCTGCGTTCGCAGATCGAGCTATACAAGGCTCAGCATCTGGACGTCCCGCCGGCTCAGGATGCCGACCCGTGCACCTTTACGGCCCAAATGATGTACACGAGCGACAAGCTCGGCGTGATGAGCGCTCCCGCCACCAGGATTCGCTCCACCACTTGGCCGCTGGGTCCGTACATGGAGCGAATTCCGGAGAATCCGTTCGCGGCGGACGGCGATCCTCTGCTCCGGATCGTAACTGCAGAGGGAGACCTTGGCGGCACGGGTGCTGCTCACTGGGTGTTCTGCAACACGACCGGCGAGGTCTATGCCGATGACAACTTCGACAAGAATAAGGATGGCGTTCCTGACCATCAGGGTATCTAAACGCGGTAATCTGATAGTCAGCGTCTGATGAATCGAAAGGCTGACTGCGCCAAGGCCTCCGCCGAAAGCCAGTCAGCCTTTTTGATGAGTATCACGGGCAGGACAAGGCGACGAGAGGAGCGATGATGACACGAGCAAGGGCATTCACACTGGTCGAGGTGATGATTGTGGTCCTTTTGCTGGGCATCCTCGCGACGATCACGGCTCGCACCATCGCACAAAGCAACAAGTCGGCCTGCGAGAGCACGCTGAAGTTCGACCTGCAACTGCTGCGCCGGTTCATCATCATGTACGCGGCTCACCATAACGAGGTGGCGCCGGGCTACCCCGATGGGGACCGAGCCGCCGCGCCGACTGAAGAGGCTTTCATCGCCCAGGCGAGGCTCTCGAGCAACGAGAAGGGCCAGACGGCCCTGCGCCGCACGCCCGGTTTCAAATTTGGGCCCTACCTGTCGAAGGTACCGACCAATCCGTTCAACAAGCTCGACACAGTGGCGATTCTTGCGGACGGTGCGGCGTTTCCCGCGACGGCCAGCGACAAGTACGGCTGGATCTGCAAGCCGCAGAGCGGGGAAATCCGGCCCGACAACGTAGGGACCGAGGACGGTGGAAAACGATACTATGATTACTGATCCCGTCAAAACCTGTCGCGGGATGCGACCCGGTTTCACCCTGGTGGAGGCGACGATGGCCCTGGTGCTCTTGGGCATAGCCGCCGCCGGTGTGCTGCTTCCGTTTGGCAGTGGTGCGGCGGTCCAGGCCGAAGGTTGGCGCAAGACCCTGGCCGCCAAGCTGGCCAACGACCTGGTCGAGAAGACCGCCAGCAAACGGTTTGACGACATTATCGCTTTGGGGGACGGGTACACCCGTACCGAGGCCGAGGGGCAGGTCGAGGATGCCGCCGGCTCACGGTTCACAGACTCGATGTATGCGGGTTTCAGTCGAGACGTGACGTACCTCTACGCCTATCCGTGGCCGGGGGTGTACAAGCCGGTGCCGGATTATGTGCTGGTCCGCGTCCGGGTGTCTTACCGGGGCGCGCCGGTGGTGGACCTCAGCCGCCTGATAAGCCGATGAAGCCGTGGCGCTGCCGAGGAATTGGGAATCACACTTGATGCAGAGAATGCGACATGCAAGAGGTTTGACGCTGATTGAGCTGATGGTCGGATTGCTCGTGACCAGCATTATTCTGTCGGCCGTGGCGACGCTGGCCTTCGCTCTCAGCAGTGCCGACAGAGTGGTCGGCGACACAGCCTTTACACAGGCTCAGCTTCGTCAGGCCACCCTCCGCCTATCCGAGCTGATCGGGCAGTGTAAGCTCCTCTGTGCGGCGCCGGGAAATGATCTGGTCGTGTGGCGCGCCGATGAGGGCGACAACAAAATTGACGTCAATGAGCTTGTCTATATCGAGCGGGGGGCGGACGCGAACATGTTGCAGCTTTGCCAATTCTCCTCCAGCGACCATTCCTCCAAGACGCTGAGCGAGCTCGCGCAGCCGGCAACAAAGTCGCAGCTCATTTCCAGCTATGATAAGACGTACATACCTTTAATCCCCCAATGCCGGAATGTGACGTTCAGTTGCGATGAGCCGACGGTGCTGACCAGAGCCCGCCTGCTGACGATCTCCTTTGATTTGACGGAGAACAATGAGGTGCATCGATACGAGATTACCACGGCCCTGCGTGCCTGGGCCGGTCATCTGCTCAATGACGCCGGCGATGCGCTGGTACTGGCCGATGACGACTGATGAGCACGCAGATAGAAGGAACCCGCGAGCGAAGAATGCCCGAGATCATCCATAATCGGTTCTCCCTCCTCCCGGCGCGCCGCCGAGGCGTCGCCCTGCTGATGGTCCTGCTGATTGTGATGGCCATCACCATTATCTCCATGGGTTTCATCGCCCGTTCGGATGTGGAGCTGGGCTGCGGGGGGAACATGCTTCTCCGCATGCAGATGGACCAACTGGCCCAGTCCGGCCTCGAGCACGCCAAGGGCCTGGCTGTGCGTCCGCCATACGATATCCAAGGCTGCAGTTCATTCTCCCTGATCGAGCAGCAACTAATGGTCGCGCAGAGCTGCGATTTCTACGACGTGGATGTCGTGCGCGATGCTTCCGACTATTGCACCTATAACCTTAGCTGTGAGGCCTACAGGCTCCATGGTGCCGAGAAAATAGGCATGAGCCGGTTGTCGGCCCAGCTTCGGCTGGACCCGTGCATCGCCCTGTGGACCGGCTCCGATATCGGGATCCAAACAAATTGGAGCATTGAGGGGGACGTGTATGCGGCGGGCAACGTTGTCAATTTCGGTTTGCCCACACACCTCGATGGGGATGTCTTTTCCCCCGGGCCGGCCCCCGGCGCAGTGGGCGCCCACAAGGCGCCGGGCGATCTCCTGGTGTTGCTGGCCCGGCCGTCCGTCACGGCGACGTACTTCAACCCGGAATACACGGTCTCTCCGATCAGTTCGGGGACTCTGCCCAACAATACGACGCTTAACAACCCGCAGCGGATCTGGCACCGCGCTGGCGATCTTACGATCGGCCACAATGTGACGGTTGAGGGTATGTTACTTGTTACCGGAAACCTCACCATTGCGGGGACAGGAAGCAAGGTCATCGCCGGCAGGAACGTCCCGGCACTCTACACCGGCGGGAACCTGGTCTTCCGGGGCGCGAGCAATGTTCAAATCAGCGGCCTGGCGGTCGTGGACGGCAATGTCTTCATCGGGGCCGATAGCACGAACCTCAGTATTACGGGTGGCCTGTTTGCGAAGCAGAAGATTGCGGAGACAGCGATCGATGCGTCGGGCCAAGGAAACGATGCCGTCCTCTACAGCCAGCCCATGTGGCGCCCGGCGGAAGGCCATGCAGGCGCGATGGAATTTGATGGTGTGGATGACTATCTGCAGACCTCGGATAACGCCACGCGCCTCCAACTGTGGGATCAGTACACGCTGTCACTGTGGGTGAAGCCCGCCCCGGTGCAGAAGAGCTGGGCTGCGCTCCTGTGCAAGGCGGAGGCGAGCGGCACGCCGCCGGCCAATCACTGGGTTTTGCAGCTCGATACGTCGGCAACGATACTCATGGTCTATCATGGCACGGCGACCTCCTGGGATACGGGAATCAGCCTGGCTGAGATGGCGAACGGAGACTGGCACCATGTGGCCATTGTCCGCCAGGCGGATGGCACAATGGTATCATATTTTGATAACCTGCTGCGGAAGACGCTGGATGCCGGTGATCCGAATCAGTTGGTGTTCAAGAACAGACCTCCCGATAACGGCAACGGCCACCTCAATATTGGCGCGGACCGGACGGCCTCTCCTGACTACATCTACCAGGGCCTCCTTGATGACATTCGCATATATGATTGTGCGCTCGGTCAAGCCGATATTGATAGACTTTATAACATGGGGGCCGCCGGTGCCGCCGCTCCCATCGGGTATTGGAGGCTGGATGAGACCGGGTCCAGCGTCGCCGTCACGGCGGACCCGGCGGCCGCGGCGATCGTCGTCGGGCCTCCGGAAAACAACGAGTACTGGAGTCCGGCGGCGGGAGGGTTCTTTCGAAGTATCCGCAGGGAGTGATGCCGGGGGGCATAGGGTAGGTCCGATTCCGTAGTGACTTATCGGACCGGGGGAATTCATGGTGATGCGATTGTGACATTGCCGATCCGATGTGAGAGAACGTCCCGTGCGGAGGGGCGCAACCGCTTTGTCGCCGCAGGCGACCGAAGAATCGTGTGCGGTGGTGATTTTTGGGACTGTGAGGCATCGAATGCAGAGGATTTGACGGTCGTGCCACGTGCAGCGGGGCTTCCGGGGTATCTCGGATGGGCGGCGGACGCGGCCTGCCGCGTAAAGTCCGGGGCGGCGGAGACCGGTACCCGGGCCCGGCTGTGCCTCTTGTAAAGACGAGGCGGGAATAGGCCGAATAGAAAGCGAAGGTAGGTCAAAATGTACCGGAATAGGCAACGAAAACTCGTTCGATACGCATTCACGATGATTGAGCTGATCGTGGTCATGTTGATTCTGGCTATTGCCGCCGCCGTGGTCGTGCCGATGGCATCCTCCGCCGGCAGTATGCAGCTCCGCGCGGCAGGCAACATGGTGGCGGCGGACCTGGAATACGCCAAGAGCATGGCGATCAGCCGGGGAGTCAGTTACGCCGTGGTATTCAATGCGGCTACGGAAACGTACCAAATCGAAGATCTGAGCAAGGCGGTGAGCGATCCCCAGAGGGTGATCGATCACCCGGTGAAGAAAGGATTCAAGTACGTGGTGGATTTTCGCAGTGACGGCAGGCTCGACCGCGTCGACATCGTGAGTGCCAATTTCAACGGCACCAACCAGGTGGCGTTCGATTATCTGGGAAGCCCGTTCGACGGGAGCAGTAATCCGTTAAACAGCGGGGTCGTCACGTTGCAGGCGTCCAGTGCAACCAGGATGGTCCGTGTGGAGCCCGTCACCGGATACATCACCGTTTCAGATTGAGCAGCTTAGTATGCTGGCGTCGAATTGGATGATAATCAACCAGAAAATCCAGCCGATCGGTTTGGACATCGGCCAGAGCAGTGTCAAGATCGTGCAGATGGCCCTGGCGGCCGACCGCATCAAGATCCTGGCGGCCGGGAGAGCCCCTGTGGATCCCGGTCTCGCCTGTGACAGCCCGGAAAGGCGGAAGGCCCTGGTCCTTGCCGTAACGCAATTGCTGTCGGAAGGTGACTTTCGGGGACGCAACGTCATCTCCGCACTGCCGTTTGACCGGCTCAAGATGACCTCTCTGCGATTGCCGGAGGCCGAAAGCGGAGAGACGGACGAGTCCATCCGTCGAGAAGCGGCGGAGCGGTTCGGGCTGGATCTCAAGAACGATGCCATCAACTATATCTTTGCCGGCGCCGTTCACCAGGGTGATGAGCTGAAGAATGAATATATCGTCCTGGCGGCGGACAGTGCCGCCATAGGAAGCCATATCGCCTCACTCGAAGAGATGGGTCTGACGCCCGTGGGAATCGATGCCGCACCCTGCGCTTTGTTTCGGACATTCGAGAGAATGATGCGACGCCAGGAGGACAAGGAAAAGACGATCATCGTTCTCGACGTGGGACGCCGGTATACCGTGGTGGTTTTCGGCCGGGCCGGCGAGATTTGTTTCGCCAAGCATATCCCAATCGGCATGGGCCGTTTCAATGAGGAGATCGCGTCAACCCTGGGGATTGCGGCCGCCGATGCCGAGTTGCTGCGGCGTAGGCTCCAACGGGATGAGCCGATCGAAGCCTCCACCCGCTGCCACATCGTCGATGCCCTCAACCGCGTGGCGGAGCAGTTGGCCGGCGAGGTGTCTCTGTGTCTGCGCTATTATACGGTCACCTTCCGGGGCAAGCGTGTGGAACGGGCCGTCATTGCCGGCGGAGGTGCATATGACCAGGTCCTGCGCGATGTCCTGCGCCGTCATCTGTCCGTCGAGATGGAGATCGCCGAGCCGCTTCGTGGCTTCGATATTGGCAATGACAAGATCCAGCGCGATCTGGGAAACGGGTCTGCGGATCTGGCGTTGGCGGTCGGCCTCAGTCTGAAACAGTCGAATACTTCGGCTTGGGTCGAGGCGGAACCCACCGAGCAGCCGGTACCTGTGCTGGAAGGGGAGGCACCATGAAAGAGCTGGAGTTTCTTCCGGAATGGTACCGGGAAGGACGCCGTCGCCAGTCGCACATGCGAAAGCAGTACCTGGCTCTCGTCGTGATCTTCTGGGGCATGATGACCTTCAACTTGACGGCTACGCACCGAGCCGGCAGGGCGGCCGCGGAGCTGGCACGCCTGGTGGACCGGCGCGTGCAGGCGGAGGGGGTCCTGTATGAATTCAATCTCGTCACCAGGGAACTCAACGAGCTGAAGGGACGGGCGGACTCGATCGGGCGGATCGACTCGAAAATTGACGTCGCCGCCGCGTTGGCGGAGATGAGTCACATTATCAGCCCCGCCATCGTGTTGACCCGGGTGGAACTGATTGCCGAGCCATTCCAGCCGGGGCAGAAGAAGGAGGAGGCAAAAGGCGCCGCGGTACGGATCGTCGGTACGACGGCTGCGCCGGAGAAGAAAGCAGTACTCGACAAGGTCCGATTCCGGATCGTTCTGGCCGGTGTGGCGGCGGACCCCTCCCTGGTAGCGGACCTGGTATGCAAGCTGGAGGAATCACCCTATTTCCAGCACGTGTATCCGTCTTTCTCCCGCGGCACGAAGATTCAGTTCGATGAGGGTACAGCGGGGGCGCAGGGCGACAAGATCACCGCCAAGCAGATGGAAACTCTGGACGTGACCGAATTCGAAATCACGTGCTACCTGGCGAACTACGAGGAAATCGAGAAGTGATGAATACCACCGAATCCAAAGAATTTCGCTCCAGACGACAGGTATGGGTGGGCGTCGTTGCCGCGCTGTTTGTGTGCGATTTTGTCTGGTGTGGTTATCTTCCGTCCCAGAAACGCTTGAAATCGCTGCGGGAGTCGCGGGCGCAGCAGCAGCGTACCATCCAGATGGCGGACGCTCAGGGCCCGGAACTGCCAAAGCTCAGAGCGCGGCTGCGGGATACGCAAAAGACCGTGGAACAGTATGAGACCTGTGTACCCGCCGAGAGCTCGCTCGGCACCTTCCTGCAGCAGATCGCCGGCACGATGACCAAGCACCATCTAGTGGACCAGGTGGTCGTGCCCGGAAAAGAGTGGGAGTCCGACAGCTTCAACGGCATTCCCATTCATATGACGTGCACGGGGGCCCTCACCAACATATTCCAGTTCTTCACCGACCTCCACGCCTTGGGCAGGCTGGTGCGTGTCGAGAAGGTCGTGCTCAAAAATGACAGTGCGTTCACGGGCCAGGTCAACATGGACGTGAATGCGGTCATCTTCTATCAGTCCTCCAAACAACGAAAGAGCGGTATTTCGACCGATTCCCGATCGGCGGGTGTAACAGGCCATGGCGCATAGCAGGAGAACCAGAGTGCAGTCGGCGAGCCGGATTCTGGACCACCTGATGATCGACCGAAAGAAGACCACGGTGGCTCTCGGACTCATCGCCATTATGGCCATCATGTGGGGCCGCGTTCTCCTGGGACGCAGGCCGGGTTCCGCCGTGGCGCGCGAGCCCGCGAGCCGGCCGGCGGTGCAACAGGAGCAGCCGATGAAGGTACGCTTCGTGGAACTGCCGAAACTGCCAGGACGCAATGATTCCATAGAAAGAGATTTCTTTGCCGTGCAGGATCGGGCGTGCTTGCGGCAAAATGCCGGCGCCCGAAACCCCAGCACCGATCCAGAAGTACGGGTTGTTTCGCCAGACCATGCTCAAGAAGTCATTCGTCGAATCGCACAGAGATTGAAGGTGGAAGCAGTGCTTTGGAGTGAGAATCCCCAGGCGTTCATCAACGACCAGTTGCGACGGGTTGGGGAGAAGATCACCATGAAAGAGGGCACTGGTTCCTTTGAATTCGAAGTACTACGAATCTATGAAGATTCCGTGCTGGTGGGGTGTAACGGCACACAACTGACGCTGAAATTGGCGCAGGACCTTGAAGTGCATAAGTGATTGATTTGCTTTGAAACGATGCGGGTGTAATCCATTTTGAATTTGGAACTTGGAAGAACAGGAGTAAGGCTATGTATCAGGACAAAACTATGAACAGAACATTCTCGATATCAGAGAGCGGGTGGCTTGCGGCCATCATGCTCCTCGGACTCACAATGGGGCTTGTCTCTGCAGCGGAGCGTGCAGCGCCGGCAGCCGACCCGAACGCCGCCGTGTATGGCGTGGCGGTCGATCCCAATCAGGCCGTGATAGATCCGGCGAGCGGCTTGATCAAATTCATCGCCTTTCAGGGGAAAAGCAACATCAAGGATGGTCTGCGTCTCCTCTCTGCTTACTGCAAGAAGAACATCGTACCTTCCGCCAAAGTCGAAGGTCCCTTGACGGTCAGCAGACTGTACAATGTGACGTTCGAGCAGGCCCTGGATGCGGTCCTGGGCCACGGCTTCAAGTACGAGCAGGATGGCGATTTCGTGCGGGTGTATACCGCTGAGGAGTACAAGCAGATCAAGGAAGATCCGCTACGGATGGCTCATAAAGTGATTACGCTTTACTACATCACGGCCGATGAAGCCGTCAAGCTGATTCAGCCGGTGCTTAGCAGCGGTCAATCCGCGAGGGTCACTACCAGCACGAAGGCTCAGAGCGGCATCTCCGGATCGGGCGGTGAATCGCTGGGCTCGGGCAAGGGCGGTGGTGACGAGATGGCCCTGAACGACATGGTGGTTGTCTTCGATTACCCCGAGAATATTGCGCGAGCGGAGGAGATCCTCCGGCAGGTGGACACGCGGCCCGTGCAGGTTCTGGTGGAGGCCACGATCATGTCGGCGATTCTCACGGAAGACACGAAGTTCGGCATTGACTGGAACCTGCTCAACGGTGTTCGCGTCACCGGATTCCCCGCCGGCATAGTGGGAGGACAAGGTACACCTATCGAGACGACCGGTTTCGCCAGCATAGCAGGCAAGGGACTGAAAGTGGGATTCTCGGCCGACAATGTGCAGGCGATTATCACGGCGTTGGAAACGGTCGCGGATACGACGCTGTTGGCCAATCCGAAGATTCTGGCCGTCAATAAGCAGGAAGGCGCCGTGCTGATCGGTAAGAAGATCGGCTACGTGTCTCAGACCACGCAAACCCAGACCTCCACGACGCAATCCGTGCAGTTCCTGGAGACCGGTACGCGGTTGGTGTTCCGGCCGTTCGTCGGCAACGATGGCTACATCCGTATGGATATCTATCCGAAGGACAGCGATGCCGAGCTCCGATCCGTGGGCGACGCATCGATTCCTGATGAGAAGACGACAGAGCTGCGCACGAACGTCATCGTGAAAGACGGGGAAACCGTGGTTCTCGGTGGTCTGTTCCGTGACAGCGTCAGCACGAACCGGTCCCAGGTCCCGGTGCTGGGGAACCTGCCGTTTGTTGGTGTGCTGTTCCGAGGCACGCAGGATAATGTGGTCCGGGAAGAGGTGATCATTCTCCTGACGCCGCACATCATCGGAGAGCCTGCGCAGACCAATGGCGATGCTCGTGCCGGTGACATCCGGCGCAAGCGGCAGGCTACGGTGGACGCATTCCAGATGATTGACGAGGCCAAGATGGCCGAAGACGCCTATGCCAAGGCCGCCAAGTATTACCTGGAAGGCGACCTCGAGCGGGCGATGTTCAATTTGAGGATCTCCCTCATGGTGCGGCCGACCTACTTGGAGGCTCTGCGCCTGCAGGAAAGGATCATTGCCGAGACGAGCCCGGAAGAATTCAAGAGGCTCGACAGCATCGCCAAGGAAGAGATGAACAAGCAGGAAGCGCCGAACTGGGTAAGACGTTAAGTGATGTTTTCGTGATGAAGGACAGGGACACCCACTGTCGATGGGATCGGAGGAGTTGCCTTGAAAGGCCAACGTACCGTCATCGGGATTGCCACGGGGGTGGCGCTAGCCGCGCTGCTGATCGCAGCCCTTGCCCCGTGGCAGGGTTCTGGCGTCGGGGTGGGGTGGTGCAAAGGGACTGCTGGGTGGTTCTTCATCGCCTGCTGTGTTGGGGCTGTGGGCGTGATCTTCCTCGGGGTTGGTTATTACCGATTGACCGGGGCGGTCACGTCCATAGCCGCACGGCTTAATTCAAACCTGTCTGTGACAGCGGGCGCGGAAGGCCCGCGCGTCCTGCGAGTGGTGGCGGAGGCGCTGAACGCTCGTGCCGAGGCCTGCGCCGAGGCGGTCCAGCGGCTCCAGAGTGAGCTGAAGGACCTCCAGATCCGATCGCAACTCGCCGAGCGGGAAAAGCGGCATACGGAGGCAATTCTATACAGTCTCCGCGATGCCGTGATCGTCGCGGATGGATCCGAGAGACTCTTGATGGCCAACGAGCCGGCGGCCCGGCTGTTTGGCTTCGATGCGGCGGGGGCCCGTCACCAGCCGCTCCGCGACACCATCGGATCGACGCACGCCGAGTTCCTCGAGCTTCTGCAACAGAGCGGGCGAGGCCGGACGGAGGCGACCCGGCGGGAATTGCAGTTCACCCAGGCCGATCGGCCTCACACATTCGATACCATTGTCTCGTGCGTGCAGGAGAGCGGGAAAGTCTCCGGGGTGGTGGCTGTGCTGCATGACGTCACGAAAGAAAAGGAAATCTCGCAGATGAAGAACGACTTCGTCAGCCATGTCTCCCACGAGCTCAAGACGCCGCTGGCCTCGATCACGGCGTATTCGGAGATGCTCGTGGATGGAGAGGCGGATGACGAGGAGACGCGGAAGGAGTTCTACGCTATCATTCAGAGCCAGGCGCAACGTTTGAATCGACTGATTGAGGACATCTTGAACATCTCGCGGATCGAATCCGGCCTGGTCAAGGTCAACAAAGAGCAAGCCAGCCTGACCATTCTGATCGAAGAGCAAATGCAAATGATCCGCAGCTACGCCGAAGAGAAGCAAATCGCTATCATCAGTCCCCACCCGATCGTCTACGACCAGGTCTATGTGGACAAAGACATGATGTCCCAGGTCATCATCAACCTGCTGAGCAACGCCATCAAATACACGCCGGCCGGAGGTTCCGTGTCGGTGGAAATGCACGTGGACGAGACGGCCGGTCTCGCGCGCGTGACGGTGACCGACACCGGAGTGGGCATTCCCGAAGAGGAGATCGGTCGTCTCTTCGGAAAATTCTACCGCGTCAGTGCGAACAACAAACAGGCGAAAGGGACCGGCCTCGGCCTAAACCTGGTCAAGCAAATAGTCGAAAAAGTACATGGCGGCCGAGTGTTCGTCACCAGCACGGTGGGCGTCGGCAGCACGTTCGGCTTCGAACTGCCGTTGGCGACCGCTGCGCACGCCGCTGTGTAACAGGGACCGTGGAAGCAACGCCAGGGAGGAGAATGATCCGGAATTCAATGCTTGGAGAGGATGAGAATGACGGCCAATAAAGTGCTCATTGCAGATGACGAAATCCACATTATCCATGTGGTCGCCATAAAACTGCGTAACAACGGCTACGAGGTCGTGGCCGCCAATAACGGGGCGGAGGCGTATGATCTCGCCTGTCGCGAAAAGCCCGATATCATCGTCACGGACTACCAGATGCCCCTGATGACGGGGATCGAGCTGATCGAGAAACTGCGAAAGGAGGAACGGACCCGGGACATTCCCGTGATCCTGCTGACCGCCCGCAGTTTTGCCATCTCTCCGGAGCAACAGGAAAGCCTCGGCGTGGCGAACTGTCTGAGCAAGCCGTTCAGTCCGAAAGAGCTGCTGAAAACAATTCAGGACATCCTGTACCAGCGACAGCTTGCTCTGGAGCATTGATGCCGCGTGCGGCATACGTATCCCAGGGTAGGAATGGGGGAATTCGTGGAAACGGCCATGCCGAATATAAGTACGCCTGAGCTGCAGGCACCGCAGCGACGGGAACTGGAGAAGTTTGGGGAACGAATCGCGCGCTTCGGCGTCAACTTCGCCGCGGTGACGGTGGACGGCCAAGTCGTTGTCCTGTCCAACGCGGGGGCGTTCCAGAGCGACGCCCAGCAATTCATCGAGGCGGGTCGGTGCACGTGCACCCGGGTGGCCGAACAGGTGCAGGTTGGGGATGACATTCCGGTCTGGCAGTTCGCCGACACCCATCTGCTTCTGGCCGTGCCCTTAACGGTGCCGCCTCTGGCTACGGCTGATCGTGTCGCCGCCGGTTCGGCGATTATCGACCTTGGCGCTATCCGCGCCGGCGCCGTCTCGGGAGAACCCGCGAGCATTTCCTCGGCGCCCGATCCCAACGGTCGGGCCGAGTACCTGAGCGAGATGCTGCGGCTGCTGGCCCGGAACTTCGAGAGCACCGCGAAGA
>Ga0315281_10009764_pt1 | contig 13289 bp, 10 predicted proteins | sample YL17G07_0_MG_FD_204540 | JGI IMG/M metagenome (GOLD analysis project Ga0315281, IMG submission 204540) | Sediment microbial communities from Yellowstone Lake, YNP, Wyoming, USA - YL17G07_0 | ecosystem: Environmental > Aquatic > Freshwater > Lake > Sediment | place: USA: Wyoming | collected... | reverse complement strand
TGGCTTCCTGCTGCTGCGCGAAGTGAAAGGGGAGCTGCTGCTGGGCGTGGAGGCGGAAGCCTGCCAAGCCGCCGCGGCGATTCTGCTGCTGGCCGGGACGGTGCAATTCCTCCATCGCCGGGCCAAGCCCCTGCGCGTCGCGGCGGGTGGGGCGCTGCTGGTGGGCTGGGTGGTGCTGGGGCTGGTCTATGCGCCTTCAGAGTCCTGGCGGCGGCTGGTGCAGGTGGATGTGCTGACCGGGCTGGTGCTGGCCTTCACCGGCTGGGCGTTCTGGCGCGGCCGGGCCGGGCCCTATCGGCTGGAGTACGGCGCCCTGGCGCTGGGCTTCGCCCTGTGGGGTCTGCACAACCTGAGCAGCCCGCTGCTGGCCTACCTGGGCGACTACTCGGCGGCGTGGTACCTGGTGGCCGAGGTGCTGAGCCTGTGGGCGGCGGGGGGGCTTATCATCACCTCCCTGCGGCGGCAACGCGGGTTGGCGGAGGAGGCGGCCCAGCGCGCCGCGGAAAGCGAGCGCTCCCTGCGGGCCAGCGAGCGCCGCTTCCGCGCCTTCGTGGAATCGGCCAGCGACATTGTCTGGGAGATGGACGCCGACGAGCGCTTCACCTTTGTATCCGAACGCTTCGAGGCGCTCTCCGGCTACCCGCTGGCGGACATGGTCGGCAAGAACCGCAAGGACGTGCCCTTCCTGCGGATTGACCGCGCGGGCCGCGAGGAGTTGCGCGAAGCCTACCTGCGGGGGCGTCCGTACCGCAACGTGGACCTGCTTCTGCATACGGCCTCCGGCCAGGTGCGGGTGCTGCGCACCACGGGCGCGCCCTTCCATGACGAGCAGGGCCGCTTGCTGGGTTTTCGCGGCACCGGCAACGACGTCACCGCCGAGGTCGCGGCGCAGGAGGAGGCCCGCGCCGCGCAGGGCCGCCTGGCCGGCGGGATCGAAAGCATCGCGGAGGGCATGCTGCTCTTCGACCCCGCGGATCGGCTGGTGCTCTGCAACTCCAAGGTGCGGCATTGGTTCGAGGCGGTCGAGCACCGGTTGACGCCCGGGACCCCGATGAGGGAACTGGTGGCGGCCGCCGCGCGGCAGGGCCTCGTTCCGGGTGCCGCGGGCAATGAGGAGCACTGGCTAAGCCGGAACGGTGACCGGTTCCACCACCGCCACGGGGTCTCCGAGCTGCACCTGCGGGGCGGCCTGACGTTGGTGCTGGACGCCCGCGCCACCCAGGATGGCGGCACCGTCTGCGTGCTGACCGACACCACCGCAACCCTGGCGCGGGAACAGCGCCTGCGGCAGTCCCAGAAGCTGGAGGCGATCGGCCAGTTGACCGGGGGCGTGGCCCACGAGTTCAACAACCTGCTGCAAGTGATGGCCGGCTTCACCGAATTGGCCCTCACCGGCCTGGAAGCGGGCGACCGGCGGCGGGCGGACCTGGAGCGCGTGAGCGAGGCCATCTCCAAGGCAGGCGGGCTGACCCAGAAGTTGATGGCCTTCAGCCGCCAGCAGGTGCTTCAGCCGGAGCGCGTGGATCTGGCCGGCCTGCTGCGGGACTTTGCCTCGCGGGCGCGGGAGCGCCTGGAGCCGTCGGTGCGCGTGGTCGTGGACGCGTCCGAAGGGGTGCGGGCGGTGCGCGCGGACCCGGCCCTGCTGGAGTCGGTGCTGCTGGACCTGAGCGACAACGCGCGCGAGGCCATGCCCGGGGGCGGCACCATTACCTTGTCAGCCTCCCATACCGACCCTGCGGGCGGGCCGTTGGCCGCCGGCTTCGCGCGCCTCACCGTGGCCGACACCGGCCGGGGCATCCCCGCCGAGGCGCTGGAGCGCCTCTTCGATCCGTTCTTCAAGGTTGACGACCGGGTGGGCGCGCCGGGTCTGGGGCTGGCGATGGTCTACGGGATCGTGCGGCAGCACCGCGGTGTCATCACGGTGGACAGCGTACTGGGCAAGGGCAGCCGCTTCCACATCCTGCTGCCGTTGGACGAGGCGGCGGCGGCAGACCCGGCGCGCCGGACCCGCAAGACCCCCAGCGCGGCCTCGCCGGCCGGACAGCCGACCCTGTTGCTGGCCGAGGACGATGCGATGGTGCGCGAACTGGCCACGCGCGTCCTGCAAACCGGGGGCTACGCCGTGGAGGCCTACACGGACGGCGCGGAGGCCGTGGAGGCGTTCGAGGCCCGGCCGGACGGGTATTCCCTGGTGGTGATGGACGTGCTGATGCCCAACCTGAACGGCCGCGAGGCCCTGGCGCGCATCCGCCGCACCCGGCCCAACACGCCGGCGATCTTGATGAGCGGCTACGCGGGCAAGGACACGGAGGACCTGCTGGGAGAGGGCGTACACTTCCTCCCCAAGCCCCATGGGCCCAGCGACTTGTTGCGGCTGGTGAAGCGGGTGCTGGACCCACCGGCGTGAGCGGGGTCAACGGCCGCCAGGCCGTGGGGGAAGGGCGGCCTGCGCGCCCCTGGGCTAGCAGGATGCGGAAAAACGAATGAATGGCGGTTGGTGGGGGCTTCGCCCCGCCCTGTTGTCCGGCTCGGCGCTGACGCGCCGAGCGCCCCAGCAGGGAGTCTGGCGCCCCGCACCCAATACAGGGGTATCGCGATGGGACGATCAGGATCGGCCATACGGTGCGCAGATCGGCTCTAGGAGCCGATTTGGAAATCACCGGCAAGACTCTGTGCTGCCTTGACCTTTCTGTTTTCGTGGCGGCCCGCGCCGGACGCTTGCGGGAGGCGCCGGCAACATCGCGCCGCGAAAACCAACAACGCCGCCGCGGCGGCCCGCGCCGGACGCTTGCGGGAGGCGCCGGCAACATCGCGCCGCGAAAACTTACCCGGGGGGCGCGGGCGGACTTGTTCCCCCGCTTGCAGTTCGTTTTTCCGCAGCCTGCTAATGCACCGCCCCGGCGAGGGCCTTGACCCGGTCCTCGTCGCGCGCCAGGTCTTGGGCGGAGCCTTCGTGGACGATGCGGCCGTCGTTGAGCACGTACACCCGGTCCGCGACATCCAGGCCCAGGCGCACGTTCTGCTCCACCAGCAGCACGGGAATGCCCTCTTCGCGCATGCTGCGGACGACCCGGAACACCTCCTTGACCACCAGCGGGGCGAGCCCCTGGGAAGGCTCGTCCAGCACCAGCAGGCGCGGATTGAGCAACAGGCTGCGGCCGATGGCCAGCATCTCCAGTTCGCCGCCGGAGAGCTGCCGCCCCAGGTTGCGCCGCCGATCCGCCAGGGAGGGGAAGATGCCGAACACGCGCGCCGCCGTCCAGGGCCCCTTGCGGGCGAGGGGCACCTTCAGGTTGTCCTCGACCGTCAGGTTGGGGAAGATCTTGCGGCCCTCTGGCACGTAGCCGACGCCTTGCGCCGCAATCTGGTAGGGGGCCTTGCGCGTCACGTCCGTGCCGAAGATGCGCACGTGCCCCTCCCGCGCCGGCGTCAGACCCATCAGGCTGCGCAGCGTGGTCGTCTTGCCCGCGCCGTTGCGGCCCAGCAGGGTGACGATTTCTCCCTCGCGCACCTCGAAGGCCACCCCATGCAGGATGTGGCTCTTGCCGTAGAAGGTTTGCAGCCCCTCGACCTCCAGCGCTTTCATTCGGCTTGTCCCAGATAGGCGGCTTGCACGGCCGCGTTGGAGGCGATCTCGGCGGGGGTTCCGCCGGCCAGCACTTGCCCCTGTGCCAGCACGGTGATGCGGTCGGCCACCTTGAAGACCAGGGGCATGTCATGCTCGATCAGCACGATGGTTAGCTTTTCCTCGCGGTGCAGGCGGTGCATCAGGGCGGTGATGTCCTCGGTTTCCTGGTCGCCCATGCCCGCCGTGGGCTCATCCAGCAGCAACAGCTTGGGCCGCAGGGCCAGCGCCAAGCCGATCTCGACGGCCCGCTGGTCGCCGTGGGAAAGCTCACCGACCAGCCGCCCGCCCTTGGCCGTCAGCCCGACGCGCTGCGCCAGCTGCTCCACGCGCTCCTTGACCTGGGCGGTCTGCGCGCGGCTGAGCCAGGGGCGCATGCGGTAGCCGGCGGCAACCTCCACGCTGATGCGCAGGTTCTCCACGACCGTCAGTTCCGGGAAGATCTCGGTGATCTGGAACGTGCGGGCGATGCCCTTGCGCACCCGTTCGTTGGGCGAGAGGCGGGTGATGTCGTGTCCGGCGAATTGGATGCTGCCGCGCGTGGGGTCGAGCATCCCGCTGATGAGATTGAACGCGGTGGTCTTGCCCGCTCCGTTGGGCCCGATCACGGCGTGCAACTCGCCCTCGGCCACGTCCAGCGATACGTCCAGCACCGCCATCAAGCTGCCGAAGCTCTTGGTCAGTCCTTCAATCTTGAGCAGGCTCATCAGCGCGCCCTCTTCAGAATACCCAGCACTCCGCGCGGGAAGAACATCACCACCAAGACGAAGAACAGGCCGATGAACGACATCCAGTTTTCCGTCACGCTGGAGAGGTAGTCCTGCAACACGACGAAGATCGCGGCGCCCAGGAGCGGACCCCAGAAGGAGCGCATGCCGCCCAGCACGGCCATGATCACCAGATCCCCGGAGAAGTCCCAGCGCAGGATGCGCGGATCGGCAAAGTTGTTGAGCAGGGCATAGAGCGCGCCGGCCAAGCTGGCGACCAGGCAGGAGACCACCCACGACAGCAGGATGTGGCGCTCGATCGGGATGCCCAGAAAGCGCGCGCGGCGTTCGTTCTCGCGGATGGACAGTTGCACGCGGCCCAGGGGAGAGGCGAGCAGCAGCCCCATGCCCCCGACGGCCAGGGCAAAGAAGAACAGCGCCACGTAGTAGTAGGCCACGTCGTTGGTCAACAGGTCCAGTTTATAGCCGGCGAATTCGAGCGCGGGGCGCTTCCAGCCGCCCAGGCCGTCGTCCCCGCCGGTGACGGTGTTCCAGCGGAAGGCGATGAAGTAGAACACCTGGCCGAAGGCGATGGTGCACATGGAAAAATAGATGCCCCGCAGGCGGACGATCAGCGGGCCGATCGCCACCGCCGCCAAGGCCCCCAGCAGGGTGCCGATGGCGATGGCTTGCAGGGCGCCCATCCCCAGGAACTTGATGGACATGGCCGCGCCATAGGCCCCCAAGCCCACATAGGCGGCGTGTCCGAAGGACAGCACCCCGGTGTAACCCAGCAGGTAGTTGAGCGCCATGGCCGCCAGGCCCAGCACCAGCACCCGCGTGCCCAGGGTGGTATAGCCGCCCACGAGCGGCAGCCAGAAGGGCGCCAGCGTCAGGAGCGCCCAGATGCCGGCCAAGATCGCGATTCGCCTCACTACTGTCTCCCTTCTTCACCAAACAGCCCGCGGGGCCGCACCAGCAGCACCAGGCCCATCATGATGTAGATGATCGCCTCGCTGGCCGAGGGATAGAACACGGTGGTAATGCCCTGTGCGACGCCGATCAGCAGGCCGCCGAAGAGCGTGCCCGGCAAGCTCCCGATTCCGCCGACGATGATGGCAATGAAGCTGGGCATGATGAGGGCGTTGCCCATGGTGGGCTGCAAGCCCAACATGCCGGCGGCCAACACCCCGGCCAGGCCCGCCATGAAGATGCCCATGCCGAAGTTGAGCGAGCGCAACGCCCGCACGTTGATGCCCAAGGCGGAAACGGTCTCCAGATCCAGCGTCCCGGCCCGGATGCGGATGCCCAGGCGGGTGAAGCGCAGCACCAGGAACAGCGCCGCCACGGCCAGCAGGACGATGGCCACCATGAACACCCGGTACCCGGTGAGGAAGAAGAACTGCTGGGTCAGCGGCTTGGCCAGCGCCTCGGGGATGACAAAGGGCTTGGCGCTGGCGCCCCAGGTGAAGCGCGTCAGGTCCTCGAACATCAGGGCCATGCCGAAGGTGAGCAGCAGGCTGTAGAGGGGGTCCTTGCCGTACAGCCGCCGGATCAGCCCCGCTTCCACCGCGATGCCCAGCGCGGCCACCAGCAGGGGCGCCAGCAGCAGCGCGCCCCAGAACCCCATGGACAACGAGAGCGAGTAGGCGAGGTAGCCCCCCAGGGTCAGAAAGCCGCCGTGGGAAAAGTTGATGATGCCGCTGAGGTTCAGGATCAGCGAGAGGCCCAGCGCCATCAGGGCGTAGAACGCCCCCACGATGAGGCCATTGGTCACATTGAACAGAATCAGTTGTGTCATGCAGGCTCGGAGATTTCTTGGGAGAGCGGCCGCGGCCCCGGCGGATTCCCCCACGCACCGGCGCAAGCGGGACCGGAGCGACGGGGGGATGCGCCGCCCGCCCCCGGGGCCACAGGCGTCCCGGCCGCGGAGGCCGGGACGCATGGGACACGGGACGCAGGCGAACGGGATGCCCCGCGGTTGGGGAAACGGTTCACACCCATTGCGGATTCGCTAGGCCGGCCAGGTGAGCTTGCAGCCGGTTTCGCTCTCCGGCAGGGCCGCCTTGGCGCCGTCCACCAGTTGGGTCACGTCGAACAAGTCTTCCGGGTCCGTGCCGGACGCCTTGGCCTTGCCGACATACAGGGTGGGCATCAACTGATGGTCGCCCTTGCGGTAGAAGGGCTTGGACGGCATCAGCGCGACGTGGGGAGGCAGGACGAAGCCGCCCAGGGCCCGCGCCAGCTTGACCGCATCGAGGGATTTCTCCTGATTGGCGATCAGCGCATAGGTGTAGGCGGACGTGTAGCCGAACCACGTGCGCGCCGTGGGTACCTTGCCCGTGCGCTTGCGGATGTCCGCGACGAACTTGTCCAGACCCGGCACGTTCTTCTGCTTCCAGTACCATTCGAACACCCAGGTGCCGATGCGCGCCTCGGGCGGCAGGCCCTCCAGCACCTCGAGCTCCTGCTGGGCGCCGGCGATGTGCATCTGCTTGTCCAGGCCAAACTGCACCGACTGCTTGAGGCAGTTGACCATGTCTTGCCCGGCGGTCAGGAAGATCAACACGTCCGGCTTGGCGGCCTGCGCCTTGATCAGGTAGGCCGAGAAGTCCGAGGTCGCCAAGGGCACCAGGTCGCCCCCCAGGTCCGTTCCGCCCATCTGCTTGAGGAGGGTCTGGAAGCCGCTGTGCAGGGTGTGGCCGAAGGCGTAATCGGGCGTGATGAAATACCACTTCTTGCCATACTCCTTGTAGAGCGTGCTGGCGACCGCGGCCACTTCCATGTACGTGGTGTTGCAGACGCGGAAGACGTTCCAGTGGCAGTCCTTGCCGGTCACGGCGTCGGTGTGGCCGCCGGAGACGACGTGCAGCACGCCTTTCTCGCTGGAGACCTGGCCCAGCGCCAGGGCGATGGAGGAGTTCACGTCGCCGATGAGGAATTGGATCTTGTCGCGGTCAATGAGCTTGCGGGCCTTCTGCACCGCCGTGCCCACGTCGTTGGCGGAGTCTTCGACGAGCATCTCAATCGGCCGACCCAGCACACCGCCCTTGGCGTTGATCTCGTCCACGGCCTGTTGCGCGCCGATCACCTCGTTCTTGGCGTTTTCCGCGTACACGCCGGTGAGGGGGTCAATCATGCCGATCTTGATCGGCGTTTCTCCCCGCGCTTCCCTGAGGATGAACGGGGCGCCGATGACTTGCGCCGCGCCCAGCGCCAATCCGGTCTGGATCAATGAGCGCCGGCTGAGGCCGGACGCGGGCTGACCGATCTTACGATCCTTCATTGAAAGCTCCCTGTGCTTGATCTTCGGTTGATGAGTATGATGATAGGGGCGGCCCGCCGACCAAGTCCGGGCCCCCGGCCCGGTCTCTGGTGACGGTATGCCCACGGCGTTCTACCGCCCCAATTGCGGTGACCTCCGGATGCCGCAAGCGCACCTTGCGCCGCCGTTGTTCCCTACGGGAACGGAGCATCTGACAGATTAATTGTGACGATGTCAAACGCAAGTGAGCATCGCAGCTGGACAAGTTTGAATCCTGGTGGGTCAAGCCGAACGCACCCGGCTCCCGGCAGACCGCGTCTGGACATGTCTCTGCGGGTTGTTTCTATCGTTCATCTCATACACCGTAAATTGTCGTTCGCCCTAGGCGGGATTGTCGTTCAGTCTGGCGCCGACCAATTGTTCTGAAAGGGCTTGATCCGGCTTGGCAATCGTCGTATAGATGGCAGGCCGGACTCGCCCCATGGTCCGCGTAAGGCAGCAACTTGCGGTTCATGTGCGCGAGGAGAAGCGGGCCGATCAACGGCCCCTGGCCGTACCAACCTCAGAGAACGGGGGAAGTTGCCATGAAAAAGGACGAGAAGACCGCCAAGACGGGCCAGAGCGCCGTCAATCGCCGCAATCTGATCAAGGGAGCCCTAGCCGCCGGGGTTGGCGCCGCCACGCTGGCGGCGTCGGACAATCTCGGCTTCAATATCCGCACCGCCAAGGCCGCGGGAACCACCTGGCGCATCCAGTGCGCCTGGGCCGCGGGCGTGTTTGGGTACAAGATCTTCAAGAAGTGGGCAGACGAGATCGTCGAGCGCAGCGGGGGCGAACTCACCTGGACGCCCTTCCCGGCCGATGCGGTCGTGGGCACGTTCCAGATGCTGGACGCCACCAAGTCCGGCGCGCTGGACGCGATGAACTGGTTCACCCTCTACGGCGCCGGCAAGTTGCCGGTGACGGTGTTCCTCAGTTCTTACCCGCTGGGGCCGCGCACCGAAGGCGAGTGGGACGCGTTCTACTACGGGTTGGGCGGACTGGAAATCACGCGGGAGATCTACGCCAAGCAGGGCCTGTACTATGTCGGGCCGATCCAGCACGGGCCCAACATCATCCACTCCAAGGTGCCGATCCGCTCCATTGACGACTTCAAGGGGCGCAAGATGCGCGTTCCGGGCGGGATGGTGGCCGAGTTGTACACGGCCGCAGGCGCCAAGACCACCCTCTTGCCCGGCAGCGAGATCTTCCCGGCGATGGAGAAGGGCACGATCGACATGGCCGACTACGTCGGTCCGGCGATCAACTACGAGTTCGGCCTGTACCAGGTGGCCAAGTACATCACCATGGGCCCCCCGGGTCAGATGTCCCTTTACCAACCGGTGGACTTGATGGACCTGACGGTCAACATGGCCGTATGGAACAAGCTGTCCAAGCCGATGAAGATCTTCGTGGAGGACGAGGTGCATCGCTATTCTCATCTGCACTTCGCCGCGATCCAGAAGGCCGACCAGGACTCCTGGCCGCTCTACGAGAAGGCCGGGGTTCGCATCACCCGCCTCAGCGCCGACGACGTGGACAAGTTCACCAAGCTGGCCATCCCCTTGTGGTACAAGTGGGCCAACAAGGATCATGACGCCGCCCGGGTGTTCAAGATCCAGCTCGACTACATGATGTCGGGCAGCCTGGGGTATATCACGCCGGATATGATCAAGGGGGAGAAGTTGACGACGTAGCAGGCGCGGGGTATGAACGTCCAGGCAGCCCTTGGGCTGCCTGGACGTGCACTCACCTCGGCCCGGACGGGACGGCCGGGCTGACCGCAATGCAAACCATCTTGCCTTCGATCCTGCACGCCTTGGACCGTGATTGACCATGCCTAACCTGACATTCATCCTGCCGCACTGGCTGTACTGGGGCGGCTTGGGGCTGTTTCCGATCGCCGCGATGGTGATCGTCCGCCGTCAGCAGCGCTCTGGCCTGGGCGCCGGGATTTCCGTCGCCACCGCGTACCTGTTCTGGCTGACCGGCGGATTCGTCGGCATTCACCGGCTCTACCTGCGCAACTGGTGGGGCGTGATTTACATTCCCCTGTTCATGGCGATTCTGTTCATGAACGTGGAGGGCCGGGCCGCCCGCGAGGTCTTCTCCCGCACGCACCGGGATCTCCAGGTCGCCGAGTTCGAGCTGGACCGCGCCAAGAAGGAGCAACAAGAAGGCAAGTTGGGCGCGGTCGAACAGGCGGCGACGGTCCAGGCCAGCATGGAAAAGGCCCGCGCGGAGAACGTCGAAGCGGACCAACGGTTCGGGGCCTGGTCCACCCGGGCGGGCTGGATCGCCGCTGTGATCGCCCTGATGCTGCTGGGCGATGCCATCCTGCTGCCCAGCCTGACCAAGCGCTGCATTGCCCGCGAAGGCGGGCTGAGGCCGCTTTCAAACATGATTGATCCCGAGGCGGTGCTGGAGAAGGTCAGCCACAAGGCGCCGGGCACGGCCATTCACACGCACATCACCAACGAGGTGGACCAGGTAAACGGGTTCTTCGGCGAATACATCGGCTATTGGTCCATCATCGCCGTATTCGTGTATTACTACGAGGTGCTGGCGCGCTACGTGTTCAATTCCCCCACCAATTGGGCGCACGAGAGCATGTTCCTCATGTTCGGGATGCAGTATCTGCTGGCCGGGGGCTATGCCTTTCGCGAAGACGCCCACGTGCGGGTGGACGTGCTTTACGTGCTGCTGTCTGACCGCAACAAGGTCAGGCTGGACCTGTTGACGGCGGTTTTTTTCTTCTTGTTCAACGGGGTCCTGCTGGTGACCGGCTATGTGTTCGTGCAAAGCGCGATCGAGGTGGGAGAGGTTTCCATGACGGAGTGGGGCATCCAGTACTGGGCCGTCAAGATTGCCTTGCCCTTGGGTGCCGTTCTCATTCTGCTGCAGGGCTGCGTCCGCGTATTCAAGAACATCACGTACCTGAGGACCAAGGAGATCTGACCCGATGGGCCTGACAATCGGTATCGGCGCGCTCACCGTCTTGATGGGCGTATCCCTCGCGGTCGTGTTGATGGCGGGACTGCCGCTGGCATTCGTGACGGGCGGGCTGGGCGTGCTCTTCTTGTGGCTGTTCGGCACCCCGGAAATGCTGAACATCCTGCCTTCCCGCATCTTCCCGTACATGACGGACTATCAGCTCTCGGCCATTCCCCTGTTCATCTTCATGGCCGCCATGCTGGAGCGCGCCGGGTTGATCGAGGAATTGTTCGACGTCATCTACAAGATTCTGGGCGGAATCCGGGGCGGTTTGGCAACGGCGGCCATCGTGGCCTCCACCATCCTCGCGGCCACCGTGGGCGTGGTGGGCGCGACCGAGATCACCATGGGGCTGATCGCCCTGCCCGCCATGCTCAAGCGCAAGTATAACGCGGAAATGGCCTGCGGCGCGATCCTGGCCGGCGGCACGCTCGGCATCCTGATCCCGCCCTCCATCATGGCCATCCTCTATGCCGTGGTGGCCGCCCAATCGGTGGGCGAGCTCCTGATCGGCTCGGTGTTCCCCGGACTCCTGCTCTCCGGCTTGTACATTCTCTACGTAACCGTGCTCTGTACGATCCGCCCCGAATACGGTCCATCGCTGCCCAAGGAGGAGCGGATCGGCTTCGTGGAGAAGATCCGCATCACCAAGGGCATCTTCCCCGCGCTGTTCTTGGTGGTGCTGGTGCTGGGCGTGATCTTCACCGGGGTGGCCACGCCCGTGGAGGCCGCCGGCATCGGCACCTTCGGGGCCTTGGTGGTCACCGCCTTCGCGCGCCGCCTGAGCTGGACGGCCGCCCGCGACGCGGCCAACACCACCCTCAAGGCCTCCGCGATGGTGCTCTGGATCATCTTTGGCGCCAGCATCTTCGTGGGCTTCTACATCCTCAGCGGTGGGCAGCTGTTCGTCACGGGCCTGTTGCTCGGCACGGGCCTGGGGCCCTACGGCATCCTGCTGCTGATGAACGTCATCTTGATCATCCTCGGCTGCTTCCTGGATTGGGTCGGGATCCTGCTGCTCACGGTGCCAATCTTCGTGCCCATCCTGAAGACCTTGGCCTTCTCCGGAGTGCTCGGTTTGCCAGGCGTGCCGCCGGAGGACATCCCGCTCTGGTTCGGCGTGGTCTACATCGTCAACATGCAGATGTCCTTCCTCAGCCCGCCCTTCGGGTACTCGCTGTTCTACCTGCGGAGCGTGGCTCCGCCGGAGGTCAGCATGGCCACCATCTTCCGCGGAGCGGTGCCCTTCCTGATCCTGCAAGCCGTCGGGCTGACGATCTGCGTCGTCTACCCGCCCATCGTGCTCTGGCTGCCGTCCCTGTTGTACATCAAGTAGCAGCCTAGCCGCCGGTGCCGAGCCAGAAAGTGGAGCGGGGCGAGGCCCTTACCAACCGGCGTTGGCTCGTTCCCTGGCGCGACTGCGCCGCCCCGGGGGTTTGCTGCCCGCGGGCCGCCGCCGGCGGCGACCGTGACAAGGTCCCGGAAACCCGCTACGGTGACCTCGCGCCGGTCGTGCGGTTCCGGATCGGCCGGGCCGCCGCGGGCCATCGCCCGGCGCGGCCGGCAGACCAAGCCCGGCTGAAGGTCGCCTTCCCCAATCGTCGAGGCCTGACCCATGCCCCGTCTCGCTGCCACCCCGGGCCCGCGCCGCTGCCTTACCGCGGTGGCCCTGTTGGCGCTGCTCGCGCTGTTCCTGGCCGGCCCGGCTGCCGCCAGGCAGGGAGATTCCCGCGCCGTGCTCTACGTGGGGACCACCCGCTTCCTGGTGGACGACGCCACCTCCGACGGCACCATCTTCGGCGGCAACTGGGGCTTCGAGGTGCTGGACGATCTGCTGTGGAACTTCGGCGCTTCGGTTTCCACCACCGACGGCGTGCAGACGGTCAACAATCGGCTCTACGACATCTACGCCCGCACCTCCCAGGCGCAGACCAGCCTGACGTACTACTTCGGCGGCTCAAGCCGGAACATGGTCGTCCCGTTCCTGGGCGCCGGCATCGCGGCTCTGAACTACGACATTGACTATACCTTCCCCGGCTCCATGGTGGGCAAGACCTCCGGCACCGGCCCGGGGGCGTTCGGCCTGGGCGGCGTGGAATTGTGGCTCACCCGCTCCTCCACCTTGATCTTGGAGGTGCAGGGCCAGGGGTACGAGATCGAGACGGAGGCGCACAAGAAGACCACCTTGCGCTCCAGCGGCTTCCTGCTTTCGCTGCGGATCGGGATCCACATGTAGCGGGATAGCGTGTCCCTACAGCGGCAGGCGGTTGAGCAGTTCGGTCGTGACCAGCCAGAAGTTCACGAAGATCAGGGCGCTGTTGATCCACGGCAGGTAGCCCGCGATCTGCCGCCCGCCCTTCCAGATCAGCAGCACGTTGATGGCCGCGCAGATCAGCAATCCCATCACGAAGAATTTGCCGCCCAGGGCGTTGATTTCGTACCAGTGGGCCGGCGACACCAGAATCCCGGGCAGGCGGAAGCCGTACCAGCGGTTGGGGGGCACCCAGCCCAGGGCCAGCGGCAGCGCGGCGCAAGCCAACACCGCATACAGGCTCAGATAGTTCAGCATCAGACGGCGCATGGCTCCACCCGAAATTCGATCCGCCGTCCCCCGGCGCACTCCCATCACCCTACTCCCTTGCCCGGCGCAACGGAATGG
>Ga0315281_10009763_pt1 | contig 13290 bp, 6 predicted proteins | sample YL17G07_0_MG_FD_204540 | JGI IMG/M metagenome (GOLD analysis project Ga0315281, IMG submission 204540) | Sediment microbial communities from Yellowstone Lake, YNP, Wyoming, USA - YL17G07_0 | ecosystem: Environmental > Aquatic > Freshwater > Lake > Sediment | place: USA: Wyoming | collected... | reverse complement strand
AATTTTTTGCGAAGTTCGGCAATGGCCAGGGCCATGCGGGGAGAGCTGAGGAGGTCGGCGGGATTGGGAGGAAGCGGACCGGTGGGGATGGCGGTGAGATTTTCGATTTCGGGATGCTGAACGCAGACGAGGTCGAGGCTGGAGACACCGGCCAGGAAGGAGCTGAGGCCGGCGTATTTGCCGTCGAGAAGATCGAGAACGCGTCCGACGCCGGGCTTGCGCAAGTCGGCATCGACAAGAACGGTCTTGTCGCCCAACTGGGCGAGAGTGACGGCGAGATTGGCGGCGGCGGTGGTTTTGCCTTCGCGGGGCAGAGCGCTGGTGACCATGAGGACCTGAGGAGGATGTTCGGCGCGGGAGAGAAGGAGAGCGGTGCGCAGGGCGCGGAAGGCCTCGGAGGTGAGGGACTTGGGGAGGTGATGGGAGACGAGTTCGATATGGGGCTTGTGGCCGTTGGACTTGGAGGAGTCCTTGAGAAAGCGCATGCCGCGGCCATTGGCACTGGTGCCTTCGAAAACGGGAACGACGGCGAGAGAAGGAAGGCGAACGAGGTGTTCGACATCTTCGGGAGTTTTTACCGTGTTGTCCATGTACTCGCGGAGAAGGGCGAGGCCGATGCCGCCAACGAGGCCGACGAGGATAGCCATGAGGATATTGCGGCCCTTGGCGGGACGCGCGGGAAAGGAGGGAATCATGGCAGGGTCGACGACGCGAATATTGGAGGAGCGCAGACCGGCGCTGATGCCGGCTTCCTTGAGCTTGGTGAGGAGGCCGTCATAAAGCTGTTTGTTGGCCTCGGCTTCGCGCTTGAGGATATTGTACTGGACGAGGCGCTGGGACATCTGGTTGGCTTCGGCTTTTTGCGCGTCGAGGGACTTGCTGAGAAGAAGTTCGCGCTGGCGGGCGGTGCGGTAGGCATTTTCGACGCGGCTCACGACGTTCTTCCCTTCCCTGTCGATGAGTTTTTCGGTTTCCTTGAGCTGAGCGGCGAGGCGCTGAACGCGGGGGAAATTGGGGCCGTACTGGTTCAAAGCAGCGGCGTACTCGGCTTCTGCGGTGGCGCGGCTACGCAAGAGATCCTGCAGAATGGTATTGGCCTGTGCTTCGGGGATGACGGCGAAATTGCCGGAGGAGGCCATTTGAAATAGAGCTTCCTTGCGCATGCGGTCGCTCTGGGCTTCGGTCAGTTCCTTGTTGATATCACCGAGGCGCTGGGAGGTCATGCTCTGTTTGTCGTCGATGGTCCAGATGGAGTTTTCGCGCTCATAGCCGAGGCGGGCGTCTTCGGATTTTTCGACTTTGATTTTTAGTTCGTTGAGCTGGTCGGCAAGCCAGGTGGAGGCCTGGGTGGTGGCTTCATAGCGGCTGCGGAAATTGTGTTCGATAAAATTATCGAGATGGGAGTTGAGGGTGCGGGCGGCCAGCAACGGATTGGTGGATTCGAAACTGACGTCCAGCAGGAGGCTGTTGGCAACGCGCTTGACCGTAAGGTTGCCGAGAAATACGGAGAGTTCGGGGGGGCGGCTCTGGTTGGCCAGGCTACCGGTGGCCACGGCTTCGGAGACGCGGCCTCCGGGAGAAAATTCGGAATTGCCCGCCAGGCCCGCGCTGCGAACGGTCTGCAAGGCGAGGGTCTCGCTGGTCAGGATTTTGGATTCGGTTTCGATGTAGCTTTCCTGGTCCATGATGTAGGAAGAGGCGTCGGAAGGGCGGAAGGGGAGAATATTCTGGTTGTCGGGGTCAATCTGAATGCGGGCGGTGGCGATATAGACGGGGCGCATGCGGAAGGTATAGATGGAGGCGATGGTGGTGACGGCCAGGGCAAAAGAAAGGATCATCCACAGGTGCTTGCGGAGGATGAGCAGGTAGTCGTAGAGATGGGGCTCGCGCAGAGTAAAAACGGCATCCGGAAAGCGTTGAAGGAGGGGGAGGTGGCCGTTGAGATGCACGGCGCCGTTGGAGCCGTTGGGTGAGTCGTCGCGAGGAATGATGGAGTGGCCGTTGTCTTCGATCATAAATGCCTTCTAGCGAGCGATGCGGAAAACGGCGACGGCCGTACCGACGCCAATGGCGATTTCCGCCAAGCGCATGGCGGTGCGCTTTCCGCCGCTTTCGGGAACAAAAAGAATATCGTTGGGATTGAGAGGAACGTCCTCGGTCTTGCGGGCCATGATCTTACTCAGGTTCACACGAACCTGCTGCTGCATGCCTTTTTCGTCCTTGCGCAGAATAACTGCGGCGGAGCCTTTGGCGGCGCGCTGAAGACCGCCCGCGAGGGAAAGAACCTTGAGGATGCTCATTTGGGTGTTGTCGCTGGTCAGAACAAAAGCGCCGGTGCGGCTGACGGCGCCCAGGACATAGACGATGCCGCCGCGCGGGACGGAAACAATGTCACCGCCTTCGAGAAGAATATTGCTCTGGGGGTCCGATTTCTCGAGGAGATCATCCAGGCGAATGGTGATGGTACTGGCGGAGGGGGAAGGAGGAGGAAGAGCGGCGGAAGCATTCGGAGTTTCCGCAGGGACGGCTGCCGGAGACGAATCGTGCACGGCGGAAGCAGCGGGCGCGGGGGGAGCGGGATTCGCGGCGGTGGAAGAAGGAGCCGGCGAAGCGGAAGGATCTTTCCATTCGGGAAACGCCGGACCAGCGGGAACCAGAGCAGCGGATGGCTGCGGCGGCGGGCGGGTGATGATGACCGAACCTCCGGCATCGTTGGAGATGCCGCCGGCCTCGGAAAGAACCTCGAGGAGGGTAACGGGACGGTCGGCGTGATAGACCATGGGGTGGGCCACCGAACCCACGACCATAATGGGTTTACTTTTCTTCTCCTTGACGACCACGCTTACCTGCGGATGAGAAACGAGGCCATTGGCCTCCAGCACTTCCTCGACCTTTTTTTCCACTTGCGATTCGGTCAGGCCGGCGACCTGCAAACGCACAGGAAGGAGAGGAAGCGCCAGGCTGCCCGCCTGGGTAACCCGGAACTCTCCTGATAATTCTTTAACGTCGAAGACATCCACAACCAAGAGATCTGCGGGACCAATGGTGTACTCGCGCTGGGTCTTCTGTACCAAATTGGCAAAAGCGCGGATGCGGTCGTTGGTCTGCTGTGGCGTCTCCAAGGGAGCAGACTGCGCCCAACAAGCGGGCAGCAAAGCAGAAACCGTCCAGACACAAGGGATTACGAAGTGAAATGCGAATCTAAAGGAGCGGCGAATACATAATGCCACCGCACCCAGTCTTACTGGCTGCATCAAAGTAGACGACCCCCCGAAGCATTATATAGCGTTTCAAGGCGGAACAGTCAGGATGTTCCTATATGGGAAATGGAGGGGGCACGATAGATACGAGACGTAGCAAGCAAGGAAAGCAAAAAGAAGAGGAGAGCGTTGGAGGGGATGTGCAGATTGAAATCAACGGTGCAATGAACGAGAAAACCGATGCAGCCGAGGAAAGCGCCGGACTGAAGGGCGGCGGAGGCGCCGTTTTCCGGACGCCAGGAGCGGCGAAAACCGGAAGAGAAGAGGAGAAATAAAAAGGAGGAGCAGCAGAGAGCGCCGAGAAGGCCGGTTTCGGCGAGGACTTCGGCAAAATCATTGTGGGCGTGGTTGACGATTTTGCCGTCATAGAGGGAGTCGTAGGCGGGAAAAACAAATTGCAGGGTGCCCAGGCCGGCGCCGGCGAGGGGGTGATCGAGAAAAATGCGCCAGGAGTCGGCAGCCATGGCGGCGCGTTTGCTTTGGGAGGCTTCGAGGGGCTTCATGGCGGCGAAGCGGTCGAGAGTGGACTGAACACCAAGCCAGGAGACGAGAAGGAGGGCCAGGAGGAGGACGCTGGCGCCCACCAGGGCGCGGCGGCCGCTGGCGCCGCGAAGAATCACGAGGAGAGCGAGCAGAGCCATCTCGACGAGGAAGGCAATGATGCCGCCGCGGGAAGCGGAGAGGAACAGCGCGCCGACGGGCAGCAGGGCGAAAAGAACGACCAAGGCCAGGCGGTCGCGCTGGACCTTGCCCAGAACCAGAGGGGCCATGCCCACGGGGATGAGGAGTTCGACCAGGCCGGCGAAATGATTGCGGTTGACGTAAGGCCCGAAGGGAATGCCGCCAAAGCGCATTTCACGGAACCAGTACAATTTTCCGTTGAAGGTGAGGTGCTGAAGGATGCCGAAAATGGAGACGAAAAACCCGAGGGAAAGCAGGAACCAGACGAAGCCGCGCCAGTCGGAGAGGGTGCGATAGGCCTGGGCGGCGAGAAAGAGAAGGAGCAAGTAGGAAGCGGCGAGCTGCAATTCGGCGCGGGTGGCAAAGAAATAGAGAGTGGAATGAAAAAGCAACTGAGCGGCGGAAAGAAAGAAGAAAAGCAGGACAGGAAAAAAGACGGCGGGGAGAACGATCTCGGTCTGGCGGCCGCGGAAGAGGAGGGCGGCCCAATAGAGGAAAAGAAGGGCGGCGCCAATTTCCAGGACGGCCATGGCCCACTCCTCGACGGCGCCGTGAGAGAGCACGGAAAACGCCAGGAGCACGCAGAGGCCCGCGCGGAGGAATTTCATGGGCGAGCCTTCGCGGGGGGAGGAGCGGCGGGAAGAGGGACCAGAGCGAGGTCATCGACCCAGGCGGTGCCGGCGATTTTGTTGTCGAATTTCTGGCTGGCAGTGCGGCCGATGCAGATTTGGGCGACGTTGGAATCCTTGCCCGCCTGCCAGGACAAGGTCCACTGGGTCCAGGGCTCGGTGGCGCGGAGTTCCGGACTGCTCAGCGTGGGAGAGCCCCGAGCGGACAGAGCGGCAAAAATACCGCGGTCGGTGGAGATACTTTCCGAGCGCATCCATCCGGAAAACTGGTAAGAGGTGAGCGGAGTGACGGGAACGATCTGGCAAGCGGCGGAAAAGGCGAGATTGCGCGAACCGTCAAAATGAATGCGCAAGGACTGCGCTCCGGAATGTTTGACGGCGCCGTCATAGCCGATGAGAACGCCTTTTTCTTCCTGGATGCGCCAGGAGAGGCCCTCCCGCACATTGGATTCAAAGCCGCCATCCCAGAGAAGGGAACCGGGGGGGCCGCCCGGATCGGGAATCTCGGCAAACTCCAGAGCCTGTTTCCAAGCCTGAGCAGCATCCGAGCCATGCGCGGTGGAAAGGAGAAGATTCAGAAATGGGGAAGCGTCCCGCAGGGGGAGATGAGGGTGGAGAGCGGCGAGGCGCTTCCAGACTTCGAGCGAAGCATCCACGGCGCCGTCGGCTGCGAGGGTGCGCAGGGCGGGAATGTAAACCTCCTGGGAGGGAGGAAGAACCTGGGCGAGGAGAACCTGGGAATCCGGATTGGCGGACCAGCAGACGGAAACGGCTTCGGGAGTGCGCAAGGGTTCGGACTGGAGACTGCTGTGGATTTCGGCAAAAGCGGAATCCAGCTCACCCTGGCGAAGAAGGAAATTGCCATAGCGCCAGGCAACTTCGGCGGAGACGGGGTGGCTTTTTTTTGCGGAAAGAAGAGCGGAACGTGCGGAGGAGAGATCGCCCAGCGCTTCATGGGCGGAGGCGAGATCCAGCCAGACGGCGGGGTCGCGGGGATTCAGAAGGAGGGAATGGCGGTAAAGTTCGATGGCGCGGGGAAAATCCTGCTGGTCGAGATTGAATTGCCAGTAGCGGCCGAGCAGATACCAGTGGCGGGCGTTGCCCGGTTCGAGGCGGGCGGCTTTTTCGAGACCGGCGAAAGTGCCGAGAGAGGAAAAATATTCGGCGGCGGCGAAGCGGAAAGCAAAAAAAGAGAGAACGGCGGCAAGGACCACGGCCGCAAGCAGCAGAGTCCGGCGCAGCATCGAGCTGGAGAGCACCAAGAGCATCGCAAGAAATACGCCAAGCACGAGCCGCGGAGGAGCGGAAGGAATCCGCCGCAGGGCAGGGTGGATTGTACCGTGGAACGGCCCCGGAGGTCTCTTTCTTCCTGCAAAAATAAGCGCGGAGTGGAAAAACTACTTGCCGGGGGCGGCGGTAAAAGCTTCGGCGGAGCCGCGGGAGCGGCGGCGGGCGTCGATGCCCAGGCGCTTGATCTTCTGGTTGAGCGTGGAAAGGGGGATGAGGAAGCGCTCGGCGGCTTCGGTCTGATTCCAGCCGGTGCGCTCGAGCATTTCGAGGATGACGCGGCGCTCGATCTCATCCATGACCTGGAAGAGAGAAGGCAGGGGGCTGTCGGCGGCGGCGCGCGCGCCGGGTTCCCCGGGGAGAGGGGGAAGAAAATCGGAGAGTTGCAGGCGGGAGGCGTGGACGGCGTCGCGGGAGCGCAGAGATTCGGGGAGAAGATCCGCGTCCAGCTGCTCCTGAGTGGAAAGAACGACGGCGCGTTCGGCGACATTTTCGAGTTCGCGGACGTTGCCGGGCCAGTCGTAATCCATGAGGAGCTTCATGGCGGCGGGGGTGAAGCGGCGCGGGGGCTTGCCGTTTTCCTTGCAGTAGCGTTCGAGAAAATGCTCGCAAAGAGCGGGGATATCCTCGCGGCGATCGCGGAGGGGAGGAAGGAGAAGGTGAATGACGTTGAGGCGGTGAAAGAGGTCCTCGCGGAAGCGGCCTTCGCGGACGAGAGTGAGGAGGTCCACGTTGGAGGCGGCGACGATGCGGACGTCGACTTTGATCTGCTCGGTGCCGCCGAGGCGCATGAATTCGCGCTCCTGAATGACGCGGAGGAGCTTGGCCTGGGTTTCCGGGGAGATGGTGGCGATTTCGTCGAAGAAGATGGTGCCCTGATCGGCGACTTCGAAGAGGCCTTTTTTGGAGGCCACGGCGCTGGTGAAGGCGCCGCGCACGTGGCCAAAGAGCTGGGATTCGAGAAGGTCGGCGGGAATGGAGCCGGTGTTGATGGGCACGAAGGATCGATCGGCGCGAGGGGAGGCGGAGTGAATGGCCTTGGCGATGAGTTCTTTTCCGGTGCCGCTTTCGCCGGAAATGAGAATGGTGGAGCGGGAGGAGGCCACCTGGGTGACGAGATCGAGCAGGGCCAGCATTTTTTCGCTCTTGCCGATGATGTTGGGGAAATTGAAGCGCTGCTTGAGGGCGCGTTTGAGATGAAGATTTTCCTCGCGCAGACGGCAGGCTTCGACGGCCTGCGCCACCTGTGCCAGGAGTTCTTCGTTGGACCATGGCTTGGTGATGAAATCGAGAGCGCCGCCCTTGAAGGCCTGGCGGGCCATGTCGATGGAGCCGTAGGCGGTGATGAGAACGACGGCGAGATGAGGGTCGCGCTGGCGGATCTCGCGGAGGAGTTCCAGGCCGTTGCGGTCGGGGAGGCTGACGTCGAGGAGGACGAGGTCGTAGGGCTGCTCTTCGAGTTTGGCGAGGCCGGCTTCGGCGGAGCCGGCGGTGGCGACCTGATAGCCTTCCGAGGAGAGGAGCAGTTCGAGGCCCTCGCGGATTTCGGATTCGTCATCGACGACGAGAATGGAGCCCTTAGACATGAACGGGTTTACCCGCGGCGGGAAGTTCGAGATGGAAGGAGGTGCCCTTGCCCGGGGAGGAGCGGACATCCATTTTTCCGGCGTGCTCGCGGACGATGCCGTAGCTGACGGAGAGGCCGAGACCGGTGCCGCGGCCGATGGGCTTGGTGGTGAAGAAGGGGTCGAAGATGCGGTTGATCAGATCGCGGGGGATGCCCGCGCCGGTATCCGTGATTTCGATTTCGACACTGCCATTGTGAGCGGCGGTGCGGATTTCGAGCATGCCGCCGGCGGGCATGGCGTCGCGGGCGTTGAGGAAAAGATTGAGAAAGACCTGCTGGAGCTTGTTGGAAGAGCCGTGGACCGGGGGGAGCGCACCGGCGAGCTGCTTCATCACCTGGATGCGGCCGGTCTTGAGGGGATGGTCGACGAGGAGGAGAGTGTCTTCGAGGACGCGGTTGATATCCACCTGGGAAAACTGGGCGACGCCGGTGCGGGAGAAATTGAGGAGGTTGTTGACGATTTCGCTGGCGCGGAAGGTCTGCTTGACGATTTTTTCGATGAGGGCCTGGCGGGGATCGCCTTCGGGCATCTGCTTGGCGAGCATCTGGATGTAATTGGAGATGACCGCAAGAGGCGTATTGACCTCGTGGGCCACGCCGGCGGCAAGCAGGCCGAGAGAGGTGAGCTTTTCGGTCTGGGTCATCTGCCCTTCCATGTGCTCGCGCTGGGTGACGTCGTCAAAGAGGAGCAGGCGGCCGATGCGTTCGCCGGCCTTGCTGACCAGGGGAGTGATGGAAACGTTGAGGGTGAGGGAGCGGCCGGCGGCCTGGAGGCGGTGTTTGTAAATGCCGCTGACCTGATCGTCGCCGGAGCGGGAAAGAATCTCGGCGGCAAGTTCCACGGGGAGAAGAGAGGCCAGGGGACGGCCAACGGCGTTCTGACGGGTAACGCCGAAGAGGTCTTCCATGCGGGAATTCCAGGATTCGACGGCGCCCTCGAGGTCCACGGCGAGGACGCCAACGTTGAGGGATTCGATGATGTTTTCGCTGAAATCCTTGAGGCGGGCGATTTCGAAGGCTTTTTGTTCGAGGGAAGAGTAGAGCTGAGAATTATCGAGGGCGATGGCCACATAACCGGCGATGGTCTGGACGAGTTCGACGTCGTCGCTGGAGAGGAAATCGCCGTCGACGGTCTTGCCCAGGCCCAGAACGGCAATGGAACGTTCGCGGATGCGGCAGGGAACGAAATAGTTGAGATCGAGTTTTTCGAGCGTCTCGCGAACGGGCTCGGGAACAGCGCGCGCCTGGCGGGGCGATTCGAAAAAGAGCGCCCCACCGCGCGCGAACTCGGGCCGGGCCGGATCGAGAAAGGAAAGGTCCAGAGGACCGCTAAAACGGATGCCCATGGAACGGGCCAGCTTGAGCTCGCCCACGCGGGAGGGATCCTCGACAAAGATGGCCAGGCGGTCGACAAGAAGGGTCTGAGAGATGCGGTCCATGACGGAGGCGAGCATGGGGTCGACGCGGACTTCGTTGGTGAGGGTGCGGCCGAATTCGATGAGGGTGCGGCGGTAGTCCAGGCGGTCGCGGTAGAAGAAGCGGTCGAGGCGCACTTGGGTCCATTCGCGGAAAGGCTGGAAGAGAAAGGCGGCGATGACGATGGCCAGGATGCTGCCGGCGGGGCCGGTGGGCCAGCGAAGATGGAGAAATTCGCCGATGACGGCGACGAGGGTGAAATAGACGCCGACGACGCCGGCGGTGGCGGCGGTATAGGCCAGGCCGCGCTTGAAGATGATGTCCACGTCCATCAGGCGGTAACGGATGATGGCGTAGCCGAAGCAGAGAGGAATGAAGACGAGGCTGAGGGCGGAAAATTTCAGCCAGGAGTTGAGGGCGGAGTCAAAGACGAAAGGAAGGATATAGAAAACAGTGAAGGGGAGGCTGCCAAGGAGCGAACCGGCGGTGAGCCATTTCAACTGCTGGCGCAGGACGCCGCTGGGGGCGGTGCGGAAGGTGCGGGAGAAAACGACGCCGGCAGCGAGAAAATAGGCGGCGAGATAGGTCAGTTCAATCTTGTCCAGGACGAGGCGAGCGCCCAGCCAGGGGATGAATCCGAGGGCGTTGACGGCCACGAAGAGGTGCGTGAGCAGCAGTAAGGCGGGAAGGACATAAACGGCACCGAGGCGGGCGGCGGAGCGCCGGGGGCCTTCGGTGTGCTCGGGGAAGACCAGGGCAAAATGGAGAAGCAGAGCGGGAACGAGGAGACGGGCGACCACATTGGCCCAATAGATTTCCCAGTCGAAGGCGTCCAGTTTTCCGCTGTAGTGGAAAGAATAGAGAATGAAGGAAGCGAGACAGAAGAGATAGAAATGGACGGCGCGGGGAGCGTTCCAGCGGCGGACGAAGATGAAGAGGCCGATGAAGAGATAGAGGAGTCCGACCAGACGGAGGTAGTTTTCGATGGAGGCGGGTTTATCGGCGGGGGCGGTGACTACGCGGGTTTCAAACTCGCGGCCGCCACGGGAAACCTTGTAACGCACCTGGCTCCACAAGCCCGCGTGCCAAAGTTTCTTGGTGACCTGGACGGCGCTGGAGACGGGAGCGTCGTTGATGGCCAGCAGGCGGTCGCCAGAGCGCAGACCGGCGCGGGCCGCGGGAGAATCCAGAGCCACATGCCAGGCGGTCACGCCCTGATCGGCGCTGGAGAGCCAGGTGACACCATCATCGGGAGATTCGTAGCGGGTGCGCTGGTCGAAATTGAGGGCAGCAAAAATCATGGCGGCCAGCGTAACCAGCGCCAGCACGACCGCTCCCACATGGACTCGAAGGCTTTGCCTCATAGTGAAGCCCGAAAAGACAGGGAAGACCTCGGCAAGAGGGAGAGCAAACCAACTTCCATTGTTTGGAAGATATGGAACGTGGAAGTATCTTTGTTTTCAGAACGTTGATGCCGGGGGCCGGAGAGACTTTTCATGGGATACAGTTTCTGGAAGACTTCTACGTTTTTCCGAAGGGTCTTCCAAGAACCTAAAATTGTACACTCAAGCCGCCCCGGAAAGTACGAAAAGAGGGGACATACGCAACGCGGCTTTGGGTGCCAGAAACCGGAAGGTAGCCTTGCGCCAGAAGGTTCTGGCAGTCGGCCAGAAGCTCCCAGCGGCCCAGAGCAAACTTGGGAAGAGGCTGGCGCAGCCCGACGTGGAGGTAGGGTTCGGTCTGGTAGAGGGATTCGCCGTAGCTGTCGAGGGAGGAGAGGAGAGTGCCGTCGACCCAGGTGTAGCCGGCAGTCATACGGGAGCCGAGGCGAGGCAGGCGGGCCTGAACGCCGGAGGAGAGAGAATGGCGGCGGCGGCGGGAGAGCGAGTCGCGTAGGTCACCGGGAGCCACTTCGGGGGAGGAGCCGGGAACGAGGGCATCGGCGGTGGTATAGACGAAGCGGACTTCAAGGCCGGCGGCAAGTTCCTTGCGCAGGGCCACGCGGGAACCCCAGGAATGCAGGGCACCGCCATCGGAGACGAAGCCATCGAGGAAGAAATCGTTGAGGAAATTATCGGCGGCGGGATTTTTGCCCTGGCCAAAGATGGCGACGTGGCTGTTGCCATCGTGGAAGAGGGCGAATTGCAGAGTGCCGCGCGCGCCCAACTGGCGTTGGGCGGAGAGTTCTTCATGCCAGCCGCTTTCGAGAACGGGCCGGCCATTGCGCCAGAGCAAGGAGGGAAAGGCGTCGAACTGATCGAGAGCGGAGCTGAGATTGCCGGATTCTTTTTCCTCATCGCGCGGCTGGCGTTCGGAGAGCAGGGCCTCGCCAGGCTGGGCGGCGGCAATCAGGGAAGCGGTCCATTGGCCGTTCAGGCGGAGATCGACTTCGGCGCGGGGCCGCAAGGAGAAGGCGGAGGAGTGGAGATTCACCATGAGATATTCCGCGCCATAGCGAAGGAGAACGCGGTCACCCAAGGCGGAAGAGGCGCTCTGGTCCAGACGAGCGCTGCGAAAGATCTGGCCGTCCGGTCCTAATTTCGACTGGCGGAACACCAAAGTGGAGCGCGTGCCACCCGACAGAGAGCCCGCAGGCAGCCAAATCATGGCCAGTCCACCGGCCGGAGCGCGGTCATAGCTCATCTGGCCGGCAAGAATGAGGTGGCTGCGGGCACCCAGGAGTTGATCGTAGGCGAAGGCGGTGCCAGCAAAATCGGCGAGATTGGAAGGCAGGCCGGTGCGGCGCGTGCCGGTGGTCAGTTCCAGGCGTCCGCGAGAACCGGAGGAAGACCCGGCATCCGCTGTGGTGGTGCTGCGCGGCGATTGCTCTTCGACCCACTGGAGAACGGGGCGCATGGCCTGAGCGGAGCGCAGGACCCACTTCCAGTCATCCGTTTCCGAGGGGGCGGCGGGAGTGCGGCGCAACTGCTCCAGGGAAGCGAACATGGATTCGAGCTTGATGCGCAGGACAGTAGTGAGATTGGGGGCGACGCGAACGTGCTGCTGGAGAGTGGGCAGGAAACCGGCGAGGGTGACGCGGACGGTATAGAGGCCTGGCGCCAGACGCTGCTCCTGAAAAAGGCCATGTGTGTTCGTGAGAAACTGCAGGGTGGAGGAGGGGGACTGCTCTTCGCGAAGGACTTGCACGACGGCGCCCATTTGGGGGGTGTCCGCGCCATCGCGGACCACGCCAGCGAGGCGGCCAAAGAGCGGTTGGGACTGCGCGACCGCGGAAGAACACAGCAGCGGGGCAAACGCCGCAGCGAGAACGAGGGCCCTCGGAATTGCGGTCCAGTGCCGGCCGTGTTTCACGAGCACTACCTCCCTGGAGAACTCCCTGCCTGGGGAACGGGCGCCGCACGCACCGAAAATTCGGCTTTGCGAGTAATGGTCTGCTTGGCCAATTGGTCCGTGGCGTCCACCTGAACGGTGTATTTACCGGGAGCCAGGGTGGACAGGGGAAGCAGGCGTTCAATGGTCATCTGATCGCCAACCTGTTTCAGTTCCTGGGTGGTCTGCTTGAAATTCATGACCTCTTCGTTGCCTTTGCGAACCACGAATTCCAGTGAGCCGCTGGGCTGGTGGGTCTTCTCGTCCACCTTGAGGTTGTAGACCTGGAGATAGATGCCCAGTTTGTCCGCGGTGGTGAAATCGGCTTCGAGGCGCGGGCGAACTTTGGAGGAGCCCAGAACGAACTGGCCGGTGCCGATCTGCTTGGCGGGGACATGCTCAATCTGGTCGGCGAGGATGAGAGTGCTGGCTTCCAGTTTATCTTCCTCGTAACGGGGAACGGCGAGGCGGGAATTGACGATGCCGATGTTGCCGCTCTGCACGTCCTTGATAACGATATCCAGGCGGTAGAGGCCGGGACGGAGGGGAATGGCCTTCTGGTAGATGGAGGAGAGCTTGACGGATTGCTGGAAGAGGGAGTCCGGGAAATCGCGGCTGACGGAGTCCTCGAAGGTCTGCACGACGCGGCCGGTGAGGGTGCTGACGCGGCCGAAGATATTGAGGGTGGCGGAATGCACGCCCTCCTTGGACTGGAAGGAGAGCTGAGAATTGGGGATCTGGATGGTGACGGGAACGAGAACGGATTCCGTGGTGATTTTCAGGAAGTCGGTGCGCCAGGTGAAATGGACCTGGTCGCGAACGATGCGGGAATTGACAGCGGTTTCGAGGTCCTTGTACTTGACGGAGACGGGCTTCTGAATCTTGCTATAGAGCTCGAGGCGGGTGAATTCGTTGTACTTGCTGGAGCGCGAACCGCCGAGGCTCTTGCCCATGTGGGTGCCGTCGGAATTGGTGAAGCGGTCGGTCTTGGAGGCCATGCCCATGGCTTCGAGCTGGGTGAGACCGGCGCCGGGAACATAGAGCAGGGCGTCTTTCTCGG
>Ga0315281_10009762_pt1 | contig 13290 bp, 9 predicted proteins | sample YL17G07_0_MG_FD_204540 | JGI IMG/M metagenome (GOLD analysis project Ga0315281, IMG submission 204540) | Sediment microbial communities from Yellowstone Lake, YNP, Wyoming, USA - YL17G07_0 | ecosystem: Environmental > Aquatic > Freshwater > Lake > Sediment | place: USA: Wyoming | collected... | reverse complement strand
ATTCGGATCGAAGAACGGGGGCAGTAGAATGCCCGCCGGGAACACGATCTCGTTCCAGCTCGGGTTGTAGTACGCGTTGACCGTCGGCGGAGACATTCCCCACTCGGACTTGTCGACGGGCTTGCCGACCTTCTTCCACTCGCGCGCGCTGTTGAACTGCTCGACGCGCCGCTGGTCTTCGAGGTACTGACCCGTCACGATCGTGAGCGCGCCATAGTCGATCCACTTGTCGGGATAGCCAATCTTGCGTTTGAACGACTGCAGCTTGGCAAGCGCCTCCTTCTTCGTGTGCGGTGACATCCATGCGAGCTGCACGATCTGGTCGCCGAGCACGCCGACCATGTTGTCGACGATCGCGCGTGCGCGCGCCTTGGCGGCTGGCGTGAAGGTGCGCTGGACGTATTCCTGGCCAAGTGCCTCGCCGAGCGCGCCGTCGGTGTTGCCGGTGCACTTCTTCCACCGCGCGAGCTGCTCCTCTTGCCCGGTCAGCGTCTTGTTGAAGTTGAAATTCTCGGTGACGAACCGTCTGGGCATGAATCGCGCCCGCGAATGGACCAGGCGCCAGCGGAGCAGGGTCTTCCAGTCTTCGACCGGCAACTCGGCCACAAATCCGTTCATTGCCCTGAAGAACTCGGGCTGCGCGACGTTCAGCGACGTGATCTGCGGCGCCTTTTGCGCGGCAAGGAAACCCTTCCAGTCGAGGCTCGGCGTCAACGAGTCGAACGCAGCAAGCGTCATCATGTGATACACGGCATTCGGATCGCGCATCGTCACGCGGTCCATCGACGCTTCGGCGAACCTGGTCTCCATCGCAAGCACCGTCTGTGCGTGCGCCTTGGCATCAGCGGCGGCATCGCCAAGGAGCACGAACATCCGCTCGACGTGCTCGACATAGGCCTCGCGAACCTTCTGATGCTCCGGCTTCAAGTAGTAGTCGCGATCGGGAAGATTCAGTCCGCCCTGCCCGGCGTTGGCGATGATCTGATCGGAATTCTTCGCGTCTGGCCCCGGGCTGATGCCGTACGGTGCGAGACCGTCGGAGTGCTCGAGCCACGCGATTGCGGCAATGAGGTCGGGACGCGAGGTAATCGACGCGATCTTTCTCAGCCCTGCGACGACGGGCGCAGTGCCGAGCTTGTCGATCTGCGTCGTGTCCATGCAGGCGTCGTAGTAGGCTGCGACGCGAAACGCATTCGTTCCCTTTGCGGGCACACGATCCGGCAGTCCGTGAAGGTCGCGTGACGCCGTATCGAGGATGCCGTGTAAAATTGCCTCGTTGCGGTCGTACAGCGCCTCGAACGAACCGTACGACGGATAGGCGGGCGGAATTTTTGCGATCTTGAGCCAGCCGCCGTTGGAAAAGGTGTAGAAGTCAGCGCACGCGGCGCAGGTTGTGTCGAGGTTGGCGCGGCTGAGCGCGTGGTTTGCGCGGGTGGCCTGCTGCCGTACTGGCGCCTGGGCGGAGAGTCCGATGGGCCCGGCGACGAGGACAGCAGCGGCAAACAGGCAGTTGCGGGTGCGTTGCATGTGTGTGGGAACTGGTGGGAACCGGAGTATCGAAGCCAAGGCGGCATTACGCAACAACGGCCGCGTCGGAGATTCGACACGGCCGGTGGTAGAAGCGTTGGTCGCTCAAGATGCTTTCAGGGAGTGATTCTCATTCCCGCGGTCACATTGAGAAAGCGCGTCTCGCTGCGGAGGGGATGGATCTCGATCTGGGCGTTGGGAAGGTCAACGATGCTTCCCTTTCGGAGATAGCTTGCTTCCCCCCCATAGAAATATTCGACCCCGAAGTCGAGCAGAAGGGAGGCGGTTCGGCGAGCGATCGGGACATGGATGCCCGTTCCGACCGTCCACGTCGGCGTTCCGTCGCTGTAGTTCCTTGTCGCGAAATTGCTGGACCCATTTTGGCCATCGACGCCACTCACGCTGCTCGTTGTCGCAAACCAGATGACGCCGACGCCGGCGTTCACGTAGGGGCGGATGAAGCCCTCGGGGAACATCAGTTGCGGTCCAATCGTCAGGGCTCCGATGGTGTTGTCAGTGTTGACATCGGCCAGAATCCGTCCGCCGATGCTATAGCTGAGCGGGACTCTCGCCGTTTCGCGGCCGTAGCCGGCAAACGATCCGCCGACGCGCAGTCCGGCGACGCCAGCCTGATCGAGTCGAAAGATGTAGTTGGCGCTGCCGCCGTAGCCGAAGCTGATATTCTGGCCGAGGCCGCCAAGGGGTCTGATTTGAAGGAAGCTGAAGGAGCCGGAGCTGCGGCGCTCGAATTGGGATGCAGGTCGCCGCTCGGTGCCCCCGCGTTGGGTTTCGGAGGTATCTCGCCGACCGCCGCGCAAAACCTGCGCCCCGGCGGTAGCGGCGAAAACCGTGGCACAGAGCAAGAGCGAAACCTTCGGTGTGAGCTGCATCAGTGGTTGCATCGGGTGGGGCTGGCTTCGCTGCCGACATAGCGCATGGCCCATGCCCCTATGAAGACCGTCGTTGTTAGCGTCCACAAACTGTTACGAGGTTAGGGCTTCCACGGTTTCTGATCACGATCTCGGCCCCCGGTCTCGGTGGGGACCGTCGTTCGTCGGGGACAGGGAATGTCCGCCGACGACGACACAAGGTTGGCGCGTCGGCGTCACCGCACAGGCGTTCGGCTTGCCGGGAATGCGCAACACGGTCAGAATTCCATGATGAACTCACGACCCGTCGTGTTGTTGGTGCGCAGGATGATGTTCGCTCTTTTTTCAGGTGCTGCGTTGTTCGCCGCCACCGGCTCGGCGCGCGCCCAAGCGGGCCCTGCATCGACCGTCGACGTCCCGAAAATCGCCTACACGCGGTTTGCCTTGCCGAACGGACTGACCGTTGTGCTGCACGAGGACCATGTCACGCCGCTTGTGGCGGTAAACCTCGAGTATTACGTCGGATCAAAGGACGAGTTGCCAGGCAAACGAGGCCTCGCCCATCTCTTCGAGCACATGATGTTCGAGGGTTCGGCCTACGTTGCACCGGGCGAGCACGGGCGAATTGTTCAAGAAGCCGGGGGCACGAAGAACGGCCACACCTTTGAAGATCGGACGGAGTACGTCAATCAGGTGCCATCGAACATGCTCGAGACGGTGATCTGGCTCGAAGCCGAGCGGATGGCATTTCTTCCGGCGCGTCTCGATTCCGAGCGCTTCGAACGGGCGCGGGACGCGGTGCTCAACGAGTACGGTCAGACGTTCGACGGCCTTTCGGTGAATGCCGGCAATCTGGGCGGAGAGGCGTTGCTCACCGGCCTTTTTCCTGACCCTCACCCGTACGCAACAAGCGTGTTCGGCGTGATGTCGGAGCTGTCGGCGACGACGGTCAGGGATGTGCAGGCCTTCTTCGACAAGTACTACGCGCCAAACAACGCAACACTGGCGATCGTCGGGGACTTTGCGACCGCCGACGCTCGAGCGATGATCGAGCGGTACTTTGGCGGCATTCCGCGCCGCGGGGCGGTCGTGCGCGCTGCGGTTCCGACATCGCCGCTGACGAGGGAAAAACGGCTCGCGCTTGAAGACAAACGGGCAAACACGCTTCAGCTCTGGATCGGCTGGCGCGGCGCGGCCGCCGCGAGCAAGGACCGAATCGCGCTCACCGCCCTCGGTGCCATACTCAGCGGCAGTCGCACGTCGCGTTTGTATCGCGCCCTCGTCGACGAGCGCAAACTTGCGACCGGCCTGCCTGCAAACCGGAACGGACACTTCGACCTCGAAAGTGCCGGGATCTTTCAGATCATCGTCACTGGAAACCCCAACGTTTCGATGACGGAAATCGAGCGCGTTGTGGACAGCGTCGTTGCCGGAGTGCGCGAAGCCGGAGTGCAGCCGGATGAGCTTCGCCGGTGGCTGGCGACCTACACTGTGTCGTCGATAACGCGGCTTCAGCCAGTGGCGGCGAAGGCGGCGCTCCTCGCCGAAGGGCAACTGCTTCACGGCGATCCGTCCGCCCTACTCGCAGAAGTTACCGCTGCCCGCCGCCTGACCGTGGCGGATCTTCAGCGGGTCGCACGCCAGTATCTCATTCCGGGGCGCGTCGTGATGAGTGTCGTCCCGGCCGGGAAACTCGAGCTGCTGAGCAAACCGAATGAGCCCTACGTGAACAAGACGCGCGGAAAGGCACCATGAGTTTTTCAACGTTGGTTCGCCGCCCGCTCACCGGCAGGACCGTTTTCGCCATGATGGCATTTGCGAGCGTCGCGCACGCACAGGTCGCTCCAAAGGTGCCGGCCCGACCGACGCCCCGTCAGGCAAAGACTCCGGTGTTTCCGAAGATCACGGTGCAAACGCTCGCGAACGGCCTCCGTCTTGCGGTTCTCGAGAATCACGAGCTTCCGATCGTGGCCGTTCGGGTCGGACTACCATCGGGGACGTTTCTGGACGGGCGCGGGAAGGAAGGGGCATGGGCTCTGATGGTGAGCTCGTTGCGCGAAGGTACCATGACCCGATCGGCGGCTGCGATTGCCGAGGCCGCGGCGGATCTCGGCGCCCCGATCACATGGACTGCGTCGACGCCGTCGCTCGGCGGGCCAAGCTTCACTGCGAGCTTCACAAACGTTCGATCGGCATGGCAGCTGTCGCTCGAATTGCTGGCCGACATGCTCGTCCATCCTGGCTTCGGGGCCGATGGCATGCAGCGCGCGCAAGCGGCGCTCGCGACGACCGCAGCCCGTCCAACGCCGCAGATCCTGGCGCAGCGCACGCTCGCCGCGAGGCTCTACGGAATCGATCATCCGTACACTCGATTCGCGACGGACACCTCGATTCGCGCGGTCACGCGCGATGACGTGGTTGCGCTCCAGTCGGCGTACCTCCGGCCGCAGACCACGACCATCGTCGTGGCCGGGGACGTGACGCCCGCCGAAGCCCGATTGGCGGTTGAAAAGGCGTTTGCGTCGTGGGAGAAGACGGGGACCACGATCGAACCGGGCGTCGCGGCGCCAGCGGTCGCGTCGATGCCGACCACGATATTCCTTCGCGATCAACCGGGCGCCCCGCAGAGCTTCATCATCGGCGGCCAACTGATTCCGAGTCGCGCCAGCGCAGATGCTGCCGCGATCGAGGCGGTCGCAGCGGTGCTCGGCGGTGCGAGCGGCGGGAGCCGTCTGTTCGATGCGTTTCGCGTGGCGCGCGGTCTTTCGTACAACCCGAACAGTCAGATCCTGTGGCGTCCTGAGCCGCAGCTCGCGACATGGATCGCGGCGACCACGGTGCCGACCGCGAAGACGGATACCGCTGTCATCGAATGGCTGCGGGTGGTTCGTGAGGTTCACGGCGACCGTCCGCTGACGGTCGCCGAGCTCGAGTTCTCACGAAACAACCTTGTCGGGGTGCTCCCGGCGCAGCTCGAGACCGTGGATGCGGTCGCGACCCGGACGATGACCGTCCTCCAGAACGGGCTTAACCCGGCGTTTTACACCGAATACGCGGCGCGTATGAACTCGCTGACGCTGGCGGAGGTGCAGTCTGCCGCGATGAAGTACCTCGATCCGGACCATACGGTGATCGTGGTCGTAGGCGACCGGACGAAGCTGGAAGCGCCGCTCCGTGCAACCGGAATCCCGGTGGTGATCGTCGACCGGTGACGGGAATTCGCCCTGTCGGGGGCGCGTCGGTACATTGAGAGGGAATGAGCGCAAAACGCACCCTCGAGCTTTCACGATCGGATAGCAAAGGTCCGGTTGCGGTCGCGACCCCCTGGGCAATTCCTGGCGATCATGTCGCCCGGAATCCGGGAATGCCGCTCGACCTGGACGCTGTGCGCGCCATTCATGTCAACCGCAGTGCGGTCGAGCGGCGTGCGGCGACGCTACCGACACGGCGGACAGTAAAGAAAGAATGGCAGGCGGCCTGGTTGCTGAGGGCAATCACGCTGATGGACCTTACGGCCCTCTCCGGCGACGACACACCGGGCAACGTGCGCCGGCTGTGCGCAAAGGCGCGCAACCCCGTGCGGCAGGATTTGCTCGAGGCGCTCGGTGCCGAACAGCTTGGCATCACCGTCGGCGCGATTTGTGTGTATCACGCGCTCGTGCCGACTGCCGTCGCGGCACTTGAGGGATCGGGCATCCCAGTCGCGGCAGTATCGACGGGCTTTCCGGCGGGGCTCAGCCCAATCGAGCAGCGCGTCAATGAAATCCGCGCCAGTGTCGCCGCGGGCGCCGCGGAGATCGACATCGTCATCACTCGCGCGCATGTGCTTACCGGCAATTGGGACGCGCTGTATGACGAGGTCAGGCAATTCCGTGACGCCTGCGGCGATGCCCACATGAAGACGATTCTCGCTACGGGCGAGCTGGCGACGCTGACAAACGTCGCGCGCGCGAGTGCCGTCGCGATGCAGGCCGGGGCTGATTTCATCAAGACATCGACCGGCAAGGAAGGCGTGAACGCGACGTTGCCGTTTGGGGTCGTGATGTGCCGAATGATTCGCGAGTACTTCGATCGGACCGGCTACGCGATCGGCTTCAAGCCGGCCGGTGGCATTCGGACGGCGAAGCAATCCCTCGAGTACCTCTTTCTGATGAAAGAGGAATTGGGCGACAGATGGTTGAAAGCAGATCTGTTCAGGTTTGGGGCGAGCGCGCTGCTCACGGACATCGAGCGTCAGCTCGAGCATTTTGTGACGGGGCGATATTCGGCGGCGTATCGGCAGCCGATGGCGTGAGCGGTCGACCCGACTTCCACACACTTCTCCACCACTGATTGGGCATGGCCAGCGTCGCTGAGATATTTCGCACCATGGAGTACGGGCCGGCACCGGAGAGCGACAAGGAGTCGCTCGCCTGGCTGGAGCGTCACAATCGCAAGTTCGGGCACTTCATCAACGGCGAGTGGACGAAGGCGAAGAGCCACTTTGAGGTGATGAACCCGGCAAACTCGAAGCTGCTCGCGAATGTGGCCCAGGGCTCGTCCAAAGACGTCGATGCGGCCGTTCGCGCAGCGCGGACAGCCCTCGTCGGCTGGCGGCAACTGACCGGACATGCGCGGGCGCGGCACATCTATGCGCTCGCCCGCGCCGTGCAGAAGCATTCGCGCCTGCTCGCGGTGCTCGAGACGATGGACAACGGAAAGTCGATCCGCGAGACGCGCGATATCGACATTCCGCTCGTCGCTCGGCATTTCTATCATCACGCCGGGTGGGCGCAGCTGCTCGAGAGTGAGTTTCGCGGCTACGAAGGCGTCGGCGTTGCCGGCCAGATCATTCCGTGGAATTTTCCGCTGTTGATGCTGGCGTGGAAAGTCGCGCCGGCCTTGGCAGCGGGCTGTACGATCGTGATGAAGCCGGCCGAGTTCACGCCGTTGACGGCGCTGTGTTTTGCGGAGATTGCCAACGACGCAGGCCTGCCGCCCGGAGTGTTGAACATCGTCACCGGTGACGGGAGCACTGGCGCCGCGCTCGTCGATCACCCCGATGTCGACAAGATCGCGTTCACCGGTTCGACCGAAATCGGCCGGGTCATTCGCAAGGCGACGGCGGGGTCGGGCAAAAAGCTGTCGCTCGAGCTGGGTGGCAAGAGTCCGTTCGTCGTCTACGAGGACGCGGATCTGGACAGCGTCGTCGAGGGCGTTGTCGATGCGATCTGGTTCAACCAGGGGCAGGTGTGCTGCGCGGGGTCGCGGCTGCTTGTGCAGGAGGGAATCGCCGACCGATTGGTCGAGAAGCTTCGGGCACGAATGGAGCGGCTTCGCCTTGGGTCGCCGCTGGACAAGGCGGTTGACATGGGCGCCATCGTCGCTCCGGTGCAGCTCGAACGGATTCGATCGCTGGTGAAGCAGGGAGCCGACGAGGGTGCGACCATGTGGCAACCGTCGTGGGCGCTGCCGACTGAGGGGTGCTTCTATCCGCCGACGCTGTTCACGAACGTGCAACCGTCATCAATGATCGCGCAGGTCGAGATATTCGGACCGGTGCTCGTCACGATGACATTTCGGACTCCGGAAGAATCCGTCGCGATGGCGAACAACACCCCGTATGGACTCGCGGCCAGCGTCTGGACCGAGAACATCAACCTCGCGCTCGACATCGCACCGAAGATCAAGGCGGGTGTGGTCTGGGTGAACTCCACGAATCTCTTTGACGCGGCGGCGGGGTTTGGTGGCTACCGCGAGAGCGGGTTCGGGCGAGAAGGTGGACGGGAAGGGATGTGGGAGTACGTGAAGCCCGTCGTTGAGAAGGGGAAAGGCGTGGCCGTCGCGGCGAAAAGGAAATCCAGGCTTCGCGCTTCGGCCGTGGTTGACTCCAGAACGACCGCAAAACGCACAGCGACCGCAACGACCCCGGCAATCGATCGGACGCCCAAGCTGTTCATCGGAGGCAAGCAGGCGCGACCGGATTCGGGATACTCGCGGTGGATCCACGCCGCGAATGGCGAGCGGCTGGCCGAGGTGCCGGAGGGGAATCGCAAGGACGTCCGCAACGCCGTCGAAGCGGCGCATGCAGGATGGAAGGGTTGGAGCCGGGCCACAGGCCACAACCGTGCGCAGATCCTCTACTACATCGCCGAGAATCTCTCGACGCGTGGGCGCGAGTTCGCGGACCGCATCGACGCGATGACCGGGTGCGGTGATGCGGCTGCATCGCGAGAAGTGGACGCATCGATCTCGCGGCTGTTTACGTATGGAGCGTGGGCCGACAAGTGGGATGGCGCAGTGCACAGCGTACCGATCCGCGGCGTCGCGCTGGCGATGAACGAGCCAATCGGCGTGCTCGGGGTGGCATGTCCCGAGGAATTCCCGCTGCTTGGCTTTGTCTCGCTCGTTGGGCCGGTGATCGCGGCGGGAAACACGGTCGTCGTCGTTCCGTCGGAGGCGCATCCGCTTGCCGCAACGGATCTGTACGCGGTGCTGGAAACGTCCGACGTTCCAGCGGGCGTCGTGAACATCGTCACCGGCGGCAAGGACGCGCTGTCAAAGATCCTCGGCGAGCACGACGACGTCGAAGGACTCTGGTATTTTGGCGGCGCCGACGGCGTGAAGGCGGTTGAAATCGCGTCGGCAACGAACATGAAACGGACGTGGGCGACGTGGCACCCCCGCGACTGGTTCGACGTCGCGGTTGGCGAAGGCCGGGAGTTCTTGCGGCAGGCGTGTCAGGTGAAGAACATCTGGATACCGTACGGGGAATAGCGGATTGGTGCATTGGCGGATTGGTGGGTCCCTCACACACTCCTTATGTCGATAGTCGGCCTGAATTTCATCTACGCTATTGGCGGCGTCATTCTGATGTGGTTGTCGTACCGCGTCTTTGACTGGCTGACGCCACAGGTCAATTTTCCCGAAGAGCTCAAACGCGGGAATATTGCCGTCGCGATCTTCATCGGAGCGTTGTTCGTGGCGATCGCAATGATCATCGGCGGGGCGCTGAATTAACGAGCGCGCGGTGGTGAATGGCGGGACAGACATGATGCGCTGGCTGCTCGCCGCGATGGGCGCCAGCATTGTCGCAGCGGCACCGAGCAGCGGGCAGGCGACAACGACCAGGCCCGTGACGAACGCCATTCACGAGGCCGTCGAACAGCGCTCTTTGAAGAAGGCCACGGACAAGTACGACCCGGCATTTCAGAAATACACGAAACGGTACTTCGGGATCGCCTTTGACTGGCACGCCTTCAAGGCTCAGGGAATGGCGGAGTCGAACCTCAAGCCGACTGCAAAGAGCTGGGTTGGGGCTCGCGGCATCATGCAGTTGATGCCGTCCACGTTCCAGACCATTCAGTCAGCCAGGCCGGAGTTCGAGTCGATCGACAACCCCGAGTTCAACATCGCCGCCGGTATCATGCACGATCGCTATCTGTGGAAGCTCTATCCGACCGACATGGACGATGACGAACGGCTGCGGTTCATGTTCGCTGCGTACAACGCTGGCGAGGGAACGATCAAGCGCGCACGGTCGGCAGCCGAGAAGGCGCGGCTCGACGCCGGGTTGTGGTCGAGCGTCGAACAAATCGCGGCGGTGGTGAAGCCGTGGCGTTATCGCGAGACGCTGGGGTACGTGAAGACGATCGATTCGAATCGAGTGAAGTTGCGGTTAACTGGAAAGTGACGGGACGCCGGAATCGCCTCTACGGCAGCACTCCGGGCGCCAGGTACGCCTTCAGCCAACCCTGCACCTCGTTCCACCAGAGCCGCTGATTCTGTGGCTTGGCAATCCAGTGACCTTCATCGGGAAACACTACGATGCGGCTCGCGACGTCCTGCCGCTGGAGCGCGGTGAAGAGCTGCAGCGACTCGGTGTACGGCACGCGATAGTCAAGTTCGCCGGTGAGCACGAGCATCGGCGTCTTGAAGTTCTTGATGAACAGGTGCGGCGAATATTTCCGATACTGTGCTGCCATCATCGTCGGGTCGGTGAGTCGTCCGAACTCCCAGTCGTTGAACCAGAGCTCTTCGGTCGCGCCTGACATTGCCTCGAGATTGAAGACGCCGGCGTGGGACACGAGCGACTTGAAACGAGTGGTATGGCCCTCGATCCAGTTCACCATGTAGCCGCCGTACGACCCGCCGGCTGCGCCGAGCGCGTTGCGATCCATCCAGGGATTTCGTGCGAGTGCGGTGTCGAGACCGCGCATCAAGTCGTTGTACGGCTTGCCGCCCCAATCGCGCGAGACGTCGTCAACGAATCGCTGTCCGTACCCGAATGAGCCGCGAGGGTTGATGATGACGAGACCGAAGCCCTGGGCCGCGAACATCTGATAGTTCCAGCGACCGTGCCACTGATCGAGCCATGCGCCCTGCGGCCCGCCATGCACGAGCAGAACAGTTGGGTACTTCGTTCCCGGCTGGAAATTGGGTGGCTTGATGACGAAGCCCTGGACCTTCATCCCGTCCGAGGTGAACCAGAAATCCTCGACTGGATTGACGGCAAGCTGTGCGACAAGCGCATCGTTCTCATGGGTGACCTGGCGGGCACCAACGGCGGCGACATTCGTGGCCGCGGTCCCAACGAACACTTCGGCGGGACGATCGGCGGCGTCGCGCATCCAGGCGACCGTCCGAACGCCCTGGTCGAACGAGAACGACGTGTTGTTGTGGTCGGCGACGATTGCCACTGGCGTGCCTGCGACGCCGTTCTGCAGCGGAACCCGGAACAGCTTGTCTCGACCGGCGTCGGTGGTGTTCACGTATACAGCGTTCATGTCGGGCGTGAACCGGTAGCCGTCCGCGTTGCGATCCCATTTGCCGAGCAGTTCGCGCGACGACCGAGCCTTGCGATCGTAGAGCATGAGGCGCGCCCGGTCCGACTCGAAACCGGCGCGTGGCTGCGATCCGTAGGCGATGTACCGACCGTCGGGTGTATAGACCGGATTCTGATCGGCGCCCTTGTTTCCAGAGGTGATGACGGTCGGGGCGCCACCAGTCACGGGCACGAGATAGATGTTCAAATCGGTGGACGTGGCGTCGCTTCGCCCCTGATCCTTTGCGGTAAACGCGAGCTCGACCCCGTCTGGAGAAAAGGCGTAGGCTTCGCTGCCGCCAAAGGGCGGGGGCGGCACGTCGTACTTTGCGCCGGGAATCAAATCGGTCGCGTCGCCACCGTCAGCACTGACGACGAACAGATGCGACCGCGTGCCCTCGTCCCAGGCGTTCCAGTGACGAAAGAGCAATTGATCGGCGATGTGCGCCTTGACCTTACTCGTGTCCCGCGCTTTTTCACGTTCCGCGTTGCACGCATCGCTGAGGCAGCTCGGGTAGACCGCTGACGTGAAGGCGATCTGGCTTCCGGTCGGTGCCCACGCCGGCCCGGTGGCGCCGCCGTTGAGCGAGGTGAGCTGCTTCTTGTTTGAGCCGTCGGCATCGGCGACCCAGAGTTGGCCTCCGTCGACATAGGCGACGCGCCGACCATCAGTCGACCACCTGGCCTCACTCGCGGAAATATCGTTCCCCGGAAATTGCCGCGGCGTGCCGCCAACGACCGGGACAACGTAAGTGCGGCCGCTGCGCCTGTTTGCGCCGACATCCGCGACCCGAACCGAGTAGAGTACCATCCGTCCATCGGGAGAAATTTGCGGGTCGGATGTGGCGCGGACCGACATGAAATCGTCGAACGTCATCGCGTGCTTCGGCGACTGCGCAAACATCGGCGCGGCGACCAGAAGCAGAAAGGCGATTTTTGGCAGTACCAGAGGCATGCGCATATCGGTAGCGTGAGTTCGGAGGTTTTGCAGGCTCATGGATTTAGGTACGAGGTGGGTGCTGATGCAACCCTGCTTGGCCCCGCGGGTATGACGGACCAACCGGAGGCCACATGTCCACATTCCGTTTCGCACTAAGCAACGCTGCGCAACGCCAGGAAGGAATGGTCGAGAGCGACTCGTTCGTTCAGGCCGTGGAGTCCCTGTGGCAGCACGTGGAAGTCCGCCACGGCGACGTTCTCGAGATTGGCGTCCGTGGTTTCCCGCCGGCCCGGTATCAGTGTATCGGCGGGATCAGTGAGGGCAAGCCGCTGTGGAAGGCGGCGTAAGGAGATTCCCTCAGTCCTTGCGAATCTCCAGCCGACCGTTGCCACTCCGCAGCTTGATCATCGGACCGTTACCCGTTCCGATCACCCCGCGGAGCCGTGATTCGCTGAGTCGGCCCTGAACGCGGATCTCGAAATCGGTGTTGATGCTCCCGTTTCCCGTGTTCGCATCAAGCTCGCCGTTGAAGTCGGCTGGCAGCGTCACACGAACCGACCCGGACCCGGTTGAAAAAGTCATCGACCCTTGATCGGCCGGAAGCGTTGCCATCTTGACGTCGATGTCGCCATTTCCTGTCGAAGCGTCGACGGGACCGCGAGATGTATTGGCCACGATGCGCCCATTGCCGCTCGAGACCTTCACCGGTCCGCGCGCCGACGTGATGATGACGTGACCGTTGCCGGTGGACGCATTGACGCGCCCGAGCGACTCCTTGATCGTGACGTCGCCATTCCCTGTCGAGGCTTCGACTTCGGCCACCGTCTGCGTCACAGTGACGGTACCATTGCCGGTGGACGCGCGTAGCCGCATCGACTGCGGAAGGTCGATGGTGTAACGCACCGTGACGCGGACGTTGTTCACCGAACGCCCCAGGTCGCAATCGCTGGTGCCGCGATAGACCGTGCAGATCTCGACATCGTCGGACGCGCGATCGCGGACGTCGAACGTGACGTCACTCACGTTGCCGCGACTCTCGGCCCGCACGGTGGCGCGAACCTCAATTCGGTCGCCGGATGCGGCCCGAACGTCGATCGGGCCGTTGAAATTCCTGATCGTCAACCGCGACCCGTCGGGGAGTCGCTTGGACC
>Ga0315281_10009761_pt1 | contig 13291 bp, 4 predicted proteins | sample YL17G07_0_MG_FD_204540 | JGI IMG/M metagenome (GOLD analysis project Ga0315281, IMG submission 204540) | Sediment microbial communities from Yellowstone Lake, YNP, Wyoming, USA - YL17G07_0 | ecosystem: Environmental > Aquatic > Freshwater > Lake > Sediment | place: USA: Wyoming | collected... | reverse complement strand
AGCTTGGTGCCCGGCGCCGGCGGGGTCATCGAATTCAACGTGCAGACCAATGCGGCGAACGGGGATATCGTCGCCAACTCCACCAAGCTCGTGAGCACCGAGGTGCCGGAGGGGAGTATCTCGAACGCCGTGGCGCTCGTCGACACGGTCGCCTTTCTTGACGTGACCAAGGTCGTTACGCCGTCAGACGCGCAGCCAGGCGCGACGGTGCACTATGATCTCACGGTGCATAACGTCGGCTCCCGCGCGACGTCCACCACTAACCCGCTCGTGGTCTATGATTTCCTCCCGACCTCGGGCGGGGCGGGGAGCACTACCCGGTTTAATTTCGTGACCGGTTCAAGTACGTTTACCGGAATCACGGGCGTGACCCCGACCGTGGTCACCCCACCCACGATCGCGCCGTTCACTGCGGATAATCGCCAGCAGGTCACCTGGAACTTCGGCAGCACGGTGGTGGGCATCGGCGCGAGCTTCACGATCGGGTACAACGCGACCATCGGCGCGGCGGTGCCGGTCTCGCCGCCGGACTATGGCAATAACGTCAAGGTGACCTACCACAATGGCTCTAATTCTGCTGAGACGAACTCGTTTGCCGTTTCTCCGGTCACCGTAGCGACGGTGTCGGCCGATCTCTCGCTCACCAAATCGGTGAACCTGCCCCAGCCGCACGAGAATGACACCATCGTCTATACGCTGAACGTGACCAACGGCGGTCCGAGTGCCGCTACCGGCGTCAAAGTGTTGGATATCCTGCCCGCAGGCATCACCTTCGTTTCCGCCAGTCCGTCGCAGGGGTTCTACTCGAACACCACCGGCGAGTGGAACATCGGGAATATCGCGAGCGGTGCCACCAAGACACTCACCATCAGCGCCACGGTCAACAGCGGCACGCTCGGGCAGACCATCATCAACTCTGCGCAGGTGATCGCGGCCAATGAGATCGATCCGGACTCGACCCCCAACAACAGCGTCCCGGCCGAGGATGACCAGGCGAGCGTCTCCCTCACGGTCTCGAACGTCGCGGACCTCTCGCTCACCAAATCGGTCAACAATCCGGCGCCGCACGTGGGCAACACCGTGGTCTACACCGTCACGGTCTCGAACGCCGGTCCAGACAACTCCACTGGCGTGGTGGTGACCGATCTGCTCCCCGCTGGCGTGACGTTCGTATCCGCCACGCCGAGCCAGGGGAGCTATGTGAGCGGCACCGGGGTGTGGACCATCGGTTCGATCGCGAACGGCGCGAGCAAGACGCTCACCATCACCGCGACCGTGAACGCCGGCACCGAGGGGAGTACTATCACCAACTCCGCGCAGGTAACGGCCTCTGGTCAGGCGGACCCGGATTCGACACCTAACAACAACGTGCCGGCTGAAGATGACCAGGCGAGCGCGCCGCTCACGGTCTCGAACGTCGCCGACCTCTCGCTCACCAAAGGCGTGGACAACGGCACGCCGTTCGAGGGCGATACGATCAACTACACCGTCACGGTCACGAGCGGCGGACCTGACACCGCCACCGGGGTCGTGGTCACTGACGCGCTCCCCGCGGGCGTTACGTTCGTCTCGTACGTGGCGAGCCAGGGGACGTACGTGAGTGGTACTGGTGTGTGGACGGTGGGGACCATCTTGAGCGGCGCGAGTAAAACGCTCACCATCACCGCAACCGTCAACAGCGCGACCGCGAACACGACTATCACCAACACCGCGGAGGTGACCGCCTCGAACCAGTCAGACCCTGACTCCACGCCCAATAACCACGTCGGCACCGAGGACGATCAAAAAAGCACCGGCATCACGGTCGCCCCGAAAGCCGACCTTTCACTCACCAAATCGGTGAACGTGCCTTCGCCGTTCGAGTCCGACACCGTCGTCTTCACGGTGACCGTTTCGAACGCCGGACCGAACGCCGCCACCGGAGTGGTGGTCACCGATGCGCTCCCCGCGGGAGTGACGTTCGTCTCTTCCGCGCCGAGCCAGGGGACCTACGTGGCCCCCACGTGGACCATCGGGACCATCGCGAGCGGCGCGAGTAAAACGCTCACCCTCACCGCCACGGTCAACGGCGGCACCGCGAACACGGCGATCACCAACACCGCCGAGGTGACCGCATCCAACGAGGCCGATCCTGATTCGACTCCCAATAACCATATCGGCGCTGAAGACGATCAGGCGGACGCCACCATCAACGTTGCGCCGAAAGCCGACCTCTCGGTGAGCAAAATCGTGGACATCGGCACGCCGTTCGAGGGCGACACGATCACCTACACCGTCACGGTCTCGAACGGCGGACCGAACACCGCGACCGGGGTGGTGATCAAAGACCTGCTCCCCACGGGAGTCACCTACGTCTCTGACACCCCGAGCCAGGGGAGCTACGTGAGCGGCACCGGCATATGGACCGTCGGATCGATCGCGAACGCGGGGAGCGCGACGCTCACCATCACCGCCACAGTGGATGCTGCGACGGCGAACACCATTATCACCAACACCGCCGAGGTGACTGCAGTCAACGAGGCTGACCCGGACTCCACGCCCAATAACCACGTCGGCGCAGAAGACGACCAGGCGAGCGCGCCGATCACCGTCGCGCCCCAAGCCGATCTTTCGGTCACCAAGAGCGTGAACAACCCGTCTCCGTTCGAGGGCGGCACGATCGTCTACACCGTCACCGTTTCGAACGCCGGACCGGACACCGCCACCGGGGTCGTGGTCACTGACGCGCTTCCCGCGGGGGTCACGTTCGTCTCCGCGGTGGCGAGCCAGGGGACCTACGTGGCGTCTACCTGGACCGTCGGGACCATCGCGAGCGGCGCGAGCAAAACGCTCACCATCACCGCGACCGTGGACCCCGGCACCGCGACCACCACGATCACCAACACCGCCGAGCTCACCGCGGCGAACGAATTCGATCCGGACTCCACGCCGAACAACGGAAACGGCGCAGAGGATGATCAGGACGATGCGAGCATCACGGTCGTCGCGTCAGCCGATCTGTCGGTCAACAAACTCGTGAACGACTCGACCCCCGCGGAGAATGACACCATTACCTACACGATCACGCTCTCGAACGCCGGACCGGACAGCGCCACCGGTATCGTGGTCACCGATCTGCTCCCCACCGGGGTCACCTATGTTTCTGATGTTCCGAGCCAAGGGAGCTACGTGAGCGGCACCGGTGTGTGGAATGTCGGCACCGTCTTGAGCGCGGGGAACGCTACGCTCATCCTTACCGCGACCGTGGACTCCGGCACGAGCGGTTCCACGATCTTCAACACCGCGGAGGTGACCGCCGCGAACGAGGCGGATCCGGACTCGACCCCGAATAACGGCAACGGAGCAGAAGATGACCAGAGCACCGCGGCGATCAGCGTGGCTGGCCTGGAATCGGATCTCTCACTCACCAAAACCGTGGACGTGCCCACCCCGCTCGAGGGCGACACCGTCACCTACACCATCACCGTTTCGAACGGCGGTCCGAACGATGACACCGGCATCGTGGTCACCGACCTGCTCCCGGCCGGGGTTACGTATGTTTCTGACACCCCGAGCCAGGGGAGCTATGTGAGCGGCACCGGCGTGTGGACGGTGGGCTCGATATTGAACGGCGCGAGCGCCACGCTCGTCATCACCGCCACGGTGGATAGCGCGACCGCGAACACTACTATCACCAACACTGCGGAGGTGGCCGCCTCGGATAACGTGGATCCGGATTCCAACCCCGGGAACGGCAACCCTGCGGAAGACGACCAGGACGACGCTGCGGTCACCGTCGCGCCGACCGCTGACCTGTCGGTGTCGAAATCAGTGGACAACCCCGCGCCGTTCGAAGGAGACACCATCACCTTCACCGTCACGGTGACCAACGGCGGACCGGACACCACCACCGGGGTGATCATCACGGACGCGCTCCCTGCGGGCGTCACATTCGTCTCATCGGTCGCCGGCGCCGGCACCTTCGTCGCGCCCACCTGGACCGTCGGTTCGATCGCCTCTGGTGCGAGCGTCACGCTCACGATCGTCGCCACGGTGGATGTGGGCACCTCGGGTTCCACTATCACCAACACCGCCGAACTCACCGCTTCCGACGCGTTCGATCCGGACTCCACGCCCAATAACGGCAACGGTGCCGAGGATGATCAGGATGATGCATCGCTGACGGTCGCGAGCATCGCTGATCTCTCGGTGACCAAGATCGTGGACAACCTCACGCCGTTCGAGGGAGACACGATCACCTACACCGTCACCGTTTCTAATGCCGGACCGGATGCCGCCACCGGCGTCACGCTCACCGACCTGTTGCCATCCGGGGTCACTTATTTCTCTGACACTCCGAGTCAGGGGAGCTACGTGAGCGGCACCGGTGTGTGGATGGTCGGGACGATCGCGAGCGCGGGGAGCGCCACGCTCACGCTCACCGCGAGCGTGAACGCCGGCACCGCTAACACGACCATCACCAATTCCGTCGAGGTGACCGCGGCGAACGAGTTCGATCCTGACTCAACGCCGAATAACGGCAACGGCGCAGAGGATGACCAGGCGAGCGCGCCGATCACGATCACACCGGAGGCCGACCTCTCGGTGACCAAGAGCGTGGACAACCCCACGCCGTTCGAGGGTGATACGGTCACCTACACCATCACCGTTTCTAACGCCGGGCCGGACACCGCCACCGGGGTTGTGGTCACAGACCTGCTCCCCGTGGGGGTGACGTTCGTCTCCTCGCTCGCCGGCGCCGGCACGTACGTCGCCCCTATCTGGAGCGTCGGTTCCATAAGCGGCGGCGGGAGCGTCACGCTCACGATCGTCGCCACGGTGGACGCCGGCACCTCGGGCAGCACCATTTCCAACACCGCCGAACTCACCGCGGCCAATGAGTTCGATCCGGATTCCACCCCCAATAACGGCAACGGCGCCGAGGATGACCAGGCGACCTCCTCGCTCACGGTCGCGAACATCGCGGACATCTCACTCACCAAGATCGTGGATAACGCGACGCCGCTCGAGGGGGACACGATCACCTACTCCGTCACGGTGACGAACGCCGGGCCGGACACCGCCACCGGTGTTGAGGTTACCGATCTGCTCCCGACCGGCGTCACCTACGTCTCCGATACGCCGAGCCAGGGGAGCTATGTGAGCGGCACCGGCGTGTGGACGATCGGTTCCATGTTGAACGGCGCGAGCGCCACACTCGTCATCACCGCGACCGTTGATTCCGGCACCGTGAACACGACCATCACCAACACCGCCGAGCTCACCATGCACAATGAGTTCGATCCTGACTCTACCCACAATAACCACGTTCCGACCGAGGATGACCAAGACGACGTCGCCATCACCGTCGCGCCGCAGGCCGACCTCTCGCTCACCAAAACCGTGGACAATCCATCGCCGGTCGAGGGGGACACGATCACCTACACCGTCACGGTGACGAACGCCGGGCCGGACACCGCCACCGGGGTCGTAGTCACTGACGCGCTCCCTGCGGGGGTCACGTTCGTCTCATCGTTCGCAAGCTCGGGGAGCTACGCGGACCCGACCTGGAACGTGGGCTCCATCGCCGGGAGCTCGAGCGTCATGCTCACGATCGTCGCCACCGTGGACGGCGGCACCGCGAACACCACTATCACCAACACCGCCGAGGTCACCACCTCGCCCGTGTTCGACCCGGACTCCACCCCCAATAACCACCTGGGCGGCGAGGATGATCAGGATGGTGAGGACATCACCGTGGTGCCGAGCGCCGATCTCTCGCTCGTGAAATCAGTCAACGACTCGACCCCGGACGTCGGCGGCACCGTCATCTTCACGCTCACGGTCTCGAACGCAGGCCCGAACACCGCCACCGGCGTGGTGGTGACCGATCTGTTGCCCGCGGGTGTCACACACCTCTCGCATGTGGCGAGCCAGGGAACCTACGTGAGCGGCACCGGCGTGTGGACGGTCGGTTCGATCTTGAGTGGCGCATCGAAGACGCTCACCATCACGGTGACCGTGAACGCCGGCACCGCGGGGACGAGCATCACCAACATCGCTGAGGTGACCGCGGCCACCAAGTTCGACCCGGATTCCACGCCAGGCAACCACATCGGCAGTGAGGACGATCAGGCGAGCGCCAGCATCGGCGTCACTCCGATCGCCGACATCTCGGTGACCAAAACGGTGAACAACGCCACCCCGCTCGTAGGCGGCGCGGTCGTCTACACGATCACCGCCACCAACCATGGCCCGAACTCCGCTATCGAGGTTGAGGTGACTGACGTGCTCCCGCCCGGGGCGCAGTTCGTTTCTGACATCACCGCTGACGGATCGTACGACGAGGTCTCCGGCGTGTGGGACATCGGCACGATCGCGAACGGGCACAGCGCGATCCTCCAGATCACGGCGACCGCGAACGTCTCGGCTGGCGTCACGGTCGTGAACAGTGCTGAAGAGACCGAATCGCTTACCGCTGACTCTGATTCCACTCCGGGGAACCACGTCTCTTCTGAAGATGACCAGGCGAGCGCCAGCTTCACCGCTGCAAGCGGTGGCGGCGGAGGGGGCGGCGGTGGCGGCGGCGGCGGAGGAGGGGGATGTGTCGGCTCATGTCCGCCACCACCTGCTCCACCCCCACCCACTCCAACGCCTACCCCACCACCCACGACAAAACCGTGTGCCGAGTGCGCTCGGTTCAGCTACGACGTCTACATCGTGAACCCCGACCGCACCGAGCGGCACATGGGCACGAACTTCGCGCGCGTCACCCAGCTCAGCGGCGGCAGGTTCCGGGTCGGGTTTGAAGATAAAGGGAGCGACTTCGATTACAACGATGTGATCGTGGACGTGGACGCGTCGCGCTGCGACAACGTGACCTTCACGTTCATCTCGACCTCTGCCGCGTGGCACCACCAGGTCCGTTTCAAAGTAATGATCGATGGGGTCGAGCGCGCAGACGTGCTCGTGGATAACGATGACCGCGCCGCGATCGGCACTATGAAATCCGTGGACGCGTCACGCGCGGCAGGCGAACCGTGCGTGGTGGAACTGCCGGTCGCCTGTGCTGATTGTGCTCGGTTCAGCTACGACGTCTACATCGTGAACCCCGACCGCACCGAGCGGCACATGGGCACGAACTTCGCGCGCGTCACCCAGCTCAGCGGCGGTCGCTTCCGCGTCGGATTCGAGGACAAGGGAAGCGACTTCGACTACAACGACGTGATCGTGGACGTGGATGCCGCTGATTGCTCACACGTCACCTTCACGTTCATCTCGACCTCTGCCGCGTGGCACCATCAGGTCCGTTTCAAGGTGATGATCGATGGGGTCGAGCGCGCAGACGTGCTCGTGGATAACGATGACCGCGCCGCGATCGGCGCCACCAAATCCGTGAATGCCACGGCCGCCGCGAACCTGGACTGCGGGACGGTCGCCCCTTCGCCGACCTCGCCGCTTCCGCCGAACCCCGTCGCCCCGCCGTCACCGCCGCCGTCACCGCCGCTCCCGCAAACACCGTCTGAAGAATTGCCGGGCTGCCAGCTCGTGGGCACGGTGAGTCGCTTCCTGACCAATGGCAGTACCGGAGCGGACGTCCGCGCGGTGCAACTGCTGCTCCAGTGCTTGGGGTACCTCCGCCTAGGCGTGATTCCGTCGGGCAGCTATGGTGACGCGACCATAGACGCGGTGACCGCGTTCCAGCGCGCGCATGGGATCGATCCGACCGGCTACGTCGGGCCGCGCACGCGCGCCGCGCTGCGGGTGTATCTCACCACCCCGACCCCGTTACCGCCTGCGACCCCGCCGCCAGCACCGCCTGTACCAGTGCCACTCCCGAACGCGGTGCTCATCCCTGCCGCGGATTCCCCATGCCTTGCGGTCGCGGATTTCAACACAACGCTCCAGAGCGGATCGACCGGTCCCGAGGCGCGCGCGCTCCAACAGCTTCTCAAGTGTCTGCAGGTGTTCCCTGCAGCACAATCGACCACCGGGACGTTCGGCCCGCTCACCGCGGTCGCGCTCAAGAAGTTCCAGCAGGCCAAAGGTCTGCCGCAGACCGGCGTGACCGATGCCGCCACGCGCGCGGAGCTGAACAAGTACCGTTGATGCGGCTCGTCTTCGCCACGCATAACGCGAACAAGGTGACCGAGATGCGGCAGCTCCTTAGGGGGCTGCCGTTTGCCGTGGTATCCGCCGATGAGGCGGGCGTGTACGAAGACGTGGTCGAAGATGGCGAGACATTCGAAGCGAACGCCGAGAAGAAGGCGCGCTTCGTCCAAAATGTCATTGCGAGGAGCGATGCGACGAAGCAAACTCGAGTATGGTCGCTCGCCGATGACTCCGGCCTCTGCATAGACGCGCTCGGGGGGAAACCGGGCGTGTACTCGGCGCGTTGGGCAGGGGAGGGCGCGACCGGGGAGCAGATCGTCGAATACACGTTAGAAAAACTTCGGGACGTTCTGGAGGACCGGCGCCAGGCATCGTTCGTGAGCGCGCTCGTGCTCATCTCGCCGGAGGGCGCGCGGCATGCGTTCAGGGGCGAGGTGCGCGGTCGCATTCCGCTCGCGCCGCGCGGCACGCACGTCCGGCCGAAGCTTCCCTATGACGTCATCTTCGAGCCAGACGGCACGGGGCGCACGTTCGCCGAGATGACGGACGAGGAAAAGAACTCACTGAGCCATCGCGGGCTCGCGTTTAACGAACTCCGCACGTACATGGCCGCACTGAAATAATAGGCGTACCATTGTCGGTATGACGTGGCTTAAAAGTCCGCAGCGCGAATATGCGGCAATCGCATTCCTTGCGGTCGCCTTTGTCGTCGACCTGACCGTGCCGTCGGCTGGGTGGCTGCTGCTTGTGGTCTCCGCGGTCGCGGTCCTCCCCACCATCGGTCGCGCGCTCGCCGCCTTGTGGAAGAAGCGGGTGAACATCGATACGTTCAACACCTTCGCCATCGTCATCTCGTTTCTGACCGGCGAGACGCGCTCGGCCGGATTCATCGCGCTCATGTTGAGTTTCGCCGCGCTCCTGGACCAGTTCACCGAGAGTCGCACCAAGCGCGCGATCGAGGAGCTCATGAAGCTCAAGCCGCAGACCGCGCTGCGCCTGCGCGGCGACGACCGGGAAGAGGTGCCGGTCGGGGAGGTCCGCACCGGAGAGGTCGTGCTCGTGGAGAGCGGCGCGCGCGTGCCGGTGGACGGCGTCATCATCTTCGGCACGGCGCTCATGAACGAAGCATCGGTCACCGGAGAATCCGTGCCGGTCGAGAAGAGCGTGGGCGAGCGTGTGCTCTCCGCCACGCTTGCGGAATCCGGCGTCATCAAGGTGCGCGCCACGAGCGTGGGCAAGGATTCCACCATCGAGCGCATGGTCGCGCTCATGACCGAGGCGGGTAAGCACAAATCGCATGCGGAAAAGCTCGCTGACCGGTTCGCCGGCATTTTCCTGCCGATCGTGGCCGCAGTCGGCATCATCACGTATCTGGTCACGCGCAACCTCACCATGGTTGCCGCGCTGTTTTTGGTCGCGTGTGCTGATGACATGGCGGTCGCCATCCCGCTCGCCATGACGGCATCATTGGGCGCCGCGGCGCGGCGTGGGGTGGCGGTCAAGGGGGGCGAGTGGCTCGATGTCTTGGGTCGCATGCGCACGCTGGTCTTGGACAAGACGGGCACACTCACCTACGGATCGCTGCGGGTGAAAGAGGCGACGCTCGCACCCGGGACGGATGCGGATCTCTTCTGGTGGATGGTCGGGACTGCGGAGAAATTCTCTGAACACCCGGTCGGCCGCGCGCTGTTCCGCGAAGCGCGCACGCACCTCTCAGAAACGCCGGATCCGGATGAGGTGCGGGTTGTCCCCGGCGGCGGGGTGTGGGTGCGCGCGGGGAAACATGAAGCGGCGATCGGGAACGAACGTCTCGTCGCCGAGCTTGGCTATGCGGTTCCCGCCGAGGTGGCTGCCGAAGCCGCGCTGCTCACCGCGCCCCTGGTGTTCATCGATCGCGCGTACGCTGGACGTATCACCGTCTCAGACGTCGCGCGGCCGGAGGCGGCAGAGAGCCTCCGGCGTCTGCGCGCCGCAGGTGTCCGGCGCATCATCATGTTCACCGGCGATCGTGAAGAGGTTGCCCAGAGCGTCGCCGCCGCGCTCGGCATCACCGAGTATCGCGCCGGCATGCAGCCGGAAGACAAATTGCGCGAACTGGAGACTGCGCTCAAAGACGGCCCGCTCGGTATGGTGGGCGACGGGGTCAACGACGCACCCGCGCTCGCGCGCGCGGACGTCGGGATCGCGATGGGCACAGGCGGGACTGCGGTGGCGGTGGAAGCGGCGGACGTGGTCATTTTGACCGACGACCTTTCGCGTCTGCCGGAGATGGTGGAGCTCGGCCGTCGCACGAGCGGCGTCATCCGCGGAGATATGCTCATCTGGTTCCTCTCGAACGTGGTCGGGTTCGCGCTCGTGCTGACCGGGGTCGCCGGCCCGGCGTTCGCGGCGTTCTACAATTTCATCACTGATTTTTTCCCGCTCCTGAACTCGAGCCGTCTCTTCCGCGCGTCGCGCGATCGCGGTACACTGCGCTCATGAAACGCGTGGTGATCATCGGGGCGGGGGAGATCGGGAGCGCGATCGGACGACTACTGCGCGGCGCGCGCGTGGAATTTTTTGATGCACAGCCGGGCAAGGTGCGCGGTCAGCGCCCGCTCGCGAAGAGCGTGCCGTCCGCGGAGGTCGTGTTCTTCTGCATCCATTCCCGCTTCGCGCGGCAGGCGCTCTTTTCCGCCGCGCCGTACCTGAAGCGCCGCACGGTCGTGGTCTCGGTCTCTAAAGGGATCGAATTCCAGACGCGCTTCACCATGGACCAGCTCTTCACTCATCTGCTGGGCGCGCGGCAACCGTTCGCCATGCTCTGCGGCCCCATGCTCGCCGAGGAACTGGATCTGAAGTTGCCCGGTGGCGCGGTGATCGGCACCAAGAGCGATGCGGCGTACCGCACGCTCGTGCAGCTCCTCCGCGGCACCTCGCTCAAGCTCGAGCGCTCAAAGGACGTGCATGGGGTCGCGCTCGCCGGCGTCCTCAAGAACATCTACGCGATCGGGCTCGGGGTCTCCTCGGCACTCAAGCTCGGGAGCAACTTCAGCGGTTGGTACATCCAGGCGAGCGCCGCGGAGATGGCGGGGATCATCGGCGCGCTCGGCGGGAAACCGCAGACCGCGTACGGACCGGCCGGGCTCGGAGATTTCATCACCACCGGACTCTCGCCATACTCGCAGAACCAGCAGATGGGGCAGGATCTCGTGCGCCGCGGCACGTGCGCCATGACGAGCGAGGGGTGCGTTTCCCTGCCGTCGCTCGTCAAACTCCTCGGCGCGCGCGCGAAGTCGTTCCCCATCCTCACCGCGATCCGCCGGACGCTGGAACATCACACTGATGCCAAAAAGATCTTCATCGCGCTCGCGCACGGCCGCGCATAAGTACGCGCTCGTCCTGGACGTCGGCACCACCGGCGTCAAAGCGTTCGTGTTCGCCGAGGATGGGCGTATCGTCTCGCGCGCGCACCATGAACTCAAAAAAAAGTTTCCCCGGCGGGGATGGGTGGAGCAAGATCCTCGTGAACTCGTGCGTGTTTCGATCGCAGTCATGCGCGAGGCGGTGAGATCAGCGCGCGTGCCTGCGCGGCGCCTCATCGGCCTTGGCATCGCAGTGCAGCGCGAGACCACCATCCTTTGGCACCATCACACGGGCGTGCCGGTTTACCCGGCGATCGTGTGGGAAGATCGGCGTACGGACGGCTACTGCAAGAGATTGCAAAAAAAATACGGGAAACTGGTCCGCGCGCGCACCGGTCTCCCGATCGATGCGTATTTTTCCGCGTCAAAAATCCGTTGGCTCATGGACCACGTGCCTGCGGTCCGGCGGCTCCTCACCGGAGAGAACGTCGATTTCGGGAATGTGGATTCATGGCTCCTGTACAATCTGCTGGATGGTCGGCCCCACCTCACCGATCAGACCAACGCGAGTCGCACACTGCTCTACGATATCCGCAAAGAGCGCTGGAGCGGCACGCTCATGAAACTCTTCGGCATACCGGAGGGGATCCTGCCGAACGTGCGGCCGTCGGTGTCTAAATTCGGCATCCTCAAAAAGTCCGTGCTCGGGTTTCCGCTCCCCGTGCGCGCGGTCTGCGGCGACCAGCAGGCATCGCTCTACGCCGCCGGCACAGCGCGCGGCACCACGGTGGTCACCTACGGCACCGGCACGTTCGTCAAACAGTCGCTCGGCCGCCGGTTCACACTGCATCCTACGTTCATGACGACCCTCGCCCCGGGCGCGGTCCGCCCGGAGTTCGCGCTTGAGAGCAAGATCGACCGAAGCGCGGTGCGCGTCACGCGGCTCTTGAAGCGTCCGGCGGCGTTACGCCGCGCCTTGCGCACGCTCGCGCGCGCGGTCGACATGCGGCTCCGTGCACTGCCCATCCGTCCGCGCAGCATCGTGATCGACGGCGGTATCACCCGAGACGGCATCATCGCGGGCATACAGCAGTCGATCTCGAAGATCCGCGTGCGCCCGCAGAAGACCTTTGACGGCACCGCGCTCGGCATCGCAAAACTGGTATTCAGATCCATAGTATGAAGATCCATCGCTTTTTCGGCATCTTCAATCTTTCGGAGGACCGCGTGCGCATCACGGATCCGGATCTCGCGCACCAGATCCACACCGTGCTTAAGCTGCGCGCGGGCGAAGAGGTGGTGCTCTGCGACGGGAGCGGCAACGAGGCGCTCGCTGTGCTCACCCGCGTGGAGCGGGGGAGCGCGGAGGCGAACATCCGATCGCGTCGTGAGAGCACCGGTGAACCGACGCTGCGCGTGACCCTCTGCTGCGCGGTGTTGAAACGCGAGAACTTCGAGTTCGTGGCCCAGAAGGCGACGGAGATCGGAGTGACGGAAATCATCCCCATCACCACCGCGCGCACGGTCAAACTCGGCGTGCGTATGGACCGGGTGCGCGCGATCGTGCGCGAGGCGGCCGAGCAGTCCGGACGCGGCCGGCTCCCGACCGTGCATGAGCCGGTATCGCTCTCTGCGGCGTTCGCGGCGCTCGGGCTCGCTGACGTGAAACTGTTCTTCGACGGGAGCGGCGAGCTGTATTCTTCGGGTCAGATGATACGTTCTTCTTCGAACGAGCGGGAGCGAGTCGAGAAGGTCGCCCTGTTCATCGGGCCCGAAGGCGGGTGGGAACCGAACGAGCTCGCGCTCGCGCGTGAGCACGGCTGCCGCATCGTCTCACTTGGAGCGCTCACGCTCCG
>Ga0315281_10009760_pt1 | contig 13291 bp, 11 predicted proteins | sample YL17G07_0_MG_FD_204540 | JGI IMG/M metagenome (GOLD analysis project Ga0315281, IMG submission 204540) | Sediment microbial communities from Yellowstone Lake, YNP, Wyoming, USA - YL17G07_0 | ecosystem: Environmental > Aquatic > Freshwater > Lake > Sediment | place: USA: Wyoming | collected... | reverse complement strand
AAACAAACTCCGGCAAGCTTAGCCGCCGTGACACCCGATTGTTTTGAGGCCACCTGCCGGAGTGGTTCTGTGTTATTCTAAAAATCATTGTCCCGCCAGTTTGTTTTACGCGAAACAACCTCCTCGCCGCAAAATTATCAAGATACCTGCCCGAGACCTTGTCGTAACCCGAGCGGGACAGGAAAAGAATATATATCAGGGCCTCGCCAATGTCCCCTAGAGGTGATGTGTATGGCCCGAGGAAGACCTTATGTCTGCCCTCACTGCAAAAGTAGTCACACATGCAAGAAGGGAAAACGAAAAACGGTTCTGCTGGGGGATCGGCCCTTGCGGTTCTGCCGAGCGTGTGGCCGAAAGTTTACTGTGAGGACGAAAAAGACTCAATCGGCAGCGATGAAACCTGATGGATGAGACGGCGGACCCTCTTTGGTTCCTCGACCAGGCCCATCGATTGAAGGCCTGGACTGGGGACCTATGGTTCAGGACGCGACTGTATTACGGTGAACTCTTGCGATCGCAAGGAATCGAGATTCCCCCCGAACCGGCATTTGACGCCCAGTACTTTGCCCAAAAAATGTCGGAGGCACGCGAGCGACGAAAAAACGAACGAATGCGACGAATTGGAGAACTCCTCGCCCAACGGTCCGGTCCAGTGGTGTTCGACGAGCCGATCCGGCTCGAAACCGTGCCGGGACTTACGGAGGCCTTGAATAGTTTGGTGAATATTCCCATTCCGATTGAGATCATCCATCGCTTTTTGGGGAGGGATGATTTTGACCTGGAAGGATTCCAGCGGCACATTCTGACTTCTTTGGGGGATTCCGCTACCGCGTTTGACAACCTTCCGCCCTTTTTGGATCAGGAGCGGAAGGATCGTGTGTTTCGATTCATTACGTTGATCTTTCTCGCTCATACGCAAAAAATATTTCTCTGGCAAGAGGAGGAACGGATATGGGTGAGACGAAATGAAACTGACACGCAAGGATCAGGAGTTTTTCAAAAAATTGAAGGAATTGCTTGAGACCAAGGGATTAGAAGTTTCCCTGAAAACGGATGGCCGGGGTCTGAGCCGAATGGTGCTCATCGGGCACTATGGTGACAAGCTGGGAAACCACCTTCAGTTGACCCGTCAGGGAGTGTACTGGCGGTTTGACCACATCTTCAACGCCATGTACGTGGAGGCGTACGCAACCATTTACTTTCTGGAGAGCAACTTCGGCACATCACTCCGGGATTTCGCCCTCCAGATTGCCCGCGAGCGGATCGCGTTACGTAAGAAAGCCCTTGAAAATGGCTCTTTTGGGGCCGAAATCTCAACTTCTCGACGACAAACGGATCAACCGGATCCCAACGGACAGCCCCCTGAATTGGTAAGGGATTTACCAGACACTTAATCCGCGCCGAATGCCTATAGCAAGGCGGTTTCGGTGGGTGGGGTTACTTACCAATCGGGCCTCACAAACATAATTCTGCCGATTTCGCCTGGTTTTTGGTGAAAGGGTGATTTCGCGATTATCGGAATGCGGGATTTTAACATCCACGATCCTACATGCTCCCCCGCGAAGGGCCTGTTTCACATAAAAAAGCGTACCCTCTTGAGAAAAGTGGGTGAGGAGACTTGAAGCATCGGTTGACTTTCTTGCACCTGGGCTCCGCTCCCGATGCGGCCGGTGGTCGGCCACCCAGTGGTTCGATGAATATGTTTATGGAGTGGCTGCGGCCCGTCCTTTTGATGGTCAGATCTTCAGCCTGATGTCAAGAGGCGCGCAAATGCAGCCAGAGGGACGGCGGGCAAAGATAATCCGAGCTTTCCCAGATAACGCTGCACGGGTACGCGGGCGGGCAATATTGTTATCATTATACCGCGTCCCTTCCGAAATACCGTACTGCCGGGCAATCGGTCCTGCTGGCTGGTTCTGTTGTCACGAGACTCACACCGGGCGGGTTGGGGTTGAAGTGGTTTCCATCTGAGCTTTTCCAGATAACCCGGCCCGGCGACGCTGGCGGGCTGTATTTTCCCATTATACAGCGCCCCTTCCGAAATCCCATACTGCCTGGTGAGCGTTGCTGCTGGGTGGTTACGTTGTCACGAGGTCCATAACGGACTGGTGGGGATGAAGTGGGGAGCGTGATAGCTTCGGGAAAATGCGACGGACTATCCAATGCATCGGGATGTTCAGCGCCCGCCGGCGTGCTGAGTTGCTGCGGTGGTTCTTTCGTGCCAAAGTGGAATGCTGATATGTTACATTACATATTCACAGGCCAATAGTGCCACGTTCGGGTCATTTATCGAACATGCACATATTTCCAAAAGTGCGAAAGTTTACAGTTTGGATTCTCTTCAGATCGGCCTGATTGCATTTGCGTACCCCCAAAAACACGTGACTTTGCGGCCTGAATCAGGTACAGATATGGCATAGGGCCTTTGGTATGGCGATAAAACAACCGCACGGGAAATCCCAGGTCCAAAAGTCATCGCGTTGAGGAAAGGACGCTCGTGGAACTGTCGCAGCGCAACGGCGACGATCGCTTTCTCCAGCCCGGGCAATACCGATCCCTGGAAATGACGCTCCGTGCCAGGACGCAGTTGGCCCAGGTCCGCCCGCTGGTCATCTCCGCGTTTGATCGCTCGACGCGGATGCTGCCGTTCGTCCATTTCGACTGGTATATGGTTCCTTGCGGACCGCGGTCCATTGCCGCGGCACTCTATAACGTCGGTTTGGAAAAGACGCGATTTGTTTTTCAACTATGGAACCCAAACGTCAGGCCGAGTGAGGCACGAATCGACGGGACGTCAGTCGACGTGCTTCTCGTCTCGAGCTTGCAGGTGCACTCGGCGGCGGCGTATCGCCTGGTCGAGGACGGCTGGGCCCTTGGCGACCACCGGCCATTGATCATCGTCGGCGGGCCCAAGGCGTGCTACGAACCATTCGATTATTTTGGGCTCGGCCCCAACGGGCAGGTCGGTGCCGATGTGGTCGTCACTGGAGAGGAACCGGTTCTGCTCGAATTGTTGGTCGCGCTTGCCGAGTTTGGTGCTGGGCCCCAATCGATGCGGGCAGCGTTTAACCGCGCCCGCGATGCCGGCGCCCTGCGAGCGATTCCCGGGTTGGTCTATGCTGAAGACGGACGGTATGACGGCCTGAATTTGGTCAACACCGGCATCCAACGCCTGCTTCGTGACCTGGACGATCTGCCTATGCCCAGCACCGGGTACCGCACTCTGGAACCCCCGCACCGGGGCAAGGCGCTGGCCGAGAAACCCATCCTCCTGGACAAGGCGTGCAACGGGGCCATGGTCGCCTCCGTTCTCGTCACCCGCGGCTGCAAGTTCCACTGCCATTATTGTCCTATACCTGCCTACAACCAGCGAAGCTTTCGATGCAAAAGCCCTGCGCGTATGATCGAGGAGTTCCGCGACTGCTATCGATACATGCACACACGCAATTACTTCGGTACGGACGACAATTTCTTCAACAGCAGGAGATTTGTTCAGAAGATGTTCGAGGCGATGGCATCAACGACCATTGACAGCAAGCCGCTACGTCGACGGGTCCGATTCTTTACCCAGGCGACCGTCCGCGACCTCTACAAAAACCGTGATTTACTCCCACTGGCTCACGACGCGGGGTTGGGCAGTGTCTGGATAGGGGTCGAGGACCTCTCGGCAGTCCTGATTGACAAGGGCCAGACACCGGTCGTGACCCAGGAACTGTTTGCCGATATGCTCGCCCACAAGATTTCCCCCATGGCCATGCTCATGCACCACGACGATCAACCTCTGCATTCACCGGGCAGGCTCACGGGGTTGATTGATCAAATCAACTTCCTCCGCGACGCCGGCGCGGTCAGCCTGCAATGTACCCTTGCCAATCCCGCCCTCGGCACGAGATGGATCAATGAAATGCTCGACAAGGGACTGATCTACGATCGTGTTGGTGGCCAAAAGGTCTGCGACGGCCAGGCCGACGGCAACCACGTCATTGCCAGTACGCGTGCCGATCCCTGGCGGAAGCAACTGAATCTGCTCCGGGGCTACGCGGCCTTCTATAACCCCGCCAACCTGGTCCGGGCGCTGTGGGTGAGGAACAAGCACTTTGCCAGGAAACGCGTTGGCTATCAGCTTTGGGGGATGCTGTCTTTGGCACGAACGGCCTGGAAGTTGAAAGGATATACGTGGCGCCTCTGGCGAGGACCGATCGAGTGTGTCCGCCAGTGGCCCGAACGATTCCGCCGATCCGGATCTCCTTATCCTGACCTGATCGACTCCCGTATCGAAACTCACAGCGTGCAACCGACAGCGCTACCGCCGTCGGCCTCGCCACCTGTTCCCGGGCCGTTACCAAGATAGACTCGTGTTTTCCATCATCAGCGGGTCGTCGCCGTAAGTGCGGAATTTTCCTGATTATTTGTTCCGGGTGATGAGGTGATTGAACTTCTTGAGGCTTGGGTAGATTTCCTTGTATTGCTGATATTTCTCCTCGTACTGCTTGTTCCTGCTCCTGTCCGGGTCAAATGTCCTGTCGACCGCGACCATGGCGGCGACGGCGTCGTGGGTGTTGTTGAATCGCCCAGCAGCGATACCGCCCAGCATGGCCGCCCCGAGCGACGCGGCTTCGGAGACCTTCATCGACAAGACAGGCAAGCCAAAGCAGTCGGCTTTGATTTGCAGCCAGCGATCGCTCTTGGCCCCGCCCCCGATCGCCCGCAGTTCGTTGATCTTGCAATCGGCCTCGGCCAGCAGCTCGATATCCAGCTTGGCCTCATAGGACGTGCTGTCCAGCACGGCCCGTGAAATGTCTTCTTTGGTGGTATCGACTGTCAGCCCCACCAACGCCCCTCGCGAATAACTGTCAAGATACGGCGTCCCGGACCCGACGAAGTGTGGAAGGAAAAACAAGCTGCGAATATTGTCGCCGGCGCGCTCGACGATTACTTCGTAGGGGTCCTTGCCCTCCCGCTCAGCGATCTGCCGTTCCTTATCGCAAAAAACATCGCGGTACCATCGCAGCAGCAGCCCCCCGCTAAGACTAAAGGCAATGGTGACGTATTGCTCGGGGTAGACGTGGCTGTAGCAACAATAGTTGTTCCTGAGCATGTGCTCGCTAAGTATGGGCTTTTCAAAGGCGGGACAAATGCAGTCGGACGTTCCCATAGCATGCATGGCCACCCCCGGGCTGACCACGCCCGCCCCCAGCGCCCCACAGGGCTGATCGTGTCCGCCCGTAGCCACCACCACCCCTGTCTTGAAACCCAGTTCCTTCGCTATCCGCTCATTGACCGTGCCAATCGCCGTTCCGGCTGGATACGTCGTAGGCAAAAGTTCTGCCGAAATGCCCGCCTTATCGAGCATCTGGTTCGACCAGCACTTGTTGATTATATCAAACGCCATCGTCCTAGCCGCCAGCGACCAATCAATGGCAAACTCGCCGGTCAAACGGAAGTTGACATAATCCTCAACACAAAGAAACTTCACAGTCTTGGCGAGAATCTCAGGCCGGTGGTCTCGCAGCCACATGATCTTGTTGAGCGTATACATCGCGTGCAGCGGCATACCGGTGATCGAAAAGATCTTCTCGGCACCGACCGCTCCTTGCCACCACTCGGCCTGTTCGACAGTGCGATGATCGAACGAGACGGTGAAGTTGTAGAGCGGCTGTCCGGATGAATCGATCGGAACCGTCGCCTCGCCCTGGCAGGAAACGCTGATCGCTTCGACCAGATCACCTCCGACCCGACCGTTGACCTCACGGATCACCTCTTCGATCCTGTGCCAGAGATTTCTCGTATCCAGCTCGGCCCATCCCGGCTGCGGGAGCACAAGCGGATAGTCGCGATAGGCAAGTGCCAGCTGCCTGCCCGTCAGATCAAACGCCACCGCCTTGCATCCGGTCGTACCGACATCGACACCAAGTAAACTCACTGGCCGGTTCCCATCACGATATTGCTGGTTCCGGCGATCCGGTAATGCGCTTTGATCAGCCATACGGCGCGATCATAGACCGCCTGTTGAGCGAACGCGACATCATTCTTTTCTTTCATTGCCTTCTGGTAGCGGCTGCGAAGATCTTTGGCCACGTTGATCTTGGCTATGCCGTTCTTGAATGCCGCCCGCAGTTGGTCGATCCGGATGCCCGAACCGCCGTGAAGAACCAGCGGGACGCCGGCCGCCGCGTTCAACTTGCCGATATGGTCCACGTCCAGCTGCGCCTCGCCCTTTTCCTGAAACCGTCCGATCCCTGCCATCGCACCGTGGAAGTTGCCGGCGGCAACCGACAGCCAGTCGCAACCGGTTTCCTTGACCATCCGCCTGACTTCTTCTTCCGTCGTAAAGCCGATCCGCTCGTTGAAGATTTTTTCGTAAGGCGGCATGTTCTCCACTTCATAGCCGAAGAGCGTTCCCACCTCCGCCTCGACACGAACGCTTTTCTTGTGCGCCAGCTCAACGATCCGATGGGTCACCGCGATATTGTTTTCGATGTCTTTCTCGTGTGAACCATCGATCATGACCGATGGATAGCCCATCTCAATTGCTTCGCTGATGATCGAACAATAATCGTTGGGCTCATTTGTCAGCTCATCGATCGAACCGATATGATCGATATGGAGCCGGACGTAGTCCGGCTTGTCCCATTTTTGGAACTCATCCATCACTTGGCGAGGTCCTTTGCTTTCCAGCGTTTGCCATTCGATCTGGGCCGTAGAGATTAGAGCAAACGATTTCTGATCGACTACCGCCCGAACGATGGGTTCCATCATCGGAAGGTAAGGCACATTAAAGCCCGGGATCATCACCCCCGCCTTCCACGCATTCTCAACAACATCGACTTGATTCAGCACGTTCAACGACTCCTTTTGCTACTTTTCAATGTTGATCTAATAAAAATGCCCTTATCCGACAGAAACTATGAAACCAGAGCCTCCCGCAGGTTACAATTCAGGATCGGTTTTGGGTGCCATTAACTGCCACTTCCCATTTGACCTTTACCTCACGACTATCCTGGGTTTTCTTCGATCATTCTATCCTGCCCGTCGAGCTCCGTCGAGACGCTGTTCGGCTTCTGGAAGGCGCCATCTAGCGCCGCCAAATCAGGAATTTTCACCACCTTCAACCGCCAATTTATCTGACCTTTTCCTGATAGCCCTGTGCGGTCACGCGGTTGGGCAGTATTGTTGTCATTATACAGCGTCTCCTTTACGCAAACCACTTTGGGGCTTTTTTCCAAGGTTCACGAGGCACGCACCGGGATGGTGGGGGTTGAGATGGTTTCGTCCGAGCTTTCCCAGATAACGCTGCACGGGTACGCGGGTGTGGAGAATTGTTATTATGCAGCATCCTTTCCGAAATCGCGAACTGTCGGGCGAGCGTTCCTGCTGGCGAGTTCTGTTGTCACGAGGCGCACACCGGGATGGGTGGGGGTGAAGTGGTTTCATCTGAGCTTTTCCGGATAATTCTGTCTGGGTACGCGGTCGGGCAGGATTGTTGGCATTTTACAGCATCCCTTCCGGAATTCCGGCTGATGGCTGGTCGGGTCATAGCCTGGGTCCCTTGGGTAAAACTAGCCCTGGGGGGCCGGTCCCGTAGAGCCGGGTGGAGATGGAAAAGTCGTCCCCGGGCTGACCTGCTTGGGAATACTGCTCTGCCTGAAATAAACCTCATTGATCCGGATACTCTCATGACCATATAAATAATCATTCTTGGGCCAGTGGATGCGGAAGAACCGGGCAGTAACGTGATCCAACGTCTGGCTGCCATCCATGGCACGAAATTCGCTTACCGTATAGACCTTATTGAATTCACCGACAACCCGATGCAAGTGAATGGCCTCCTTGCTCCAACTGACCCCATCCGCCGACCAGGAGACCCGCATGCCTTCCAAGCCGTACCAGGCGCTGGGCAGTTCGCTGAGCGAACTGACCTCGGTTATTGGATACAGGTTGCCCAAGTCAAACTCGACTGTCACACCATCCGTCGGCAGATCCGTTGTCCACTCGATAAACTTTTTCCTGCCTCCCTCATCGCCGAATGCCGACTTCGCGTCATAACGGAAAGGCCCAGCCCCTCGCCCTGCATCCGGCCCTCTGTTTGGCAAGGGGCCTCCGACGTATCGGTACGTGCCCACCAATGTCCCAGGAGAGTGAGCACGCTCAGGCAACGGGGCACGACTCGGATTCATGATGCTCCAGGAATCGACGAGCGTGTGTTGATGGTTGGGATCTCCCAGATCGCGATAGGTGTCGAAGTGCAGATCGCTGTCACTGGCCGTGACGATAATCCACGTACTGTGATTGCCGGAGTCTGCACGGTAGTCGCCGGCAATGCCGTCATTGATCTGCCAAACCTTGCCCCCTTGAGAAAGAGGTTTTACGCGGCTGTACTTGTGCGTATGGCCGCAAATGTAGGCAGTGACATTATACTGATTGAGCAGCGACCAAAACGCGTCCCGCGCCGCAGGGAGGGTATCGAGTGACTCGTCTTGCCGCCGTCGACCGCCATCGTATTCGTCGCAATACGACCAGGCAGGAGCGTGCCCAACCACCAATTTCCATTTCTTTGTCGTGCGCCCCAAGTCGTTCGCCAGCCAGTTTCGCATCGCGGGCTGGACCTTGGCAATCGTATCCACAATATAATCGGTATGGTTTACGGAATCGTAGTAGACGTTCAGCATCACGATATGCACTGGCCCGGCATCAAACGAGTACGTCGTCTTTTCGCCCCCGATCGGCCCCGGATTCACCGGCCGGCCATAGGCGTTCCAGTCGAGATTGTGCATGTAAAGAATGTTGTTCGCCAGCTTGTCCTCGTCTCGTTCGTGATTACCGGAGGTGTTGTACCATGGAAAGTTTGTTCCAAAGGCTGCGTCTATTCTGACGCGATTATCCGTCATATTGTGCATGTCGCCCGCGGTTACGAGAAACTCACCCGGCCCGCCAGCTATCGTGTTGATCTGACTTAACACGTCAGCAAGACCGGGCTGTTCGGCTGAATCGGATAAGAGGGTGAATTTGAGTGGATCGGCCGACCAAGCAGCCTGCGTCACCCAACAAAAAAGAATCGCCACAAGACATGTTTCAAAGCGTCTGCGGGACATATTCTGCCTCCTCACGCGCGATAGTGTCTCGGCGTAACCTGCCAAGTGCTTAATCCGGAATTTTTCATTTGACCTTTACCCCGCGACCATTGGGGTTTTCGTCGATCACCCGAGCTTTCCCAGATAACCCTGCCGGGGGACGTGGGCGGGCAGTATTGTGATTATTATCCGCGATTCCGCATGTTTTAAAGCTACAATGTGCGGCAGTCCCTCACAAAATCAGTTCAAGAATTTCCCTTTGAACTGTGAGCCGAGACATGATTACTGGCTCAAAGTTTGGATGTTTTCTCGACCTTGGGAGTTTCTTTCCAGAATCTCTTGACAACTCCGTTTTCAATCTCGAAAAACACGGTGTTACGAGCCTTGATTGTTTCCTGAGCAGTATTTAAGAAAGGCACACTTAAGCTATTGTTCTCTTCCCTGCACCACTCGTACTTCAATATCTCGCCGCCTTTGGATGGGATTTCACTGCTTGTCGGAACTCCCAAGGTAGTAATCAGCCATTCCTTTGTGGTGCTTCCCGGTACAACTCTCTTTAGCGTTTCATCTCCCACCATCGAGCCAGCAACTTTCTTTTCAGATGTTGCAGATGCACATCCGCCCCAAAAGAAACCTGTAAATGCGAGAAGAAGAATCGATATAGCTGTAATCCTTGACATCGCCTTGCCTCCCTTTGCTTTCCGCCGACATTTTCCAGGTCATCGTGCCCGGCTACGCCGTCGGGCGAGATGCTACCATTATACTGCGCCGCTCCATTGTGCCAATCTTTTTTAGCTTCCTTCCTGGAATCACGAGGCCCACACCGGGCTGGTGGGGTGAACTGGTTGAATCTGACTTTTGCCAGATTACCCTGCCTGGGTACGCGGGCGAGTCGTGTTTTTGTCATCATACCGCGACCCTTCCGAAATCGCGAACTGCCGGGCGGGTGTTCCTGTCGGATGGTTTCGTTGTCACGAGGTCCACACGGGGCTGGGTGGGGTGAGTTGGTTTTGTCTGAGCTTTCGCAGATAACGCTGGCTGGGTACGCGGGCGGGTTGTGTTCTTGGCATTATACCGTCCCTCCCGAAATCCCATACTGCCGGGTGAGCGGAACTGCTGGATGGTTCCGGGGTCACGAGGGCTACACCGGGCGGGTTGGGGGTGAACTGGTTTTGTACGACCTTTTCCAGATAGCCCTGCCTGGGTACGCGGGTGGAAAATATTGTTACCATTCTACCGCCTCCCTTTCGAAATCCAGTACTGCCGGGCGAGCGGGCAGCATTTTTGAGAGCTACCCTCGAACGCCCCTTCGCCTCACAAACATCCCTGTCCCACCCAATGCGAGAATCGCCATCGAAACCGGTTCAGGAACCTTGGAAACACGAAACCCGACGAAGTCGGCATCGGACGACGGCCAGAAGCTTGGACTGCCGCGCCCCGAGGCGAGTAGGGAGACGTAGTTATAGCGGAGGTAGAACGACCCACCCCGCAAGCCGCGAGACAAATCGTTAAACACAGCCTCATTCCACTCCCAGACATTCCCACCCTGGTCGAACGTGCCGTAGGGACTGTCGGAGTTCTGGAACTCGCCGACGACCGTAGTGTATTTGTCCGAATCAATGGGGTACGGGTTGCCGTAATAATTGGCGTTGTTGCCGGAGACGTCGGCCATGTCTCGCCCCGGGGTCGTGTCGCTGCTGGTTGGGTAGTCGAAATAGTTCCCCGTTAACCCGTCGTTCTTGTGATACGCCGCCTTGTACCACTCATCCTCGCTGGGGATCACCCACGTCGCGTTTGGCTTTCGCGTCACGGCCATCAGGGCCGAATTGCTCGTCGCCCCGTTGAGGTAGTACGAGCCGTCTTCGGTGGTCGAGGCGTCCTGCGCTCCTGTCGGCTGGCCGTTGTGAAGCCAGTTGACAAAGCGGGCTGAGTCTCCCCAGCCAACAAAGTTCACAGGGCGGTTGGCAAAGTCGGACGCCACCGAGTAGGTGTAAGGATCGCCGACGGTCCCGCCGCCGCTCCGCGTGATCCCGCTTCCGTAACTGGTGTTTGACATGGTCGTGTTGTACAGACCGTACGTGTCGGTCTTAGCCACGGCGTTGAGGAACTCTGTGTACTGCTCCGCCGTCACCTCGTACTTGCCGATGCGGTACTCATAACCCACTGCCCCACAGATGCGGTCCGGGCCGTATCCGCCCGCCCCCTCGCCTGAAAGCTCTCCAACATTGCCCGGATTGCCCACGGGAACCGTCTCGATGTTGATAGTCGCCGATCCCGCCGTCGCACACACCAAGAACAGAGCAATCGCCGCACCGCTCAGTAGTTTGTTCACTTCCAGACCTCCTTTTGAATTCTTCACCTTGAACTGCGTCTCGGCTCTCACCCGGAATACCGCCTCAATGATCGGCGCTCCCTGGAGATCAGAATCATCTGATAGTTTAACAGGGCTGCTTCTGAATGTCTAGTGTTTTTGGCACTGACCATTCGGCATAAACCCTGACGGGCCCGCCGTCCATCACGGTGCCTGAAACTTAATTCACGTATGTGCCGCGTATCGACCTTTCGCCGCAAACCGCCATGCCCTTGGTGCGCCGCAAATTCGGCGTATCGCGTTCTGACAAAACTCCATTGTTCACGTCAAAACACGTTCAGAATTGCAAAACGGCAAGGCACATAACTTGCGGCGCAAGAGCGTTTCAAGCGTTTTAATTGAGGTTCTTGAGCAATTGGCAGAAAGGATGTCAGATCCCATGCTCTTAAACAAGATTATCGAGATACAGTACATTTATATTCACATCCCTTCCTTCATCCTTTCCCTTCGCTTGGCCTGCTCTTTGCGGCCAAGCAAATTGGTCCGAGGTGATATTAAAGATGAATGAATCAACGAAGATGGAATTCCGGTACCGGCGGATCGGTCAGTTGTCGGACGTGTCAGACTTGGCGGAAATGCTGTTTCCGGGAAATCGAAATCAACAGCATGCGTTTCTGGTGATCTGGGTGACGCTGAAGTGGGCAAAGGGGAAGGGGGTTTCCGATCTGGCGGAGACAGTGGAGCGGCATGGGGTGTCCCGGCGAACGTTGGAACGGACTCGGGCGAAGATGAAACGGTTGGGAATCATTGAGCATTTGTCGCGGTTCAGTGCCAGGAACAACTATCGGGAGGGTTGGATGCTATCGGGCCGTTTTGGGAATGGACTGCGGCAACTTGCCGGAAAAATGGAAACATTAAATAACATGGACATCGGATCACGGGAGAAGGATGAGTTGATGATTCAACTGGCGGATGCCCGGCGGACCGCGGTCAAACCAAGCAAAGGAGGAATGGAAGATGAATGGAACGAAGGATAATTGGTGGAAGGCGGTAATGGTGGTCATTTTGATCATGGGGGTGTTCAATCTGGCAGTGACGTTGGAACATTCAACGAAAATGAATCCAGGCCAGGAACCTCTCAAGCAAAACTCCTCATGCACCTGCGATACGATTCCGGTGCGTTTTCTGATTGAAGAACCCATATGTGCGGTAAATCTTCTGGATGCCTTGAACGGATCTGCCCTTCGGGTCGATCCACGAAATACCACCGCCATCGATAACGAGATCGAACGCCAGACCCAATACTGGGTGGGAAAGTATATACAATGGCATACGAGAAACGAGTGATACCAAAAGTTATTCCAGATGTTCAACCGGGTGCCCCTGTTTTTCTAATCCTTTAACGGATTGCACCCTGCCGTTATCCCATGCTCTCTTCATAATCGAAAGATTTATATCTTCCACTCAAACTCCCTCCCTCTGTTCCTCTTTGGAACACCATTATTTGACCAGTCACACCCAAGTGCGGTTTGAAAGCGGCGCATCGCGTCCATCAAACAGGCCGGGAAGTTGCGGTCACACCCTGACAGGGTGTCTTTCGTTGGTCATTCGACCCGTATAAGCAAGCAGTGGAACTTTATAGTGCGGCAAACGGTGAACGTTTGCTCTGAACACAAAGCGTCCGACGAGACGCGGTATTTCGTTAGTTTCAAGTCCGTAAAAGGGATTTATAAAATCAGCCCAATGTGGGCGGCCCTGATGAGTTTTCTACAGTCGAAAGTCTTTTTTTAAATGGAAGGAGATGGTATGAATAAGTAAATCTTTGGCGATGAGCTCCGGAGGTAGGACAATATCTTCGGAGTAGACAGGTCATAGGCTGTATTGATTGCGTGAGGCGTTTGACCTCGTG
>Ga0315281_10009758_pt1 | contig 13291 bp, 11 predicted proteins | sample YL17G07_0_MG_FD_204540 | JGI IMG/M metagenome (GOLD analysis project Ga0315281, IMG submission 204540) | Sediment microbial communities from Yellowstone Lake, YNP, Wyoming, USA - YL17G07_0 | ecosystem: Environmental > Aquatic > Freshwater > Lake > Sediment | place: USA: Wyoming | collected... | reverse complement strand
TTGCATGCCGGTCAGCGCGGGTTGCCGCCGCAGACGGCTCGTCGGCGGATTCGTAACGGAGTTTGAACGGCTCATTTTCATTTCGCATGTCAGCCTGTCCATCAATTCTTGGACAGGCTCCTAGCCATTACGAATGAGTGACGAGTGCTGAATACTGAGGACTGAATGCCGAATGCTTCGTAGCGCTCTGCACTCACTACTCAGTGCTCAGCATTCGCTACTCGCCGCGCAATGTCTCCGTCTTACGGATCGGCGCGCGGCCTTCGGGACAATGGCGGCAGATCGCTACGGCCTCCCGGCGCGCGCCGGCTCGGCGGCGGAAGTCTCGGAACTTCTCGCCCAGCCAGACTTCAGCCAGCGGCTGCCGGAAGAGGTTGCCCATGACGTGCTCGGAGTGGATGTCGTAGCAGCACGGGACGACGTCGCCGTTCGAGTTGACGACGAGGGTGCTGAAGACGTACTCGCAGCCGCAGCCCGGCTCGCCCTTGAGCGCGAACGACCCGTCGGCGCGGCGCTCGTACCGGCTGCCGGAGAGGTCGGCCGGCAGCAGTTCCTCGGCCAGCCGCTCGAAGCCGGGCATCGCGGAGTTGATGCCGACGGTCTTGACGATGAACCGGTCCACGCCGAGGCCGGCCGCAATCAGCCGCATGCGTTCGATCTGGCTTTCATTGTGCTTCATGACGATGAACTGCAGTTCGACGATCGGCGTGGCGCGGCCGGTCTTCGCGCGCGCGGCCAGGATGCGGCGGATGCCGGAGAGGATCTCGTCAAAATTCGCTTCCTTCCGGTAGCGGCGGATGGTTTCCTGGTCGGCGCCGTCGAGGCAGACCAGGAGTTCGGTCAGGCCGCTTGCGACGACCTCGTCGGCGATCTTCTCGCCGCCGAAGAACTGGCCGTTTGTGCTCGTGAAGGTTTCCAGCCCGCGGTCAGCCGCGTAGCGGACCATGCGCAGGAGGTCCTTGCAGAGGAACGGCTCGCCGTAGTTGAAGAGCGTGACGCGGCGCAGGTAGCCGGGCGGAGCGAGCGCCTGGTCGAGTATCTTCCCGAATTCATCGCCGCTCATCGCGCGCGGCGGGCGGTTGAGGATTCCGGCGCCGGTCGGGCAGGCCGGGCAATGCAGGTTGCAGGCGTTCGTCGGCTCGACCATCAGCGTCGAGGGCCGGTCCGGCAGCGCGCGGCGGAAGCCGGCTTTCCACAGCCCCTTCTGCCAGGCGCGGCGGAAAAGATTGTAGATTGTAGATTGCGGATTGCGGATTGAACGCGAAGAGGCACGTTCTTCAATCCGCAATCCGCATTCCGCATTCCGCATTCAGAACTCCCGGCTGACGAGCTTGGCGAGCGCGCCGAGGTCGTGGTTCTGGACGATGCGCACGATCTCGGGTTCGGCGACCTTCAGGTTCCGCATCGCCGTCTCGGCCCGCCGCCAGAGCTGGGCGCGGGCGCGGTCGTTCGAGGCGAGGTACAACTCCGAGACGACTTCGCTGAGCGACTGGATCATGAGGTCATCGCGGTTCTCGTAGTAGTTGCGGATGATCTTGTCGCGATAGGTGCTGCGCCGTTTCACCGTCGGTCTCCCGGCTCGGGCACTTTAAGGCCGCAGAAGAAGAGGACGGCCAGCGCGCCGAGGATGATGAGCATCAGCGCCGGCAGGATCGCCCGGCTGGCCGCCGAGGGCTCGAAGGGCGCCCCGCGGGCGGCCGGAGCCGCGGCGGCGAGGCGGGCGCGCGCGGCTTTCCATTCGGCGGCGGTGATCGGATAGGCCTTTTCGTCGGCGCGGCCGTAGCCGTTGCTGCGCGCTTCGCTCTCGATGACGGCGGGGTCGGACTCGAGCGCGTCCCGCCGGCGTTCGAGGTCGGCGTTGCGCGCGAATTGGCGCCGCGATTCCGCCTCGGCGCGCTCGTTCTGCAGCGTCAGCGCCCGCCGGTTGAACGCCGCGGGGCCGAAGAGCAGCAGGGCCGCTCCCGCCGCGCAGAGCCACAGCGCAGCCGCGAAGAAGCGCCGGTCGGATTCAGAGCGCGGAGCGCGGAGTGTAGAGCGCGGAGTGGAGCACGCGCTGTCTTGCGCCGGCTCCGCACTCCGCACTCCGCACTCCGCACTCGTTTCCTTCACTCCGCGCTCCGCACCCCGCACCCCGCACTCGTCCTAGATTTTGGTCCAGAGTTCCGCGCCGAAGCGCGCGGCGTCGCCGAGTTCCTCCTCGATGCGCAGGAGCTGGTTGTACTTGCACACCCGCTCCGACCGGCAGGCCGAGCCGGTCTTGATCTGCCCGGTATTCATCGCCACGCAGAGGTCGGCGATGGTCGTGTCCTCGGTCTCGCCGGAGCGATGGCTGACGACGGCGGTCCAGCCGTTGCGGTTGGCCATCTCGATCGCGTCGAGCGTCTCGGTCAGCGTGCCGATCTGGTTGACCTTGATGAGGATCGAGTTGGCGGTGTTCTCGCGCAGGCCGCGCTCGAGCAGCTCGGTGTTGGTCACGAAGATGTCGTCGCCGACGAGCTGGATCTTGCCGCCGAGGCGTTTCGTCAGGAGCGCCCAGCCGGCCCAGTCGTCCTCGGCCAGGCCGTCCTCGATCGAGCGGATCGGGTACTTGGCGCAGAGTCCGGCGTAGAACTCGACCATCTCCTCCGCGCTGAACCGGCGGTTCTCGGAGGCGAGGACGTACCGGCCCGGCGCCTTGATGCCGCGGCCTTTGGCGTCTTCTCCGTAGAAGGAGGACGAGGCGGGGTCGAGCGCGAGGAACACGTCCTTGCCCGGGGCGTAGTTCGCCTTGGCGATAGCCTCGATAATGACCTCGATCGCTTCCTCGTTGGACTTGAGGTTCGGGGCGAAGCCGCCCTCGTCACCCACGGACGTGTTGAGGCCGCGCTTCTTGAGGACGGACTTGAGCGCGTGGAAGACCTCGGCGCCCATGCGCAGCGCCTCGGCGAAATTCTCGGCGCCGAACGGCATGATCATGAACTCCTGCAGGTCCACGTTGTTGTCGGCGTGCTTGCCGCCGTTGAGGATGTTCATCATGGGCACCGGCAGCACGCAGGCGTTGGCGCCGCCGATGTAGCGGTAGAGCGGCAGTCCCGAGGCCGTCGCCGCCGCCTGCGCCGTAGCCAGGCTGACGCCGAGGATCGCGTTCGCGCCGAGCCGGCCCTTGTTCTCCGTGCCGTCGAGATCCATCATCTCGGCGTCAATCCGGCGCTGGTCGCGCGCGTCAAGCCCTTCGATCTCCGGCGCGATCACGTCGTTCACGTTCTGAACGGCCTTCGTGACGCCGGCGCCGTTGTAGCGCGCCTTGTCGCCGTCGCGCAGCTCGACGGCCTCGCCCTCGCCGGTCGAGGCGCCCGACGGCGCCGCCGCGCGGCCGACCTCGCCGCTCTCCAGTTGCACTTCGACCTCCACCGTCGGGTTGCCTCGGGAATCCAGAATCTCCCGCGCGCGGATCGAATCAATGACCGCCGGTTCGCTTGCGTGACGCATGCTTCCGTTCTCCTCTGCTGCGGTCTGCCGGAATGGGGCCTGTTGTCCGTTCGCGAGGGGCATTGTACCAGATGCGCCCGGAAAATGGCCAGCGACGCCCGCCCGGCGCGAATTCCCCTGATTTTTTGTTGACAGCGCCTGAGGCGGCGGCTAACATACCTCCTCGTGTTGGTTGCAGCGCGCAGAACGTTGATGACGCCTTCCCGGGCCACCAGGCTCTGCATTATAGATCGCCTGAAACGTCGTCTCCGCAACTCCCGTCCGGGAGAGGGGCGCGCTGCCTGAACGATGCGCCGGCCCGGCTGACGACCCGCACGCTGCGGATGGCCGAGGGCGCACGGAGGATTGCAGCGATGGATGTGCTCGCCGCCGCGAACGCATGGACGGACGTCCTCGAGTCCATCCGCAAACGCGTCAGCTCCCAGCAATTCGCTACCTGGTTCCGGAACCTCAAGACGCAGTCGTTCACACCCGACGAACTCAACATCCGCGTGCCGAACAACTTCTTCAAGGAGTGGCTCGCGCAAAACTACTTTAAGACGATTGACGACGCCGTGGGCGAAGTGGCCGGGTGCCACCCGAAGATCGCGTTCACGCTCGACCCGAACATCCACGCTGCGGGTTCGGAGGACGGGGCGGAGGCTCCGCCGCCGCGGCCCGCGGCGCTGCGGCCGATCGGGCTGCGGCTGAACGAGCATTACACGTTCGAAAAGTTCGTCGTGGGCCCGTCGAACCAGCTTGCGCACGCGGCCGCGCTGGCGGTCTGCGAATCGCCGGGCCGGACCTACAATCCGCTGTTCGTTTATGGCTCAGTCGGGCTGGGCAAATCACACCTCTTGCAGGCGATCTGCCACGCGAGCCTGCCGAAGTATCCCGCGCAGCGCATCGCGTACCTTTCCTGCGAGACTTTCGTCAACGAGTTCATCTCAGCCATCCAGCGCAACGAGCTCCCCGCGTTCCGCGCCCGCTATCGTCAGCTCGAGTTCCTGTTCATTGACGACATCCAGTTCCTCTCGCGCGCCGAGCGCAGCCAGGAGGAGTTCTTCCACACGTTCAACGACCTCTACAATGCCGAGAAGCAGATCGTGGTCTCGAGCGATCAGCCGCCGCAGGAGATCAACGGCCTGCAGGAACGGCTGATGTCGCGATTCAAGAGCGGCCTCGTCGCGCGCATGGACCCGCCCGGCTACGAGATGCGCGTGGCGATTCTCAACCGCAAGGCGGAGCTGCGCGAGGTGGCCGTTCCGGAGGAGGTTATTGACTACATCGCGACGGTCATCACAACGAACATCCGCGAGTTGGACGGCGCGATCACGAAGGTTGTCGGCTACGCATCGCTCTTGAAGCAGACGATCTCGCTCGACCTGGCGCGCGCTGCGCTGCAGGAGCCGGCGAGACCTGGACCAGCAGTGACGGTCGAGGACATTTTGCGCGTCGTTACGACTCGGTATAATGTCCGTATCTCGGATCTTCAGTCGCGAAAGCGGACGCGCTCAATCGTACTCCCCCGGCAGGTTTGCATGTATCTGGCTCGGTCGTTGACGACGCTTTCGCTCGAGGAGATCGGCGGCTATTTCGGCGGGCGCGACCACAGCACCGTGCTGCACGCGGAGGCAAAAATCAATGCCTTGCTCGAACAGGATACGGCTCTCGCGCATGTAGTCGAAGCGCTTAAGTATGAGTTGCATGCGCCCGTTTCGGGTCGCCGGGCAGGCGCCCGTGAAGTAGCGGACAGGTGATTGTGGATAGTCCGTGGGTAACTTCTTTGATGACAACAGCGCGCGCCAAGACTGGTTATTTCACGAACATTGCGCAGGAGTCATGGATAAGTTGTCCACAATACGATAACAGTTGTCCACATACGTTTCGTTCCCTCAACGTTCTGAAAATAAACGAGTTGTGGAGCCGTCTCCTGATAACTCCACAAATTAACCGCCTTGATGGTTATAGATGAAATTTGATATAATTTAACAACACTTATTCACTCACCATCCTTTGGGAGGAGCCTGAATGAATATCTCATGTTCGCGGGTGGAGTTGCGCGAGGCGCTACGAGTTGTCGGAGGCGTCGTTGATCCGAGGAACATCAAGCCGATTTTGAAAGACATTCATCTTCGCGTGGTCGGAGATATGCTTGAACTCTCCGCAACCGATCTCGAAGTCGGGATCAAGTACTTCGTGCGCGATGTCGAAATCAAATCCGCAGGCGGAATCGTAGTCCCGGTGGATCCGCTCGTGGGCATCGTGAATGAGTCGCCGGACGAGCGGCTGACGTTGCAGGTCAAGGAACTGGGAATGATCGTAGAGGGAAAGGGCAGCCGGTTCCAAGTCATGGGATTATCGGAAGAAGAATTTCCGGCCATTCCGGACTTCCCGGAAGGCAATGCGCTCGAAGTTGAGGCGGCGGTGCTCAAGGAGATGATCGAGAAGAGCGTCTTCGCCGTGTCGCTCGAGAAGCAACGGTATGCCCTGAACGGCGTGTTGCTCGTCACGAAGGAGAAGGCGGCGAAAATCGAGATGGTCGGAACGGACGGGCACCGCCTCGCCGTAATCCGCCGCAAGGCGAATTCGCCTGCGCCGTTCGCCTCGTCGGCGATTATCTCGGTAAAGGCGCTGCAGGAAGTCCTGAAGATGATCAGCGGCGAGGAGATCATCAAGCTGCTCATCTCTGAGCGGCAGGCGCTCATCCGCAGTGAGCGCGGCGTGCTCGTGGCGCAACTGGTGGACGGGCGCTTCCCGCCTTACAAGGAAGTGATCCCGGATGACTGCGACAAGAAACTGGAGATCGAAGCCGAGGAATTGAGCGACGCGGTCCGGCAGGCGTCGGTATTGACGATGTCCGGCTCGCGGACGGTCTGGCTGAAATTCGCCCCCGGCTCGCTGACGATCGAGTCCAACGACCCGGAACTCGGCGAGGCGCACGTCACCATCGACGTCAAGTATGAAGGCGCGCCAATCGAAATGCGTTTCAGCCCCGAGTTCCTCCTGGACGGACTCAAGGCGATCGGCAAGGAACGAATCCGGCTGGAGATGAAAGACCCCGCGCGCCCGGCGGTGATGCGCGTCGGCCCGGATTACGTCTATCTCATCATGCCGATCGTTCAGGACTGATCCGTGGAGCGCCGGCAAAGCCCCGTTTGGCCGGAAGAGAAACCCGTCACCACGCTCAAGAGCGCGCTTGGTGCGTTCCTCAAGGCGAACGGGCTCCAAGGCGCGGCGAAGCACCCGCAGCTCGATAGCGCGTGGGACCGCATTGTCGGCCCGGAATTCGTCCGCCATACGCGCGTCCTCGGCTTCCGCAAGGGCGTCGTCGAGATCGGCGTGGACTCCTCGGCGCTCATGAACGAAATCAGGTTCCATCGGGCCGCGCTGCTCAGCGACCTGCAGCGCGAGATCCGGCGGCCGGCGATCACGGGAATTTCTTTCTCTCTGATACCGACACAGGAATGTGATGAAGGACCTTCAGAAACCTGACGCCGCGCCCGAGCCGCAGCCGGCCCCGCCGGAAGTTCCACAGGAAACCCCGCCGGCCGAAGGACAGGCCTCGGCGGACAGCTACGACGCCGGGAAAATCCGCGTCCTCGGCGACATCGAGGCCGTACGCCAGCGGCCCGCCATGTACATCGGCGACACCGGCGCGCGCGGACTGCATCACCTCGTCGAGGAGGTCGTGGCCAACGCCATTGACGAGGCGCTTGCCGGGCGCTGCAAAAACATCGAGATCGCGCTCCGCGCCGACGACAGCTGCTCCGTCACCGACGACGGCAGCGGCATCCCGGTGGACATCCACGAGGCCACCGGCAAGCCGGCGCTCGAGGTCGTCATGACGATGCTCCACGCCGGCGGCAAGTTCGACCACGACGCGTACAAGGTCTCCGGCGGGCTGCACGGCGTCGGCGTAACCTGCGTCAACGCATTGAGCGAATGGCTCACCGCGGAGGTCCGCCGCGACGGCGGCGTCTATTTCCAGGAGTACGCGCGCGGCGCGCCGGTGACCGGCGTCGAGCGCCGCGGCATCACGAAGACGCGCGGCACGCGGATCACGTTCAAGCCGGACCCGGAAATCTTCGCCGGCGAGAAACTCACCTGCGACACCATCCTCGCACGCGCGCGCGAGCTGGCGTTCCTCAACAGCGGCGTGCGCCTGACGGTGGTGGACGAGCGGACGGACCGGCGCGAGACCTTCTGCTACGAGGGCGGGCTGCGGGCGTTCGTCGAGCACCTCAATCGCGACAAGCCGGTCATCCATCCGGAGATCATCTGCCTGTCGCGGGCGGAAGGGCCGTACTCCGTCGAGATCGCCCTGCAATACAACGACGGGTATTCGGAGACGGTCCTCTCGTTCGCGAACACCGTCAACACGCACGAGGGCGGCACGCACCTGAGCGGCTTCCGCGCGGCGCTGACGCGCACCTTCAACCAGTACGGCAAGTCGCTCGGCGCGCTCAAGGAGGGCGAACAGCTCGCCGGCGAGGATTATCGCGAGGGACTCACGGCGGTCGTCTCGCTCAAGCTGCCCGACCCGCAGTTCGAAGGCCAGACGAAAACCAAGCTCGGCAACCGCGAGGTGCAGGGCCTCGTCGAGCAGATGACGAACGACCTGCTCGGCACGTATTGCGAGGAGAACCCGAAGACCGCCAGGATCATCTGCTCGAAGGCCGGCGAGGCCGCGCGGGCGCGCGAGGCGGCGCGCCAGGCCCGCGAGCTGGTCCGCCGCAAGGGCGCGCTCTCCGGCAGCGACCTGCCCGGCAAACTCGCCGACTGCTCCAGCCGCGACGTCCACTCCACCGAACTCTTCCTCGTCGAGGGCATCTCCGCAGGCGGCACCGCCAAGCAGGGGCGCGACCGTCATTTCCAGGCGATCCTGCCGCTGCGCGGCGTCGTCATCAACGTCGAAAAAACCACGCTCGACCGCGTCCTGGCGAACGAGGAGATCCGCTCGCTCGTCTCCGCGCTCGGCGCCGGCATCGGCGTCGAGGAATTCGACCTGGCCAAACTCCGCTACAACCGCGTGATCATCATGACCGACGCCGACGTGGACGGCGCGCACATCCGCACGCTGCTGCTGACGTTCTTCTTCCGCCAGATGCCCACGCTGATTGACGCGGGCCACCTCTTCGTCGCGCAGCCGCCGCTCTACCGCGTCAAGCGCAAGGGACACGAGCAGTACATCTACGACGACCGCCACCTGCACGCGTGGCTGCAGGAGCTTGGCGTCGGGGGCGCGCGGCTGGTCATCCACTGGAACGCGCAGAGCAAGACCGAGCTTCGCGAGGAGGACTTGAAGAAACTGCTCTCGGTCTGCGAGCGGATGGAATCGCACCAGGCGGTAATCGCGCGGCGCGGCGTGAAGTTCGGCGAATACCTGGCCCTGCGCCGCGACGGCGCGCTGCCGATCTACGCCGTCCGCACCGAAGGCAAAGCGCGCTACATGTACGCCGAGGAGGAACTGCAGGCGTTCCTCGACGAGGAGAAGCGCCGCCGCGGCGAGGTCGAGATTCTCGCCGAGAACGGCCGCGAGCAGGACGCGGAGAAGGAAGGCGAAGAGAACGAGAGTGCGCCGCATGCGGCGCACGACCCGAAGACCGGCGAACCGCTCGCCGTGCAGATCGTCGAGATCCACGAGAGCCGCGAGGCGGCCAAAACGCTCCTCCAGCTCAAGGAACTGGGCTTCGAGGCGGAGGACTTCCTGCGCCGCGGCGAAGAGGCCGGCTTCCCGCTCTATCAACTCACAAACGACAGCGACGTCCTCGAAGTGCGCAGCCTGGGCGAAGTGCTGCCGGCCGTCCGCGAGATGGGACGCAAGGGCCTCGAGATCCAGCGATACAAGGGCCTCGGGGAGATGAACGCCGAGGAGCTCTCCAGCACGACCATGAGCCCCGAATCGCGCACACTCCTGAAAGTCAGCGTCCACGACGCCGCCGAAGCCGACCACATCTTCAACGTCCTCGCCGGCAAAGACGTCGCCCTCCGCCGAAAATACATCGAAGAGCACGCCCTCGAAGTGCGGAACCTGGACGTGTGAGCGGGCGGATGCCAGGCTACAGATGTCCCGGCAGTTCGTCATCCTGAGCGCAGCGAAGCATCTCATGCGCAGCGAGCGAGAGGTGCGCTGCGTAAGAGATTCCTCGCTTCGCTCGGAATGACCGGCGGGGACCATCTTCCGTTCACACCGGGGTCCCCACGCCCGGGCACCCGACGCACTCGATGATGGACTCGTCGTACCGCGCCTTGATTTCCCGGCCGGGCTCGACGATGAGGAAGCGCTCGGCGTCCCACTTGCCGTCGAGGCCGTCCTGGATCAGCTTCCGGCTGCCGCGGATCTCCTCGAACGCCCACTTCTTCTCCGCGCAGATCGCGCGGACCTTCTCCTCGAGCCCGAGATGCCGCGTGAACGGGTACTGGATCAGCGCGCCGTGCGTGTAGTGCGTCTCCCAGGAAGACATCGAGTTGAAGAGATACTTCCCGTTCTCCTCGCCGTACTTCTCGACGAGTTCCTGGTACGCCATGCGCCTGGCGAGGCCGGATTTCTGGTCGAACATCGCGTGCTCGCCGCCCGTTCGACCAAGCTCAGGGCGGCCCTGAGCAGTTGTCGAAGGGCCGCCGCGCTCGTGAACGTCCATCCAGCCGGCGGTGTAATAGTACGTGCCGGGCCGCCGGGCGAAGATGCGCGCGTAGCGCTCCTTGCTGCCGAGGAAGAACGTGATGCAGTCGTGCGCGCGCGGGATGACCAGCCGCACGCGGCCGGCGCGGATTCCGGCGGTGGCATTGTTGCACAGCCCGTACCCGAGGAAGAGCGCGGCGTGCCGCTTCGGGTCCACCGCGTCAATCTCCGGCTGCAACTCCTTGCGGCAGGCGTCGGAGCTGTCGTGCAGGCCCTGCGGCTTGAGCGTGATATCCATCGTGTTGACGGACCGCGCCGCGCAATAGAAAAACTCCCGCGCCGCAACCTCACAGGCGATGACTTTCAGGTGCATGCATTTTCCCTCAGAACCTTGCGAAGGCAAGCGCTGCGCGACAAATCGGAGCGCGTCTTGCGCCGCGTCCGGCGCGCTCATTCCGGTTTTGCGGAAAGCGCCTGGAGCGTCGCGGAGGCGATCGGGCCGGCGATCCGCGCGCCGGAGCCGGGCGCGTTGTGCACGACGACGGCGAAGGCCCAGCGCGGCGAATCCCACGGCAGATAACCGGCGATCCAGGCCTGATTGATGGCGCGATCCCGCGTCTCCGCCGTGCCGGTCTTCACCGCCGCCTTCATCTCGCGAAGCCCGGCCACATGGCTGGCCGTGCCGATGAGCGTGCACTGGCGCATCCCCTCGCGCACGGCGCGTAATCCATCCGCCGGCAGCGAGACTTCGCACGGAGGAGGGGCCTCCGCGGCGGCGGGCGCGTCCTCTTCAGGCGGAGGCTCGATCCGATGCCGGACTGTCGGCCGCGGGGACTTGCCGCCGTTGGCGATCACAGCGATCATCACCGCGACTTGCAGCGGCGTCACGCTGAGGTCGCCCTGCCCGATCCCCAGGTTCATTGTTTCGCCCGCCCGCCAGCCGCGGCGCAGTTGCGGCAGCCGGCCCGCCCACTCGTACGGCAGGTCCACGCCGGTCCGCCGTCCGAGGTTGAGGGCGCTCGCCCACGAGAGGATCGCGTCCGGCCCGGTCTGGAGCGCGGCCTGATAGAAATAGATGTTGCAGGACTGCGCGATGGCCTTCTCCATGTTCACGACGCCGTGAGCCTCTTCGCAGTGGAACGTGCCGCCGCCGAAGTGCCAGACGCCTTCGCAGGTGAAGGGCCGCTCGGGCCCGAACCCGCCCGCGGCCGCGGCGAGCGCGACGGCCGGCTTGAAGACCGATCCGGGCGCCACGCTGTCCTGCGTCGCCCGGGACAAATCGTTGGTGACCGGCCGGACGGCCGGATCGAACGAAGGCGAACTGGCCAGGACGAGCAACTCGCCGGTCCGCAGGTCCATTACCACCACGGCGCCGACCATGCCGGCGAGCGCCTCCTCGGCCCGCCGCTGCGCCGGGCTGGAGAGCGTCAGGTAAAGGTTGCTCCCCGCCTGCGCGGGGAACAGGACGTTCCGTGTCAGGCGGCCGGTCTTCTTATCCACCCCGGCGTTGACGATCCCCGGCACGCCGCGCAGCGCGGAGTCGAACTGCTTCTCGGCCCCGGTGACGCCGACGAGATCGCCCGGACGCACGTCCGGGTCCTCCGGCATTTCGCCCCGCAGCGGCGACGGTGCGCGCCAGAGGTATCCCACGACGTGCGCCGCGAATTTTCCCTGCGGGTATGTTCTGCGCCACGCCGGCGAGACCGCGACGCCGGGGAACCGGCTCGCGGCGGCGGCCACCCGCTCGGCGGTCTCGACGGAGACGCCGCTGATCAGCATGTGCTTGTCGGTCTCTTCATAAAGCACGCGCTTGCCGAACTCCGCCTCATGATCGCCCAGCACCTGCCGGCGCATCCGGCGCACCTGATTGACGATCTCGCCGACCTGCTTCAGGATGAAGTCGTGGTCGCGCCCGGTCGCCTCGGAGAGCGCATCGAGCCGCGACTGGAGCGAATCGCCGGCGATCGGATTGCGCTTCTCCATGCGCTCGAGCTCCTCCGGAAACATGCTGTTGCCGCCCAGCGCGCACATCCGAAGCAGTTCGTCGTACCGGACGGTGAGTTCCAGCGCAGGTTGGTCGGAGGCGAGAACTTCCCCGTCGCGATCGAAGATCGTCCCGCGCGCGGCGGGGACTTCCTCCAGCGGCAACGGCCGGCGGAGCACGGCGTCCGGGTCCTCGGCGGTCAGACCGAGCACCTGCAGTTGGAAGAGCCTCGCGCCGATGCAGAGCAGCGCCGCGCAGAAGGCGAAATAAAGGAAGCCGAGCCGGCGGTCAAACATGGCCCACCTCGCGCAATGCACTCTTCCACCGCGACGGCACGAACTTCCACCACGACGACACAACGGACGCAACGAACGTCAACACAACGGCTGCTTTAACGGCAGTTCCGTCGCGTTCGTCGTGTCGTCGCGGTTTAACATTGCTTATGCCGCGCCTCCGACTTCGTCGTAGCTCGCCCTCATGCTCCTCGTCCTGCCCTTCCGTCGAAGCAGGCGGTCCAGGCAGCGGAAGAACGGCCAGGCGACGCACGCTGTGACGAGCGAGGCGCTCAGCACGCCGCGGAACGCGCCGGGCGAGGGCCACAGCCCGCCGCCTTCGCGCCCGACCGCCCATGCGGCCACGCATTCGGTCGTGAACGCCGCCGCCCACGCCAGCGCCGCGCCGCTCACCGCCGAGCGCGCGTCCAGGGCCGGCCGCATGCGCGAGATCGCTGCTCCCGCCGCCAGGTAGAGCAGGGCGTACTGCCCGACCGGTCCAGCGGAGAGCAGGTCCTTGGCCAGGCCGGTCATCCAGCACAATGCCAGGGCGTCGGCGTCCCGCCCGGGCGGCGCGCGCAGCGCCGCGAAAGCGACCAGGATCACAAAGAGGTCCGGCCGCCAGGCCGGCGGAATGTGGCGCGGCAACGGGCCGCACGCGAGCAGCGCCGCGACCGCCAACACCAGCAGCCAACTGCCGAGCCGCATCGAAGGCTCCGAAATCAAGAGGACGTGCTTACTCCGGCAACAGGATGATCGCGTCCTCGACCAGCGCCGGGTCGAAGGCCGGCTTCACGACCACCCATTGGAATATCGCGCCGGACTCGCCGGACACTTCGGCGCATTCGCCGACGAGAAGCCCCGGCGGGAAGACGCCGTCCATGCCGGAGGTGACGAACAGGTCGCCGACCCGGATGTCGGCCTGCGCGCCGAGGTCATCCACCTGCGCCTCGCCGCCGCCGC
>Ga0315281_10009757_pt1 | contig 13291 bp, 31 predicted proteins | sample YL17G07_0_MG_FD_204540 | JGI IMG/M metagenome (GOLD analysis project Ga0315281, IMG submission 204540) | Sediment microbial communities from Yellowstone Lake, YNP, Wyoming, USA - YL17G07_0 | ecosystem: Environmental > Aquatic > Freshwater > Lake > Sediment | place: USA: Wyoming | collected... | reverse complement strand
TTTTCTTCTTCTCGTTTATAGATAGACTGGATTTTCGGATATTCTCTCATCTTACTTTTTTCTCCATTTCCCTACCCAATAATTGAATTTATCCTCCTTTGAGCATCTTTCGATCAATTTCTCCTTTACAAGACTCGCAAAAGTATCAAATCGAATTACTTTATCCCTAATTGGAAATTCTTTTTCGCTAAATATTAAAACACAGCGAATATCAAGACGAGTCTGATATGCGAGAATATATGAATCTTTACCTTTAAGCAATTCCATTATTTCTTTTTGATGTTTAGTCATTACTTTCTCCGAAAGAAATCAAAAATCAAAAGTGCAAAAGATAATCCAGCAAAAAAAATCCATTCCCTTAAATATAATTGTGCCACTTGCATTTTTGTTAGGTATGGACTATTCCACCAAAACATACCCGTAGTAAACGTCAAGTAACATAAGTAACCTGCCCAGATAAAAAAGCATATCCAGAAAATCATCTATGCCTCCTATGTCCATCGTAATGTGGAGTCCCGTAACGAGTATGACCGTGATAATTGTGGTAATACCCTTCTCCAACATACCCATCATAATAATGATACCCATAGGTCCCGTAAGTTCGGTATCCGCCGTAATATGGAGGAGGGATACATCCACCCAACAACAAAAAAACAGCCAGTAAAAATATAAACATTAGTTTCTTCATTTTTCTCTCCTTATTTTGACAGTTCTCTCAACATAACCTACCTTACCTGTATCTTTAAAATCAGAACAATGTATTGCCCACTCGGTTCCACATCCCCCGATAAGACCGGGATGAGCCCAGTAAAAGCAAGTCGGGAGATATGTCATAACATTATGAATAGGTTGAAGTTCCAATGCCCCATATTCGCACTTCCCGCATCTTTCAATTATTACTTCTCTTTCTTTCATTTCTATTTATCCATAAATAAAGAATTAATGGTTTCATAACTTGCTACGAAATTATCAATCAAATTACCATTATCTAATAGAAAAGTCCCGTTCTTTTCCCGGTTTGATAAATCTGTAGCCCAATTCTTTCCAACGCTATGTAACAATTCGTGCTGACCTTCCCTATCTTTATTCAACATTTCCTTGTGTGAAAAAAACGAATGGCAGTACATCAAAAGACTGTTTCTCTCCCAATCCCTATATCTCCATAGAAAATAATTCGCAACTTCTTCTTTAGGAATATTAAAAGCTCTGCCATCAAAAATTCCGTAAGAAGGCGTCTTTCTGCCTATTTCCGATGTGTGAAAAAAGAAGTCGTTGAAATAAACAGACATCGTAGAAGCTGATACACTTACGATTTTACTTAAATTATAATCAAACCAAGCTTCTGTATCTAAATTATCGTAATCTGTTAGTAAAAAAGATACTTCGTCTGATTGAACATAAGCAAGTTTAAAACCCTGCAGCTCTTTAGCAGTTTCTTCCGAAGCATACAGCATAGAATTTATAAAATGATGGTCGAATGGTCTTTGACATTTGGATGTAAGAGTATGAAATGCTTTTCCATCCAACCTAACAATTACTGGTGTTCTTCTGGTAAGATAGATTCTATATCTATCTTCGTAGTTCTCTTTTATACGGCTCCCTAAATCATTCGGCATTTGAGCTTTAGTTTTCAAAATTCTATCTCCCAAAGATTCATTCATTTCTTTCCTCTTTAACTTCTTCAAAAGAAACAGAATTGAATTTCTTGTCGGGGAATTCTTTTAAATAATATTTCATATGCCACGTGTGAACTTCTTTGCGAAGTAATGTATAAGTTTTCCCTTCTTCCAATAAACCTCGAGGGTCATCGTTGCTTCCCCAATTTACTTGAGCATCTGAAGCTCCGATATATCTCACTTTCCTTTCTGCCTCCCTACTTTGAATTGCTATCCTTCTCGCCTGACTCGTTACAATTTTTTTGCCTGTAAACCTATCCCATCTTGTGTGGCAATCCGGACATTCCCAATAAGAAATCCCATCATACTTTTCTGAAATCTCAACTCCTATCAATCGGGAATAATGGGTAGCACCTTTGGAATAAAGATGCTTATCCTTTTCTGGTATTGGTTTCCCTTGCCAATCCGTTGTGCAGACAGGACAGAATCTTATATCATCAAACATTTCACTTAACATCTCGCCCCCCTAAAAAAATTTCTTGGCATCATTGTATCCTGCTACAATAGAGCAGATATGAAGAATCATTCCCGGAAGAATTAAACACGCATATCCTATACCTGTAAAAATCAAGTAGGCTATCCCTTTACCCACTCTTTCAGCATACATACTACCAGCTCCCGGAAGAAATATTGATAATATAACAGCGATACCCGGACTCTTTTTCATTTTCATCTCCTTTTTTATTCCAAATCGGACTCGTTGCAAGAAACGCAACAACCATTACACCCCTCTTCTTGAATATCTCTTTCAGCGTCTTTCCGTGCTTCATACAAATCATCAAGCCAAGCTAAATCTGTTTCTTCTTCTGGAATGTCTGCATAAACTTCGTCAAGAAGTTTCTGAGTTTCATCATAAACAGGTCTGAACTCTTCACCCCTGCGATGAAAGCCAATAACTTCACCTTCTTTCTCGACTTGCAACTCTCGCAACTTCTTTGCTTCTCGCGCCACATCGGAGATAAAATTTTCCTGCTCAAAAGTCAGCTCCATTTTCATTTCTCCTTTAAGTGTCTCCTGATTTGCACAAGGTCATACCTGATGTGTAGAAGCACAATAAAAATACCAAGCAATAAAGCAACAATTAGCGAACTTGTAAGCGGACTCATATCATTATCCCTTTCATGCAATCTCATTTCATTTTCATAACTTCATTATATCATAAACAAAAAGACTTGTCAAGTTATTTTTTAATTATCCCAAAAATCTAATCTACCATTTTTTAACTGTAAATGTCCAATGCACATTTGATTCATCCTCCTTTAGTTTGCTATGCCAGTATATCAGGATAAGAACAATACATAATAGGATGAATAAGCCTATACCCATTATATAGAGCCAGTTATAAGTATCCCCTAACAGAATCTCCCCATGTCTTCCTAGGATTATCAAAATACCTCAATCATCCAAAAAACTATGACCGTGAGAATAACGAGCATAGCGATCGTCCAATTCCAATAATTCGATAAATTTATATGACTTCCTTCTTCCCATTCTTCTTTCCTAACTCGTAAGCTTTCTCCCAAGCTTCTTTTTCTTCTTTTTCTTTTTTCTTCATTTATTGTCTCCCAATTTCCTTTTTTAAACTAACTTAAATAAGACACTTCCGTCATAATCGTAAGCCACGTCTTCGCAAATTACACAATAAAGATATTCTGGTACTTTCCCAAGCCCAGAAAAATGTAATAATCGCGCTCGACATTTAGGACAAAATTCTATTGGGTTGAACTCCTTTGTCCTTTTCCTATTATAAACATTCTTTGGAGTTTCCACTTTATTCGGTTTTCTGGGGATTGGTTTTCTTAACTTCATATCTAACTTCTCCTAATGAAATCGTACATCGCTTTTCCATTTTTAAAACAAGCACAACCAAGATTCTCCCTACATGGATTCAATGGCTCGTGGCGATTGATTTCATATACTGGACAAGTATCATCGCAAGAAGCATGAACATTGTCGCAAATCTCATAGAGCATCTCTTGAATTTCTTGCTCGGTGGGCTTTACTCCCCTCACCAACTTTTTAATTAAACTGTTCATCCTGTACCTCCGATTATTTCCAAAGATTCTCCATTCTGTAACGCCTCAACGCCCTTCTTCCAACCTGCCACTAAACAACTGTCTACAGTATAATGGAGTTCCTCTTTTTCGTATTTTTCTTGGTCTTGAATAGCAACCTTTAATGCAACAATTAAATTTTTTCTATGAATTTTCATTTTTCTCCTTTCATAGCGGAAAGAAGTTTGAGCATCTCTTTTTTATCTTCGTTAAGAATAGGTTTCCAAGTATCAACCATAGTATTCTTATCAACATCATAAATCCACCTGCAACGATGATAATACTGGGTCGTAAGGGAAAGCAAAGTCGGAAGATAAGCCGGTAAATTATTTCTTTCCTGTTCCAACTGAAGGCACAGGTGATATGTCGCATCGAACCCATAACTTTTTATCAAGTGCCTTAAATTCTCTCGCAAAATTTCATTCTTCATCTTCTTCCTCCAGTTCCCCCTCAGTTGCTCTGCCTGTGATAATATCATCGTCTACGGTATAAAAACTTTTTTTACCCTGAACCTCGAAAAAAGTGTCAACTGCAGTTATCATCTCATTTCTCCTTTCAAATTTCATACAAAGATTCTTGATAGCACTCATCACACCACCATACCTCTGGATTGTCCTTTTTCGGGCTTATCTCTTCCAAGTATGGGTCTTTAAGTTTTTTTGTGGCCTTATTTCCACACACATGACATCTCATCTTTTCTCCTCTAAATTTTATATATCATAACATATTTGAAAATATTTGTCAAGTCTTTTTTACAGATAAAAATACACCATTATGATATTTCGCCTTTCCTCCATCCTCGGGCTGGATGCGATCAAAATCGGTATTCAACAAAATTTCTTTTACCCTTCTAACAGAAATTTGCTCCGCATTTTTATAAGGATTCCAATGAAACCAACTTTTCACTCTCTTTTCTTCTCCGTATTCGATAAAGAGAGCTTTTTCAGTAGGATGAATCACAATAGGTCTGACTAATTCTATCTCTCCCCTCATATCATTTCTCCTTAATTTCTAACCAAATTATATCATATAAAAAATACTTTGTCAAGAGAAATTATTCTTTAGAGAAGGTCTTTCTTTTTGATGTAAATATTGATGAAACTGGACGCATCCATTAACAGTATCCGCATTACCACATTTCACTATCTTCTCATCCTTGCATTTTAAACATGGTAGGTCTGGGTCGAACTTAAAAAATTTGCGATACCACTTAACGAATTCAATATCTGCTTCGTTCATTATCAGTCTCCTAAGTCGTTAAAAAATGCTTCTCCTTCTAAATCTTCTTTTTTAGCTTCCAATTCTTTAATTCTATTCTCGAGTTCTTTATTTTTAGCAATCTCCTGAATTAGAATTTTCTTTTCGGCTTCACGAATTTCATTTGAACTGGCTAATTGCCTCTCCAGTTGTTCTCTTCTTTCTACTTCTGCAAATAAACTTTCTTCTCTTAGACGACAGGAGTCAAAATACTTTTTGAGGTCTTTCTCCAACTCCTTGACTTTTACCTCCAACCTTTCGTTTGCTTGTTCAACAGAAATCATATACTCTATACTATTACATTTTGGGTCTGCTTCTTTATATCGTTTCCAACGTGATTCCAGTTCTTCAATTTTTTTAGTTGCCTCTTGAAGAAGAAGGTAAGGATCCATCACTTTACTCCTCTCTTACTAGCTTTCAGAGGATTAAGTTTGAATTCTGGTTTAACTTCCTTAACTTTACGAGTATCCATAGCACAACCACCAATTCTGGTATGTTGCAGTTCTGGATAGTCGTAGATTCTGCAAAGAGAGGTCCTTAAATACCTGCTTGCATTTTCTTCAGACCGTTTATATTGGCAACCATCGCACATCTTATTTCTCCTTCCTTAACTCTGCGAGAATTTGACAAAGAGCAGAGAGAATTCCCGCCAGCAAACCACTAATTATTGAAATTCCGATACCCAAAAGTATAAACATTAGAATATCTCCTCTCTTTTTGCATCAATCGCTCTCAGGAGTCCGCCAAGTTCTTCATACTTACCTGCCATATCTTCCAGAATCGCTTTCGCAAGGAATGACCTCGGATTGTGTGTCTTTGCCTCGGCTATCTCACAAAGCTTCTCTGAGCCTTCCTGAACTGATTTCGTAAGGACTTTTAGTCTAATTATCAGACTTTGGGAAGGTGGATTTTGGATATCTTTTTCGGCTTTTTCGGGCCAAGTCCACCCGCATTTTAAGCAATTCCAATAACATTGTCTCTGAATCATTTCATTCCCGCATTTAGGGCATCTCATTATATCCATAACTTCTCCTTAATCGTCGCAAAATGACTTTATATCGCCGTTTGAATCAATGTAGTAAGAACGATAACGATTCTTTCTTTCGTCATTAATAATGGAAATTATTTCCCTCTGGTTTTTTTCTAATTTCTCAACTTTCTTTTCCAGTTTCTCAATTTTCTTTCCCCTTGTTTCGTTATCCATATTTTCCTCCGACTTCTTTTATACTATAACATATTTGAAAAGGTTTGTCAAGAGAAATCTTAACCTCCTAAAAATAATTTACGATAGTGCGCAAATCTACTAACCTTCGGGATTTCCCTAGGAATTTCCCTAGGAATTTCCGGGACCAACAAGTTTCCTCGCAATATTTCTAGTGCATCGTTGGCTTGCTGATTAAGCATAGCCCGAAATCGTAAATTCTCTTCATAAGATTTATAAAAATTTATAAAATTACGAGTGCCTAGAATTACATTAATTAGAAAAAGACAACTATCCATTATTACTAAATAAATGCTAACTTTTTTAGGTGCTGCACATACAAGACCTAACAAAAAGAAACCGATTCCATACTGGAATAAGCCTGATATAAGACCATTATAGAAAAATCTTTTCATTTAGAAACCTCTATTTTTCTTCAAAATTTTCGCAATTCTCCTCCACTACTTCATCATAAGCATATGTGCAAACATACTTATGAACGCATTTATCACATTGCATCTCAGTATCTGCTTTCATCTCGCCTTCGGATTTTACCATTTCATCAATCTCTAAATCGCGTTTCTCTTTTCATCTTATGAGGCTCTTTCTCGAATAAATGAATCTCTAACAAGTTTGATATAATCTGCACCAAACTTGAATTTACGACCATCTTCTCTTTCTGCAAGCACAGGATACTTTCCAGATTTCGTTTTGAGTCCACAGATTTTGTAAGTATGCCCGTTACTCTTGAAGGACTTTCCAAAATCTTCTGCCTTCAAACCATAAGCCGTAGCAAACAATTTGAAGGATTCCGCTTCTTTGGATTTGACTTCTCCGTTTTTTCCAACGAGAGCAACTTCCACTTTGTAAATAATATTTGACTCTGTATAACTCGCATTTCCAACTTGAATTTTCAAATTCGGAAAAAGATTTTCTCCACCCTGATTCAACCACATATTCAAAGCCTCCTGAATATGCCCTCTCAAATTCTTAACCAATTCCCTATCAATCGTTTCCATTTTCATTTCTCCTTTCCTTCTTTCAAAATCACAAATCCATTTTTCGTCTGATTCTCTCATTTTCTCCTCACTTTCAATTACATAATCTTAACACAAACAATATACTTTGTCAAGAGAAATCTTTACTCTTCTTCTTTTCTTTCAAGAGCACGTTCCACAGTCTCAGGGCTAACATCAAGCATCTTAGCTATCCTGTCTTTGGAATGACCCTGAAATGATAACCATTGGATTTTCTTATCCAATTTTTTGTATTTGGCATCAATCATCCCGATTAGCCGATCTTCAACCCTGTTTATCATCTTTATTTATTCTCCTTTCACAGTATTATGCCTGATAATAAATATCATTGCACTTAGCACTCACAACCGTTGTAATTTCTTTTGCCTTATCAACGATGTTCTCAATTACTTCGTGGACTGAATTTTCGCTTTCATCAATAACCAATTCGATTTTTACTTTCATCTTATTTCTCCTTTCCTTAATTTCTAACTACATACTAACATAAACAAGATACTTTGTCAAGCTAATTCTTATAAAAATGCGGGGAATAATTCCCCTTTAAATTCAATAACTTACAATTATACTGCAACTGGGTGTGGGTCCCTACCTATTGACAAACCCTGTTGCCTTGCCCTCCACAGGACACCACTGAAATTGGCTACCCCGAGCTTTATACCCACCTGTCTTGCTGAAATATCATTTTGTTTGAAAAGCTTCACAGCTTCCACAACCTTATCACTCCGAAAAAAACAAAACTCCTTCGGAATTATATTGTGCTTTCTCAGTAATATCATATGTGGTATTAAGGAAAAATAAGATATGCCAAGTAATTTCGCAAGTTGTCTTGTCGTGCAGACAACACCCTTATTTGCCCTATCAATAATATCCTGACACACGGAACACCTGTCCAACCTATGCCCCCCGACCATAACCGCAGGACGCTTGATATTCTTATCTTTGTTAATCTGTCCTATAAACTGCCGGGTAACCCCGAACTGCTTTCCAATCCCGGCATAGGTTTGGTTCGTGTTTGAAAGCAAAAAAACTATTTTATCTTTCTGTTCTTCTGTCAACATTCTTTCATCCTTTTAATAATGCCTTTGGAATAAATCAGATTCAAAAATCTCATTGGTTCTTGGGTCCTCCCAGTTATCAAGGGAAGATATAATATCCCTCAAGAAAGGCTCTGGATACCTATGATTTTTTTCAACTTCGGTCAGAACAGCTACAATTTCGGAAGCATCCATTTCTTTGAGCCTTTTTGCGATCTCCCCCAAATCCATTACTTCACGGGCACCTTTATCTTCGTAATTATATTCCCCGAATTGTTTCAATGCCTCGTCAATTTTTTCAATAATTTCTTTTGCAGTTATTTTCATAATTATTTCTCCCATTTCTGCGTCGCTATTGGATTACCAACTCCCACATTGGGAAGATAACCAATGGCATTTTCTCTGCGAATTTGCACTTTAGCAGATTCAATAGCATTACTAGTCCTAAAAATTTCAGTAGTCCCGTCGTGCCTGCCATCATATCTTCGACCAATATATTTTACCACAGTTTTGCCAGCACAATTAGTGCAAGTTTTGTATCCTAAATCCCTTCTCTTCTTCGGATATAATTTTCCACAGGAATCGCAAGGTACTCTTTCCTTTCCGGGAATTTGGATAAGGCGATGTTCCCTATCTTTCGTCTTATCCGAAATTGCACAATGCTTGTCAATATATTCTGTATCTTCGCATTCAATATGTCTTTTGGGTTTCGTCATTTCACTATACCATTCTCCATTTAAAAGAAGTATAACATATTTAAAAGCTATTGTCAAGTCTTATTTCAACTGTTCAAAGAAATCCTCTTCGGCAAGGATTTTGACCCCATTCTTTACGGCCTTTTTGGTCTTGCTTGATTGACTGGTCGGGTCAGCCTGTACGAGAAAGTTGGTATTAGGTATCACGTCTTCGTGTACCACCCCACCATTATCCTCAACCAATGACCACATCCGCTTTCTGGTATATCTCACTCCAGCATCATCAACCTTGTTAATTCCACCCGTAAAACAATAAGACTGACCGTTTAATTTTCCCATGATTTTCTCCTTTTTCTCATCTTTAGATTCTACAATTCGTACCCCAACGTCCAGAAGAGCTTTGATTGTTTCTTTGGCTTCTGCTAAACCTTCAACTATCCCAGTCGCCCTTATAGTAGAAAAACCTTCCATTACTGAAAGTTCCTCTACACTTATGGTCTGAAACTTTTCCAGAGTATCAACCCCCTGACCAATCATAATTTCAGCTTGACGCCGACCGAGAAACTTTACTCCAAGGGAACCTATAAACTGAAAGAGCTGGCACTCCTTACTTTTTTCTATCTCGGAAATTATTGACTTCGCTCGTTCCCCAACTATCCCGTTCCCTAATGGGAGTCCCGATAGAACCTTTTCATTTAAAACATAAAGGTCTTGTGGTTTCCGAACAAAACCCTTCTCATAAAGCATCTCCAATATACTGTCCCCAATAAATTTTATGTTTCGTTTCCTAATCCATGACTCGACCAGTCCTAAATTTCTTCCATCACATTCGTCATTTTTGCAAAAAACGTGAACCCCTGACTTCTCCAGCTTAGATTCACAAAATGGGCAGTCACTTGGAACATCAATAGCCTTCCTATCTTTTGGTCTGCTGACAACCTTTACAACGTGGGGAATAACATCCCCTGCTCTCTCCACCAACACCGTGTCCCCTATTGCTAAATCCAAACCTTCAATATAATCAAAATTATTAAGAAGCACAGATGAAACAGTCACACCACCAATGGGAACAGGTTGAAACTTTCCAGTTGGGACAATCGCTCCAGTATGACCGATCGTCAACTCCACTCCTAACAAAACGGTTTCAGCTTTCATGGCTTCCCATTTTAGAACCGTTGCTCCCTTCGGGAGTTTATTATGTTCGCCGGCTTCTTCAAATGCCTTCTCATCATCAATCCTAATAACAATTCCATCTACTTCAAACGGAAGACTTGAACGATGAATCTCCCCAATATCGTTAAACCACTGAATAACCCCGTCCGAGCCGGAATTACCTATTAAGGCTTCCGCCGCGTCAATAATTTTTATGTTGTAAACCACATCGAACCCACCAACCTTAAGATACTCAAGTTTCTCTGTATGAGTCTTGAATTTCTTGCCGTTGGCTGAATCAAAAGCATAAAAACGGAGATGCTCTGCCCTATCCCCGTCCTTCCGTCTTACTGTTCCATTTGCTGCATTTCTTGGATTCGCTTTGTCGGTAAAATACTTTTTAAAATCATCCAAGTGTAAAATAGCTTCTCCCCTAATTGAACCTGTAAAACTGTCTTTTAGAGTAGGAGGAACATTTTTAAACTTCCTAACATTCTGCGTAACATCTTCACCCACTATCCCATCACCACGAGTAATAGCCTGAATAAGTCTGCCCTTCGCATAAACAATCTCGATTGAAGAACCGTCCATCTTTAAGGACATACAATAAGGGCCTTTCATCTTCCGATGCCAGATAGGATAATCTTCTACGCTAGTTTTGTCAAGACTTCCCATTGGGATTTGATGCTTGACTTGAGCCAACATTTCTGTTGGTTTGGCTCCAACTTTAGTCAAAAATGGATTAATTGGGTCTAACTGACGAAGTTGCTCTTTTAAAGCATCAAATTCAACATCAGATATAATAGTCTCACCACTATTGTAGTAAGCATTACTGGCTTCTTCTAGTAATTTTATCAAGGTCTCACTCTGATAAAAACCATAATGTGTCCCTCTCGATCGTTTCATCTTTTTTCCTTTCTTTTTTCCTTTCTTGAAAACAGTATAACATAACTAAAACCTATTGTCAAGTATTATTTCAAAAGACAAAATGTCCGATTCGTAGGGAGGTACTATGCAAAAAGTATCGAGTAAATGGCGGAGGGGGTAGGATTTGAACCTACGACCCTTTCGGGTACTGGTTTAGCAAACCAGCCTCATAAACCACTCGAGCACCCCTCCTATTTGGTAGCCGGTAAAGGAATTGAACCTTAAAGCTATCCCTTATAAGGGGATTGTTCTACCATTGAACTAACCGGCCATTTGGCGGAAGAGGTAGGATTCGAACCCACGAGACTTTGACATCTATCCGGGTTCAGACCGGACGCCTTAAACCAGACTCGGCCACTCTTCCATAAACTACTATAACACATAGGGAACAAATTGTCAAGTATAAATACATAGTACTTGACAAAGTATCCTCAATGATTTATTACTCCAAATAACCCCTTACTATATCCTCTCTTCTTATTCTCTAGTATATATAGGGGTTTGGCGGGTCTCCCTATGGAGGAAGAATGTTATTTGGAGTAATAAATACAATTCTTAACATTGGAGTAATATGGGGTAAAAATTAAAAGTTGTGGAAATTGGAGTAATATGGGGTAAAAAATAAGGGGTTATAGATTTAGGTCTGTAATGTCGTAAATGTACTCTTTTGGTCTGCCTTGACCACTTCTATCTTCTTTCTTTTGCACAATTTTCATATTTTCAGATAAATTTTTAAGTGCTTTATTAAAGAGGGTAGAGCCAACCCTATCAGCTCGTATTGCATTATACAATTCGCTTCTACCCACCTTGCCACCAAGCTCCGCAAGTTTTCTCATAATTTTCCCTTCAACTTTTGCTTCTTTCGTATCATAAGGTATTGGGTAGTAAATCCTGCGTACTCTTCTTTGCCATTCTAATAGCTCTATCACTCTTTCCACAATATCCTGAGTAATCACTCGCACATCTTCACTAATACACATTATCTGCATAAACCTCAATCCGTAGGTATCTAATCTTTTGGTAAAGTCGTCTCGAGGGCAAGCCCGATACCAATCGTCCCATTTCCATCGGGCATCCCAGTTCATCTCCAAAGTAACAGGGGATAACTCCGGGAACCTCTTCGGGTCGGGAAAGTTGCGGAGTAGTCTTGCTATATCTGCGAACAAACCTATCTTTTCATCCCTATGCACCATTTCCGGAAGGGAAAAGTATTTATCGCTTTTGCCCGGGACTATCCATAGTCGGTTTATAAATCCAATATCCGTAAAATTAGAAGAGAACATTGACTCCCAAGTATCGTCTGTCGAGAATCCTATGAAACTGAGGTGGGCATTTTCAACTTTCAAATGGGAATCTTTAGTAATATTTTCGTATTTAGTATCTTCAAATAAACTGTTTACTATTTGTAGTAAGTTACTGCCTTTAATATCGCTTTTCTGAATGAAACTTTTAAGTTCGTCAAGAAAATATATAGAGTTTGGTTTTGATTTCAGAAAAGAAATCAAGCCTTCGGCAGACCCTACATTACAAGTGTAAACACATCTTTCTGGTTCATCACCTTCCATAACTATTGAATCCCAATATTCCTTAAAAAACCTATCCAACTGCCTTTGACTTTCTGACTTTCTGGTAACTGCAGAAGGACCTATACCTGCCATATAAATTCTTGGTTCGGTAAACAACTGAGAGTTTAATCTTACCCTATTGCAAAATAAATTACCTAAATAAGTAGCGGCAGCAAAAATCCAAAACTCATACGGACTTTCAAAATGCCTTCCGTACAACTCTGCTACTTTTTGAATAAATCCTTTAAAGACTTTTGGCAGGCTCAAATCTATAGGAGTCGGTGTTTCATCCTCTGGTTCTGGAATATCTGCGGGTCGAATCATTCTCAAATCTTTCCCGTCGCAACCTCTAAATACTTTGGATCCGGATATCTCCGCCCTTATTTGTGCTACCTCTTTTTCTTTTTCTATGTCTTCCTTAAAACCCCAAGGTATCCAGGGAGACTCTCTCTTATTATTGTAAGCCGATCGTAAGGATGCAAAAGCTTCTTCTAATATGTAAGGTTCTTTCTCAATCCAATCCGGAGCCTCATCTGCATACTTCTGCATTAAACTTTTTGCTTCGTCAAGGGGGAGTTTGAGATTATTTAATTCACGAGCCAATTCATAACCCTTATCGTTTCGATTGAGTTTACGAATACCAACCTGTTGTTGGATCCTTCTGAGATAATAATCAGCTAACTTTGTCCTCAT
>Ga0315281_10009756_pt1 | contig 13292 bp, 14 predicted proteins | sample YL17G07_0_MG_FD_204540 | JGI IMG/M metagenome (GOLD analysis project Ga0315281, IMG submission 204540) | Sediment microbial communities from Yellowstone Lake, YNP, Wyoming, USA - YL17G07_0 | ecosystem: Environmental > Aquatic > Freshwater > Lake > Sediment | place: USA: Wyoming | collected... | reverse complement strand
TACCTACATTCCGGCAATCATGGGGCTCAAAGAACAGTTGCGGGGGATCATTCCGGATCAGGCACTTTGCTGCATCTCTGATCATTTCGATGTGATTGGGGATATCGCAGTCATTTCAATCCCGCAGGAACTGTCGGCCTCTAAGCAGATCATAGCACAGGAGATCATCTCCCGTCGCAGGAACATCTACACCGTGCTCAACAAGGTGGCCAAAGTTTCTGGTGATACGAGAACTGCATGCTATGAAATTCTCGCTGGCGACACGACTGTTACACTGCATCACGAATTTGGTTTTGTGTATCGCTTCGATGTGAGCAGGGTCTTTTTCAATACCCGTCTTGCGTATGAGCGGATGCGGGTCACCGGCCAGACAGAGTACGGCGAAAGGGTCCTTGTACCGTTCTGCGGCGTAGGTCCATTTGCCATTCCTGCCGCAGCCAAAGGTGCACAGGTGGTGGCAGTAGAGCAGAATCCTGATGCATACCAATGGCTTGAGGAAAATATCAGTCTTAATAAGGTAAGAAAAAATATCACCACCATCAACGGTGATGCTTTTGATACCGGTCTGCTCCCGCACCGGCAGTTCGATCGGGTGATCATCCCGGCACCCTATGGCATGGACAGAATCCTGGACATCCTTGCACCACTCGCAGTACGGGGGGGAATCATTCATTTCTATACCTTCAGGACAAAAAACGAGATTCCCGCTCTCATCGAAGAATATGCACAGAAAGGATTCGATCTCATGTATTACAACCCCTGCGGCAACGTGGCACCCGGCGTGAGTCGCTGGGTGTTCGATCTGGTGTATTCGCCCCGCCCGTAGTGCAGGGCAAAAAGAGAAATTGCATTCATTTGAAGAAGTGACAAAGTCAGAAGGTCTAAAAAAAGTGTTTTGATTTTCAACCGGAATAATACAGGAATCTTTACCTGGATAATCACGGGATTACTTTCCCTCTCCCTGCTGTATATTACCGTAACGTGTGAGCATCAGCCTTCTCTTTATGGTAGAGCAGGTAAAGTACAGCAAGGAGGATTGGGAACAGGAGATCAACCCATAACACTCCGCCGATATTATTGGGCGAGGCATCCCCGTGTGCAATGAACTCGTACACATGGCCGAGACCGGCAGCCAATGTGGTGCACACATTTAAACAATTCGCACCACATTTGCGGGATTAGGTATATTGTTTGCACCACATTTGGTAATGAGGATCCATTTTTACACCATAACCCCGATCCCAGGAAGGAGACCGTCAACCGGGGAAAACATACCGGAAAATCCTAAACGATCTGATCTTAAAAACAAACGGGGGGAGATTATCTAAAATACCTGCGGTCAATCTTCAAACTGCGGCTGATCCTCTCGCTCAGAACCGCGTATAAATATTTTCTCAACAGGTACACCGAATAAATCCGAGATCCGGTACGCAAGATCAAGGGAGGGATCGTATTTTCCTTTCTCTATGGCAAGGACAGTCTGCCGGGTCACCGCCAGTTTGTCAGCCAGGGCTTCCTGGGTGAGATCGTGGAGTGCCCGGTAGACCTTGATCCGGTTCTTCATACTGCTCTGTACCTTTCGCTGGTGATTCGTATTGATTGAACGAGCATCATGGAGTTGGGGATGTTAACGAGCGCTGCCTTACAATGATAATGGCAGTGTTCACGTTCATAGTGTTACGGTTCATTCAGAGTGCATAGAATACAATGATCGCAAGTGTCATAACCACAATAAGTGCACTCCAGAGGGCCGGGTTATTGATCTTCCGGGAATGCCGCTCATGTATTGTCACAGGATACATCAGGGAAAAGCCGGTATAGATGCCGATGTACACGACAATATCCGGTAAAAGCCTGCTTTCAGGAATATGAAGGATATTTCTTAACACGATCACCAGTGCAAAAAGACAGGCAACTGCTGTGAGGGCAAAACGGATTCTCCCGTCCCCAAGACTATGACCGATACCCGGTTCTTCTTTTTCATGATCAGGGGAGATTGTGGGAACTGATGATGAACAGGTTCGCTTAATCATACTCGTGCAACTCCATGCAATGATAAAAAAATGTAAATTATCTTTTACATTTTAAAAAGTATATTTAACTTTTTGGAATATATATTTTACTAATACTGGATAGGACAGCAGTTGGAACACCACAGGGTTCAGACACACAAACCCCATGCTGCACAAGAATGAACCCGTGATCTTTGGATAGCATGATATCCCAGTAAAAAAAACCCGTATAGCACGAAGAGTATGCAGCAGGGAACAGTAATTATCGGGCTCATCCAGATGTCAGTCGGAAATGACCCGGATGCGATGCTGAAAAAGGCACAGGACAAGGTAGAGCAGGCAGCAAAAGCAGGTGCAAACATCATCTGCCTTCCGGAACTGTTCAAAACCCGCTACTTCCCGCAGCATATCGGTGTCGATGCATCAGCATTTGCAGAAACCGTCCCCGGTGCATCAACCCACACTTTTTCCGAGCTTGCCCGGGCACACAATGTCGTGATCATCGTCCCGCTCTACGAGAAAACGCCCGATGGCCGGTTCTATAACACTGCTGTAGTGGTCGATGCCGATGGCACGCTCCACACCCCCTACCATAAGGTGCACATACCCCAGGATCCCGGGTTCTTTGAGAAAGGATATTTTTATCCGGGAGAAGGTTACGGGGTTTTTGATACCCGGTACGGGCGAATCGCGGTCCTGATCTGTTTTGACCAGTGGTTCCCCGAGGCAGCGCGGTGTGTTGCGCTTGATGGGGCGGAGATCATCTTTTACCCGACTGCAATCGGCCATCCCGGGGGGGATGAACCGGCTGAAGGGGACTGGCAGGAGGCATGGGAGCTGATCCAGCGGAGTCATGCAGTGGCAAACAGTGTCCATATTGCGGCAGTGAACCGTGCAGGCCAGGAAGATAGCTGCCGGTTCTTTGGCGGATCGTTCATCTGCGATGCCTTTGGCAAGATCATGGCAAAGGCCGGTGATGGCGAAGAGACGGTGATTGCATCGCTCGATCTCTCCATGAACCGCACGGTCCGGGAATCATGGGGGTTTTTCCGGAACCGTCGTCCCGAAACGTACGGGCGGATAGGGGTTGCCTTCCCCGGAGAGAGCGGTACTTTTCCCGCCTTGCGGGAAGGAGATACTCCCCGGAACCGTGGATTCCATATGCCCGCAGAATGGGAACCCCATGATGCAGTCTGGCTCTCGTGGCCGCACAACAACAATACCTTTCCCCACATCAGTGCAGTGGAAGAGGCGTATTATGAGTTCATCCTTGCAGTCCATTCTTTTGAGCGGGTTGAACTCTTTGTCCCCACTGCCGTTATCCATCGCAAAGTCAGGGCACGGCTCAGAGAAGCAGGCGCAGATCTGTCCCTTGTCACCCTCCATACCAGTGAGTATTCCGATGTCTGGATCCGCGATTACGGCCCGACATTCCTTGTGAACCGTACCTTGCAGAAGACTGCCATTGTCCACTGGGACTTCAATGCCTGGGGTGGAAAATACGATGAACAAATCCGGGATGGCAGGATCCCGCTCACGATAAACCGCCGGCTCAGCCTCCCCATCTTCACCCCGGGTGTTGTGCTGGAAGGAGGTTCAATTGATGTAAATGGCAAAGGAACGGTACTGACAACCCGTGCCTGCCTCCTCAATCCCAACCGTAACCCAAACCTGTCAGCAGATCAGATAGAGGGGCGGCTCAAAGAGTACCTCGGTGTCGAGAAGGTGATCTGGCTCAATGAAGGGGTTATCGGCGATGATACCGATGGGCATATCGATGATATTGCCCGGTTTGTCGGCCCGTCAACCGTGGTATGCGCCTATGAAACGGATATCGCAGATGCAAATTACCCGGCCCTGCATGACAATTATGAGATCCTCAGGCAGTCCTGTGACCAGAGTAAAAAACCCCTCACCGTAGTGAAGCTGCCCATGCCGGCTCCCGTGATGGACGGCGACGAGCGTTACCCGGCAAGCTATACCAATTTTTATATCGGGAATTCTGTTGTTATCGTTCCGGTGTTTAAGGATCCGCACGATGCTGAAGCGCTGCGGATCATCCAGAATCTCTTCCCTGAGAGAGAAGTAATCGGGATCAATGCCCGGGCTATGGTAGAAGGATTCGGTACCTTCCACTGCGGGACCCAGCAACAACCACGTCTGTGAACTGCAGGCAGATACACAAGAGAAAAAGATAATTTAACGGTCATTCACCGCGCTGTTTTTTCATATCCGCTATAGTTACGGATGGATTTTTATATCGTCCCCGCTTTGCGGTCTTTGGTCCCAGCTGGATCGCTGCAACCGGGCAGAAATGCATACAGGCAAGGCAAAGTTCGCAGTGGTGCTTCCATGACGGCTTTTCGTTCTCCATCACGATATTCTGCACAGGACATACCCGGGCGCAGGTACCGCAGGAAGTGCATTTTTCATCGGCAATGAAATCCTTGTCTCCCCCATGCACATTTTTGATAAATCCCGCATACATGAAACGTTTGAGCAATGATGTCAGCGGCGACATACCGGGCCGTACAATCAGCCCTGTGTCAATCATCCCTGCGATCTCCCCGATGCATCCCTGTGCCTGTTTGAGAATATCCTCCCGCTTTTTTCCCTGCGGCGGGGCATACAGCGGGACGAAATTACCCGGCATCCTTATGATAAATGAAGCATCAAGCTGCCTGCCGCCGTGCTTATGGATGATGCCATCCAGCTGGTGGAGGGCTGAATCGCCCATGCCTCCCGTGGTGAGTACCGCGAAGCAATAGCCGGTGCAGGAGAGATTCAGTCGTTGTGCAAATTCTGCAACAATGGACGGGAGGCCAAAAACATAGACCGGGCAGACAATACCAACACGGTCTGCGACCGGAACGATCTCTGCCGATGACCCTGCAAGAGCAGGTATCGATACCAGTTCGCATTCACCGAGACGAGCACAGATGGCCTTTGCTGTGGCAAGCGAGTTTCCGGTACCGGTAAAATAATAAATAATGGTCTTCATAGACGTTTTTCCTCTGATTTTTTTAACAATTCTGTCCAGCAATCGACGGTTAAGGGCAAAAAAGTTTGGTTATACGTGCAGGAACACATTTTTTACACGAGAATAGGGGGATTGGGATTGAATCATCCGAAAAGAGAGATGCCAAAAATAATGAGTGGTGAGATCAGCGAAAGGGACAAAAAGATGATGAGAATTTTCTTACGGAAACTCAAACCTTTGAAAAGGAAAATTCCGGGCGTCATGGTTACCAGGCTGCTTATTCTTTGTTAATTGATTTGGCAGGTCTGAACGGGTAATTTTTTCGGGCATGAGAAAACCCCCCCTATAGTCGTTATACAACCTGATGGCTCGTGGAGGGACAATGCTAAAAGTATGACCTAACATCGCCACCAAGGGCAATTCCGATCACAAATACTACGATCATGATGATGATTACCAAGTACAGACCTTTCGGATAACTCTCTCCTTTTGCGGGTAATTGGTACGGCACCATGATGACATGCCGGTTGATCTCCTGCCACATCCTGCGCGAGCGCCAGTACAGCCAGCAGATCACGCAGAAGAAGAAGAATATAATCAGCTGCGAACCGAAACTCACTTCGAAGGTTTCACCTTCAACAGTCCGTACACCTCCAAGCAGGGTTCCTAACAGGAATGCGGAAAGCGTGAAATAGAACCCGGCATATTCTTTCGGAAAGACAATCTCCTGCAGTTTCCGGTTCTGCACCTCAGCACGATCACCCATATCCATTTTCTGGTAGACTATCCCCAGCAGTGCACGTGCGTATGCGTGGTAGGGTCTCAGTTCTACCGCATTCTCAAGTGCTTCGCTTGCCTCGTGATGCCGCCCGAGCTTGTCGAGTGCAACACCCATATTGATCCAGGCCTCAACGGATTGGGGATTGAGAACGACCGCACGCCGTGTACAAACCAGCGCTTCTTCGTACTTATCAAGGGTGATGAGTGCGATCGCCTTGTTGTTGAGGATCACGTCGTTGTCCGGGTTTGTCTTTAATGCCTGTTCATAACAATCGAGCGCTTCGCGTATCTTCCCTGGCTGGGCAAGATCAAGGGCCCGTTCATCATACGAGGGGTCTGGTTCTGCCATTGTTCGGATACTACCCTTTTTCTTTTTGATATATTAAACTGGCAGGATAACCCAGTTACTTTGGATGAGGGGCAGATGGTTCACGCTTTTTCTGCGGGCTTGCAGCCTTTCCGTTCACCATCAATACCGAACTATTGCAATGCTCAGTATGATACAACAGCAAAGGCGGCAAGGAACCCGGATACGAAGATATCCTTAGGGATATCTTTGCTGTTGCCGCTACTGCATCCGGAATCCTGCCAGGAATCACCTTTACAACTAACGTGCAGAATAATACAACACCCACCATGAGCCCGGGTATCTCCCCGATTTTGCCAAAAACGAGGAAAAAGCCTGCATCCCCGAGCAGGTACTCCACGACAACCGATGACACGAGCCCAAACTCAACATGAAAAATCCGGTATTACCTTCAGGTAAATATTGAAAATAATAGAGTCCAGTGATACCATGAACGCCGCAAACGCGATTACAAACAATACGATATACTGCTGGCAGGAATCAGTCATTGAGGCAGTCATTATCAGATGATTGCTGGTAATTGGCAATAGCAAATGTTATAGGGGGAAAAGGGCACCCGTATTGAAAAGATAGTGATGGAATTAGTGCCAGAACTTCCGCTTACACGTTGACATTCAGGACTAACCGTATGGCGATACCGATCAGGAATGATATCCCCGCAATGCCAAGACTGATGGCTGCCATCTCTGCAAAACGCCGGTAAAATGGGAGGTCTTTGGCTACAGAGACGTAGAAGGTGAAGAAAAAGATCACCGCTATTGCTGCAAACAGGGTGAGCATCAGGGCGATAAAGGGACTGGAGAAGAGCAGGAATGGCAGGATCAGCAGGGCTACCGTTATAATGTAGGCAATGCCGGTGTAAATCGATGCCTTGACCGGGTCGCCAGGTCCACCGTCCGATCGCTGAGAAAGATACTCGGACGCACCCATGGAGAGCGATGCAGCCACCCCCATCACGAGCCCGACAACCGCGATAATTTGAGTGTTCTGGATGGCAAAGGTCAGACCGGCAAGCGTTCCGGTGAACTCCACGAGCGCGTCATTCAGTCCCAGTACAACAGAGCCGACATATTTCAAGCGCTCTTCATCTATCAATGCGATCAGTTCGCGTTCATGAACCTCTTCGTTCTTTAAGATCCCGGCAATTTCCGGAATAGTGAACGGAAGAGCCTGATCGGCCGACTGTGCCCGCTTCTCAACACCCTCCATGAGTTTTATGGCAAACGTCATTCCCAGCAGTCGTGCGATCAAGTAATAATACCAGACCCGCAGCGGATCGGGGGCGACATCCTGCTTGGTGTATCGCTTCCAGATCCCGTAGTGAGCGAGCTCATCTGCTGCGATCCTTGTCAGCACTTCACGGTTATGCTCATCTTTTGTCGTCGCAGCGATCTTTATGTAGATCTGGTGCTCAGTGATCTCGCTCTTTTGCATGGCGAGAAGGATTGCAAGGTTTTTCTGATCGATCGTACTGCCAGTCATAGTCAATCATCTCACACGGTCTTTACGGATTTTGCCCTTTTATCATTCACTGCGGTTTTTCTTAATGTGTTAAACGGGTTGGGCTGAGGTAATCCGGTAACTGCCTTTCGGTACATGTATCTCAAAACAAACGCCTTTTCCCGGTTCACCGTTTTCGGTGATCGTGATTCCGGTAATGGAGAGAATTTCCCGGGACAGGAAAAGGCCAAGACCGGTATGTTTGCCAAAACCGCGCCGGAACAGTTTGTCCTTATCAGCAGGGGCAATACCAGCTCCATCATCGCTGTACATGATCACTGCACCGTTTTGCGTCTCTTCAAAGGAGAACGACATACGGGTAACCCTGCCACCATGGCGAAGTGAATTTTCAATCAGGTTATAGAACACTTTTTCGATGAGGGCATCTGCATATATTTGGACAGGAGGCAGCAGGATATCGAATGTGATCTCTTCAAGAAGGAGTTGCGATGCAGCGGATCGTATCCGCTGAGTCACATCCTGCCATTGCGGGGCGTTCACCCCGATACTCTCGTAAAATCGCGTGAATTCAATCTGACGCTCAATCGCTCCTGCGGCATCTATCTCCTTTGCTATATATTCAAGGTAGACCGGGTCTTTCACACTCTCTTTTGAGAGTTCAAGATACATCCTCAGCCCGGTGAGTTTGTTCAAGATGTCGTGCCGGGTGATGGAGGAGAGCATGGTCAGTTTATTGTTTACTCTGCGCAGGCTCTCTTCTGCCTGTTTGCGATCGGTGATATCCCTCATCACATGGACGCTGCCCGTGAGATTGCCCTCTTCATCATGGAGAGGTGAGGCGGTTACCAGAAAATCTGCATTCAGGGTGTCTTCATGAATTTCCTGTGTATGTTCGTGGCCATCGCTCAGCAAGCTGCTGTGCGGACATAAACCGGGAGGGTTTGTGCTGTGGTGGATCAGCTCGTAACACGCTTTTCCCACGGCATCTTCCGGGCGCATTCCCAGCCTGTCTGCCATTGCCTTATTCACACGGACAATATCAAAATCCCTTCCGATTATCGCAATCATGTCGGGAACTGCTTCAAAGGTGCGTTCCCATTCGATCTTTGCCTGCAGGATCTTATCCTGCAACTGCTTTTTATCGGAAATGTCGTGTGCACTTACCGAGGCACCGACCAGTTCTCCTTTTACGTTTTTTATCGGTGAGAGCGACAGGGATACCTGGATCCTTTTGCCGGTTTTTGTCAGCCGCTCGGTTTCATATCGATCAACCGGTATACCATTCTGGATCTTTTTAAGAAGAATTCTGGCATCATCCAGTTTATCAGGAGGAAGGAGAGTGACAACGGATTTTCCTTTAATTTCTTTTGCTGTGTACCCGTAGAGCTTCTCGGCACTGGCATTCCAGTCCGTGATGATGCCATCAAAGGTTTCTGCTACTATCGCATCGCTTGAGGAGGCTACGATAGAAACAAGTCGCCGGCACATCTGGGTGTCATGGTGCATCCTGCTACTCAGGTAGGAGATAACGGTAGCGATCACTATGTAGACAACAACCCGTGCGAGAGCGGCAGTCAGCACATCCATATTGGCTGGATACAGAGCAAAGACTGCCCCGCAATAAAGTGCCGAGAGCAGGAGCGTGAATGGCACACCCCTTTTTGGATAGTAATACGCTGCGAGAATGATCGGGATATACAGGAGATGGGGGAGAACGTTGGTGATGCCGTGGATAAGCCCGTATATATTAATGAGGAGGGGCACTACTGCACTCGTCCCGATGAGCACCGGGATCAGAAGGGGCCGTTTGTATACCTGATCAAAATATAAAAAATCCATGACGTGGAAGCCCCGTTTATTATGTACACTGTGTTTACCCGTTTCCTTTTAATGGTTGGTGCTATTGTCCGATCCCCGCATTACCAAGTACGAAAGGGCAAAGATTAGCACACCGATGATGATGACTGCAGTGATACGGTAAAGAGGTTTGTGCATTAATTGTGTGATTATATCCAGCTTATTAAAAATGGTTGGGGAAGAGGAGATCTGATTGCCAAAAAGGGAACAGCCTTCTGCCGGTGTATCGCACAACGGCCTGCTGATCCAGTCAGGGTCAGAACAGGCCTGCTCGTATAGTATTGATCTTCTGATCCTCGTCCCGCTGGATCAGATAATACGAATCCGTGGGGAAATTTCCTGTACTCACTACATTTGAGGGGGAATTGGTGAAAAGATACCCGTTTGCGGACCGGAATATATTCAGCATATCACCCTGCTCAAACAGGTATTTCGAGAGAGTTGGCGCAGGGCTGGCACGCTGCAACCCGTCCCTGGATTCGATATAGACTCCCATCCAGTAATAGCGGGGGGAGTCCGGGGTGATGTTGAGGACAAAAGAGTCCCCGCCTTTGTGAAGCAACCGGATGACCTCATGACCCTGGATCTGGAATCTTTCTACCTGCGGCGTGAAATAACCGGTTTTCTTAAGAGCGGGCATTGATCCAAACAACACGTTTGCGATGATAGCGATCAGCATGATGGTGAGCAGGAGGATCATGATGACGGAAAGAAAATTTCCGTAAGGGGATACTCGCTTAGCCCTGCGGGTTATCATTACGGTATATCGGCTTTCTTTAATTAAAAGAGAATTGCATCTATATCTCCAGCGATATAGGGGAAGCCTGTTACTATTTTCTCTATGAGCCGGGAGGTGCGATAATAAACCCCAATTTGTTTGAGTCAGCCCATCACGGAACGGGGCGAGTCAGGTACTGCCTAATCCGTTCGATAACAACCGGGTTTTTCGGCAGGTTGATGTGGCAGTACTGGTCGGGTGGGGGCAACCGGGCTATGCAGGTGCCGATCGAGTGGCAGACCATGTCGATTGATCCTGCATACCCACACTCGTCCCGCATCTCACCAACAGAGGCTCCCAGTGCTGCTGCCAGCTCTGATAGATCCGCACCGTTCATGCCGGTGTGATCGAATTTCCAGAAGGGAATAGAGGCGTCAGAAAGCCGGGGTACGAGACGGTTCCAGATCCCGGGATGGCTGTTCCATCCATGGACGAGGATAACCGGGTACGGTTCACTGCTCATTACAAAGCGGTTGGCACCCAAAGACGATAGGTTCTGCGATCCGGTTTCCGGTTACGGGCATCATTGCTTTCAGAACAGGGACATTAAAAATTATAGGCATGGGGGAGGGAGAAGCACACGCTTTGGGAATAACATATGGATAAGGACGAAACTGGAAAGCACGATAACTGCGACAAATGCCAAAAAAAAGAAATACGTCATTGGGGGAATCGCACCAGAACTGCGCTGCGATAAACTCTGTAAAATATCCCAGATCATACCGATCGAAAACAGGATAGAAAAAATATGTGCCAGTATGAGACATACGATCTGGTATTGTATTGTTAGGAATATTTATGTCCTTTGCTTGATGCCACATTCCTACCCGGTTCTGTAAAAAATCGCGAGTCACATGTACATCCAACAAATCAAAAAAAAGAGTATATTGTCGGATTCTTAGAAATCCGTCATGATCCGGAACTGGTCAATCTCTTCGCGGTCGAGCTGCTCTAAGAACTCGTCTGCTGCATGACCGATGTCTTTGCTTGCAGTGATGGCACGGCCGACCACAAGGATATCTGCGCCTGCCTTAAGGGCATCCTTTACTACATTGACCCTGACGCCACCTGCGGTTGCCACAAGGAGCTTGCCTCCTGCTGCCTTCTTGATCGCCGGGATGTCGCCCCATGCATGGGCTGCATCATCGGTGTCGATTGCACGGTGGAGTTCCACGATATCGGGCTTGACTTTCAGGCTCGCAATGACCTTTGCCGGGTTCTGCACATTGAGCATATCCACGATCGAGTAGATGCCAACCTTGCGGGCTTCGGCAATTGCCTTCTCCATGGTTGATACGGGTGCAAGACCCGAGACTACGACAGCGTCTGCGGTTGCATCGGCTGCCATCCGGGCTTCAAGATTACCGGTGTCGAGAATCTTTAAGTCCGCGATGATGAACGCATTGGGGCGGAGCTTACGAATCTCGGACAGGACACCAAGACCGAACTTCTTGATCAGCGGTGTGCCTGCCTCAATGATCAGGTGGTCGTTCTCCGGGAGTTCCTTTAACACCTGTGCAACCTTGCCCATGTCCACAAGGTCAAGAGCAACCTGCAGGTAAGGCGCATCCCAGAGGCGCTGCACCTTGAACCCCATGATTGCATGGGCGGCACGGTCTTTCTCGTACACAAGCGTCTTTGCGTCCGGGAATACAGCGAGTGCACGGTTGAGTGCGAGTTTCATAGCACCATAGTTATACCGGTAGAGGCGGTTGTAATCCTTCGCATCCGGGTGAACGAACACCGATGCGAGAATCGCAACCTTCTCAATTTCAACACCGCTAAACAGGCCTTCTTCTACACAGTCTGCAACTGCCTTTGCCACTGCTGCCTGCACAGGACCGAACATTTCGTTTACCTGTGCCATGTCCTTTAAGGTGACCTTCGGTATGACGAGTGTGACTGGTTTTGTGAGCAGGTTTGGGCGGACAACTGCGAGCAACGGGGTGTGCCCTGCCGAAAGCTGCGAGATCGCGTTTGCAAACGCCGTACCGATCGGGCCTTCCTTATCGCCCATCAGCAGATCGATGTGCGCAATTTCCGCGCCATCGCCAACAAGTGCTTCTCCGACTAAATACATGGAACTCTCCTTAATCCTGATAATATGTGACGCTGAGTGATGATAAATATATCAAATCGTGTGCTCAATGCAAAAACTAAAGATGACCAATATGACAGAGAAAAACCCATACGAGATCTTCCAGAAGGAATGCCCCGAACTTGCCGAACGGTTCAACAATTTAGTTGAGGTGCAGCGGTCGTTAAAAGGTCTTGACCCGAAAACAAAACAGCTGATCAATATCGCAATCCAGACCTCGACAAAGAACTCCCGTGGCGTGAAATTCCACGCGATTATGGCATATCAGGCAGGTGCAACAAAAGATGAGATTATTGGAGCCGTAGTAATGAACCTGCACTTGACCGGCCTTGTCACCGTGCTCGAATGCCTGCCTGCTGCGCTTGAAGGCGTCGAAGTGGCACTGAAGGCGAAGAGTAAAACCGCTATTTCGCACACGGCAGCTAAAAAGCCAAAACCCGCAAAGAAACCCACAAAACGTTAACGTGCGGGAAAATAGGCTTTTTTTACTATAACAGAAGCCATGGTATGCAGGTAATATGAAAGTACTCCCACCTGCGTACAGGCAGTATCACGATATCAGGAGTTGAGAGAAAATGTGGGGTTGGTGAGATTTGAACTCACGATCGACGGGTCTCTCCGACATGCATCAGTGCTCCAACGGGTCATCATCTTTTCATCAGCAGACCCATTGTTCATCATCTGCAAGCACAAGAACGCAAAGACCGCTGGAGCCCGTCGCCATTCCGGGCTAGGCCACAACCCCGTGCTATCCGCGTACAGGAATATCCTGCCGCTGACTCAATAAATTCGCCGTATACAAACTTAAGAGTTTGGTTATCTGTGTTCTCTTGTGCAGAGCCAATCCCATTTTAATCCAAGTGCTGACCGAGGTACCATCCAGAGAAAAATTGAGACGGTAATAAGGGGGTTGTTTCCTGATTATCGACGGGGAATTTATATGGTGCACCACTTTTTTA
>Ga0315281_10009755_pt1 | contig 13292 bp, 8 predicted proteins | sample YL17G07_0_MG_FD_204540 | JGI IMG/M metagenome (GOLD analysis project Ga0315281, IMG submission 204540) | Sediment microbial communities from Yellowstone Lake, YNP, Wyoming, USA - YL17G07_0 | ecosystem: Environmental > Aquatic > Freshwater > Lake > Sediment | place: USA: Wyoming | collected... | reverse complement strand
GACGACTTCGATCCCCTTCGATTCCACGATGATCCGGGCGTTGACGAAGTTCACCGGCTGGTCGGTGATCGGCTCCAAAAAACCCTTGAGGACGGACAGCATGATGGGTTGCGTCGGGTACTCCAGCAGGGTCCCGCTGACGGACACCTCGAGTTTCCTGACCGGGGAATCACACAATTGCACGACAAAGCGGCCAAGCGTCTCGGCGAGTTTGAGGGAAGGCTGCATCTGCTTGAGGAGCTCGGGGTTGATTGCCGGCGCGTTGAGAGCCGTGGTGACCTCGGCTCCCTTGCAGCAGTTGGCCACCTGTTCGGCCACTTGGAGCGCGACCTTCTTCTGGGCTTCGGCCGTGGAAGCTCCGAGGTGGGGCGTGAGGACCAGGCGCGGGGCTTTGCGCAGGGGATGGTCTTCGGGCAGCGGCTCGGCGGTATACACGTCGAGCGCCGCCCCGGCGATCTCGCCCGCCTGCAATGCGGCCACGAGGGCCAGCTCGTTGACGATGCCGCCGCGCGCGCAGTTGATGAGAAAAGCGGACTTCTTCATCCGCTTGAACTCGGCTTCCCCGATCAGATTGGTGGTCTCCGGGGTTCTCGGCGTGTGGATCGTGATGATGTCGGCCCCCTCGACGATCTCCGGCGCCGATTTGAGACAAACCCCTATCTTCTCCGAGGCCTCCGACGACACGTATGGGTCACAGCCCCACACGTTCATCCCAAAGGAGAGCATCCGCTTGGCCACTTCGCGCCCGATCTTGCCCAGGCCGATCACGCCCAGGGTCTTGCCGAACAGTTCGCGCCCTTCCAGTTTCTTCTTCTCCCACTTGCCGGCTTTCATCGTCGCGTCCCCGGCCGGGATGTTCCGCACCAGCGCCATCATCAGGCTGATGGCGTGCTCGCAGGTGGAATATGTGTTGCCCTCCGGGGCATTGGCCACGATAATCCCGCACTCCGTGGCCACCGGAATATCCACGTTGTCCACGCCGACCCCGGCGCGCCCCACGATCTTGAGCTTTTTCGCGGCGCGCAGCACCTCGGCGGTGACCTTGGTGCGCGACCGGATCACCAATGCGTCGTATCCGCCGATCTCCGCCACCAGGTTCTCCGGCGTGATGTCGGGCTTGTAAGTGACTTCATTCGCGCCGCTGTCTTTGAGTATGCGGATGCCTTCTTCCGCAAGAGAATCGCTGACCAGAATCTTCGCCATGTGCTTGGACCTCCCAAGAGTGTTCTATTCGCCTTTCACGAAAAAGGACCTCAACGACAACAAGGACAATAAGGACCCAGGGACGCTATAACTGGGCCATCTTCATTCGTTTCCGGGTGCCGCAAGGCGCCATGAATGGCTAGTTCCATTTTTCCCACGCCACTATCTCGGACAACGCCTTGCGTCCACGAGCGGGGGGCTGCGTCGCGGGGTAGCCAAGCGGCAGCAAAACCACCACGCGGATTTCCGCCGGTATCCCCAGGATCCGCTTCGCCTGGTCCTCGTGGAACGCGCCGATCCAGCAGGTTCCGAGCCCTTCCTCCACTGCCTGCAGCGCCATGTGCTCCACGGCAATGGACAGGTCAACCGGGTAAGCGGCTTGCCCGCACGTCATCACGTAGTCCGTGGTCGTGGCGCAGGCGGCGATGACCACGGGGGCCTGGCCCACGAAGACCTGTCCCTTGGCCGCCTCCGTCAGGCGGTTCCGCGTGGCCTTATCCCGCACCACGACGAACTTCCACTCCTGAGTGTTCTTGGCGGAGGGCGCCAGCCGCGCCGCCTCGAGAACGCGCTGGAGTTTCTCTTCCTCCACCGGTTTGTCGAGATATGCGCGGATGCTGCGCCGCGCCCGGATTGCATCCATTACGTTCATGATCGTTCCCTCCTAGATGGACATGGTTGTGTTCAGACTCTTCAATGCCGCGCCGACGCCCGATCCCGCCTCGCACGCGCAGCCTTGACGCAGCAGCGCCATTTCGAGCGCGCCGATCAGCGCCAGCACGTCAAACTCCTCCACAAAGCCAAGCGCGGCGATCCGGATGATCTTGCCCTTGAGATGCTCCTGCCCTCCCGTGATCGTCATCCCGAAGGTGTCGCGCATCGTCTTCACCAGTTTCGACGCGTCCACGCCCTCCGGCATCGTCAGCGCCACCACCACGTTGGATGGCGATTTGCTGAAGAGAGGAAGCCCAAGGGCGGCGCACCCCTGCCGGATGGCCGTGGCGCAGCGTGTGTGGCGTTCCCAGATCTTCTCGAGGCCGGTCTTCCGGATCAGCTCAATGGCGGCGTTCAATGCCACGATCATCGAGACCGGACCGGTCCATGGAGTGGTGTTTTCGGCCAGGGACTTGAGGGCCTTCTTGAGACTGAAGTAGTAGCAGGCGGACTTGGCCGACTGGATCATGGCCTCGGCCTTCGGGCTCACGGAGACAAACGCCATTCCTGGCGGAAGCATCAGCGCCTTCTGCGAGCCGGTGACCACCACGTCCACTCCCCACTTGTCCGTTTCGAGGGGTTCGGCGCCCAGGCTGCTCACCGCGTCCGTCACCAGCACGGCGCCGGTCCCGGCCACCACCTTGGCGATCCCTTCAATATCGGTGAGGGCGCCCGTGGAGGTCTCGCAGTGAGTGGTGAGGACCGCCTTTGCGTCGGGGTGTTGCCGCAGGAGCTTCTCAATCAGCTCCGGCGTGGCGGAGGTGCTCCAGTCAATCTTCTCGATGACGCAGTTGATGCCGAAAGCCTTGCAGATTTGACCCCAGCGCTCCCCGAATTTCCCTCCTTCGATCGCGATAGCTTTGTCGCCGGGCGACAGAAGGCTCGTGACCGCCGCTTCCATCCCTCCCGTTCCCGACGAGGTGAGAGGAACGACCGGATTCCGCGTGCGGAAGACGTACTGCAGTCCCTCGCGGGCCGTCTTGAACACCGGGTCGAAGTCCGGAGCGCGATGGTGGACAATGGGCCGGCCGAGGGCCGCCAGCACTTCTGGGGGGACATTCGTTGGTCCCGGGGTGAACAGCGTGTGCTTCATCATGCCTCACTATCTCCTTTTGTGGGGTGTCGCCTCGATGGCGCCGGCTTGAAATCGCCTTTATTGAATCGCGGGGGTTTTCGTCAGGTTGTTGATCTGGTTCTGCACTTTCTCTGTTTCCTTGCCGCCCAGCTCCAGGTAGCGTTTGAAGTGCTGAAGAGCTTCCTCCCGGGTTTCCTTGGCCGTTTGCATGAGCAGTCCCAGGTTCAGGTGGGCCAGCGCATAGTACTCGTCCACGGCGAGAACCTTCTTGAAAAGGGAAATGGCCTCTCCCGCGCGACCGGCCGTCTTCTCCAGAACGCCCAGGTTGTAGAGGGCATACTTGTAGTCGGGCCGGATAGCGAGCGCTTTGCCATAGGCTTCGCGGGCCTTCGCCCAGTCCGCTTCGGACTTGCCTTTCAGGAACAGGTTCCCGATCCTCAAGTAAGGACGCGGCTCCTCAGGATGGCGTTCCACCGCCGTCTGGTAGGCTGCCAGCGCCTGGTCGTTCTTGTTCATCTTCTCCAGGCATTCGCCATAGTCCAGAAGACACTCCATACTGCCGGGCTGCAGCTTGATCGCTTTCTGATATTCGTCCGAGGCGCGCGCGTACTCCCCCACTTCCGCAAACTTCCGGGCATTCGCGTAGTGATAGGGAAACGTGTCCAGCAAGACAAGGCTGGAAGATTCCGGCAGCCCCGTTTCCTTCTTCCCCTCATCCGGCGATGCGGCGGCCCCCTTCCCCTTGCCCGCTTCCTTTCCAGACGGGGAGAAGAGGGCCGCTTGGATGTCCTTGGGCGATGGCGCCGCCGGGGAGGAAACTTTGTCATCCGAGGACGGAGAGGGCGACACCGGCAGAGGCTGCGGCAAGATGGCCGGATCAATGCCGGACGAAGGCCGCGGCGCCTCAGTCGGCGTCGCTGAGAGTCGGCCTTGGTTGGCGTCCGAGATCAGCACCAGAGTGGGCTTGGGCGTCCGAGTGCCCTTGGGAGCATTGCCGCCGGGTTGGGGGGATACTGACTCGAGGCTCCCGGAGGAAATGGTGTCCTTTCCGTTCTCCTTGACGCCTTGGGCGGTGGGAGAGGCGGCTTGCGCCGCGGATAAGGCAACCGGGGCGGGTTTTGCGCGAACCGGATGGCCGCACCCCAACGCCAGCAGAGAGAACACGCAGAGGGCCGAGAGATGGAGAGGGAACAGGGAGGGCGAGAACGGGGAGCGGTTGAACATGGGATGGCACTTTCCTGTCACTATGTTTCAGTGTGTTTCACTATGTTTCACTATGTTTCACTATGTTTCACTATGTTTCACTATGTTTCACTATGTTTCACTATGTTCCAGTATGTTTTGGGCGTTCGGGTGAGAGTAACGGTCTTCGGGGAGCGGGCAAACTCCGATCCTCCAGCCTGAGAATGCGAAACTCTCACGGCGCCAACACCACCAGAAGCCTTTGATTATGCAAAGGAGAAACGGAAAAGCAAGCGCAAACAGAAGGCGGGCGGCAAGTTTCTCGCAAGTTTCCTTCTTACGGGAGATCGTAGAGGTCAATCCGGAACTCGAGGACCCGCGGGGCCGTTACCTTCTTTGCGGCAGAGGCTTGCGGCACGAGCGCCACCGGCGCGGCCGATGGCCCGGTCCCGCCGCGGCCGCCCGGTCTCTCTTTCCCGCCGGATTCCGCAAGTTGCGCGGGTTTCCCGCTTCTTATCTCAGAAATGGGAGATGGCGCTACCGGTTTCAACTCTATTCCCATCTTGCGCAACTCCTCCAAAACCCACGGCATTTCCCGGTTGGGGACCGTGCAGAGCAGGCTGCCCAGTTTCTTCCTTCCAGCCGGGGATGTCCCAGACTGTGGCGCCGCGCCAATCTTGCCTAGATTCGCCGTGTCCCACTTGGCGTCAGCTATCACATCATCCACGGGCACGCGCACGACGCGCACTCCGCGGCTGCGAAGGTAACTTTCCATCTGTTCGAGAGCTCGGGACGTGTCGGGACGTTCTTTGAACTTGGCCGCCTCCGTTTTCGCGGCCATGCCCCTGATCGCGTCCGCCGCCGGGAGAGCCACCGCGGAAGCCGCCGCGGGAGCCACCACCGGAGCCGCCGCGGGAGCCGCCGCGGGAGCCACCACGGGAGCCGCAACGGGCCGGTTCATCGCATCGGCCAACACAAGCGCCTTGGACCTTTCCTTGTTCCCGAGCCCCTCTTTGTCCTCGGATTCCGCCTTCTTCATAGAACCCTCTTTGTCCTTCGATTCCGCCTTCTTCTCCGACCCGGCTAGCGCTCCAGCCTCGCGAGGCTTTTGCTCCACCACCGGAATGCTCCCATTCGTGTTAGAGAAGAATCCGAGAGCGCGAAAACCCCCAGACCACCAGGCATACTGATCCGCCGGCAGCGTGCTTCCCCCCACCGGCGACGTCTGGGGACCAAGGCAGACCACGAGCACTTGGGGAGAATCCGCATGTTTCTCATACTGCGTCGCCATACTGACCGTCCCTCTGAATGATGAAGCCGGGCGAGAGGCCGTGACGGCAGCGGGCGCTATCCCCGTCATCCCGTATGCCAGACTCTCGTTCGCCGGCGGTTCGGTAGGTGCGGCCGCTCCCGGAGAGATGGCCAGATTGAGGCGATCATCACTCGGAGCGCCGCCGTCGGGAGACCCTTCCGGTTTCTGTACCAGATCCAACCTGGTCATGCCCCGAGCCGCTAGTTGCCTCTCCTGTCCGTTAGTACTCTTAGGTCCGGCAAGGACGGTATAGGAGCCGCTGGTACTGGCCCGCGAGGCTTCGTCTTGGCCCGTCGCCGGGGTGGCGAGAACCAGCGCCGCATTGACGGCGGGAGAGGTGACCGGAGCCGGAACCGCCTGCGCTGCCGGAGCGGGAGGCGCGACAACCACCGGTCGGTCACCAGCGGGAGGCGCGACGGCCGCCAGTCGGCTATGTACCTCTTCCGAGACAGTATTCGAGACGGGGGACTCTCCCTCTTTGGCGGCCGCGGCCTTCTCGTTCCGCATCCGCAAGATCGCCATTTCTCCCAGCAGTTTGGAGTCGGGCTCCTTCGCGGCTCCCGCCACCCCCTGAGAGCCCCCTGCCCCGCCAGCACCGGGTTTGGAGTCGAGCTTCTTCGCGGCTGTCTCCGCCGGAAACCTTAAGACGGGGCTGGGGAGCGAGGGAGCGTCTGCCGCTGTTCTCCGCAACTCAGTACCAGCCTGGACACTGGATGGCTCAGGCGCGCTCTTGTCTTTACCAAGCTGCGCGCGGGATGACTCGGGCGCGCTCTTCTCTTTGACCCCGGCCTTGCGGAACAGATAATGATCAGCGCGTTCTTCTCCCGCTGCTGGTTCGGCATAGCGTCTTCCCCCCGCACGGTCCGTATCCGCTGGGGCCGGCGGTTTTCCCGGCGCACTTGTGATATCCGAAGAAAGGGACCTCTGGTCACTATCCCCGCGCGCGACGCGGCTATGCGGGGACGGATGGTTCAGAACCGCGTAGGTCACAACGGCTAGGAGACAGACTGTGGCGAGAGCCGGAGCTTGCCATCCCAGCACAAACCTCCTCAGGTGGTCCATGAGAGACGGCCTTGACCGCGCGGTCTCCTCCACGTGGGTGGGCGCCGGAAATTCTCTCTCGGCTCGGACTCGCTCCATGATCGTGGCGCGCAGAGTCGGCGGCGGGGCGGGAGAGGAAGCGCCGCGCATGAGAGACTCGATGGCGCGGTGTTGGTCCAGCTCCGCCCGCCAGTCCGGATGCTGCTCCAGAGCCTCCTCGAAAGCCTCCAGCTGAGAGCCCTGCAACTCACCCGAGAAATAGCCTTCCAGAAGATCGTGAAATCGTTGCTTGTCCATCTTCTCCGCCTTCCGCCACTCTCGCGTAGGATGGGCCTCGGCCCGTCACACCCTCACGTAGGATGGGCCTCGGCCCATCAAATCCATGTAGAGACCGCCCAACCGTCTCTCCGTCTTCCGCCGCCTCTAGCCCAGCAAGAATCCTATCCGTTCGCGGAGGAGGTGGCGCGCCCGGTTGATCCTCGACTTCACCGTTCCGATGGAACACCCGAGCGCCTCCGCGATCTCATCATACGAGAGGTTCTCCATGAACCGCAACGCCACCACTTCCTGGTAGTCCGGGGCGAGACTCGAAATGGCGGCATTCAGCGCCTGCGTGATTTCCCCTCCCTGTGCCCTTTCGCGTGGGCCCGGCGCAGGATCCGGCGGGTCCAGGGACCGGGCGTCCTCCTGCGAGCGGGGCGCATCCAGCGAATCGTGTTTCAACTCCTTGCGGCGCTCCTGGCGCTTCCACCGGTTCTTCACGAGGTTCGTGGTGATCCGGTAGAGCCAGGTGCTCAGCCGCGATTCCCCCCGGAAGTCCCCAATGTGGCGATAGCAGTTCAGGAACACCTCCTGGGCCGTGTCCTCGGCTTCGCCGTAGTCCTGGAGCAGGCGGTAAGCCAAGCCGAACACCCGGTCCAAGTGCAATTCCACCAAGCGTTCAAATGCCGCTTCATCTCCCCGCCGGCAGGCCTGGACCAGGCGCGCCTCCTCGGCGTGGCTGGGCGTCTCCGAATGCCCCGCTTCACGCCCTCTCAGAGATTCTGACACCGGCGGCACAGGAATGTTTCACTCCGGAACGAATATGACTGGAACCCCCGCGTAACGAAGCCCCATTATCGCGGGAACCAGCAGATGGCCCAAATGCCCACAGCCAGGCAGTAAATCGTGAAGTAGCCAAACTGCCCCTCGCGAACGAAACGCAGCAGCAATCTCAGGAACACGCAGCCCGCCGCCGCGGACACCGCCACCGCGAGGATTCCCACGGGCAGGCTCAGGGCAGTGTCGGCCGCCGAGAACTCCAGCGACTCCAACACTACGGCGCCCATGATGGCCGGAACGGCGATCAAGAAAGAGAACTCCCCCGCGGTGCGCCGGTCAAACCCCAGCAGCAGCGCCACGGCGATGGTCGAACCCGAACGGGAGATTCCCGGCGTGATGGCAAGCCCCTGCATCACCCCAACCAGCAGGGCTTTCCAGAGAGGGAAAGAGACATTTCCCCCCTCTGGGTCCTCTCCGCGCCTGGGCTTGACGAACAGGGTCGCCGCCAGCAGGGCGGCCGTAATGCACAAAGCCCAGCCCACACTGTGTGGGCTGCCGAAGAGGGCCTCGAAACGGTGTTTCCCCAGCACGCCGATGACGCCGGTGGGTGCGGTCGCGAGAAGAATAGCTAGGATCAGGCGGCCCCTGCTGTCTTCCAGCCATGCGCCTTTCGGCCCTCCGCGGGCGGAGAAATCCCACGCTTCCACAAAGACATACCGAATCAAGCGAAGCAGCTGTTGCCGGAACACGAAAACGATGGAAAGAAGGGTGCCCACATGTACCAGAACGTCAAAGAGAAGCTCGCCGCTAAGGTGTGTTGCATCCTTTTTGAGCAGCGCTTCGGCAATCACGAGATGACCGGAGCTGCTGATGGGGAGGAACTCCGTCGCGCCCTGAAGAATACTGAGTAGAAAAGCTTGGAGGGCGGTCATTGCATGTCTCGCTTTCCACCTGCGCCCAGCTTATCATGCGGTAAGCGGAGCCTGATTTCCACGAAAAACAATAAGCGTTCGTAGTCTCTCACGGCGCTTCGCGGCACCAGGAAACGAATGAGAACAGGCGGATTACAGGGTCCTTGTGGTCCCTGTTGTCCTTGAGGTCCCTTTTCAAGGTAGCGCAGGCTTCAGCCTATCCCCGATGGAATCCAACGCCCCTTACTCGATCAACATGCAATCGCCGTAACTGTAAAACCGGTAGTTGTTTGCGACGGCCTCCCGGTATGCGGCCAGGATGGTTTCGCGCCCCGCGAGCGCGCTCACGAGCAAGAGCAAGGACGAGCGCGGCAGGTGAAAATTGGTCAGAAGAGCGTCCGTGATCCTGAAGGAGAACCCCGGGGCCAACAAGAGCTTCGTCCACCCCGAGACGGCGGGGACCACTTCCCCGGTGGCAAGGGAAACGTTCTGAGGCGAATCCGAGGGAGCAGCATCCGGGCGGAAGGGAACGCCGGCGATCCGGTCCGGCTTTGTTTCGGCGCCCAGGAGGGCCGCTGTCTCCAATGCCCGGACCACGGTCGTGCCAACGGCCACGATCCGCCGTCCCTCGGAGCGCGCCCGGTTGACTTGGGCCGCGGCGGCCCGAGGAACCGCAAAATGCTCCTCGTGCATGGAGTGTTCCTCCACCCGCTCCGTCTTGATGGGTTGAAACGTCCCCGCGCCTATGCTCAGAGTCAGAAAGGCCCTTTCAATACCCAGGCGGTCCAGATCTTCCAGAACGGCCGGGGAGAAGTGCAGTCCCGCGGTCGGGGCGGCCACGCTCTGGCGTTGCGGCCCGGCAAAAACCGTCTGGTAGCGCAGACGGTCTTCCGGCTCCTCGGGTTGCGGCTGGTTCTCCAGCTGCTTCCGGGCCTTGAGTATATAGGGCGGCAGGGGAGTATGTCCGACCGCTTCGAGCGTCTCCCACCACTCCCCTTGCCACTCGAAGCGCAAGAGGCGCTCCCCTCCCCCTTGGGGGCCGTAGGCTTCCACCCGGGCTTCGAGCCGGCCCGGGGCGAACACAAGCCGGTCTCCCGTCTTGATCTTCTTGCCCGGCCGCACCAGTGCCCACCACGCGTCGGGCCCGACGGAATTCAGCAAGAGGGCCTCGATCTTGCCGTGGTCGGGCAAACGCGTCCCCAGGAGCCGCGCCGGGAATACCCGTGTGTCGTTCAAGACAAGCAGGTCCCCGGGACGCAGCAGGCGCGGCAGATCCCGAAAAGACCGGTGCTCAAAAGACGCCGCGCCCCTTGCCACCCGCATCAACCGGGAGTCTTCGCGGTTGGCGGTGGGGTGGCGCGCGATCAGGTGAGGGGGAAGATCGTAGTCGAAATCACGGGTGAGCATCGGGTTGCGTCCGAAGTTGCTGGACCAGGAATGGAACGGCGGGATTGTCCGGGAGCCGCCTTTCGGCCAACACCCGCGTCCGCTCGAAGGCTTGCCAGTCTCCGCGGGCCGCTTGGGCCTTGAGAAGGGCGAACACCATTGCGGGGTATTCGAACTCACTCGGAAACGCGCTCACGGACATGACATAGTCCTCCTCCCACCCCGGCAGACCCAGTGCCCGGCGGACGTGCCCGCGAGTGCGGTATGCCTCGGACGGGAAAGGCAAGCGGGACGCCGCCTGCCGGAAGATGTCCCGGCCCTCGTCCGCATGGCCCTGCTGCGCCAGCAGCTCCGCGCGCAGGAGGTCCCAGAACGCCCCCCCAACCTTCTTCTCCCGCGCGAGGCTTTCCACCGCTTTTCCGGCCTCCGCGTAACGGTGCTGCATGGCCGACAGGATCGCCTCAAACGCGGGCAGATCGGGATAATCAGGGATCCGGTACTTCACGAACCCGACGAACTCCTGGAGCTTGGCGGCATCCGGGGCGGATCGGACGTAGATCCAGCCCGGAGCGCTCACCAGATCGGGGAACTGATCCGGCGCGCGAATCGTCCTCAGCGCCAGCATGAGCAGCTCCGCGGCCCGCCCGGCGCGGTCCGAATTGATAAGGCTCTGGGCCTGCCGCAGGTGGTAATCGCGAAAAGCGTCCGGCGCCCGCGCCGCCATTTGGCGGATGTAGAACTGCCGGTCGCCTGCATTGCCCAGGTTCTTCCTGTTCATGAGGGTGAACAGTCCTTCATAAGCGCTCCACAGCGCGGGGCAATAGCGCACCGCCTCACGCAGATACCCGTAGGCGAGCCGGGCCGCATCGGGATCGTCCGGTTGAAGGTCGCTCAATATAAGGTAGTCGCCGGCAAGGTTCTCGAGCACGACGTGGTTGAGCCGCGGGCCTATCTCCGAGCCTTCCAGGTCAAAGGGCTTCAGCGCGACAGAGGGTACGGCCATCCGAGTGAACGCTTTGATATCCTCGATGGAACTCTTCAGGGAGATCAAGGATCTCTGGTAGAACTCTCTGGAACGAGCGAGGTCCTTGCCGCCGCGGGCGCGGATCGCTTCGGTGGCATAAAGGGAAGCCAGGTTTGTGTCGCACTGGCCCAGGTGCTGCAGGGTCAGTTGCTCCAATGGCATCCTGACGTAGCTTTCGCGGAAATACCTGCGAGCGGCCTGAAAACAGCGGATCTGAGCCTCTGTCTTTGGCGCCTCCCTTTGGCCGGGCTGCTTCCCCAATTCCACTGCGGTATAGAAGAATTGGGCTCCGGTGGCAAAGAGCCGGTCCGCCAGAAGCCTCCGCGCCGTGAAACCCACCGGCGAATAGGGGAGTGGAACGACGGCGAGAATCCACACAACCAGAATCACCACCAGAACGAGCACCCTGCCGGGACGGAAGGTGCGCCACTCCGGAGGCTGGAGACTGTAGGCTGTAGACTGTAGGCTTGAGGCTGTGGGCTTGAGGGGTTGTTTGTCTTCTGCTTCTCCTCCAGCCTCCAGTCTACAGCCTACAGCCTCGTCGCCGCTTTTGCCGTAGAGCATGGCCACATAGAACCAAAAGAAGAGAGCCAGGGGCGCGATGTGAAAAGGAAAATCCACAAGGCCGTGCAGGCAAAGAGACAGAATCGCGAAAAACGCGCAATAGCGGCGCAACTTCTCCTCGCGGGACTGGAGTTTGCGGAATCGAATCAGGCTCCGCCGCAGAAACAGGCACAGCGTAAGCAACGCGAGCCCGAGCCCCACAATGCCCGTCTCGACAACCAGCTGAAGGTAGTCGTTGTGGGCCACGTCGGTCTGGCTGATCACCGGTTGCAGAAGGCTGTCAGGATACTTCGCGAAGTAATCCGCCTGAGCCGGGGGATAGAGAACGGGGAACGACGCCAGCCCGTGCCCAAAGACGGGCCTCTGAGCGACCAGGGGCAGCGAAACCGCAATGATGCGCAAACGCGTTCCTTTGACCAGGATTCTGGGGGTAAGGGAACGCACCCGCGACAAATAGTCTCTGTGCTGGATATTCAGGAAGTTCCAGCGGTGCGGAATAGCTTGAGTCGAGATCAGCATAAGAGCAATGAGAAGGCCGATGAGGAAATGCCGCACGCGGATCGGCGCTCCGATGACGGGCCGGAGCCCCAGCAGGAACAGTGGCGTGAGAACCACCAGGAAAACCCAGATGCTGCGGCTCTGGGTAATGAGGAAGAAGTAGGCCGAGACGAGCACGTAGCACGACAGCAGAATGCGGTGGATCCAGCGCCTGGCCAGGAAGAGGCTTCCGAGAGCGAAGAAGAACGGACCCACGCAGATGGATGCCACGCCCGTATTGTGCCCGATCAGGGAGCCGTAGATATTACGGCCGTACTCCCCCACATACATTTTCATCACTTGGAAAACGTAGACCGCCAACTTCGGAATAGCCTGCCCGATGCTGACGGCCATGAGGATTCCTCCAATCACCATGATCCACGCGAAGGCGAGCCGCTCGAATCGTTGCGATCTTGGCAAATCCATGAGCGCCAGGCCGAAAATCGTCCAGAGGACCAGATTCATGCCGGTGTAAACGCATAGATAGTCCCGTCCGAAGTTTGGCGCCCAGAACATCGCGGCCACGGCATAGACCAGGAAGACAAGCAGGAGCCGGATTTCGACGCGGGCAGGTTCGCGGCGGCGCGGAGACAGGACCTTCCACGTGATCCAGGCCGCCGCCATCACAAAGAGCACCCACGCCGTGAGGACTTCCTTGAGAAGAAGCGGGGAATATCCGAACTTGAAAAAGGCCCGGACGGACGCGACGAAGCCGTAGTGGACCGAGAACAGGTCCTGCCGCCCGAAAAGCGCGTTCACCCACCCGTCCGGCAGGTCAAGCGGATACACAAGCGCGGAGACGGCAAGCGCGGCCAGAGCGCACGCGCGAGCCACCCCAGGAAGGATGGATGGCGAATGATGAATGATGAATGACGAATGACGATTTGCGAATGATGAATCACGATTGGCGAATGATGAATCACGATTGGCGAATGATGAATCACGATTGGCGAATGATGAATCACGATTGGCGAATGATGAATCACGATTGGCGAATGATGGACAAGGAGGAGAAACCTGCTCTTTATCCCCCGATCCAGTGTTTTCACGCGCTTCCATTCGTTTGTTACCCTTACCTTGAATTCATCATTCATCATCACCAATTGTCCAAACATCATCACCAATTGTCCAAACATCATCACCAATTGTCGAAAACGTTTCCCCGAAGGGGAAAAATGTGAATAGCCGTGGGTGAAACCCACGGAAGGAGGCCCCCTCTTTTCCACCCGACCCTGAAAGGGGTCGAACACCCAAGTCCTGATGATTCAACCCCTTGCGGGGTTGGGGCGCTTTTTTCAACCT
>Ga0315281_10009754_pt1 | contig 13293 bp, 9 predicted proteins | sample YL17G07_0_MG_FD_204540 | JGI IMG/M metagenome (GOLD analysis project Ga0315281, IMG submission 204540) | Sediment microbial communities from Yellowstone Lake, YNP, Wyoming, USA - YL17G07_0 | ecosystem: Environmental > Aquatic > Freshwater > Lake > Sediment | place: USA: Wyoming | collected... | reverse complement strand
CCGGGCTGGCTCATGGTGCTGACACCGGTATTCTCGGTTAGGCCATAGGCTGATATCAGGTCCTTTATCCCCATCTTGGCGATGATGGTTCTCACTAGGTCTGGAGATACATCGGCGCCCCCGATTACAGCCGCCTTTATCCCTATCTTGCGCTTGGGAAAATCGGGATGCTCTAACATCATAATGTACATGGTAGGCGAACCGGTAAATTTGGTTACTCTCTCTTCATCCAGCAATCTCAAGCCCTCGCCAAGGTCGAACTGCTCCATCGGGACGATGCAAGCGCCATTGCAGGCACCCAGCAGCATGCCAGTCATGTTACCCATATTGTGACTGAAGGGTGAGACGACCAGGATTCGGTCTTTGTCCACCATCTGGAATCTGTTGCTGACCGCCTCCATAATCCGGCTGTACTGGTAGTTCGTCGTCACCACGCCCTTGGGGAAGCCAGTGGTGCCAGAGGTGAAGGGTATGACATAAACGTCTTCGGGCTTAACTTTTTCCTGAGCCTTCTTCACAGCCCCGCTGCTGGCATAGTCCTTACCGGATTCCAACACCTTGTTGAATTCGAGAATACCCGGATAGCTTTTATCGCTGCGCATGATAATTCTTTTAAGCAAGGGCAGCTTCTTAGACTTCAGTTCACCAGGCTGGCACTCCTTAAGCTCAGGGAAGAGCTCAGATATCATTGGGATATAGTCAATCTTGATAAATTGGTCCATCATAAAAAGGGTGGTAGAGTCAGACTGCCTGAGTATGTACTCGACCTCATGAGTGCGGTATCGAGTGTTGAGAGGGATGACAGGAGTTCCTATCTTTATACAGGCAAAATGCACGTATACCCACTCGGGTATATTGCTCATCCAGATTGCTACTTTATCGCCCTTCTTAACGCCCATTTTCATCAGGGCGTTCGCTATCGAATTCGCTCTATCCATCAATGTCTCATAATTTATGCGTTGTTTTCCTGAGACTATTGCCTCGTTTTTCGGATATTGAGCTGCGACTCTGTCTATTATCTTCGCTAAAGTATCACCCTTTTTTAACTCCATGTTTTCCCTCCCTATACTGTTGAGATTTGCTTACTGTTATCAGGTTTATAGCCTATCCTGCTGAAAGACTCAGTGACATATCTAAAGGGGCTAATTCACGATGTACTTTGGCTTCTCGCCCTTGACCACAGCCATTATGTTGCCGAGCGCCGCTTTTCTTCATAGTACTCCCATCTCTTTTACTAGTTTTTGGGAAATCATGAGACTATAGAGTGCTGCGCTCAGATATAAAAATGGGAATCATATCGGATAATGATACTTTCCCATTTACTTATTCTCATCCGACAGTATATCTTACCCCTCAGCGAGTGTCAATATTGGTTATGCGTTGCCCCGACATACTATAAACAGTTTGAAAAATCTCCCAGAAATCACTATAGTAAAAGTTGTCAGCCTAGGACAGTACACCAGGCTGCACTCAGGGATATCAAAGGGCAACATAATCAAGCGGTATGAGCATTGATTCACATAAAACCAGAGGATAATTAAGCCAGGAGGTAATGTGCATGATTCCGGAGGAAGCGAAGCAATTTATCGGGAGAACCGACCCCCCTCTAATCAGGCATGTCGAGAAGGGCGCGATACGAAGATATGCTGAAGCTGTGGGGAATGATAATCCCCTTTACTGCGATGAGGAATATGCCAGGAAATCAAGATATGGTACTATGATATCACCGCCGGGATTTTGGGGCTGGCCTACCAAAACACCCTCTTCTGCCACTGGACTGGCTGAAATAGTAGGTGAACTTCGGGCAGCCCTGGCCAGAGGGGGCTTTCCCCGCATTCTCGACGGAGGCATATCGTACGATTTCTTTTTGCCAGTGCGGGCAGGCGATATCCTGATAGCCACCCCCAAGGTCACAGGATTGAGCGAGAAAGAAGGCAAGAGCGGCAATATGATTATCTGTAACTTCGAGACCACCTATGTCAATCAGAACGGAGACCTGGTAGCCAGGGCAAGTCAAACGTTTATCGCACGGTGATTTCTCCACGGCTTGCGAACGGTTTCTGGAAAGCTAAAAGCGTCACCGAACGCTGGATATTAAGGGGGCTATAAATGAGGACATCCGAGCAATATCTCGAAGACCTGCGGAGAATGAAGCAGAATGTGTACATGGGAGGCGAGCTTGTCAAGCGGGATGACCCGCGTATCATCCCTGGCATTAATGTGATGCGGATAACCTTCGACATGGCAAGCGACCCGGAAAACAAAGAGCTGTTTACCACCACCTCACAATACACAAAAAGGAAGATAAACCGCTTCTGCAATGTCAGTGACAGCGTTGAGGACCTCCTCAACAAACAGAAAATGATTCGTACGGGCGCGCGTTTATCAGGTTTTTGCATCCAGCGTTGCATGGGAATGGACACAATAAACGCCCTCTCAGTAGTAACCAAAGAGATCGACGATGCTCATGGAACCGAATATTATCAGCGCTTTCTTGAGTATATAAAGAACTATCAGAAGAAAGATTTGATTGGCGCTGCAGTTCAGACTGACGCCAAAGGCGACAGAAGCAAACGTCCTCATGAACAGGCTGACCCCGACCTATATGTACGGGTCGTGAAGCAGACCAAAGATGGCATTATAGTCCGAGGAGCAAAAGAGGACATCACAATGGCATCTTACTGCGATGAATTGATAGTCCTCCCGACTCGTACTCTGACCGCCGATGAAAAGCAGTGGGCGGTGGCCTTTGCCATCCCCGCTGATTCGGATAAGGTCTATATCGTCAATCGAGCCAGTTCGCCTCGCGAGAGGAAACGGCTGAAGGCCCCCCTTAACACCTACGGGAGTTCAGATGCCCTGGTAGTATTTGACGATACCTTCATCCCCTGGGACAGAGTATTCATGTGCGGCGAGCACGAGTTTGGCGGCAGGGCGGCGCTTGCGTTAGCCACCTCTCACCGGCACAGCTACTGCGGCTGCAAGCCGGCGGTTGAGGACGTTATCATGGGCTTGATAGCCCTGACTGCCGAGTATTACGGAATAGGAGACAAGTCACACATCCGCGATAAGCTTGCCCATCTAGCTGGTGTAGCCGAACTGATATATGCAGCCGGCATGGCTGCTGCCATAGAGTCCACGAAATCCTCATCAGGGACTCAGGTCCCGAACGCTATCTATGCCAACGTAGGGAGGCGTCTCGCCGGAGAAAACACCTATGATTCATGGGGCATGGTTGCGGATGTAGCCGGTGGGTTCCCGGTCACCATGCCTTTTGAGGAAGACTACTACGGTCGCAAGATGGGGCCCTTCATCAAGAAGTATACGATGAGGAATCCCAAAATATCTCCAGAGAACATGCACCGACTACAGCGCACGCTTGCGGACTATCTCTCGTCTTCCTGGGCCGGGGTCTGGCAGGTAGCGGATGTCCATGGCGGGGGCTCCCCTGTCATGGAGACTATCGCCATTCTAAGCAACTACGACTTTGAGGAGAGGAAAAAGATAGTTAAACGGCTTGCGGGCATCAAGGACTAATCATTTCCCGAGGAGTATTACAATGCACGTTCGAGAATTGTTCGACCTGACAGGAAAGGTGGCGATAGTCACCGGCGGTTCGAGGGGTCTGGGCAAGGAGATAGCCACAGCATTAGGTGAGGCCGGAGCCAAGTTGACAATAACTGCGCGGCGCGAGGAATGGCTGACCACCACCCAAAAGGAATTGGAGGGCGCAGGGATCGAATGTTTGTCTGTTGTAGCTGATGTCAGCGAGGCCGAGGGCGCAAAGAAAATGCTGGCTCGGACTTTGGAAAAATGGGGCAGGATAGATATTCTGGTGAATAACGCGGGGGTGGTGTGGGCTGCCCCACCTGAACAGATGTCCCTCGACAAATGGGACTACGTGATGAACATCAATGCCAGGGGCACTTTCATCTGCTGCCAGGAAGTGGGCAGGGAGATGATAAGGCAGAAGCACGGCAATATCATAAATATCTCCTCAGCAGTGGGGGTTGCTGCGGTGGACCCTAAATCGGGTCAATTCATCGCTTATCAGGCAAGCAAGGCAGCGATAAACATCATGACCAAGCAACTGGCAGTGGAATGGGGCCCCCATAATATCCGCGTCAACGTAATTGCCCCGTCTTTCCTATCTACCCGCCTGACCGATGCGTTGATAGCAAGGACAGGGGAGAATATGAAGCGATGGATTCCCCTAGGAAGAATAGGGAGGCCCGATGAAATCAGGGGAGCAGTCGTATTCATGGCCTCAGAGGCCTCAAGCTACATAACAGGGCAAATCCTCTGCCTCGACGGAGGCACAACTGCCTGGTAGTCTCTACAAAATTAGTGTTTTACCGTTCGCCCTGAGCCCTTTGGCTTCGCTCAGGACAGGCCTGTCGAAGGGTGAACGGCCCGTTCATGGTTCGACAAGCTCACCACGAACGGGGTAATCCCTTCCAGACCTAAAGCCCTACGATAGAGATGCTGGCCACATTCACCGAGGGCACACCACCCAGGTTGTGAGTTAAGCCAAACTTCGGGTTCTTGATTTGCCTGGGCCCAGCCTTGCCCTGAAGCTGCTTGTACATCTCATATACCATACGCAGGCCCGACGCGCCCACGGGGTGCCCAAAGGATTTCAACCCGCCATCGGGCTGCACGGGGAGCTTGCCCTTCAACTCGAAGAAGCCGGACTCTATATCCTGTTTTACTTTGCCTCTGCCACTGAACTGGAGGTCTTCCATAGTAACCGCTTCAGTTATGGAGAAGCAATCGTGGACCTCGGCCATGCTTATCTCTTCGCGAGGATTCTTTATTCCCGCTTCTCTATATGCTGCGGCAGCGGCGTGAGTGGTGGACTCCACATGAGTCCAGTCGTCATCGTAGAGCATCTCCACACCCGAGCTTGCCGAAATCTGAAGGGACTTGATATATATCGGGTCGGGCCTGAATTTCTTGGCCATGTCAGCCCTGCAGACGATAGCTGCGGCTGACCCGTCGCTTACGCCGCAGCAGTCGAACAAGCCCAGAGGCCAGGCAACTATAGGGGCATTGACTATCTGCTCTACAGTAACTTCTCTCTTCAAGTGGGCCTTGGGGTTGAGAGCACCATTGTGATGGCTCTTGGCCGATATCATGGCAAGCATTCTCTTGCCTTCATCGGGTGCGATGCCATATCTGGAGAAGTATCTCGTGGCCAGCATGGCGAACATGCCCGGTGCAGTCTGGTTTGAGTCAACGAGCCTGCGCACCGTACCCCATTGCACCTCATTTTGAGGAAGCCCGCCGTAGCCGGTATCCTTGAGCTTCTCCACCCCGCAGGCCAGACAGATATCGTAGGCTCCGGCGGCAACCGCGTAGCTGGCACCCCTCAGGGCCTCTGTTCCCGTGGCACACCAGTTCTCCACTCTGGTTGAGCCAACGAAAGGTAATTTCAAAGCTACAGACAGTGTGATGGAGGCTTTTCCCAAGCTGGTCTCTTCGTAGCATGTGCCGGACCAGGCTGCTCCGATATCTTTTTTTTCAATACCGGCATCTTGGATGGCTTCCATGCAAGCCTCGACAATAAGCTCTTCGACGCTCCTGTCAAAATGTTCTCCGAAGGTGGTGCATCCCATCCCTATAATAGCGACTTTATCCCTTATTCCGTCGGCCATCTTGCCCCCTTTTCAAGTAAATCTTCTCAGCGAATAAACCCGGTTAGGCTCTGGGTGGAGTTGCTTTCCAGAAATAGCCATGTATTCCCCGCACCGTATCGCGGTACTTTCTGCGGAAGGTCATCTCCACAGGCAGCCCGACCTTGAGCGATTCGAGGTCGCAATCGGTCAGGTCAAAGTTATACCTGCCGCCTCCCTCAAAGGTTACGATCCCGTAGATTGCAGGCGGACTGAAGCTAGGGGCCAGGGAATCGCTTGTGTAGGTGAAAATCTGCCCCTTCTTATCCGAGAAGCGATAGGGCTCCATCTCATTGACAGCCTCGCACTTGGGGTTTGCGCATACTATCTGGCGGGGGTAGTGTGGTGTGCCGCAGCGCTTGCACCTCGACCCGCAGCCTCCCAGAATCATCCGGCGTTCCCTCCACAGCGTCGACAACTGGGTAGGCCCCACATCTTCACCCCGTCGCCCTATATCTACGGTAAGTATGTCGCGGAAAGTGGCGTATTTTTCGTAATTGGTCAGGTCTTTCTTCGAGGCTAAGTGTTTTTTAACCCCTCTTCTATGCTCTCTCACCTTCTCTATCTCAGCCGTCACCTGAAGGAATAAGGCATCGCTGCCATTGCCGTAGCTGGCAACGAGTATTTTGTCACCGGGCTTGGCTTCCTCAAGCGCTGCTACCAGCATCAGCAAAGGATAGGCTGTTCCCGTATCGCCTACCGTGGTGAAAAGCTGCTCTTGAATCTGATTCGGCTCGGCGCCCAGCTTTTTGCCCATTGCTGCATGCTCTCTGGGATAGAGGCTGGGATAGACCACCCTGGCGAAATCCTTGATGTTCAATTTGTACTTCTTCAGCAGCCCTGAGATAACCTCGGGGATAATCTTGCTGTAGCCTACATCGCGAATCCACCTGTCTTCCCAGGCACGGTCATACTTGTCCGCTTCCGTTCTCCAGTAGTCTACGAAATCATAGGAAACAGAATATGAGCCCTCGATTGTGGCGATGACCTTGCCTTCCCCTACCAGAAGAGCGGCAGCGCCATCGCCGCAGGATTGCTCCTGGTTGCTGCCAGCTTTACCCACGCGGCAATCGGAGGCGCAAACGATAACATTTTTGGCAGAACCTGCCTTAGCGGTGTCAAACGCAGCGAGAAGAGCAGTGGTTCCAGCCTTAATGGCATTGCTGAAGTCAGCAGCCCTGATGTCAGCACGAAGGTCAAGAGCAGTGGAAACTATGCCTGCGCCCAGTCTCTCTTTGTATGGCGATGTGGTAGTGGCGAAATACAATTCGTCTACTTTTTCCCGCTCGATTCCTCTCAAACAATCCACGGCAGCCGCTACCGCCATGGTGAGGCTATCCTCATCGTAATTGGCTACCGCCTTTTCCCCAGGCAAGGCGCTTGCCGAACCCAACCATCCTGTAGCAGAGGAAATAAGCTTGCGGTTTATCCTAAGCAGAGGAATGTATGCTCCGTACGAAGTGATTCCTATCATAGTGCTCATCCTCTCTATCCCCCTGGACGAGGGCAGTATTTATTTCTGTTCATCACAAAAAAAGCAGGGGCACCCATGCTCCTGCTTCTACTTCTCTACCTGAACATGTCCATTAACTGCAACCTTTAAAAATGGTATATCATCAGCTTCTGAATGTCAACGTCTACGAGTCCAATGTCATCATCCTGCAGCAAGGTGCGAGGTTTGACACCATGCTACCAGGTGCGTTAAATTGTTCTAAGCAGATAGGAGACTCAGGAATGAAATTCACTAAGCTGTTCGAGCCAATCAAAATCGGAAACATGGAGCTAAAAAACAGGATTAAGCTGCCCGCTATGGGCATAGCCCTTTCCGAAGATGGCACTGTGTGCGAACAAACCAAGGCCTGCTATGCCGAGCGAGCTAAAGGGGGCGTGGCGCTCATCGGGATAAGCTGCACCACAACCAGGTTGTTGAAAGGCCCTCTTTACGGGATATATCACGACCGTTTCGTCCCCGGGCTTAAAGAGCTGGTTGATTTGGTCCATGCCAACGGAGCAAAGGTTTACGCCCAGATGGGCGTGGGCTACAGTTGGGCATTCGGGGATGGTCCGGTACAGTACATAAGCCCTTCAGGTACAACGCCTACAGGGCATCCCGGCTCGGCCTTCCGTCTGGGCGGGCCTTACGAGCCAACTATGCCTAAAGCCGTCACTATTGACGAAATCCACCAAATGGTGGAGGCCTTCGGAGACGGAGCCCGCAGGGCCAAGCAGGCTGGCTTCGATGCTGTCGAGGTTATAGCCTCAGTGAGCTATGTAATATCGCAGTTTCTGTCTCCGATAACCAATAAACGAACAGACCAATACGGCGGCAGTCTGGAAAACAGGATGCGGTTCCTGTTGGAAATAATCGAAAACATTCAGAAGAAGACCGGCAAAGGCTATCCCATTACCTGCAGGCTCAGTGGTGCTGATTTGATGGAGCCGAAGGGGTACGACCTTGAAGATACCAAGCAGATGGCCCGCATGCTGGAAGGGGCAGGCGTAGCACAGATAGATGTAATGTCGGGCTGGCACTATGCTACTGTTCCCATAATACAGACGTGGGTGCCGCAGGGGGCATGGGTTTATCTCGCTGAGGGAGTGAAAAAAGCGGTCAATATACCCATAGCTGCGGGCACCCAGATTCAGGACCCCGTGATAGCAGAGCGAGTTCTGGCTGAAGGCAAGGCAGACCTGGTGTATATGGCGAGAGCGGTGGTTGCCGACCCGGAGATGCCGAATAAGACACGTGAGGGCCGCCTCAAGGATATCAGACCCTGTATAAACTGCTGCCGCTGTATCTCGGGAGTGGATACCCCGCCTGTTCACTGCAGCGTCAACGCCAGGATGGGGAGAGAGGCAGAATACCCCGGTGAGAAGCCGGCAGCCAGGAGCAAGAGGGTGCTTGTTGTAGGTGGGGGGCCGGGAGGGATGGAGGCAGCACGCGTAGCGTCCCTTAGAGGGCACCGGGTCATTCTCTGCGACCAGAATCCAAGGCTGGGCGGAGCATTGCTGCTGGCATCGATAACCAACAGGCGCATGAAACCGGCACTTGACTACATGAAGAGGGAAATCGGGAAGCTCCCCATCGAGGTCAGGTTAAATACCAGAGTCACCACTGAGCTGGTCAAGGAAGTGAAGCCGGATGCAATTGTCCTGGCAGCGGGTGGTGCACCTTCTCCGCTCGAGGTGCCGGGCAGTAGGAATGACATCGTACTAGACCGAGGAGATGTACAAGCCGTTTTCAGCGGGCATGCCATGAGGAAAGGCGGCTTAGCGAAGAAGGTTGTCTCCTACATAGCCGCCCTCTTTGTAAAATACTTCTATAATCCCTCGGCTATAAGATGGCTTTTAAGATTCAACTTCCCCTTCGGAAAGCGAGTAGTCGTTGTCGGTGGCAACTTCGCAGGGTTTGAGCTTGGGGAAACTCTGGCGGAGCGAGGAAAGGAAGTGACCATAGTGGAGGAGTCGAAGCGGCTGGGCTCGGACATAGAGATCACCCACAGGTGGGTGTTCCTGAAAAAGCTAAAAGACGCCGGGGCAAAGATGTTCAAAGAAGCAAAAGTAACGGAGATAACAAACAGAGGAGCACAAATAAGCTACCCTGGTTCAACAGAATTCATCGAGGCTGACACGGTGGTAAAAGTGGGGATAACACCTGATACCGGCCTAGCTCAGGAACTGCAAGGAAAGGCCCCTGAGTTTTATCTGGTGGGAGATTGCAGCGAGCCAGGAAAGCTTATGGAGGCTATGGCTTCCGGATTCCTAACAGGACAAAAGATTTAAGCTACGCACGAAAGGGAGCTGAATTGTTAAAACAAACCGGGCATTTCGATGAAGACTATGACGTAGTGGTAATAGGGGCTGGGATAGGCGGTCTAACCTGTGCCGCCTATCTGGCGAAGAAGGGCAAGAAGGTTAAGGTATTTGAGCAGCACTCCGTGGCCGGCGGTTGTTGCACCTCCTTTTCCAGGAAGGGTTTTAAGTTCGATGCCGGAGTCCTGCACCTGACGGGAGGTAAAGATAACGGAGCTTTCCAGCGAGTCCTCTCCGCTCTGGAAATAGAAGATGAATTTAAGTTCAAAGAGCAGTTTCAGCGCTTTATCTTCCCCGACCTGACACTGGATAGCAGCAGGGATGTGGAGGATTTACCCAGGAAGCTAAAAGAGCTGTTCCCCCGGGAAAGCGAAGGTATAACCAGGTTATTTGACATAACAAAATCAATATACGCCGACATCAAGAAATTACCTACCCTGTCACCTTTGCTAATGAAGTACAAGGAAAGGTCGTTTCAAGAGTTAGTCGATGAGCACATTAAAGATGCAAAATTAAAAGCCCTCGTTAACGCCAACTGGCACCTCTGGTACCCCCCCTGGAATAACTCAGCGATAGATTATGCCGCCCTGCTGGTTACCGAGCAGACTCGCGGCTATTTTTATCCACTTGGAGGGATTCAGGCGGTGCCAGATACACTTGTCCGAATCCTCAAAAGCTATGGTGGCGAGATAGAGTACAAGACCTTTGTGGACAAGATTATTCTGGAAAAGGACAAAGCCGTGGGCATCGAAACAAGAAAGGGGAAACAGGTCCGTGCAGCACAGGTTGTGTCAAATATTGCAGCCAGAGCTACCTTTTTCAACCTGGTAGGCGAAGAGAGCCTGCCCCAAGATTTTGTCAAAACATTAAATCGGCTCGAAATCAGTCTGTCATCCTTCTATGTATACCTGGGTGTGGATATTGACCCCAGGACAACAGGTGTCGATGCCCCGGAGACCATAGTTTACGAAACCTACGATAATACGCAAGAATGGAATCGTCTATTAAAGGGCGAGCTTGCCATTCCCTGTTTTGGAATCTCAATTCCCACGCTGGTTGACCCCAGCCTGGCGCCGCCGGGTAAGCATGTTGTGATTATTATGACCATGGCACCTTACTATCTGGCAGGGAAAAGCTGGCGGGAAGAAAAAGAGAGGTTCGCCAAGAAACTTATTGCCAAGGCCGAGAAGCTTATCCCGGGCCTTTCCCAACATATCGTGGTACAGGATGCTGCTACACCTCTGACCTATGAACGGTACACCCTGAATACCCTGGGTGCTGCCATGGGATGGGCTTTCTCCCCGCAGATGTTCATGAAAAGGTTGGAGCAAAAGACCCCCATCCCCAATCTTTATCTGGCAGGGCATTGGACCATGCCCGGCGGCGGCGTGCCCGCAGTAGCACTATCCGGGCTGCGCGCTGCCCGCATGATTCTCGGCGAATGAGCACGACTGTTGACAGTCGCCTTCGACCTTGTTAAAATTTTCACAGTCTGCTTTTCCCTTGAAAGGTGTGTACTATCCTCAATGTTCCTAAGCAAAAACTCTGCGAGCCCCAAGCCAAATCTATTTAAGAAAGGAAGGGATGTATGCCCAGTGAAAACAAGGTTGGGAAACTAAGCGACATAACCAAGATAATCAAAGAGGGGGACAAAGTGGCCATAGGAGGTTCCTGGTTAGGCGGCCATCCTATGGCCATAATCCGCGAAATTATACGCAACAAAATCAAGGACCTGACAGCCATAACTGTAGTGGGAAGTATAGATATCGACCTGCTCATCGGGGCTGGCTGCCTGAAAAGGTTGATGTTTTCATTCGTGAGCATGGAGGCATTCGGCCTGGCTCCCAACTTCCGCAGAGCAATTGAGAAGGAGGGCCTGCCCTATGACGAGATCACAGGGCTGGCCGTAATCATAGGCCTGGAGGCAGGGGGAAGAAATGTGCCGTTCCTGCCCTACCGCGGGCCCTTCGGCTCTGACCTCATAAAATACAGGCCTGAATTCTATAAAAACATAAAATGTCCCTTCACCGGAGAGGAGCTTATAGCTGCGGCCGCTATTGTGCCCGATGTAGCCATCATTCACGCAGTACGGGCGGATAAAACCGGAAGCATCCAGATGGAAGGCACGACAGGAAGTGACATCGAGATGATGAGGGCGGCGAAGAAGAGGATTGTCTCGGTAGAGGAAATAGTGCCCAGCGAAGAGATATGGAAGCACCCTGAGAAGACCAAGGTCCCCAAATTCCAGGTAGACATGGTCATAGAGGCTCCCCTGGGTGCCCATCCCACCTCATGCGCTCCCCATTATGTATTCGATGCCTGGCACATCATGAAGTACATGGAATATGCAGCCAGCGCTGAGACATTCAAGAAATACATACAGGATTATGTGATGAAGCCTGAGTGGGAATATCTGGAAGCTATCGGCGGCATGCGCCAGGCGTCTATCCTGCGCAGACTAGCAAGGGAGGTAAAGTTCCTATGAAGCAATATGCTAAAGACTATACCGTCGGCGAGTTGATGTGCGTGACCCTGGCAAGAGAGATTGAAGATAGCGATGTAGTCGTCCTGGGCTCGTTTACCCCGCTTGCCTATGCCAGTTATATCCTGGCTAAGATTACCCACGCGCCGAATAGCTGTTTGCTCGCCTACGCCGCAGTCGATTTCAGGCCGTTCCAGCTCTCGTTTATCCGGGCTGAGTCCTCTGCAACAAGGGGAGCTGCCCTTCTGTGGACTATGCTGGAAGACCTCAACTCAGTTCATTTGAAGGGAAGAGGCGACGTTGAGGCTATATCGAGTATTCAGGCGGACCAATATGGGAATATTAACCTGTCAGTCGTCGGGGAATATGACAAGCCGAAGTTGCGTGGACCCGGCGGAGCCGGTGCCCCTGAGGTAATAAAGATGCACCGTAAGATGATTGGCTATTTCCCCAGTCACTCGAAGATGACCTTCGTCCCCAAGGTTGACGTGATAACGGGCACCAGGTACCTTATCGGAGCGCAAGAGCGAATCAAATCAGGCTATAGACCCGGCCCCATCCGCTATATCACGAATCTCTGCGTCATCACCAAAGAGGAGAAGGACAAACCCTTCCGGATAGACTTCCTGCATCCGGGCGTTAAAGTAGAGGATGTGGTCAATAACACTGGTTTCCCCCTGGAGGTACCTGCCAGTATCCCAGAGACCGAGAAGCCCACAGAGGAACAGGTCAGGCTGTTAAGAGAGGAGGTAGACCCTTACGGCACAATCAACTTTGACTTCAAGCCTGGCAAGGAGAGGTTAGGCTATTTGAAGGAAATGCTGAACAAGGAGCTCCAGGCTATCGGCTACGCATAGGTAGCTTCTTGGATTGATAGCAAACTCAAGGAGAAAGGGGAACAATTTATGAACTTCGAAACGATATTGCTTGAGAAGAAGGATCAGATAGCTACTATTTGGTTCAACCGCCCTGATAAGCTGAACGCTGCCAGCCCCCAGGTGTTCAAAGACCTCGATGACGCTCTGACTGACATCGAGAAGGACGATAGCATCAGAGTGGTCATACTCACCGGCAAAGGCGACGCTTTCAGCGCCGGCGCTGACGTAGGGAAGTTCGAGTTCGATAAGATCATCAAGGGCGTAGAGTTCATAGAGGACGTGGCCCGGCCGTTTATGCATATCGAATACCTGCCAAAACCGGTTATTGCGGCTGTGAACGGGTACGCATTCGGCTTCGGCACAGGTATCACCCTTGCCTGCGACGTAGTTATAGCTTCTGACAAAGCTAAATTCGGCACCAAGGAAGTCAACTGGGGCCAGATAC